>Ga0268299_1000299_pt1 | contig 174376 bp, 156 predicted proteins | sample NOBtaG_FD_193484 | JGI IMG/M metagenome (GOLD analysis project Ga0268299, IMG submission 193484) | Activated sludge microbial communities from bioreactor in Nijmegen, Gelderland, Netherland - NOB reactor | ecosystem: Engineered > Bioreactor > Aerobic > Activated sludge | place: Netherlands... | reverse complement strand
CACCTGTGCGGGACGGTAAAGCTCCCGGAAGCGAAGAAGAAGACCGCCAAGACGAAAGCCGCGTGAGACAAACATGCAATGAAGGATGCCCCTGGCACAATTACACAGGATTTGACACTACCTCTCCGTACTGGATCAAAAAAACATCGGTATGGTTGACTTCTCCCGTGCGCCGGAGAATCGGTGAACTGGTCAGCAACACGCTTGATCCTTGGAATCCAAGTTCACCGCCACTGACCACTCTCCTTGTGCCCCGTCGCGGAGTACCCCCGAAACCTCAACTCCCCCGGCCGATTGCCAGGCAGGTAGCACGCCAGGATCTGCCCCCGGTCGGTCGGCAGGGACCAAACAACGATGATCGGTGGGCCATGGGCCACATGCCTTTTGCATTGCGAGCCGATTGTCCAGCCCTGCATGCGGGCCATCGGTGCACCGGGCAAGGGAGAAGAGCTGATCCGCCCGCTTGCTGGGCTAAGGTCGGTCCCCTTGAGAGCCTCCTTTCTCAACACTTCGGCCCGAGAGTGGGGACCCTGAGCCCGCCTCACCGGCGGGCTCTGTTTTTGCGGTCGCCAATCCACGTCGGTTACAATGCCGCAGTCCCGCCCAATCTGGGCAGGGTAGGAGGAATCGAAGATGATGTGAAATGTGAATCAGTGGTCGGGTGTCGTTGGGCTTTCACAATTGACTCGAACGCGGATCACTGGCGAGGCCAGATTTTGGCTTCACCACAGGCAGACCTGAATTTGTCGATCAATTCGTCAAAGAGCTTGTCGCGCAAAACACCCTGTACCGAGATGCCATCATGTGTCGTGTTCGGGTTGTTCTTGGAGGACGTATACATGGCCTCGTGGAACTTAACAACGCGACCGATCAGGCGAGCGTGTGCGCCGTCGTAAATGTTTGCGATCAGTCGGCCCAGGCAATAATGAACATGGGAATCGCCGGAATGCTCAAACGAGAGCATAAGCTCGAGCTGGCAGTCGATGCCCTGCACATTTCTCGGCGTCACGTACGCAATCTTGCCGAATGCCTTTGAAGTGGAAGCGTAGGACAGAAACGCCGCAGTTTGCTCCGTCAGAAGGGCGTCGCTTGCCTCCCGATACGCGACTTCAACCGCCTGGTCGACAGTTCTGGGGGCAGTGGACGAGACGCCGTAAGCGACCAGGCTGGGCGAGTCGACTGCCAATCCCACGATGAGCCGTTCCGTGGGCTTTTCAAGCCGCCACTCGGTTGGCGTGTCGGGGGTTCGAGAGTAATATTCGGTCGCTATCGGCTTGGCGCAGCCGGAACCCAGAATCATCATCAGATGAATAGTGAGCCCGACAAAGGCGGTCGTTCCGGCGTTTCTGCCCTTTGGTGGATGCCCGTTCATTGAATTCATGGCGCGGGCCTCGTCAGTTTTTCGCCGATTTGGGTCGATAGTTCCGCAGCCAGACAGAGCGCAACCTTTCGGAGGCCGCTGTCGAGGGCCTGTTCGCTGCCGGCGATTCTGCGCCCGACCGACGCGGTCGCCAGGACACGCCCATCACGGACATTGACCGCGCGGCCCGTGCATGCAATGGAGTATCGCTCGGGATTACCTGGGTTGGCATTGGCCGGCTCGACCCTTGCTGCGCGGACTTCGATCATGATCGCAATATCGCACAGATCGATGCGGCGGAATCCCTCGAGCATTCCTGCTTGGTTCCTGGCCGACGCCATGCTGGTTCGCGCCACCGAGACGTCAACAAGCTTCATCCGGTGGGTCGTGGAGTCGAAGAAGGCGATGCACTCATTTTCGATGGTGGTACGGTCAACCGGGACCGCCTCGGGATCGGAAAAGCTAACTGCCGATGATGCGCGAGACTGATCATCATCGCGACCACCGAGATTCGTACTCAGCACGTTCGCGAGGATTGCCAGGCGTGGACGCCTTGCGATTTCGTAAACCCCCCCAAAGTCGTACCGGGCCTCTTCAATCACGACGCCACAGGGATTGTCTTCGTCATTGGGTTTTGCGGCTCGTCGCGATTCCTTTTGATACTGCGCTTGGCCAGGACCGCCTGGATCAGATGACGCGGCCTGGCTCGAAATGCTGGTGAAAGTCTCGGGATGGTCAGGCCCGCAGCCGACCAGCATCAAGAGCGATGCCGGCGTCACAATTCGGAGTAATCGAAGCGTGGGCAGGATCATTGGCCGCTCCACTAACAACGCTGAGTTCCCCAAAGGGGAATCACCGTTTTCCAAGGTCCTCGTCGTAATAGACGTAAATCCGAAAGTCATCGGCCGCCTTGAGGCTGTTGACGGCGTATTGCACGCGCTTTCTGGGTTCGAGCACCAACTCCTGCCACTCGGTCGCATCGACGACTGTGCCGCCGTCAGCCATGGGAGGAGAGTAGAACTCTGTTCGGACGTTGACGCGACGAGAGACGTGAGGCTCCTGCGAGTGAAGCTGAGCGACGATCTTCAGCCGGTTTCCGTCGATGTGCTCGACCTGCATGTTTCGAAGCAGGACGACCGACTTGAGCCATGAATGGTTATAGACAACCTGGGATTCATCCTCAGTCCGAGTGGACCCGACCTGAGGCGAATGAGCCTGAGGGTAACAGCCGGCGATCATCACTGTCAGTGTCGAAAGCGCCGCGAGACATCGCAATGCATATGTCCGGGCGGAAGAATGAATCGTCCATGGTGTTCTCATTTCAGGCCCACCTCCTCCGGGTATGCGACTTCCAACAAGCAACGATCCGCGCCGGTCAGGCTCGCTGACGAGAACGCGACCGGGTCACCGGGCTGCAGGAGCAACTCCGTCCACTGAGAGGTATCCACGGGCTGAGTTTCCTGGCCCTGATAATAGACGGCGCGAACGAACACGCGATATGAGTTGGAACGGTCAGCATCCAAGCTGTCCGCCTCAATGGTCGCGTCAATCTCATAAAGGCCAAGCTGCGGATTCAGTTGGCCTTTCCTGACCGTCGTTTTGACGTGTTTGCGCAGGTATGGATCGTGAATTCGAGTGCTCGCCGAATCGCCGACCTTCTGCTCGACGGGCGCGCAGCTGACAAGCAGCAGCATTGGCATCCACAGAAGGACGCCGGGCCAAAGGCTTGTGTGCGTCGGCGGGCATTGTCGTGCGAAAGGACGCTTGATGCTCATACTCTACGCACCCCCTGCCGATGCGTGATCGGTTGAGCTATCTCCCGCCGTCTCTCCCTTGCGCGCCTGATCCTCAGACGCGGGTTGAGTGTTTGACAGGAGCGTCGTTGTGTATGGGCGGAGTTCGCGGTAGTCGTCGACGTAGATCGTGTTCTCCTGGGCGCAGCCGACAATCAAGAGAAACATCGTGAGAATGGTGATCCCGGTGAGCGAGACCTTCTGGCCGCCGAGTTTCATCATGATTTCCCCGGTTGGCGTCGCGGAAGCAGAACGTACGACTTTGGCGCAGACGGCTGAGCTGCTTGAATGAACTTGTTGTAACTCTCAGCGATGAAAACGGTCGATAGCCCTTCAGAGCCGACTTCGATGTCCTGCGTCGAGGCTTGTCGAAGGGCCATGGGAGCACAGTAACCATTTGAGCCGGCTTCCAGTTCCTTCAGATATGCACCTTGATAGCCTTGTAACAGATTGCTGTATGCGCGCTCAATCCAGGCCGGCTCGATGGAGGGGCGATTAAACCCGCTCGGCAGCAGTGAGAGCCGGTGCGTTCCAGAATCGAGCCGGCCGATCCAAAGATGAATCGCGTTAGGAACAAGCGTCCACTGGCGCGTGTCGGCCTCCTCCTGGTTCGCCGCACGAACAATCATGCCGATGATCTTGACGTAATTGTTGCCGCTATTCTCCAGGCTCCGGCCGAAGTCCTCGACTTGTCCCTTTCGTTCCTGAGACAGGTCCTTGGCAGAAGGTCCGCGACCGGCGGACTGCCCGTAGAGATTGAGGCACTGTGTCATTCGCCCGACGACATTTCCGTCGATCATCATGTCGAGGGCCTGAATGGACTCTGCGGGGCGCAGATAATCGTCGTGAATGAAGTTCGCGTCCTGCAGGGCCGGTCCGACCTTTACTTTCTTGGGCCGACTTCCGGCGGCGGCGATGATGAGGCAGTTGGCCTGCGCCAGTTCATCGATGCTCTTGGAGAAGAGGATGTCCGAATCGCTGGCCGCCGATCGGTCCGTCGCAGAGCCCAGGCGGAACGGAGGGAGGAAGACATTGGGATATTCGTAGCGACCGCTATTCTGAGTCCAGTAGATCGGGGTCAATATGCTGGAGTTTTCCTGGGCGGCCCCCAGTAATTCGCGATATAGATCAGTCGTTTCCTGCCAGCTCAGTCGGGCGCGCTCCATCTTGCGGAGCTGAACATAACAGAGAGTTCGAAGAACGTATGCAGCGAGGAAGTCGCGCTGAAATACGCTGCCACCGCGCGCGATCACGTCATTATTCAGGGAGAAGCCTGTTAACGTCGTGGACCCCTCCCGCTCGTAAAGAGCACCCTTGCTGAAACGATCGCAGACCAGCGCCCGATCAAACGCGACGCGGGCATTGTCATAATCTCCAAGGCGCATGAGGCATATTCCGTGGAGGAACTCCGCCATTGCCCGCTCATAGGCTTCGCCTTGCCAGACCTTGGTCGCTTCGTCCCAGATCAGGCTTGCATCGCCGTCTGACTCACGAAGGGTCAGGTCGTTTGTAATGAGGATTCCCTGGTAGAACCCCTGCTGCGCGTCTTCATAGTTGCCGCTTGCAAGGCATGCGGATGCATAGTCCAGCACCGTTACGCCGGCATCCTTGGCCCGCTGGTCAAGAGGCTTCGCCATTTCCAACTGGGCAGGCTTACGAAGGGCGTCGGCAGCAACTTCGTACTGTGCTGTTCCCCATGTGTAGCCATGCGGAGGAGCAGCGCACCCCGCTAACAGGAGGATTGGAATCGCGTATTTCCCGCGGAAGTAAGTCGCCCGAAGCATGTCTCGAAGAGTTCCCATTCGCATGGCTTCCTAGTTCTGAAAATCTCGCGTTGAATAGGCGGCGGCCGACGAGATGCTGTGCGCCCATGCCAGCTCCGCGGTCTCTGCGTCTATGAGATTGAAGCTCATCTCAAGCACGACAATGCGCCGATTGTTGCTGGCGCCATCTTTTTCAATCACGGCGACGACTTTGTCATTGGACATGAAACGCGCCGTCAGAAACAAGTCGACCCCGTGCTTGCCCCTGTGCCCTCGAGCCACGGATGATGTGGCGGCGTCCTCGGGCTGCCAATCGGTCAACTCGATCCGCAATTTTTTCTCCAGATCGGGCTCAACCAGGATGATCCGGTCTTTGAGTGCGCGCTTCAGGTATGTTCGTAGCTTCAGGAGATATGCTTGCCTGGCCTCGCCGAACATGTACTGAGTCGTGTCGTTCTCGACGCGAACGAGGGCGATACGCGGCGGCGATTCCGACTGGTAAAAGAGCGGATCGCGTACCAGGTCACGAGCCATCAGGTCCGCCACACGGGCCACTTCGGCATCACCAAACAGGCTGCCCTTCATCGCCTCGACGCTTCCCATATCGCCATTGGCTTTGCAGCCGGCGCATTGAGCGGCGGCAATGACCAGAAGCGCACAGAGGACCAGTTCGCGAAAATGAGGCGAAGTAACCAACGGGTTAGCCTCCTGTGACCGTTCGCACCGAGCAATCGTGTGTCCAGACGATTTCCTCGGTCTCGGCATCCACCAGTGAGAATGTCATGATCATGTCTACAAGTCGCTTTCCCGCGGTCGCCTTGTCCACGGAGTGATAGACGCCGGCCAGAATGAAATCGACGCCGTGCTGGTCCTTCAGTCCGCTGTGACTTCGCTCGCCGCTTCGCTTTTCGCGGCGCTGTATAAAGATCTCGCGGGTAACTTCCTCTCGCATTGAGATGAACTTTGCCGAACCGCCGGCCGTGCGCTGCTCACCGCGAAGCGCGCGAAACAGGATCGTTTGGATGCGCGTGGCGATCATGTCGGCGCTGTCACCGATGAAAGGCTCATTTGTGTGGTTTTCGATGCCTGCAATGCCGATCCGAACCGGCGGTTCATTACGATTCAGCAGGGGCTCGGTGATGAGATCGCGCGCCATTGATTGGGCGCACTTCTCGATATCGCCGGGTCTCAGTCCCCACACATCCTGATTGCGAGATTGAATGTCGACCTCCGGTGGCGGAGGGCCGACGCAACTTGTGAATGTAGTGAATGAGACAAGCATGAAAAGTAGAGAACGCCGGCTAGACGCGCACTTCAGACTGGAAGGATGCACACTTCGCCTCCTCGTGCCCAAGCCCTGAATTGCGAGCCACTGTCTTTGCTAACGAGATGCGTAACCTTACTTCAGTAGCCCGCTCAGATAGAATCAAGCCCCTTACTGGTTGAAAGACTTGGGGCCCTCGATCCTCCTAATCCGGTTCAGAGTAGTTGATCTTGAGTGCATTGTCAAGCTTATGCGCACAAATCCTCTGATCAGATTTGATGATTTCTCATAATGTCTCCGGCCATGTCGACGCCACTCAGTAGGCACTGGGTATCTCGCGACCACGTAGGGATACTCTCCACGATTCAGGTGCATGCTATTGCCCATTCTGCCAAAGCCGTGGCAGCGATCCGCTCTTATGCGCCATTTGTTTCGGCGCCAGTGGTTTGCCCGTCAAGACAGTCCCGACCTATCACACACAGCCCATTACCAGAGTGGTGGATCGGACCCCGCACCCCTACAATAAAAAGACAAGTTGGAGGGCGAAGCCGCCTTTCGTCGTCAGATGATCGACCGAGGCCAGTCGAGCGGATGCTACACCTTTCTGATGTCGTACGGACCGTCATTACTTCCCTTGAGACATTACCTCCGCGATTCGCTTCCAGTGCCCGACAACCAGTCGATCCTTGCTGCCTTGCCAAACCCAACTTGGCTTCAGCATTCCTCTGTTATGATCCATCCAAGATTCCGCCCCTGATCGGGACCTGCTCGATCAGGTGCTCACGAAGAATGGCCATCTTTTCCGCGCCCGAGTAATGCTTACGCGACCTGCCCATGAGTTTTCCTCCATCCCGGAATACTTATCCGAGACAGCGAAAAACTCCAATTCCGGGTGAGGCAAGACAAACTATTTTCAAACTCACATCGTACGGTTTCTGGTAGAACTGCAAACGGGCGCTTAGATACTGCGCAAAACGGTATTTACCGGTTTGTGCTCCGTGGTTGCCTCACCTTGAATTCTTCCAGAAGCAATGATTTCACAATGGGTTGCGCATCAGTAGATCCACCGATGATGCCAAGCCAAGTTGGCTGGCCTCCATCATGGTGCCGTCCGTCATGGTCCCGGTTCAGAACGAGACCGGTTGTTGATGTTGGCAGAGAGGAAAGTACGGGGCCTTCGATTCAGCAAGCTATTGGGCGAAAAGCATCGGAGGCGCGCCCAATTTCTTCGCTGCTTTGAGAGTCGCCAGAGGGCAGTCGAATTGATACTTGCGTTCCTTTGCCGTCGGGGCAATCAATGAGAATCGTTCCGTTGTGAGCGTGCACAATCGACTGGCAAATGGCAAGACCGAGCCCCGCGCTTCGCAAGGCCGTATCTGGTGGCGTGGACCGCGCGCGGTCGCTTCGGTAAAAGCGTTCAAACACGTGCGGCAGGTCCTCCGGCGAAATGCCCGGTCCTGTATCGCACACCCTGAGCAAAGCAACTCCATTTTCTTGAACCAGCGCCACTTCAACCGTGCCGGCGCCGTTCATGTATTTGATCGAGTTGTCCAACAGATTGTTCAGTACGCGGCGAATCTTGCCCGAGTCGCCCACGACGAGCACTTCGCCGTTCTCTCCGCGGTAATTCAATGTGATATCGTGTTCGCCGGCGAGGGGGCGGTAGAGATCCACCACGTCGTCAACCGCTCTCGACAAGTTGAATTGCTCAAAATGAAGCGGTTCCTTGCCGGCATCGAGGCGCGCAAGCAATAGGAGATCATCCGTCACTCGGCCCAGCAAATGATAGTATTCGAGGCTCTTTTCGATGACAGCCCGCAGTTCGGGTTCGGTTCTCGGTTGCGCAAGCACGTGTTCGGCCGATCCTCTTAAGGCGGTCAACGGCGTACGCAATTCGTGAGCGGCGTCTGCGGTGAACTGCCGAATTTGACGGAAACTGCGCTCCACGCGATTGAGCATGTCATTGAGCGTCTGCGCCAGGGCATCCAGCTCGTCATTGGAGCCGGCCAGTGGAACGCGCGTCGACAACCGTTGCGCGCTGATTTGCCGTGCCGCTTTTGTAATTCGAACAACCGGGGCCATGCTGCCTCGCGCGACAGCACGCCCGCCGATGATCGCCAATGCCGTTGCGATCACGAGTGCGGCGATGCAAAGCACCCTGCACATTGCGAGCGAGCGTTGAACGCGGTCCAGCCGATATGCTGCCTGAATGATGACTTCGCCATGAACGGGCAGTTGCTCAATCTGCGCGCAGATTCGATATGGTGGTTCCGAGGACTGGTCGATCGTCTCGAACCGGGCCGCCGAGGCTTGCGGGGGGTTACTCGTCGAAGCCTTCCAAGGATTGGGAAAGCGATCGTTCGGATCGCTCGTGATTAGCAGGTCGCCATCCGTGCGCAAAAGTCGAAACACAAGGTCACTGTTGCTCCGGCTGCCAAGTTCGGCACGAATTTCCCGTTCGACTTCTTTCAATTCATCATCCTGCTCATGTGTCAGGATGGCTCGGAACTCGTGAACTTCGCCTTCAAGAAAGCTGTCCACCTCGCGATACAGCGCAAAGTGAAGCGCGATATACACCCCGGCGCAGACCAATCCGGAGACACCGAGCGTCACGCTGGTAGCGAGAATCGTGATGCGCGTTCGGACACTTCTTGCCAACGGTGTTCCTTATTATTCTCGAAGGACGAATCCGACGCCTCGAATCGTATGGATGAGCATCGACCCGAATCCGTAATCGACTTTTTTCCGAAGGCGGGTCATCTGCACGTCAACGGCATTGGTCAATGGATCCTGGTTCATGTCCCAAACTTTTTCGAGGATCATGGATCGAGTGAGGACGTGCCCGGCGTTGCGTGCGAGGTACTCCAGCAGAGCGAATTCGCGCGACGAGAGGTCAATACGGCGCCCCGCCCGTTCAACATGTCGAGCGACCACGTCGATCACGAGGTCGCCCACGCGTATGGGATTTGTGGAGACGGCGGAGGTCCGACGGACCAGGGCGCGAATTCGCGCCAGCAGTTCCGACGGGCTGAACGGCTTAACGAGATAATCATCGGCCCCGCAATCAAGACCCCTGACGCGATCATCAACCGCATCGCGCGCCGTCAGGCAGATGACGGGGGACTTCACACCTTCGGATCGCAGCCCGCGAACGACGCTGAAACCATCCCGGATGGGAAGCATGAGGTCGAGAACGATCACGTCGTACGAATTCTGAATCGCAAGCCTGAAGCCTTCGTCGCCGTCGCCCGCCACGTCGACGGCCATGGATGCTTCGCGGAGGCAGCCCTCCACGAAGGCAGCAACAACTGGTTCATCCTCTACAACCAGGGCTCGCACCTCAGAACTCCTTCTGTTTAGCGACAGCATAGTCGCAGCGACACGCCGGGAGAATCGCCAACCGGCCCCGCAACCGCCACAAACCGGAAATCCTTACAGTTTTGTAACGATAGCGACACGGCTCGGTAAAGGGCCATCAGTACAATGCCGGCCCGTAGGGAGTCTAGATCGGGAGATGGAACCTGGAAAGTCTCAACGTGTCTGAATAACGAATGGAGGATCCACAAATGGCAACTCAATCTCTGATTCGAATCACGGCCGGCATTTGCGCAGTTTCGATCTGCGCTGGAATCGCCATTGTCTACGCCAAAGAGCCAGCGAAGCATGAGGAGCAGGAGCGCCGGGTCAATGAAGCCGAGGTGCCCAAGGCGGCGTTGGAGGCGCTGAAAAAGGTGGCTGGTGGAAAGACGCTAACCGAATTCTCGGAGGAGGTGGAGCATGGCATTACTTATTACGAAGGTTCCTGGAACGGACCGAATGGAAACGTCGATGCCCTGGTGACGGCGAGCGGTGACCTCGTCGAGATCGAAGAAGCGATTCCCGAGGCCAGCGCCCCCAAAGCCGTTTTGGAAAGGGCGCGTTCCGCGGCGGGCAAGGATGCAAAGCTCGTCATCGAAAAAAAGACCGTGGTTTTCTACGAAGTGAAGTATCGCACAAACAATCGTCGGCACGAAGTTGTCTATTCCCCGGACGGTCGGGACCATGAGCACGAGGAGGAATCGGGGACCGCCGAGGGTGACGATTGAACATCCCTGGCACCAGATGTAGCGGCACGAAAGGAATCAGACATGAGAACAATCTTTCGGCTCGATAGTTCTCTTCGGTTCACACTCTCATTCGGCATTCTCGTTAGCGTATGCCATTTGCTGACGTTGCCGACGATCGCAATTGCGAATCCACCCGACTTGCGAGATAACAAGACCGTCGATGGGGCAGCCACGTCAAACCAGACTCATGGCCTTAGCTTTGGCAAGCCGAATCAGCAGGTCGTCGCTATCGGTCCGTTTTCGAGCGACCAGTCCGAGGAGAAACCGGGAAGCGAGCAGGCTGGCTTGAACAAAAAGGACTCCGAGCCGCTTTCGCTCGAAACCACGAATGCCGAGACTGCGCACGACGCCGACTACTTCGCAGAACGAGCATACGGCATCGGCGGCCCCTGGCGGCTTCGCAGCGCCGACGCGCTGAAACCGGGCACATTGTCCATCCGCAATGAGTTCAATTGGAGCACCAGCCATCGCAGCGGTGACGACGAAGCGGCCTACGCCCTCAGCATCGATTACGGCATCGCACCGATGCACCATCTCACGCTTGAAACAACGTCGATCGATCTCGGAGACGGAGGCACGACCGGCAACGGAGACGTTCGTTTCGGCTGGCATTGGCAGCTCCTAAAGGAAGAGGACTGGCAACCGTCTTTTGCGCTCCGCAATTACATTCGCGTACCGACGGGTTACGAATCCAGCGGCGTTGACTATGAACTTCGTGGTCTGTTCAGCAAGTCCGTCGCGGATCACATCCGGATTCACTTTGCCCCATTCTTGAAGTCCGTCAATGGCGATAACGTTGAAGTTGTCCGCTACTTTCAATGGGGCGCGGCAATCGGGTCGGATTGGAAGCTATCAGACAAACTTGAGGTCCTTCCGGGTTCTCCGTGGGTCGGCTCGGTGCCTTGGAGCTTCTTTTGATCTCAGAAATCAAGTCAAAAGGCAGCCATGAACGGAAGAAAAACTCAGCAAGCCAAGCTCCGTCAACAGGTTACGCTTTTCCCTTTCTTCTTGGCCTGTCTTTTACTTCATTCGCACGCGGTGGAATTCACAAGCCAGGCGGCGCCTGGAACCCTCTACAGGCATTACTCACCCACGACAAACCCGGAAGGACCAAACTTGATTTGGTCGTCGATTATGTCCACGAAACGTCTCAAACGGAGGGGTTTCGCATCCAACACAGTCTCGACGCCGGCTTCATCTATGAAATCGCCAAGGGTCACAAGGTTGGTGTAAACGGCCGAGTTGGCCTGGACGGTGACGGCGTCAATGGAGACTGGGGCTCCGGCGTGTTCTACACCATCGCAATGGACGGCCTGCCGAGCCTGGCCAGGTAGCCGGAGCATGGTGAAATAGCGAACCTCCAAGACACCGCAACGCGGAAGCGACGTTTCTGAAACACAAGAATCTCCCCGTGAACGAGTACCTCAAACGTCCCACGGCCCATCACCATGATTCACCGCTCCGTCATTGCCCAGGCCATTCTATTGATGACGCTTTACTGCGCCGGCTGCATTCAAGTAGACGCCAAAAGTGATTTTGGTGACGCCACCACTCGCACGGCGGAACGCAACAGCGTATCCGATTCCTACAACCCTTCGGACGAGTTGCTCTGCAAGGAAAAGGCTCGCGCCCTTCTCGACGGTGGATTGACGATTGATGAGGCTGTCAGTGTCGCGCTGCTCAACAACCCGGCATTCCAGGCAGAGTTCATGACCATCGGTGCCTCGCGCGCGGATGTCGTGCAATCAGGTCTGCTTTCGAACCCGTCGCTCTTTTTCAGTGTTCGATTTCCTGATGCAGGCGGACGATCGAGCCTCAATCTGAGCTTCGCCCAACAGGTCGTGGACCTTTGGCAGATTCCGGTGCGCAAGCAGATTGCGGAAGCCGATCTCGAACGAACCGTGGCAAATGTCCTCGATCGGGGCGTTCAACTGGCGGCGGAAACACGTTCACAGTGCATTCAGGTGCTTGCGCTCGAACGCACCGAGCAGATAGCCGCCGACAACCTTGAACTGACCCACGAATTGCTGAAGCTCTCGCAGGCGCGCCTGGACGCCGGGGAGACTGATCCGACCGACGTGAATCTTGTGAACAGTCATGTGTACCTCGCCGAGCAGGTTCTGATCGCCGTTCGGCGTGATCGCCGAACCGCCGAACTGACCCTTGCATCGCTGCTTGGACTCATACGCTGGCCTGAGCCCTGGGAACTGCACGGGAGCCTGGAGGCAGGTGCTGAGTCCACACCAAACCCCGCCGAATGGGTGCTTTGGGCGCGGGATGAACGATTTGACGTGCGTGTGGTGGCCAGCCAGATCGATTCGGCGGAAGCGCAATTGGAACGCGAGTATCTGGAGATCTTTCCCAACCTGACGTTGGGGCTGGAGGCCGAGCGACCGGACCGCCGAGCTTTGCCGGGACGAAAGATTCTGGCGGACACGGCTCGCGAATCGGTCGCTGCCGGTGCACCGACCGCGCCCACGATCCAATCACGCGGACAGCGCGATCTGATTCGCCGGCAGATTGTCGATTCACTGCTAGGTCCCAGCATTCAACTGACGCTGCCGATCTGGGACCAGAATCAGGCGCAGATCGCAAAGACGCGCTATGTGGTCCTGCAACTCAGGAAGCAATACGAAAGCCTGCTGGATCGGGTAACACGAGAAGTTCATCAGGCGTGCATCACAGCATCGGCTGCCCGCGAACTTGTCGATTTGTTGGGTGCAAAGGCGCTTCCGCGCGCCCGCGAAAACGTTGAAATCATTCGCAAGCAATATGAGAACGGTGAACAGGGAATCCTGTTTCTGCTCGAAGCCCAAGAATCGCTCTTGCAGCAAAGTCGCGCCTACGTGGACGCGCTTCGCGACAACGCCCTGGCATCTGCGGAATTAACGCGCGCGCTCGGAGGGAATCGGCTATCCCACGTAATAAGACAACCAACGACAACCCAAACCTCGAACCACCAGGAGCCTAGCGATGCAGTCCACAACCGGTGATGACCTCTTGAACTTGATCACCAGCGTACTTCAAACATTGCTCACGTTCTTGCTTGATTTCTTCCGGCAGGGACTTGCCGCGTTCTTGTTCTGATCGCCTCGAAGGGAATTGCCATGAAGAGAACCGCGAACGTGATACGAGGTCGCGCAAAAGCAATCACGTCGATCTTGGCGCTACTCGTGATGTGCCTGGTGGCGCAGCCTTCGGCCGAAGCCGGACCCGATGCCGGGACTGCGAAGTCTACGGGCACCGCACATTCCACCGTTGAAAATCGCGTTACCGAAGCCGATCTTACGACCATTTCGTTGAGCGCAAGGGCGGTCGAACACCTCGCGATCAAGACCGCTTTGGTCAGGGTAGGCAGTGTCCATCGCTATCGCCTTCTCGGTGGCGAGACAATGGTCGCGCCGGGCCGCGCCATACAACTATCGTCGCCCCTCATGGGGACGATTATGGCGATCGACGACAAAGCGAGCCCGGTGCCGGGCGCAATACTGAAGAAAGGCGATCCAATTCTTCGCCTTTGGCCGGTCATGATGGGTGATCGGGAAATCCTGGCACCCTCGGAACGGATATCGCTGGCTCGCGCCGCCGCTGACTTCGAAGCCGCGCAGGCACAGGCGGATGGAGAAGTGTCCGCAGCAAGCGTTCAATTGGACGCGGCCCAAGTCCGCTTGGAGCGAGCTCAACTCTTGAGAAAAGAGAATGCCACCAGCGAGAAGCTTCTTGACGAAGCCAAGGCGGAATTCGAGCTCTCAAAGGCGCGACTGGAAGCGGCCCAGGCCAAGAGAGGGGCATGGAGGAACGCCGCCCAGGGGATGCATTCCGATGCGCAACTCGCGCTGAATCTCGTCGCCCCCTTCGATGGCGTGCTTGCCGATCTCACTGTGGCGCCCGGGGAGGCCGTCGGAGCAAACACCTTGGTCGCCCGGTTTATTAGCGTCGATCCGCTCTGGGTCCGTGTACCAGTGTATGTCGGTGCGATGAGCGAACTGAACCTCCAGGGTGAAGTTCGCATCAGCGGACTTGACGGACGTCCCAGGCCCGATTCGGAAGTAGTCGAGCGTATCAGCGGGACGCCCACTGCCGACTCGATGTCAGCAAGCGTTGATCTGTTTTTTCGACTGGCCAATTCACAGTCACTGTACCGGCCGCAACAGCGCGTGGGCATTTGGATTCCACTCCGGGAATCGCAAACCGGTTTGATCGTGCCGTGGTCGGCCATTCTCTACGACTATCACGGTGGGACATGGGTGTATGAGCAAATGCAGGCGGGCAAGTTTGCGCGGCGTCGCGTGGAGGTCGGCGCGATTGAAAGTGGTGACGCATTGTTGTCGCGCGGCCTGCGACCGGAAATGAATGTAGTGACAGATGGATCTGCGGAACTGTACGGCGTTGAATTCGGCGCGGGCAAGTAGCGACCGACCATTGGCAATCGAAATGCACCCATGCTAACTTGGCTTGTTTCAACTTCATTGCGCTTTCGAGTGCCCGTGCTCGTGCTTGCGGCCGGGCTTCTTGTCGTTGGCGTTAAAACCGCCCGCGTGACCCCGCTGGACGTATTTCCCGAATTTGCGCCCCCTCTCGTTGAGATCCAAACGGAAGCGCCCGGGCTCTCCACGGACGAAGTGGAGAGTCTAATCACAGTGCCCTTGGAAAACGCACTCAACGGAACGGCATGGCTTGGCACAATCCGCTCCAAGTCGGTGCAGGGATTGTCTTCCGTGGTCTTGCTTTTTGAGGAAGGCACAGACCTGCTGAAAGCGAGGCAGATCGTACAGGAACGACTTGCTGTCGAAGCCGCCCGCCTCCCTACGCTCGCACGCCCGCCGGTGATGCTTTCGCCCCTGTCGTCCCTCAGCCGAATACTCAAGATTGGCATATCTTCAGACACATTGTCGCAAATGGATTTGACGTTGCTAGCCAAGTGGACCATCCGCCCAAAACTCATGTCCATACCCGGCGTCGCAAATGTCGCAATCTGGGGCCAGCGCGACCGGCAGTTTCAGGTATTGATTGATCCCGCCGTGCTCATTGCACACGGCGTCACTTTGGACGAAGTGATCAAGGCCGCGGGCGACGCAACTGTCGTCAGCGCCGGCGGGTTCGTCGACATGCCCAATCAACGGATGGCGGTACGTCATGCTTCGTGGATTGTTGAGCCATCCGACTTGGCTCGAGCCATCGTCGTGTTTCGCAACGGCGTTCCCATTCGTCTGGGCGATGTCGCGAGCATCGTCGAGGGGCATCCGCCGCCGATCGGCGACGCCGTTATCAATGACGAACCAGGCCTATTGCTGATCGTTGAGAAACACCCATGGGGCAACACATTGTCCGTAACGGAGCATGTGGAGGCGGCAATCGAGGCGCTGCGACCCGGCCTGAAAGACGTGCAGATCGATTCGACCATCTTTCGTCCGGCGACGTTCATCGAACGGTCGATTGACAATCTGTCCCACGCAATGATCGTGGGCTGCATACTCGTCGCGGTTGTGTTGATCGCGTTTTTGTTCGACTGGCGAACGGCCGTCATCAGCCTGACGGCCATTCCGCTCTCGATTCTCGGGGCCGCCGTCGTGCTTTACCTCAAAGGCGGCACCCTGAACGTGATGGTGCTCGCGGGGCTGGTTATCGCCGTCGGCGAGGTGGTGGATGACGCCATTATCGATGTTGAGAACATCGCGCGACGGCTCCGGCTGAATCGAGCGTCTCCCACACCGCTGTCGCCATTCCGAGTTGTCCTGAATGCATCGCTGGAGGTTCGAAGCGCCGTCGTATATGCCAGTATGATAGTCATACTCGTGTTCTTGCCGGTGTTCTTCCTGCCCGGGTTGGCCGGAACCTTCTTTCGACCCTTGGCCATATCCTACATTCTAGCCATTCTTGCATCGTTGGCCGTTGCACTCACAGTCACTCCTGCGATGTGCCTTGTACTGTTGCCGCGAGGCCGAATGCACCATCGCGACGCGCCGTTGGTTCATTTTTTGAAACGGAGGTATCGCCGGATTCTCCCGGCGATTGTGATGCGCCCGCGCCGAGCCATTGCCGCTCTCGTCTTCATGTTCGCCCTTACGGCCGCGACTATCCCATTGCTTGCCGAAGAGTTCCTCCCTTCGTTCAAGGAGACAGACTTCCTGATGCACTGGGTAGAAAAACCCGGCACTTCCCTCGATGCAATGCGCCGCATCACCATTCAGGCGAGCAAGGAGCTTCGGACGATACCGGGAGTGCGGAATTTCGGAGCACACATCGGGCGGGCAGAGGTCGCCGACGAAGTGGTCGGACCGAATTTCACCGAACTGTGGATCAGCATCGACCCGGACGTGGACTATAACGCCACGCTGCATCAGATTCAGGAAGTCGTGGACGGTTACCCTGGGTTGTATCGCGATGTGCTGACCTATCTGAAAGAGCGAATCAAGGAAGTGTTGACGGGCGCCAGCGCCACCATCGTCGTTCGTGTATTTGGTCCCGACCTCGAAGTGCTGCGGGCTAAAGCGCAGGAAATCTCCGTCGCGATCAAGGATGTGACTGGAGTGGCTGACCTCAAGGTCGAACCGCAAGTGCTTGTTCCGCAGATTCAGGCTTCACTTCGCCCGGAAGCCGCGGCTCAATTCGGTTTGACGGCAAGCGCGATACGCCATGCCGCGTCGACCGTCGTGAAAGGCCTAAAGGTCGGAGAAGTTTATGATGGCCGGATGGCGTTTGATGTCGCTGTTTGGGGGGAAGCGAGGGTCCGCTCCGACGTCACCGCCATTCAAGAACTGCTGATTGATAGCCCGGGTGGTGGTCACATTCCGCTCAAGGACGTTGCCGACGTGACCATTGTTGCGACCCCAAACGAGATCAAGCGTGAAGGCGCATCGCGCCGGATTGACGTGACCTGCAACGTGCGTGATCGCGACTTGGGAAGTGTGGCGAGAGAAATCGAAAGCCGTGTTCGCGAACTGTCCTTTGAGCGCGGTTACCATCCAGAGTTTCTCGGCGAGTATGCGGCGCGCGTCGAATCCAGGAATAAGCTGATCTTCCTTTCCGCATTCGCGCTCGTCGGCATTTTCTTGCTGCTGCACATGGACTTTCAATCGGCACGGCTCGCGAGCCTCGTCTTCATCACGCTTCCGTTCGCGTTGATTGGCGGAGTCGTCGGCGCCCTTCTCGGCGGTGCCGTCCTCTCCCTCGGATCACTCGTCGGATTTGTAACGGTTCTCGGTATCGCAGCCCGAAACGGGATCATGCTGGTCAGCCACTATAGGCATCTGCAGTCCGAAGGCGTGCCGTTCGGGTTGAAGCTGGTCCTGCAAGGTGCGGAAGAGCGGCTTTCCCCCATTCTCATGACCGCGCTGTGTGCCGGACTTGGACTCTTGCCGCTCATAATCGCCGGAAATCGCCCCGGGCACGAAATCGAACACCCCATGGCGATTGTCATCCTCGGGGGGCTGTGCACCTCTACACTCCTGAATCTACTTGTATTGCCTACACTTTTCTTTCGATTTGGCCTTCAATCAGGCAGAGTGCCAGTTACTGAATAGCGGCGATCAACCAGGGGCCTCGCGGCGTGTCATCAACTACCGCGTCAACCGCATTCGCCGCGTGTTCAAATGGGACGTTGAGAATCAGCTTGTCGGTCGGCAGGTTCTCCACGCGCTCCAGGCCGTCGCGGCGCTACGCGCCGGTCGCACCGAGGCCCGCGAGACCGGGCCGGTTCGACCTGTTTCCGAGGAGAGCGTGAGCGTCACCCTGCCGTTCGTGACACCGCAGGTGTAGGCGATGATCGAGCTTCAAAGGTTGACCGGCATGCGGCCCAACCGAGTGACGGCCATGCGGCCGGTGGACATCGACCGCAGCCAGGGGACGTGGATTTATCGTCCCGCCCGCCACAAGACGGAGCATCATGGCATCGAAGCGGCCGGCGTTGTGCCGGGGGCATTGTTCCAAACGAACCATGGGATCGCAGCTGAAAGTCCGCACGGAAAGCGGTCGGTTTGCTGAAGCAGCGAACCGCGTCCTGGCTTACACCCTCCGGCGTTAGCCGGAGACGAATTGCCTGCGGATGTTGTCAACAGAGCAACGCTGCATCACCAACTCTCGCCGGTAACTTTGCAAGACTCCCTTCGTCACCCGTGTGGCCACACAACTTGAACACCAATAATGAAAGCACTGGAGGGGTTCTCACGAAGTTGCTGCTGGGTGAATGGTTGAATACCTCGCACCAGACTCTGTTTTGCTGCTGAATCGAGCTTTCTACAAGTCTCAATCCGTTCTCCGATGCACGATGGGCCCGGCGAACAGCTTGTCCGATAATCCGCTACGGGCCGAAGTATTGGTTCCACATCTGATGCGCTGGACACCTGGCGCAGCCGCACGAAGGGCAAATTCATTGCAGTGGCCCCCCATTCAGAAGAGAATGAACGCCGGGAATCGGTGAGATTGCACGCGGCTCATCTGCAGTGCTCATGACCCAACTACTGGGTTACTCGCGGCCGATCTTTCTCGCCAAGGGGACCGTCCTATGGCTGTGGCATTCTCCAGGACGCTGCGTGCACTTCATCTCGATCAGGGTCGAACATCGATCTGGACAATCGGCCTTGTTCTTACGTTCTTGATCGCCTGGGGATCGTGGTTCACATTCGCCCAGGTGGCTGTACACGAATCCAGCACGGAAGCGCGCCTGGTGATGGGCGGGGCGCCGGTCAATGTTCAGTGCGACGTATCTGGAAAAGTCATCGCATCGCACATTCGCGTGGGCGCGACGGTGCAGAAGGATGACGTACTCCTGGAACTCGACGGCGACGACCTTCGCCGCGAGCAGGCGGAGTCAGAGTCCCGCTTCGCCGGATTGGCGGCGGAGTTCGTCGCTGTCCAGCAGCTCCTGGCCGCGCAACAAATGGTGCTGAATGAAGCTGAAGCCTCCGCGGCGGCAGCCGTGGAAGAGGCACAAAGGCAATTGAAGGTGGCCCAAGTCGCCGCTGAGTTTTCGAGCATTGAGGCGACACGAATTCGCGAATTGCGCGAACGCGGGGATGCCAGCGAGCTGGAGCTGCTTCGGGCCAATGCACAGGCCGAATCCACGCGTCTCACCGCACGGGTCGCAGAGGCATCCATTGATCGTGTGCAGCGCGAGGGACAGACTGACATCGAGGCCCGCCGCGTGGCGATCGAGTCGTTACACCGGGACGCGAAACGGCTGACTGCCGACCAGTCTGATATCCAGGTCAGGATTGCTCGACTTGAACGCCAGATTGAGCGTCTCGCAATTCGCGCCCCAGTCAACGGGCGAATTGGTGATGCGATCGATCTTCGGGGGGGCGGTTTCGTCAGCGAAGGCCAAAGCATCGCCACCCTCATTACCGACGAATCTCTTTCCATCGTAGCGTATTTTCATCCAGCCGCAGCCGTGGGGAGAGTTACCGCCGAACGGCCGGCACGAATGCGATTCGATGGATTTCCATGGGGGCAGTTTGGTTCCGTGCCGGTTCTGGTGAGCCGGGTCGGCCAGGAGCCGAGAGATGGCCGCATCCGAGTTGAGTGCGACCTCTCGGAGGCGAAATCAACTTCGATTCCGCTGCAACACGGTTTGACGGGAACCCTTGAAGTGGAAGTCGAGCGAATCAGTCCGGCGGCGCTGGTACTGCGCATCGTAGGCGGCGATTCCGAGGCCTCGTCAACGACCAAACAAGCAGGAGTGCTTCCTTGATGACGGCCCGCTCTCAACGACGCCGCGCATTTCTCGTACCAGAGGTCGTTCAGATCTCCAACATGGACTGTGGTCCGGCCTCACTCAAGTGCATACTTGATGGTTACGGCATTCGCGCCAGCTACGGTCGACTTCGCGAAGTGTGCCAGACGGAAGTTGACGGCACGTCCATCAATGCAATTGAGGATGCCGCATCCGAATTGGGCCTGACGGCGGAGCAAGTCTTGTTGCCGCCTGATCATCTATTGTTGCCCGACGGAAAGAACCTTCCGGCGATCGTTGTCATTCGCCTGCCGACCGGCGCAACTCATTTTGTAGTTGTGTGGCGACGCTTTGGAAATCTCCTGCAGGTGATGGATCCTGCCGGTGGCCGCCGATGGATCCCGGTGCATCGCTTCACGGCCGACCTATACACGCACACACAGGCATTGTCCGCATCCAACTGGCGAAGATGGGCCGGTTCCCCTGAGGCGATTCAGGTGCTCCGTTCGCAACTTACGAGAATCGGACTATCTGAAATCGACATTGCGTCTGTCCTGACCGAAGCGCTGGCAGACGAATCCTGGCAATCCGTTGCGGCGTTAGAGGCCGCGACGCGAATGACGGGCGATCTGATCAGAGGCGGAGCCGTCCATGCAGGCGTTAAGGCCGCACGCGTGTTACGCAAGTTCTTTGAGCGCGCCCTGCGCGAGGCGCGCGAGGGCACTCGGCGGATCATCCCCGATTCGTATTGGTCGGTCGCCGTAACGAGCGCCGCCGACGCCGAAAAACCGGTTCTTGCCGTCCGCGGAGTTGTCTTCGTTCGAATCAGGGGCTTGCGGATTGAGTTGAGCCAACCGGTGGCAGACGCATCGGGTGCTTCGCGACAGACCGAACTCATCGGAGTGCTGAACGGAAAAGAGCGGCATACCATCTTTCGGTTGCTCGGGCTCCTCAAGCAAGATGGCGTACTCATGCCATCAGTACTGTCGATCGCGATTGTCGTTTCGGCCGGCGCGTTACTCGTCGAGGGGTTGCTGCTCCGCAGTTTGATGGAAGTGGGCACGCTCATGACGGTCGGTCGCGAGCGCCTTGGCGCGGCCGTGGCGCTTGTCTTGTTTCTGGCATTGGCGACCGGGCTCGAAATTCCCATCCTCGCTTCATCGTTTCGAATGGGAAGGCGCCTGGAAATGAGACTTCGACTTGCTTTCCTCAAGGGCGTTCCGCGCATTCGAGATCAGTTCTTCCGGAGCCGGCTTGTTTCGGACATGGTGGAACGATGTCACGCGGTCCATATGCTTCGCACTCTTCCACCGATTGCAACGCAAGTGCTGCGGTGCGGTTCCACCATGATCGTTCTCGTCATAGGCATCCCCTGGCTTGCGCCGGGAAGTGCATGGCCTGTGTTTGGAATCGCGGTACTGGCAGTGTCTATTCCACTCGGCGGTCAATCCATGCTGGGGGAGCGCGATCTTCGCTTTCGAACACACTCTGCTTCGCTCGTACGATTTTACCTCGACGGCATGCTGGGCCTGCTACCGATCCGCGCATTGGGCGCCGAGCGAAATGTCCGGCGCGAACACGAGGGCCTTCTGTCTCACTGGGTCGCCGCGGGGTTGCACCTGCAAAAGCTACAACTCTGCATAGAGGCATTCGTCGCGATCAGCACGCTGACGTTGATCGCTTTTGCGCTTCACGAGCATCTGCTCCGATCCGGCAGTTCAGCCGATGCGCTGCTGGTTGTCTACTGGCTGCTCCTGCTGCCCGTTGCGGGCCAGGAATTCGCGGGACTCCTGAGAATGTACCCCGCCGTTCGCAACACCGCAGAGCGCGTCATGGAACCCATTGCAACACTCGACGAGGCGGAGGCCGATACCAATCTGGAGGCCCCCACTCACTCAAAGCCATCATCGCCGGCGTCGGTTCGATTTGAGTCCGTCGGTGTCCGTGCGAGTGGTCATGTCATTCTCGAGGATATCGATCTGGAGATTCTTCCCGGATCACACGTTGCAGTCGTCGGAGCGTCCGGAGCGGGCAAGACGACACTGATCGGACTCCTCCTCGGGTGGCACCGGCCCAGCGACGGCGCAGTGCTGGTAGATGGAACACCGCTGAACGAGGCTCGCCTTGATTCGCTCCGAAGCGATACCGCTTGGATCGACCCGTCCGTTCACATCTGGAATCGGAGCTTGCTGGAAAATGTGCTTTATGGTTCGGAAACGGGCATGGCGAGGGAGCTTCCGGGTGTAGTGGACACCGCCGACCTGCGCGACTTGATCGCCGCAATGCCCAGCGGACTGCAAACACGGGCAGGCGAGAATGGTTCCCTTCTTTCCGGAGGCGAGGGACAGCGCGTGCGACTGGCCCGCGCCTTGCTGCGCCGCGACGCGCGACTTGTGATCATGGATGAACCGTTTCGCGGCCTGGATCGCTCGCAACGAAAGCGGTTGCTGGCGGCAGCGCGAAAATGGTGGGTGGATGCCACGGTCATCTGCATCACGCATGACATGGACGAGACCACGCACTTTGATCGCGTTGTCGTCATGGATCGAGGCAGCATCATCGAGCAGGGCGATCCCAGAACACTCATAAATAACGCGCAATCCGCCTACGTCAACATGTTGACGTCAGAACGCCTTCTTGAGGAGGAACTGTTTGGCGCGACTCACTGGCGCAGGCTGCGACTCAACGAAGGGGGACTCTCATCGCCCGAAGCACAGGAGCCGGCGCCGTGATGCCTCTCAACTTACTTTGGCAACATGATCAGTTGGCCGATGGCGTGGAACGCCTCGCGCGTGCCAGCGGGTTGCTGCGCGGCACGTCCCAGCGCACGTCCTCGTCAGCCGCCCTTGCGTTCGGCAGCACGCAGGATTCCACCGTTCGGCTGAATGCGATCTCCTCGCAATTTGGACTGGAGGTTGAATCCGTCAGCGTAGCTTATGGAGAAATCGAGTCCATGTTGGTCACGGCCGCGCCGGCCATTCTCGAAGTCAGGCAGAACGACGGCCATGGCTATCTGCTTTTGTGCGGCGCCTCGCGGGCGCGCATCAAGGCACTCTGCCCAGACGGTCGAACGCAGTGGCTTTCGCGTGAGTACCTTCGGCAGCTGGTTTGCCATCGACTCGAATCGCCGGTTCAGGACGATGTGGACGTGCTATTGACCGAAGCCGGGCTCCAAGGGAGACAACACCAGCGGGCGCGCCGCGCGGTTCTTCAGCGGCAACTCGCCCATCAATCTTTCGATCAATGCTGGTTGCTCCGATTGCCGCCGACTGCACACTTCGGCCGTCAGCTTCACTATGGCGGCATTTTCAGGAAGCTCGCATCGGTGCTGTCGCTCCACGCCCTCCAACAAACTCTGTTCATGCTGGCCTGGCTCCTTATCGGACGAGCCATTCTCCAGGACAGAGTCGACATTGGATACTTCCTCGGTTGGCTCCTCCTGATGGCATCGCTCATCCCGATTCGACTTATCGAAGGGTGGCGGCAGGCACAAGTCGTTTACCATGCGGCCGCCCTGTTGAAGCAGCGACTGCTTTCGGGAGTCCTCCGATTTGATCCAAACCGATTGCGTCAGGAAGGCGCCGGTCGGCTGCTCGCTCAAGTCATCGAGTCCTCTGCGGTCGAGAATGTCTTGCTGACCGGCGGCGTCCTGACGATTCTGTCATGCGTGGAGATACTGGCGGCGGCGGTAACGCTGCTCTGGGCGCCTCGGCCCTATCTGTTTCTTCTGTTACTGGCGATTTGGATCGTCCTGACGGGACTTGGTACGTGGCGGTACATTCGCGATCGAAGGTGTTGGACCGCCAGTCGACTCAACATGACCGAGGATCTCGTGGAGAAACTGGTCGCGCAGCGAACACGGATCGCGCAGGAGCGGCCGGGGCAATGGCATGACGGTGAAGACGAACAGCTGCACAACTACACACACTACTCTCTGCGCATGGATCAAGCTGCCGTCGGCATGTCGTTGTTAGCGCGGGGATGGTTGATCGCCGGACTAGCCGCGCTGGGGCTTGGTATGACCGGCCCGGATGTTTCACTGGGGCAAGTGGCGGTCGGCTTGGGCGGTATCCTGATGGGAACCCAGGCTTTGACCCGATTCAACGCCGGACTGGGGAATTTGACGACCGCCTTTATTGCGGGCCGGCGAATCCTTCCCCTATTTCAAGCGGGCGGCACGGTCGAACCTGCGGGATCGTCGACAATTCCCGAATCTGACACACAACGTGGTGCTGCGGAGAATCAACCCGTTCTACAGGTTCAAGACCTGTCATATGCCTATCCCGGCCGGACGAATCACGTCCTGAACGGCTGCGAGCTTAACGTCGCGCCCGATGACCGCCTTCTGATTGAAGGCCCGTCCGGCAGCGGAAAGTCGACACTTGCCAAGATTCTGGCTGGAATTCTCTCACCTGATAACGGCCTCATGTTGCTCGGCGGCTTGGATACTTTCACGGCCGGGCCCCATCATTGGCGCCGCGAAATCAGCTACGTGCCACAGCATCACGAGAACCATATCGTGACCGGATCACTTGCCTTCAACTTGCTCCTGGGACGTGGCTGGCCGCCGACGCCGGACGACCTGCGCGAAGCCGAGGCGATCTGCGACCAACTGGGCTTGAATGCACTGATCCGGCGAATGCCCGCCGGCCTGATGCAGATCGTAGGCGAGACCGGCTGGCAACTCTCGCATGGGGAAAAGAGCCGAGTCTGTTTGGCGAGGTCGCTGTTGGTTAACCCAAAGGTCGTGGTGGCGGATGAGTCGCTGGCGGCTCTCGATTCGACGACGACTCGCCAATGTCTTGGCGCATTGGTCAATCGAAAGGGAGCACTGGTTCTCATTGCCCATGCATAACGTGCGGTAGTGCTGGACACGACAACCAAGGCGGCTCGCCAATAGGTCGGCAAATCCTTGACGCCCGAAAATTGAAAATGTACAATGACAGCTTATCGGTCTGCCGTCTAGCGGTGCCCGATCAGACGCCGCCCCTGCATTTAGAATGTGGTTTCCTGGGTGGGCAATGCGGAAAGAACGGCTGACCTGTTCTGAGTTTGTCCTGATCCCGTGAAGTGTCTGCCGTGCGGCAGCATCTCTCTAAGTGGTTCTCTTTAATGGAGATCAAGCGATGGAGAAAAAGCCCGTAAGCTCCGAAGTGCCATTCTTCGCTCAGTTCCTGGAAGAGCAGGAATTTCCGCATGTCAGGACCGACCTCAAGGCCGGACCTCGCCCGGGCGGCGGAGGTGGTGGCGGTGGCGGTGGCGGTGGCGGTGGCGGCGGCCCCCCGATTGTCACGTTGAAGTATCCTTCCGATGACGACGAAGGTGGCGTGGAAATCTAAGCTGCACTTGGCGCAGCAAAATTATCGATTCAACTTGGCGCCGGCGCCTCATAATGAGGCCCGGCGCTTTTTTTGACCGAGACTGAAATCCTCGCATTGCGAATAGACACAGTCCATCATGTCCACGACTCGTCCCATCGTCCTGCTGCTCACGCATTCGGAAGACCATTTTGTGATCGATTTGGTTGCCGATCGTCTCATGCAGCGCGGTGCGGATGCCGTTCGCGTGAATCTGGATCAGTATCCGAACGAAATCCCCGTGTCTTCCGCGTTTGACGCGACTGCAGAATCAAATCGAATAGGAATCGGCGGACGGTTCATCGATGCATCTGCAGTTCGAGCAGTATGGACGCGGCACCTGTGGCCGCCGACGATGGATCAGCGTCTCGATCCACAGTATCGCAACGGATGTGTCACGAATGCGATCACGGCCCGGGACGGCTTTCTGGCTTCGATGCATGGTGCGCGGTGGATCAACCGACTGCAACCCCTGCGCCTTGGGTTTAACAAGGTCCACCAGTTGCGAGCCGCGCGGCAACTCGGGCTCTCGATCCCTCGAACGCTTGTCACCAACTCCGCGGAAGACGCACGCCGCTTTTACGACATGCTTGAAGGACGGGTCGTTGCGAAAGTGTTGGTCAATCTTTCCGCTAGTATGGGACAGGCAAGCTTTTTTGTACGAACGACTCAGGTCACCCAGGAACATATTGACGCGCTTGACCAGCTTCGGCACAGCCCCATGATCTTTCAAGAGCGCCTCACCAAAGTTCGTGAGCTGCGCGTCGCTTATGTATCGGGGCAAGTGTTTACGGGCGCCATTAAGGCCACGGACTTAGCAGATTGGCGACTGGCTTCCGCCGTGAACACACAGTGGGAGCGTGCCGAGCTATCGGATGAGACCGCTCGACTCATTCGCGAACTGATGAAATCATTGGAGCTTGAATACGGTGCAATCGATCTGATCGAAACGCCGGAGGGGAGGGCCGTCTTTCTGGAAGTGAATCCGACCGGAGAGTGGGGCATGTTGCAGAAGTGTCTTGATCTTCCCATCGCTGACGCGATTGCCGATGCACTCTGGGCGAAAGAACAGCACCCATGAACAAAATCCTGATTATCACCCGCAGCGACGACAACGAATGCATCGCCCGCGTGAGCGACGCAATTCGCGCTCGAGGCGGTGACGTGATTCGCCTTGATACCGACCGGTTCCCGACGGACCTGCGGCTCACTTCGCGGTATGAAGCGACAGGCGCGCAATGTACGTTTGAGCAAGACGGTAAGCTTCACAACCTCAACACCGTAGCCGCGATCTGGTATCGACGACTGCATGTGGGCGCGGGAATTCCCGATACGATGGCGCCGCAACTGCGACGAGCCTCAATCGACGAGTCTCGCGCATCACTTCTGGGATTGATCGCCAGCCTTCCGGTCTTTCAAATGGATGCGTTTTCAACGGTGCGACATGCGAGCATCAAGCCGCTGCAACTCAGCGTCGCCCGCTCCCTGGGGCTGCAGATTCCGCGAACACTCATCAGCAACGACCCGGTTAAAGTACGCGAGTTTGCGGCGTCCTGCCCCGGCGGAATTGTGGCCAAGATGCTGACTTCCTTTCATGTCTTCGAGGGCGGAATCGAGAAAGTCGTCTTTACGAATCCGGTCACGCCGGAGGCGCTTGAGCGCCTAGAAATGCTGCAATACTCACCGATGGCGTTTCAGGAACAGATTCCGAAAATGCTGGAGCTGCGGATCACCGTCGTTGGAAATCGCTTCTTCGTCGCCGGCGTGGACTCGTCCCGATTGGATCTTGCCAGGGATGATTGGCGACGTAGAGGCCACGCCCTCATCGACTCATGGCGCGCCGACAGTATTCCGGACGATGTGCGGCAACGACTCTCAGCCCTAATGGATCACTTCCAATTGAACTATGCCGCGATGGACATGATCCTTACGCCCGACGGGCGCCATGTATTCCTCGAAGTGAATCCTGTCGGCGAATACTTCTGGCTGGAAACGACGCCGGGCCTTCCCATTTCCGAGGCCATCGCGGACACCCTCCTGGGTCGCACCGCGCGGCGGTTCCACGCCATCTATGGCGCAACGGGGCTCAGACAAAGATGAATTGAGAAGGATCTCAGGTCTGGCTTGCGCCAGCGAGCCTGACCATCCCCTTGGTTTCAGTCCACCTTTCTGGTTAGTCCATGACCATTCGAAGCACACGCCGTGGGCGGACGAGTAAAAACGGGGTGTGAGCGATGACACACGCGCTCTATATGCCGTCGCAACCGATGATGCGCGCGCCGCAGGAATTTGTCCCAATCGTATCCGATGAGCTGTGCAGGCTTGCACAGCAACAGCTGAACGGAGAATCGGCGGCAGATGACTGTCAGGTCGGAGCGTTTGTCACCATCCATTTCGCCCCATAGGACGCAACGCAACAAGGTAGATGTACGCCCGCACACGGGTCAAACGAGCGATGGCTTTCGGAGCCGGAGATACGCGGCCATTCGACCATTTGACAGTGTTGGCACACAAATTGCTGAGTGGATTCTCGGCAATGGCGCGACGCGTCGAGGACACGTTAACCAGAAGCGTTTTGAGTTATTCACAAGGCGAATTAGATGTCCAGCAGACCGGACTTCGACGGCAAGTGCTCAGTAGCTGCGAATTCACGACTCGACAGACTCTCCACGAAACAGATTAGACGAGTTTTCTAAAGGAGACAGACATGAGGCGCGCGACCCTCTCATTCCTCCCATTTATCCTGATATCGTCACGATTCGCATCAGCCCAGCCATTGCCCATTCAGGATCTTGGCCTGCTTCCGGGAGACGCGATCGTCTCTCCCGCCGACAACAGTCAGCTGGAGTGCGCAATGGCCAAAGGCGGCGATCGCTATCTCGTCGTATGGAGCGATTCACGCGGGACAGGTTCGGGCAGCCAGACTATTCAGAGCGATGGCGATATCTTCGGGATTCGTCTCGACGGCGCCGGCAATCCACTCGACGCGATTCCCTTTCAAATCGCGGGCGGCATGGGCCTCCAACGTTATCCAACCGTGGCGTGGAACGGCGAAAACTGGCTGGTGATTTATCAATCGCAGGATCCCATTGGCGGGTACTTCGAAACTCAGATCCGCGCCGTGCGCGTTTCGCCCGAGGGCGTAATCCTTGATGCCACGCCGATTCTCCTCCCGCCGACCCAATTCACTCCGGGCACGATCGGCATGACGGTCGCCGGCCAGGCAGGCCAGTGGCTGATAACACGCTGCATCTATCACAACGACGGCTATGGGACTTTCCTGGCAGGCCAGCGTATCAGTGGAACCGGCGCATTGCTCGATGCGACCCCGATCATGCTGAACGACTGGGTCTACGGGCAAACAAAGACAATAGTCTCAAACGGCGAATATCTCGTCGTTGGACCCGATTGGAACAACTCCGGCACGATCAAGGCCCGCCGAATCGGACTCAATGCGCAGCCGATCGGAGCCTCGTTTAACGTCCCAAGCCTCAACATTGCAGGCAATGGCAGCGAGTACTACGTCACTTGGATTGCCGAGTTCGTGAATGTCGTCGGCTCACGCATGACGGGCACGGGTACGTTGCTCAGCCCGGCGGGGACGTTCCTGTGTTCCGACCCGAGCATTCAGTATTACCACACCAACCTGTCGTACGACGGCGTCAACTGGTGGTTTGAATGGGGGGCGGCCTCCACACTGCGCACGCTCCGCATCGGCCCCGGTGGAAACGTGCTGGACCCCGGCGGCGTGCAACTACCCATCGGCATCAGCGGCATCACCCAGGCTTACGGCGTCCAGCTCGCGCCCGCGGAAGGCGGTGGATTGCAGTTAGCGTGGTGGGATGGGCGGCCCGCTTTGGGTGGCGACGCCAACGTCTTTCTGATCCCGGTCAGCGCGGCCAATGTGCCCGGTATCGAACATTGTGTCTCCACAGGGACTTCCAGCCAGCGCAATTCAGATTTTTGCAACGGAGCGAGTGACTCGACGGCGGTGGTTTTCGTCAGCGAAGCCGCGAACGACGACGCGGTACTCGTTCATCTGCTCGACAGCGCCGGCGCCCCCACCGCGCCCGAACCGATCGAAGTGTATAGAGGTCCGAAGGTCGGCAAGGCAGGCATCGCGTTCAATGGCACGATCTTCATGATCGTCTTCGACGTCGGAACCAGCGGATTGACGCCAATCCAGATCAAGGCCCGGCGTATGAATACTGACGGCTCATTCCTCGACGCCGAGCCCTTCGACGTCATGTCCGGCTTCAACCCCGATATCGAAGCGCTGGGCGCGAATTTCCTCGTGGCCGGGGCGAGATATTCGACCAATCCGCAGTTCATTTATCTCTGGGCGAACCGCATTGACGGACCCAGCGGTGCCGTGCTCGATGGATCGACGGGCGTGTACCTCGGCGGCGCGTACGTCAGCGGCGTGCCACGAGTCCGCAGCGACGGTGCCCAGTGGTTTGTCGCGGCGCATTCGATGTGGTCGCATGACTCCAGCCAGGGAGATGCGATTCTCGCCAGGGTGCCGCCGGTAGGTACTCCGACACAGGCAATTAATCCAACACCGATTTCCGGCGGGAGCGGCGATCTGGATATCGCGTTTTCCGGCAAAAAGTACTTGCTTGTATGGCGCATGAACTCGCTTTCCAACGCCAACAATTACATCGCCGGCCGTATCATGAACGCCGACGGTACATTTCCACCCGGCTATTTCACAATCGCCGAGGCGCCCGGGCGGCAACTCCGCCCGACGGTTTCGTGGGATGGAGCAACGTTTATTGTCGCGTGGGATGATCAACGTAATCAGGCCGCGTTCTTTGACGCACGCACAGATGTGTATGGAGCTCGCGTCAGCGAAAACGGCGTCGTGCTTGATGAGACGGGCTTCCCGATCCATGCAAGTCCCGACGGCGACGCGTCGCCGGCAATTCTGAGCAAGCTGAACGGACTCAGTTTCGTGTCGTCCACACGCTTCCTTCCGACTTCGGAGTTTGATTCGTATCGAGTCGGCATCACTCAAATCGGACTTGTGCCGATTCCCGGCGACATCGACGGCGACGGGGATGTGGATTTAGTGGATTGCGATTTGTTTGTCGCTGTTCTCCTGGATATGGACTCCGACCCGGCTCACCGCCTCGCGAGGTCCGACGTGAATGCCGACGGCTCGGCAAACGGCAATGATATTCAGCTCTTCATGGCTGCTCTGATCGGTGGCTGAGGAATGGGGTTTCTGTCGCCTTCGAGACACGCAGGGAAGTTACACCAGTCTGCGCCATGATCACGCTCAAGTCACCGCAGAGACCAGTCCCGAGCCAGATCGAAGTCATCGAAACAACCAATTGCCAGGATCATCGTTAATGCTTGTCTGACGATTAGAAGCATATCCAATTGGATTCCCAACGCGCCCGTCGTGAGTTCGAATCCCATCGCCCGCCGTTGCAAATCATCCCTGGAAAACACGTTGGCAAGTCCATGGCAGTTAAAGCCCTTTTTAGTTGCGTCCATTTTTGCGTCTCAACAGGTCATTTGTCATTCCGGCCAGACGCTTGAGAACCCGCGATCGCTTTAGAAAAATGCGGCCTTGTTGTACGGCGCTCAATCTGAATGTTATGTCCAAGCTTGCATTCCATTTCCGTTGATGTCGAACGGTCGGGGCCCTGTCCACATCGAATATTCAGCAAAATTGGCACTTCGAGTTGCCGGACTTGGCTCCCGTGCCGCTCGACCAGACAAAGCCCTCGCCCTAATCCGCGTCTCACGTGAGCATTGAAAGACCCTGTTACGGACAAGTCGCGCCTTGCAGCATCGCGTCGACGAGCCCCTGAACATCCAGGCCGTCGATAAGCTGATCACTGTTCAGATCGCCGGGGCAGCAGGATGAGGGAGCGCACATCACGCCATCGCAGTCGGCGCCGGCCGTGTCGAACGTGCCCCCAATGGTGGCGCAGGATTCGACAGAAACCGGGGCGCACGCACCGTTGACGCAGCATGGACCCTCGCAGGCGAGATTGAGTGACCAGGCCGCGCCGCTATCAGTTCCATTTACATCGTGAAAAGGCGAGCCGGCCAATCCCCAATTACCGGCCATGGCAAGCGTCGATCCGAAGTTTTCATTTCCGCCTGCCGTGAAGAGTGGACCGAAGGTGTTCTGTCCGCTCCATGCGCCGCCCTGGTAGATGAACAGACGGCACGATCCCGCCCCGGTCGCCGGTCGTCCCACCAGCGCCGAAACGTCGGCCAGCGCGACTGCGTCGCCAAAGCGGGAGTTTGCGACGGCACCGGCGGGCAGCACCTCTTGCATCTCTGTCCAGACGCCTCCGCTTCGTTCAAAAAAATACGCCGAGCCGGCAAAGGGCTGCCCCGACTCCGTCGTTCCCGGCGCGCCGGCCAACAGGCGGTTGCCGCGTAAGGCCACTGACGTGCCAAGTTTGGTGAAGCTGGGAGCGCCTGCGATCTCAAGCAGCGGACCTTGTTGGCTCCACGTCATGCCGCTTAGCACGAAGACATAGACGGTGCCGATCTGAAATTGCGATCCCGTTCCCCACGGCGCACCTGCTACGACGGTATCGCCCCATACGGAAACAGAGTTGCCAAATTGCGGCTGAAAAGATGGATCGGGTGCGCTGATCTTCTGTTGCAGGGGCCAAGTCAAGCCGTTGCGAGCGTAGATGTAAATCGCACCGATATTACTGTCCGCCCCAGGATCGCCCACCACGATCGTGTCCCCGTTTATCGCGACCGTGCTGCCAAACATGGTGCTGGCGGGAACGGTGGGTGTCAGCTTGGCTCGCTGCGTCCAGGAGTCGCCGGCGTTCTTGGTGAAGACGTAGGCGGAGCTTTCAGCGCCAACCACTAGAGTCTCGCCATCGATGGCGACCGCCCGGCCGAAGTGCTTGCCCGCCGACGCGTCGTTAGGCATGACCGAGTTCCCGTATACGTCGATTGTGCCTCCGGTCACATACAGAGGGTATACGACTCCCGCGTCATCACTTTGACCAAAGCCCATCCGATCCCAATTGGGAGCGCCCACAGCCCAGATATTGGGTGTCATCGATACGGCTGAGCCGTAGAGATCGCCGACGGCGACGTCGAAAGCGCTGACCCATTCCTTGGTCGTGCCACACTGAGCCGCGACGTGCGGCGTGATCGTCGTCAGGACGAGAACGGCCAATGCAATCGCTTCAATCAGTCTTTTCTGGTGCATGGTTTGCTCCCTTGGGCGCGGCCTCCCCGGTGGTAGCGCGCCGAGCCTGTGGTATAATCCCGTGGTCCCCTGAGGGCGGCCCGAATTGCCGCCGTCGGCACCTTCATCTCGGCATCCGAGATTCAGGGCGCAAGCCCGTCAAAAAAAGGAGAGATTCGCCGGTGCAGAAGTCGGGAACGCCTCTCAGCGTCATGCTCCAGGCCGCCGGACAGGGTGATCGGCAGGCGGCGGAGGACATTCTGCCGCTCGTTTACGATGAGTTGCGACGCCTCGCTCAGGCCTATCTCGCCAAGACCCCGCCCGGCAATTCCTTCCAGGCCACGGCCCTCGTCCACGAGGCCTATATGCGGTTGGTTGGGGATGACGATCCCGGCTGGGAGGGCCGTAGGCATTTCTTCGGTGCCGCCGCCAATGCGATGCGTAACATCCTCGTCGAGCAGGCCCGCGGAAAAGGAACCCTCAAGCGCGGCGCAGGTCAACGCCGTCTCGATGTCCACGAAGCCGATGTCCAAACCGAGCTACCCTCCGATGATGTCGTTGCCCTCAATGAGGCCTTGAAGGAGTTGGAGAAGTCGGACCCCCGAAAGACCGAGATCGTCATGCTCCACCACTTCGCCGGCTTGACGATGGAAGAGACGGCGGCGGCGATGGGTATATCATTGTCTACAGTGGAACGTGAATGGCGATTCACCCGGGCATTGCTCTATTCCCGACTTGTGGACCACGACGACCCATCGTGACGGGTTTCGTCGGCCGTTCTCGGATTGGCTCATGCAGACCATGTTTGATCCAACTCGAATCAAGAAAGCGGAAACTCTCTTCGCCGAACTGCTCACGCTGCCCGCTCCTTTGAGAGAAAAAGAGCTGGTCTTGCGCTGCACCGGTGATCTACAACTCGTCGATTTAGTGCGCAGTCTCCTTAAACACGACGATTCCGGCATGGGCGGTTTTCTCGTCAACTCCGGGCCGCAGCGGCTGACGGAAAACATGCGCGTGGGCAGCTTCCAGCTTCTCCGTCGGATCGGCGAAGGCGGCATGGGCATTGTCTACGAGGCCCGTCAGGCCCACCCTGATCGGAGCGTAGCCCTCAAAGTCATCCGCGGCGGACGGTTTGTCGACCGCTACACCCTCAAGCTATTCGAGCGCGAAGTGCAGGCCCTCGCCCGCCTGCGCCATCCCGGCATCGCCGCAATCTATGAAGCAGGACGAACCGACGACGAGCAGCACTTCTTCGCCATGGAGTTCGTCGAGGGCCGACCCCTCATGGAGCACGTACGCTCGGCGAACTTGAATCGGCGGCAGCGACTCGACCTCTTCTGCCGGATTTGTGACGCCATCCACTACGCCCACCAGCGCGGCGTCATGCACCGCGACCTCAAGCCCGCCAATATTCTCATCGATGCCGACGGCCAACCCAAGATTCTCGACTTCGGTCTCGCGCGGATTACTGACGCGGAGCTGAGTCTTGATGCATCACGCACCGCCATCGGTCGAATCCAGGGCACGCTCGCCTACATGAGTCCCGAACAGGCTCGCGGCGATTCTGGTGAGATCGACACTCGCAGCGATGTCTACACGCTCGGCATCATCCTCTACGAGCTGCTCACCGATCGTCTGCCATACGAAGTGATGAACCTGCCCCTTCCCAGAGCCGTGGAAGCAATCTGCACTCAAGCGCCCAGACGTATCGCCGATCTGGCCGGCGACATAGAGACGATCGCGCTCAAGGCGCTGGAGAAAGAACCTCAAGCGCGATACGCAGGCGCTGCCGCCCTGGCCGAGGACGTGCAACGCTACCTGTCCAATCAACCGATCGAGGCCCGACGCCACAGCGCATGGTACGTCCTGCGCAAAGCGCTCAGCCGACATCGCATTGCTGCAGCCGCCTCGTTTGCATTCGTCACAATCATCAGTCTTGCGGCCGTTGCGCTCGCCGTGATGTATCAGCGGGAATCCCGCGCCCGTCAGGCCGAAGTCGCCCAACGGCATAACGCGGAATTGCAAACTGATCGCGCAAATAGTGAGACCAGAAAAGCAGTCAACGAGCAAAAAAAGACTGAGTCGTTCGCGCAATTCATGGAACAAATGTTCGAAGGAATCGCCCCCTCGGTCGCTCAGGGTCGCGACACCAAGATGCTCAAGGAGATGATGGACACGGCTGCCAAGCGCATCGACGCCGGCGAACTCAAGGATGTTCCCGCCGCCGAGTTTCGACTCCGCGATTCCATCGGGGAAGTTTACATGGACATCGGCGAGCACGATGCCGCCGAGCGCATCACGACTCCGATGGTTGAATTGGCCAGGCAGGCGTTTGGCCCGCTGAGTGACGAGTATGCCAAAGCGCTTGATAGTCATGCCTCATGGCTGCACGCGCAAGGACGATTTGACGAGGGCATGGCTGAAGCGGAAGAAGCGCTCTCAATCTACCGGCAAATCCATCCCGGGGATCACGAATTCACGCTCGACGCACTTAACCGGATCGGCAGTTTTCTGGTTTCCAGAGGACGCCCCGCCGACGCGCTCACTCGGCACGAGGAAGCGATGGCAATGGCCAGGCGTTTGTATACCGGCGACAACTACTACATTGCGATCAGCCTCAGCAAGAGCGGCGATTGCATGCAGCACCTGGGGAGGTTCGCCGACGCCCTGCCGAGACACAAAGAAGCATTGGAGATGTTTCAGCGTCTCACCCCCGGCGACAATCCTGACGTGACTATCGGCTTGAACCGGGTCGCCTACGACATCATGGCCCTCGGTCGCCCGGCCGAGGCCTTGCCCATGTATGAGGAAGCCCTCGCGATCCGGCGGAGAATCTTTCCCGGTGACCATCCCCGAGTTGTGGAGACTCTTTTCGACATTTCCAATTGCAAAATGACGCTGAGCCATTTTGGCGACGCGCTGCCGGCGCTTGAAGAAGCGCTCGCGATGGGCAAGCGGCTGTTTCCCGGAGACCATCAGGTTGTCGGAACCGGTCTGGCACTTCTTGCGACCTGCCTTGACTCGCTGAATCGCCCCACCGAGGCGCTGCCCATGTCCCAGGAATCGGTCGCAATGTTCAAAAGACTCTTCACCGGCGACCACCCGCAAACCAGCTGGGCCTTGATCAGGCTGGGCCAAAATCTGAGTGCGGCCGGACAGCACGCCGATGCGCTTCCGGTGTACGAAGAAGCGCTGGCGATGTATCAGCGGCTCTTCCTGAACGACCATCCTCAAGTGGCCGGCGCGATGGACAATCTCGCCGCCGGGCTGCACGGGTCAGGACGATTGACCGAGGCATTGCAGCGCAGCGAAGAGGCTCTCGCCATGATGCGCCGCGTGCGACCCGCCCATCACCCCGATGTCCGCGCCGCCGAGATTCGTCGCTGTGCGATCCTCGTCGATTTGAATCAACTGGACGATGCCGAGGCAGTTCTCGTGCCGACGTGGGAAGATGTCGCCAACCGCCCCGAAGTCCGCAAGAAAAGCAAAATTCAATGCCTCGAAGCACTCGTGAAGTTATTCGACGCGCGGGCTGCTGCCGAATCAGGAGCCAATCACGCCATCAAGGCAGATGAATACCGCTTGCTGCTCAGGGCTATTGCTCCTTGATCGCGAGCAGGTTTAGGACGCGTTTCAGTGATCGCGAAGGTACTGGCGGGTTTGCGACAAGCGGACGAACAGCTTCGGGCTTTATAGGCTTTGGAAGATTGCGTCCAATTTGCGTCACAATCAGTTCGAATAAGAGTCCCGAGCCAGGTCAAAGTCATCGAAACAACCAATTGTCAGGATCATCGTTAATGCTTATCTGACAACTATTTAGAAGCCTATCCTAATGAATTCCCAAGGCGAACGTCGTGTGTTCGAAACCCATCGCCCGCTTTCGACCCATTTGCAGCGATAGCCTTTGGGGACTCCGTGGTTTCTGACGATGGGATAGCGATTGAGAATGACTTTCACGATCGCCTAATGTTTTTTCATTAAGAAGGCGATTCTCGTTCATCCTGGCCGAAATCGTCGCTTCAGACGGCGTGTCTCGTGCCGGTGGCGGACTTCGACAATCCGCTCGGCGAATACGCGGTCTGATTGCCGGTTCCGCGAAGACGTGAATGTGCAGGGCGAATGGTCCCTTATCGGGTCATCGCCGAACCCTCCACCTTCAGCCAACAAGTCAAACTCGATGACTGGCGCAATTGGAGATTCTGGACACTAATTGGCAAAAGTGCCGGGCACCGGTCGGTTCCGGGCAGGCTTGACATCGTCAGGCAGACCCTAAAGGGTAATATTCTTGTTGTCGTCCTCAGTCTTCTCGGTCATCGAGTATCCGTTGTCCTGTCGGGCCTTGTTCACCTTTAGCTTCTGGTGATACAGGTTCATGACGTCGTTCGCGTCGAGGCCGAGGCACTGGGCCATCGAGATCCAGAAAAAGAGCAGGTCGATTACTTCCACTCTGGCGTTCTGAAGGTCGAACAGCTCGTAGCGCCGGCCGTCCTTGGCCTCCTGGCACCAATGCTTCCAATAGGTGCAGTTGCGAAGCTCTTCCAGCTCATTCGCCGAGGCGGCGATGTAATTGTTCAGCCATTCACCGGCCAGGCGAGGGTCGAACTTCTGGCGAAGCTTCTCGGGGTCGAACCCGATCCGGCGATTGAGTTCGGCTTGATGACTGAAGAGTTCTTCCAGCATGTGGCGTTGGGCTCCCGTTTTCGTCTTATTGTACGGGATCGGCAGCCAAAGCACAGGCGGGCGTTGGGCCGGGTCGTTCGGCACGCTATTTGCTTATCCGCGATCCGGCCGGCGGGGTTGGACCGGACTCGCCAAGCCGCTAAGATGGCCACCTGTTCCATCGGGGGAGTTGCCGGAATAGAATAGTCAGCAGGCCGAACACTGAGGTTTGCCTCAGATCAGAAGAACCAACATGCCGACGGACCTAGCAATCGGCTCCGGAGTGGATATTTTGCTCGCCGCTTTGCCGCAGTCAGGTGATTACTTCAGCGCCGTCAAGATTGTGCCCTTCCTCTTGTGCGTCCTTCTCTGGGCACACAATTCGGCCTGGGTGCAGAAGGACACGGTAAAGGTCAAAGTTCCGGCGGGGCCATGGATTTCGCTCGTTTTCGGGACTGGCGCGTTTTGCCTGATTCTCTGGCTGCTCGTGCCCATCTACGCCGTCGGGGTCGGTCTCTTCGTCGTGCTCTACGGCGCGGCGATCCTCGTCTATGTCTTCTATCGCAATGCGCGCGTCGGCCCGAACGACAGCGTACTGACCGTGTCACACCTTCGGCGACTGGGCAAGGGCGGATCGAGTGCCAATGAAGAGCTGTCCAGCCTCGATCGCGTGCGGATCAAGGCGGCCGACGGCAAGACACCGGCCTGGCCGTCGGACCCAGATGAGAATGCGGCATACAGCGTTTTGCAGGAGTTGCTCTTCGACGCCATCTGGCGACGGGCGACCGATGCCCGCATGGACTTTGCCCCGGAACAGCCCGTGAAGGTGATCTATCGCGTCGATGGTATCGACCGATTGCGCGACCCCATCGATGCCATTCACGGCCTGCGGATGTTTCAGCATCTCAAAAAGATCGCCGGGATGAACCTTGAGGAGATGCGAAAGCCCCAGTCAGGACGCTTCAAATGCGCCATCGGCGCTGGCGGCAAGGGCGACAAAGCCGTCGAGATCGAGGCTCGCACGTCGGGCAGCACGTCGGGACAACGATTCATACTTCGGCTGCTCTACGAAGAACACAAATTCCGCCTGCCTGACATCGGCCTGACACCCAAGCAACTGCCCATCGTTCAGAAGATCATCAAGGAAAGTCGCGGGCTGGTGATGTGCAGCGGCCCGAAGGCTTCGGGTGTGTCGAGCACGCTTTACGCAATGCTCCGAGAGCACGACGCTTTCCTTCAGAACATCCATACCCTGGAAATCAACAAGAGTCAGGATGTCGAGAACCTGACCCAGCACATCATCGACGCGTCCGGCGGCGAGGCGACCTTTGGCAAGAAGCTGAGGTCGATCCTTCGCATGGAGCCGGATGTCTGCATGGCGTCCGATCTTGCCGACGTTGAAACGGCCCAGATCGTCGCCCAGTACGCCAAGCAGGGCAAAAAGATGTACCTGGGAGTGCAGGCGAGGGACTGCTTCAGCGCCCTGCAAAAATACACCCAAGCGGTCGGCGATCCGGCGATGGCCGCCGCAGGTTTGCAACTCGTACTTTCCCAGCGACTTGTGCGAATCCTGTGCACGGAGTGCCGCAAGGGCTATAAACCCGATCCGGCGATTTTGAAGAAGGCCAATTTACCCACCGGTGAGAATCGGCCGTTCTTCCGACCGCCGAATCCAAATGAGTTGGAGGTTGATCGTCAGGGCAATCCCATGACATGCACGATCTGCCAAGGCGCAGGGTATGTCGGGCGAACCGGCGTTTTTGAGATGCTGGTCATTGACGACGACCTCCGCGCCCTCCTGGCCAAGGGCTCGCCGCTTGCCGCAGTGAAGACTGAGGCTCGCAAACGGGGCATGCTCTACCTTCAGGAAAACGCGCTGTACAAGGTTTACGAGGGCCAGACGAGCATCAACGAGGTCTTAAGAGTGACAAAAGAAGGCCAGTCCGCGTCGGCGCCTGCGAAGGCATCCTGACCGATCCGGCCTGAATATCAGTTTGGAAAGCGGCGAGCCGTCGTTTTCACGCCCAAGATGGAGCGGCCAACCATGTTGTTCTCAATCGTAGTCGCATTGATGGTGATTCTGATCACGGCATTCTGGGCGTACCAGGGCTTCTTCAGTTCGCTGATCATGTTCTTTTCCACCATCGTCGCATGCATGTTGGCGTTCGGATTCTACGAAAGCCTGAATTCCGTCTGGGCCGACTCACTGAATTCAATGGTCGGGCTTCCACTGGCCTTTATGCTCATTTTTCTCATTTCGCTCGCCTTGCTTCGCTTTGCGACGGACAAGTTCATCGCCGGAAACGTTCGCCTGCCGGTCTATGTGGATCGAGCCGGCGCGGGCGTCGTCGGTTTCTTCAGCGGTCTCGTTATTGTCGGCATGGCCCTGGTGGCGATCCAGATGCTGCCGATCGGTCCAGCCGTCTTTGGTTTCGATCGAGTTCAGTCCGTACCCAACGGTACGATCCAGACTAAGGGCTTCATCTTCAAGCCTGACAACTTCACCGTTGGCCTGGCCTCGATGCTCTCCAACGGCCGCTTCGGCGGGCAGACGCCGCTCGAACACGCGAAGCCTGACATGCTGCTCGACCTTTACAGCGCCCGCGCGAATCCGCAGCCCAGCGAGCGCATGTTTCTTCCCGAGGACTGCCTGACGGTATCCGCATATTGGGAGGCCTCGCAGATCGACGAAGTGACGCAGCGCGTGGACGGCGATTCACTCGTGCGCGAATTCACGCCAAGAGAACCGAGCAGCCCTGGAAACAAGCTCATCGTCTGCCGGGTCCGCGTCGATGCCAGCGCTGCGAAAGAAGCAGCGGAGATTCGCTTCCGACCCGCGCAATTCCGTCTCGTCGGCCCGCCTCCCGCAGCGGATGGATCCCGTTCCGCCGAACCCGAAGTTCGACTCGCCTGCGGGCTGAGCGACATTTATACCCACAAGGATCACGGCCTGAAGTCGATTGACGCCGGGCAGGCAACCCGACTGGTCCGATTCGGTCCGCAGACAGACTTGATCCTCGGTCCCAACCAAACCCCTGCCATCGGCGACAAGCAAGGCAAAGACGGGCTCGACTTTGTTTCCGGCTACAAGTTCGACGTCGCGTTTGAAGTACCGGCGACGTTTGTACCCTGGTACATCGAGTTCAAGCGGGGCCCGCGCGTCGAGTTGACGAAGAAGATGTTCAAGGAGGAACCGCCTACCTACGCGTCAATCGCCGGCGGTCGTGACATCCCGGCGTCTGAGAAGAAATCTTCGAAGAGCAAGAAAGACGACGCAGATTCTGATTCATCGGATAGCGGCGGCGACGTGAAAGTCGGCGACGCACCCGGCGGGGCGACTCACGTGGCTAACGCCATTGCCGCACGAACCGGCGTATTCTCGACAATTCCGTTCCCACTCGATGGAAGCAATAACGTCGTAGGCAACGCGGTCCGCGGCGGAAAGCTCGGCGATTGTCACTTTAATGTTGAGATTCCCGATCCGCCGCCCAGCGACTGGGATGTGAAGGAGTTTGATGTCCCCGGCGGCAAGAAGATGGTTCAGGTCGGCGCCGACAAGAACGATGCCCTCAGCTTGTACGGCAAAGCACTGAATTACGCGACCAACGTCGCCGCCCAGATCTATATCGCCGACGATGCGGGCAATAACTACTACGCCATCGGCGTGTATTCCGCCGCGCCGATGAGCGGCAAGATGGTGCTGGAGATTCAGTATCATCCCGAGGCCGATGTGCCCGAGCGGTGCCTTGCAAAGGCTCAAAAGGTCACGGGCAATATTCTAAGAGACACGCCCGAGGACCAACGCAAGTTCGGATACCTCTTCCTAGTTGACCCCGGCGTAAAGATCGTCACCTTTTCCGCAGGAGCGCGCCAAGGCGCCAAGCAAAAGCTCGAAATTGACGTCCCCCAGTGATCGACCCGCCCTTCGTGTGCGGATGGAGCCGACACGATGCGAACGACAGCATCCCATAGCACCGCGAGAGCAGACTTCACGGCCCGCGTGACCCAATCGCGATGCCGTTTGCTCCCTCTCTTATTCATCTTTTCCCACGGCATCGCCGCGGCGCATGAGCCGATGGACTTGCGCGGCGACTCACCCGCGGATCAATCGTGGTCTGCCCGGTTTATGCTACCGTCGGTGACCCAAGCTGACCCGGAGACGCTCGTCGAGAGTTTTCAATCTGTGATCGATCGTCTGGTGCGCCGCGTCGGCAGAAGTGTCGTGGCCATCGAGATCGACCGAAGCCCCGGCAGCCTCGGCCGGGATGCCGCCGAACCTCGCGCCTGGACCAGCACTGGCAGCGGCGTGCTCATCCGCGACGACGGAATGATCCTCACCAGTCAGCATGTGCTTGCCGACGCGCTGGCGGTACATGTCATCCTGCACGACGGTCGCCGCTGTCGTGGGCGCGTTGTTTCCTCTGACGCCCGCGCGGATCTGGCCGTTGTGCAAATCATTGCAGAGGGACTGGAAGCCATTGAAACGGGGGATGTCAAGGATCTGCGCCGCGGGCATTTTGTTTTCGCGCTCGGCAATCCGCTTGGGCTCGCCGCCGATGGCCAGGCCGCGGTCACGATGGGACTGGTCAGCGCAATTGGTCGGCCTCTGCCCGGCAGCACCGGTCTTGAAGAGGACCGCTACTACGGCGACATGATCCAGACCTCCGCTGCGATCCATCCGGGACACTCCGGCGGTCCATTGGTGGACATTCACGGTCGCCTCGTCGGCGTGTTGACGGCCGTAAGCACGACCTTCGGCGGGGGCGAGGGACTGGCCTTCGCGGTTCCCATCAGTGCTCGGACGCGCTTGGTGATTGCGAGATTGCTCGAAGGCCGCCCGGTGGAATATGGATACCTGGGCGTGGAGGTGAGCACGCTGTCGGCCGCCCAAAGGCGTGAGGCAACGGTGTCGGCGGACGGTGGCGTGCTGGTCGATTCAGTCACACCCGACGGTCCGGCCCGAAAGACCGGATTGAAGCGCGGTGACATTCTACTGACAGTCGACGACCAGCCGGTCGGTTCCGCCGACGAATTCATCCAGATCGTCGGTTCACTTGAGCCGGGCGTCATGATCGACGTCGCCTATCAGCGCGCCGGTGAACAGTTTACAAGTACTCTCAGCGTCGCGCGGCGGCCGCCGACCGGCATCGACGACGGACCACGTTCGATCGCATTTCGCGGTGCGGTGCTCAAGCAGGTCGATCCCAACCTTCGGCAACGCTCCAACCTGCCGGAGCACGCCTTGCTGGTGATGATGGTCGGCGGCGATTCGGCGGCGGACCGGGCGGGCCTTTCGCCGGGCGACGTCATCGTGCGAATCGACGGCGATTTGCTCTCAGCCGAATCCAAATTGCAGCTTTCCGAGCGCACCGACGATTGTCTGATCGGTCTTGCGAACGGCGGCTCACTCATCGTGCGCGGGCGCTAGTTTCCGATTGGCCGTGAGTTCAAGACGCCTATACAATCCGCTTCGATTCCTCAGTAACGCTCGCAAGAAAAGCCGCTCAGTCGGAAATCATGGAGCCAGATGTATGTCGAGTGCGAAGTTGACAATTCCCAGCGTGGATGGCCTGGCCAAGATTCTTCGCGACATCGACGATTTCCCAAAGCCGGGAATCGTATTCAAGGACATTACGCCGCTCTTGTCCGATCCGGCCGCGCTTTCGCTGGCGGTTGAGTTTCTTACTCAGCCCTTTCGCGACAAACACGTGGACCTCGTTGTCGGCGCCGAGAGTCGTGGTTTCATCTTCGGAACCGCGGTCGCGAGAAACCTGTCGGCCGGTTTCGTGCCGATTCGAAAGCCCGGCAAGCTGCCGTACAAGACCAAGCGCGTCGAGTACGCCCTGGAATACGGCACCGACGCGATGGAAATCCACGAGGACGCCATCAGCCCCGGCGACTCGGTGCTCATGATTGACGATCTGCTTGCAACCGGCGGAACTATGGCCGCCTGCTGCGAGTTAGTGAAGTCGCTCGGCGGCAACATTGTCGGTGTGGCATTCCTGATCGAGCTCACATTCCTAGGCGGCCGCGAGAGATTCAGCGGCTTGCCGGTTCACAGCGTGATCCGCATCGGCGACGGCAAGGAAGCGATCACAACCGATTTTTGAACTCGGCGCACCGTCCCTCCGGGTCTTGCGATTATCGCTTCCACGCATCATGGTTGCGCAGCCACTGAGATGGCGACGAGTAGCGCCTTGGCCTTGTTCATCGTCTCCTCGAATTCCTCGCTCGGGTGACTGTCAGCGACGATGCCAGCGCCGGCCTGGAGATCGTAAATCCACGATTGCCCCTCGCCGGGCGTGACCACCATCGTCCGCAGGGCGATACAGGTGTCCATGTTGCCCGAAAAGTCGAGGTAGCCCACCGAGCCGCCGTACGGCCCTCGCCGAACCGGCTCCAGTTCGTCAATGATCTGCATCGCCCGAACCTTGGGCGCGCCGCTTACCGTCCCGACGGGAAATGCCGCCTTCAGGGCATCAACGGCTGTCTTGCCCTCGGCCAGTCGCCCCGTGACGTTGCTGCTGATGTGCATGACGTGGCTGTATCGCTCGACGGTCATCACGTCGGAAAGCTCGACCGATCCCGGCGCCGCGACACGGCCCACATCGTTGCGACCGAGATCGACCAGCATGATGTGCTCGGCCCGGTCTTTCGGATCGGCAAGCAGTTCCTGCTCCAGTGCCGAATCCTCCGCGGCGGTCGCACCGCGCCGGCGCGTGCCTGCCAGCGGGCGGTTCGTCACAACACCATCCTCCACGCGACACAGAATCTCCGGGCTCGCGCCAACGAGGATGCACTGAGGGCTCTTAAGGTAGAACATGAACGGCGAAGGGTTCACCACGCGCAGTGCGCGATAGACGTCGAACGGGTCGGCCGCTGATTGCACGCGCAGGCGCTGGCTGAGGACGACTTGAAAGATGTCTCCGGCGAGGATGTATTCCTTGGCCGCATTGACAGCCGATTCAAACGACGACTGATTGAACGTGCTCTCAAATGGAATAAGCGGCCGGGCATCCAGATCGAAGTCGCTCGCGAGGCTCGGTGCCGGCCCGGCAAGGACCGAGCGTATTCTCTCGATCCGAGCACATGCATCGGCATAGGCCGCGTCAACGTTGCCGTCGTCAAGCCTCGCGTGGGCGACAACGAGCAGGGTCTTGTTCACGTGGTCGAAGATGACCATCTCGTCATAGATGCCGAAGAGCAGGTCATCCAGGTAGCGATCGTCGGCAGCCCCCCGGCCCCCTTTCAAATCTTCGTAGTAACGAATCGTGTCGTACCCCGCGTATCCCACCGCCCCGCCGGTGAAGCGCGGCATGGCCAATGAGGAGGGAAAGGCGTCAGCAGGATGCCGCGACTGCCACTGCTGCGTTAGTTGCTCCAATTGGGCGAGTGGGTCCGTCACCTGATTCAATAATTCCATCGTGCCATCGGCCCGCTCAATCGAGGCCGTCGGTCCCCTGGCCCGAAAGACCGCGCAAGGCCTGGCACCGACGAAGCTGTACCTCGCGATCTGCTCCCCGCCGACCACGCTCTCCAATAGAAAGGCGTGCTCGGTCCCAGCCGATAATCTGGCAAAGGCTCCGACCGGCGTCATTTGATCGGCCAGCAGCCGCCGCACCACGAGGATAGTCCGCGCGGAACCGGCGAGCCCCTTCATTGCGTCAATCGTCGGGTGATAAGTCGCCAATGTCGGCCGTTCCTCTGGGCTCCGTACCAGTGAATCGTTGATGCGGCGCCGTGTCGCAATCTGCCAAGCATACTTAGAATACCCGTCGCGTGACGGACTCACCAATATCAAAGCTGTCCGGTTCATCGGCTCAACGCCAAATCGGCATGATCGCCGCCACATTGCTGGCGATGGCCGGGGCCGGGGCGCTGGCGAGGCCCTTTCTTCCCGGCGGTTCGACCTGGTCATGGGTCATCAATTCGAAATCGGACCTGGACGGCGTAGGCGTAAATGCCAGACTGCTCTCGGCTGACGCCAACGGAGCCTTGCTCTCGCAACAGCCTGGTCGGGCCGTCAGTCTCATCACGGCGCCGCTCACATTGCCAAGCGATGCAGAGCACACCCTCGTTGTAGAGGTCGCTTGTCCAGAGATACCCCTCAACACGAACAGATCGAGTTTGGTGTTGCTACTCTGGCAAACTGAGGCGAAAGAGTCATATCACTACCGAGAATCGACTGTAAGGCTTTCCGGCACACCGACTCGACTTGCATTCAATCTGCCGGATGAGCCGCAGAAAATCCATCGCCTTGGCGTACAGTTCCCCGATGTGGACGGCCCGATTCTCATTCGCTCGTTTGAGATTCCATCGCTGTCGCTCACCGATCGACTTCGGCTATTCGCGCAACAGGCTGGCGAGCGAGAACCTCTGCGGACTCACTCACTCAACTTCCTCCGTGGACCGTCGATGCTCGGGCATGGATTGAACTACTACCTCTTGGCATTGGCGGCGATAGCCGTCGGAGCCTACGTGGCGATTCGACTGGGGCGCTTGAAGCGAGTCGATCCGCGCGTCCTCGTCGGCATCGTGTTGGCCGCATGGATCATCGCCGACGGCCAGGCAACGGCGAATCTCGATCGCAACATCGTGCTCGACGTCAGGGACTTCGCAGGAAAATCGCGCGAGCAGCAAATCGCCCAGAGCGAAGGCGCTGATATCGCTTGGGCCTATCAGGCGCTTCTTGCAACATGCCCGGAAGGCGAGACGTATTCGGTGATCAGCGACGATCCCTTCACGCCGTCACGCCGGCTCGCCTACCTGCTCGCCCCCATGAGGACTCAGATCGAAGACGGCTCGAAGGCGAGTTTCCTTGTGGTCATGTCCGCTTCCGATGCTGACTTCGCTAAGTCCGTCGGTGTTCTTCGAAGCGGCCGTTTGCCCGAAATTCGAGCCGTCCTTGTCGCGGAGGAGTCGGATCAACTCTATCTGCTCCGCAGGGAGACGCGATGATTGTCTGGGCCATTCTCGCTGTCGTCATCCCCTGGGTCACGGGCGGGGCCATCCTTGCAGCAGTGTTGGCCCGTCGACCTCAATCTCTCGAAATGATCGGCGTCGGCTACCTGTTGGGCCTGGTAATCGTCATGGCATCCCTGTACGCGGTACTCCGCATCGGCGGCGGCAGCGCCAATGCCCGATGGATTCTCGCCGCCCTCGCGATAACAGCCGCGGCAGTCATCTGGAAAACGCAGCGGCACGCGACAGCGCCGGCCCCGGAGGGCTCGCCGGCTAAGAAATCTCGGGGGCGTCTGCTGCTTACCGCTGCGATCATCCTGCTGATCTTCGGCAAGCTCGTTCCTGTCATCGCGGCGACGCTGTTTGTCCCCATGCGCGGCGACGATGCGATATCGATCTGGCTGCTGCGAGCGAAGGTCGTCACCGTCCTCGATCGACTGCCGATTGATCCGGCCGATGCGTACTATCTCGGTGGCGCGGCCCCGGCATATCCGATGTTTCTTTCCCTGGCAGCGGCGTGGGTTCCGATGGTGGCAGGGCAATGGCACGAAACACTGGCCATTCTTCCATGGCCGCTTACCTATATGAGCCTGATCCTGATCGTCGCCGGCGGACTTCAACGCATCATTGGAAAACTTTCCGCATGGATTGCTGCCTATCTCGTTGCGTCAGTGCCGCTGCTTCTGATTCATGCCTGTCGGCCCGGTTATGCCGATCTGCCCCTGGCGACGTTTCTTGTCGTGGCAGTCCTTTACCTGATTGAATGGCGCGAGTCCCGGCAGTTGCGGGATTTTGCGATCGGCCTCGCCTTTGCGCTCACCGCCGCCTGTCTCAAGCGCGAAGGCCCCCCGCTCGCACTGGTCGCCGTCGCAGGATTCCTGATCACAAGCCTAGGGCAGTTCCGATCCATGACACGAGCAATACTGGCGACGGCGGTGACGATGCTGCTGGGAAGCGCGATTACATGCATCGCCCTGGTGGATTTCTCCGAACAATCAGAGGCCGTTGCCCAGTTCGCCTGGCAGCCCGGCGTGGCCGAGGCGTTGGTTCGACACGCCTTTGAATGGTCGTCGCTTGGGTTGTTTTTTCCCCTCCTGCTGGTCGGGCTCGGCTTGCTGGTCGTACACCGAAGCGCCGCCCACCGAAGCACCACGCTGATGCTCGTACTTGGATTCCTCGCCTTCGACGCGATGGTCTTCCTGCTGACGCCGCAGGGACGATTCGCATTGAACGACCAGACGCCCTCCCGGTTGTTTCTTCAGGTCGCTCCGGCGATGATTCTGCTCCTGGCAAGCAGCCTTGCCCGGGCGAAGGAACCCGCATGAGCGAGTCATATGAAATCCTGCTCTTGGCCGAATTTTCCGCAGCCCATCGTCTGCGCCTGGCGAACGGCGACTGGGAGCCGCTTCACGGCCACAACTGGAAAGTCGAGGTCCACCTCGCCGGCCCCCGGCTCGATGCTATCGGACTTCTCGCGGATTTCACCCAGCTTCAACCGAACCTGACCCGAATCACGGCGGAGCTCCACGACACTTATCTCAATGATCTACCGGCTTTTGCGCAGCAGAATCCGTCCACGGAGAACGTGGCCCGTCTTATCCACGACCGGTTCGCGCCACAATTGCCGAGTTCAGTTCGTATCCGAATGGTCCGCGTCTGGGAGACCTCCACCTGTGCGGCGGGGTACCTCCCGGGTGGCGGCTGACCCTGGGATGTCTTGATTCTGATGCCGAGTCCTTCGATTGACGATAAAATGATAGCGGAGTTGGATTTTTCGGACGTCCCATAGCGTCGAACAGACTCCGGCCAGGTAGGCACTTGCTGAAAATGAACCTCGACTGCCAATCCTGCAAAAAGCACCCGGCCACCGTTCACATCACCGATGTGTTGGAGGGTGAAAAGCAGGAGCGACATCTTTGCGAAAAGTGTGCCGGGGAAGAGGGCATCGCACCGAAGATGCCGGTCCAAATGCCCGTCGGCGAGATTCTCAGCAGCTTCGTCGTTCAGAAGGCCGCCGTTCAGCAGCTTGCCGAGTTGAGCTGCCCCAAATGCAAAATGACCTTCGTCGAATTTCGCAACGGCGGCCTGCTCGGCTGCGGCTGCGATTATGACGCGTTTGAGAAGGCGCTCCTCCCGCTCATCGAGCGCGCCCATGACGGCGCCAGCCACCACATCGGCAAGGTGCCGCGCCGGCTGGCCACGCCTCGGGCCTGTGAGACAGACCTGATTCGACTCCGCAAGGAATTGAATCGCGCCGTCAACGAGGAACAGTTTGAACGGGCCGCCCGCCTGCGCGACGAAATTCGCGTCATGGAGGAGTCATGATCATCGACACGCTGGCAGGTCATCCCGGCGAGTGGCTCCGCGGCAGCGGTCCGATGTCGGACGTCGTAATCAGCTCCCGAATTCGACTCGCCCGGAACATCGCCGGATACCCCTTTCTGGGAAAGGCCGGAGACGAGCAAAAGCGCGAGATTTCCTCGCTCATTCGTCGTCATGTGGATGCCGTGGCAACCGGCGGCGAATGGGATTACATCGAAATTGCTAAGACCGACGAGATCGATCAGCAGATGCTCGTGGAGCGGCACCTGATCAGCCGCCAGCACGCCGACCCGCGCGGCAGCCGCGGCGTCGCCCTGAGCAAGAATGAGTCCATCTCCGTCATGGTCAACGAAGAAGACCACCTGCGGATTCAGGTGCTCCGCAGCGGACTCCAACTCGACGAGATCTGGACCGAGATCAACCGCATCGACGACCGGCTCGAGGAGAAGCTCGACTACGTCTTCCACCCGAGATACGGCTATCTGACCGCCTGCCCCACCAACGTCGGCACGGGCATTCGCGTGTCGGTCATGTTGCACCTTCCGGCCCTCAAGCTCACCGGCGAGATCGAGCGTGTCTTCCGCGCCGCCAAGGAAATGCGCCTGGCCGTCCGCGGCCTCTTCGGCGAAGGAACCGAGGCGACCGGCGACTTCTTCCAGATCAGCAATCAGGTCACCCTCGGCCGCACCGAAGACGAGATCATTAACGACTTCAAGCACATGGTCATTCCCAAGATCATTGACTACGAGCATCGGGCGCGCAAGACGCTCGTCGAAGAAAGGGCCCTGGCCCTCGACGATCGCGTTTGGCGATCCTACGGCGCGCTCAAGAACGCACGAACGATCAGCAGCGAGGAGACCATGCTGCACCTGTCGCACCTGCGCGTCGGCATCCACCTCGGCCGCATCAAGCTGGTCGATATCAAGACGATCAACGAGCTCTTCCTCATGACCCAGCCGGGCCATCTTCAAAAGCTGCACGGAACAAAGCTCTCCGGCGAGCAGCGCAGCGCCGCCCGCGCCGATCTGATCCGCAAACGCCTGGGTTCATAGCAGCTGCTCCTCACTTCATGAAAATCGCTTGTTTCCCCGCGCAAGTGCTGGCCATCGGGTCATTGCGCTCGATATAATATCTCCGTCATTTCTGGAGGCCGCATCATGCATATTCCTCTTCAGCGGGGCATGTTCCTGCGCCATCAGGGCCATATCTACCAGGTCGTCGATTTCAACGAGCGCCACACCGGCAAGCAGAAGCCCACCGTCCACGTCGCCCTTCGTGACGCCCGCGACGGGCACCCGGTCGACCGCACGCTCGACCAAATCGAGCCCATCGAGTCCGTCGACCACGCCAACCGTCAAATGCAGTATCTCTACACCAAGGGGGACAAGTACGTCTTCATGGACAGCGAGACGTTTGAGGAGCAGGAACTGACCGCGGGCCAACTGGGCGGAGGCGAGGCATTTATTTCAGAAGGTACCGAGTACCGCGTCACGCACCTGGAAGGCCGGCCAATCTCGGTGCAAATAGACGACATCGTCACGCTCAATGTGGCCAACACCGCCCCGCCGACCCATAGCGTCGGCGCGGCGTCCAACGTGACCAAGGAAGCGACGCTCGATAATGGGCTCGAAGTCCGCGTGCCGCTGTTCATCAAGACAGGCGATGCGATCAAGATCGACACGCGCACGAAGGCGTACGCTGGGAAGGAACACGGGAACTAAGTCGGGTCGGCCGAGTTCAATGCGTATCAGGCTCCGGTATTTGATCCAGTCGTTCGCGGAGGTCCGCAGGCAGATTCGCAGCAATTTTCTCCGTAATTAGCCCGACAGATTTCAAGTCCACAATGTGCAATTGATCGACCAGTCGAAATGACTGCAATTTCATTGCAACGAGAGCCGGTAAATTCACGACGGGATAGGGCGCAATGCCCGTGTCTATGGAGCTTACGTCCGGTGCTGGATGGGCGTAATGTGATCTTATAACCTCGTTCGCAACAACGATGTGAACTCCCCGCTTTGGACTAGGGTCATCCCGATCTATGAATACCGTGACACCTAGAATCTCGTCGCGAACGAATCCGATTTCCTGTAGTGCATTTGCCAGCAACGGCAAATCATCGCGACGGGCAAGCAAGTCAACATCCTTAGTGGCGCGAACGGCATCCGGTTCGACGGTCGCAACCCACGCCGCGACGGCGTTTCCGCCAACGACTGCATAAGGGACGGCGCTACGATTCAGCGCCTCGGTTACCTTACGCAACAACTCTTCTACGCGCCACATCGCCACATAAGGAGCCCATGTTGGTTTAGGTACGGTGGCCACATCGATATTCTAGCTCATGGGATTAAGCCGAACAAATCCGATAATTGGTGCTTTCAGGCGATAGGTTCCACTTCAGCGCTAAATGGCGATTAGTTCTCGAACCCGCTGAGCCGCCTGCTCCGGCGCAAGCTTCTCCACTTCCCCCTTCGCCCGCTCCTTCACTTCCACCACGCCTTCCGCCAGCGCCTTGCGCCCGATCGTGATGCGAACCGGAATGCCGATCAGATCGGCGTCCTTGAATTTGAACCCCGCCCGTTCGTCGCGGTCGTCGAAGAGAACCTCGATGCCCGCCGCCGTCAGTTCCTCGTAAATCTTCTCCGCCGTATCGACAACGTCCTTCTCCCGCGGGTCCAACGAGATGATCTGCACCGCGAATGGGGCGATCGACTTCGGCCAAATGATGCCCGCATCGTCGTGATTCGCCTCGATGGCCGCGGCCATGATGCGGTTCAGCCCGATGCCGTAGCAACCCATGATGAGCGGCTTCGGCTTGCCGTCATTGTCCAGGAATGTCGCCTTCATGGCATCGCTGTACTTGGTACCCAGTTTGAAGACGTGGCCGACTTCGATCGCCTTCCTCAGGCTGATGGGCGAGCCGCTGCCCGTGGGGGAGAAATCGCCCTCAACGACGCTTCGCACATCGGCGATCGTCACGTTTTCGCCGGTCATCGCAAAATCGCGACCGGGGTTCACGTTCACCGCGTGATAGTCTGTCTTGTTAGCGCCGGTCGCTGCATTTCGCATGACGGCGACGGCCTGATCGACAATAAGCCGGTACGGCACGCCCGACTTGTCCAGCCTGTGCGGCCCGGCGAAACCGACTTCGGCACCGGTGAGCTTGCGAATCGTATCCGGCACCGCCAACTCGAGCGTCATATCTGGAAATAGTCGGCGGAGCTTATTCTCATTAACCTCGTGGTCGCCGCGAACACAGACAACAACGATGCTAACGTACCATCCCGGAGTCTGCTTTTTTTCGGCATCGGATTGGGAAACGCCGGATTCCCGAACTAATCGCTTGGCTTCCGCACGTTCCTGTCCGAGTTTTGAGTTGGATATTTCTTGTACTTCATACACGAGCGTTTTTATCATCTGCGACGGCTTCGTCTTGAGAAACGCCGTCACCTCCTCGATCGTCCGCTGGTTCGGCGTATGCACCTCTTCGATCGGCTTCATCGCCGACTCATCCTGCGGCAGCGGCGCGCAGACGGCCCGTTCGGTGTTCGCGGCGTAGTCGCCGTTCTCGCTCAGTGCGACGAAGTCCTCCCCTGCGTCGGTCAGCACCATGAATTCGTGCGAAGCGTCACCTCCGATGGGCCCGCTCTCCGCCTCGACTGCGATGTACGGCAGCCCGCAGCGCGAGAAGATGCGACAATAGGCGTCGTACATCTTCTTGTAACCCTCGTCGAGGCTCTCCTTGTCACGGTGAAAGCTGTAGGCGTCCTTCATCAGGAACTCGCGCGTCCGTAGCACGCCGCTCTTGGGCCGCGCCTCGCCGCGGAATTTCACCTGAATCTGATAAAGATTGACCGGCAGCACCTTATAGCTGTTCAAATAGGCCCCGGCGATCTCCGTCACCGGCTCCTCGTGGGTTGGGCCGAGCACCGTGGCGGCTCGCCAGTCGGATTCGTCCCCATCCTTCACCGGACGCAGCCGAAGCAGCACGTCCCCCATCGCCGCTACCCGACCGGTCTGCTGCCAAAGGTCGATCGGGTGCATCACCGGCATGTGCAACTCGATCGCCCCGGCTCGGTTCATCTCCTCGCGGACGATCTCCTCGACCTTGCGCAAAGCCCGATAGCCCAGCGGCAAATACGAGTAAATGCCGGCGGCGAGCTGGCGAATAAGACCGGCGCGAAGCATCAACTGATGCGAAGCGACCACGGCATCCTTGGGGACTTCCTTGGTAGTGGGGATCAGATAGCGAGACCAGCGCATGCACGGCACCTCGGGGTGAGATTCTATGGGTTGTCAGAATTACCCATTAGTGCATGAACGCCGCGATTTCGCAAGGCGGAGTCGGCTTCACAGAAAAGGGGTGAACCCTGCCGCCTTACCCGCCGACCGGAATCGTCAAGACCGGCCCCGGACCGGCTTCCACGCCCGCTTGAAGCGAACCCAACTGCGACAGCAACGTGAACGTCGATTTGGAGGTCAGGTCGTCGTCCGCGATATAGAACCAGTAGCCACGGTACTGAATGGCCACGGCGGCGTTCCTGGGACGCAGCCGCTGGGACTGGATGCGCAGCAGATCGCCGGTCACGGCGTTCCAGTCGAAGGGCTGACCGTCCCCAGTTCGGGTCTGTGTGACGAGCCCGTCGCACTCGTGGGCGTCCGGAACGTCGACATTCTGAGAAACGTAGAACATGGTGCCCAATAGCGCGCGCGTCGCGATGAAGACGCGCTGAAAGCCCGGCGGATTCGGCTCGCGATTCACGACCTCGGTCCCGATGAAGACCACCTCGAATCGACTCTTGCCCGGCGCGAGATTGAGGATATTGATCAGCTCGCGCGCCTCCGGGTTATCCACCGCCTGATCCGCGATCTGCAGCTCAATCCGGCTCTTCGGGCCGCGCAAAACGAACCCGGTCCCATCCTCGGATTTGCGCAGCGAGAAACCCTCTTTGGCGGCGAGAACGAGATCATCGCCCTGGATCGAGGCCGATGGAATGGCATCCGAAAAGTCGGAATCCTCGGACACATATCCGAAGGCAACCTGGCGACGATCCTGGAGGGTCTGAATCAGTTCGCACACGCGACGGAATTCGCTATAGGCTGGCGCACTCTCCGGCGTCGGGCCGCTGGCTGCAGTCGCGTTGTCGATTCCGTTGATACTCTGAACGCATAACCGCAGGACGCGATCCGACCGCCATCCAGATCGTTGCAAGAGCAGAAGCGTGTCCAGGCTGGCAGGCGTCATAAGCTGACGAACGAATTTCATCCCCTGCACGGGAGAAAAAATCACGGTCGGCCGGTCAGCGAATGAGAAACCGCCGCCAAGTTCCAGGGAATCGGGGTTGATCGGATTGGGGCCGACGTTCTCGTTCAGCGATCCCACCGCGTCGGCACTCTGCCGGAACTCGAACTGCGCCGAGACGCTGCCGACGTCGAGCACAAAAGGAACGTCGCGGTATCTCAGACGAACGAGGTTGAGCAGAATCTGTTCGTTACTGGTCTTGCGGATCGCCTCATTGTAACGCCATCGGCTCTCGGAAAGCGCCGTCGGCCCGAGGACGCATCCGGTAATGAGCGATACCGGGAAGACCATCAAAAAGCGCGGCAGTCTATTCAATCGAATTCGCAATGGGCTGCTCCAGGATTGATGGTGAAAATTGAGATTTCGTGCGCGACTGTTTGCCTCGGCAATCAGGCCGCCCTGAGCCGAGCCGCCGTCGAAGGGCCCACCGTACTGATGAGAATCAACGGGTCGTCGGACTCGCCCCATTGTGCAGAATTGTCGCGATTTCGCAAGACGGAAACCGCTTGCAGGGATACGCGCAGTCACCAAACCATTGCAGACGTTATGCCGGCGCCGGGTTGATTTGCGCTAATACTCAGACTCCGGGCGTTCCTTGCCGCTGTCGCTGTCGGCGTCCGGATCGACCGTCATTTCGTCGGTGACGAAAGTAGCCGCGATGGTCTTTGATTTGCAAAACGCGCCAAGCACGTCGATCAGCTCCGCATACGGAACCGCAAGCGACTCTGGTTTGCCCTCGGCGTTCAACTCAAAACGATCGCCGAGGAATCTGACCAGATCCGCGACGTTCAGCGGCCCGTCCAGCTTCGGAGACGTCTGTCCGTTGGCTCGGTTCTTGTAGATGACGGACAGCTTCTCATCCTTCGCCTGCGCCGTGATGAGCAGATGCAGGAAGCGATCGTCGTTGCGGTACTGCAGGTCGGGAAAAATCGCCGGCGGATCGCAGCGCATCTGACGACCGAAAAGGGCGATACGCGGCGAGCCCAGCCGCTGCACATAGACCAGATATGGTCCCCCACTGTCCAGCACGTCGAGGACCGCGTTGTCCCGATCCAGGACGTACGTCTCCACGGTCGGGGTCGCATGGCGTCGGATCGCCAAATACGCGCGGATGCGAATATCGGTATCTGCATCGTCAAGAGTTTTTCTCAGCACTTCTCCGGCTGCGGACATATCAGTAGCGTAGCCGAGCTCGTCAATCGCCTGCACGCGAAACGGACTCTTGAGGTTGAGCGCGTGACGGCCGACGGTCCGCATGCCTTCCTTGTCGCCGAGACGAAGGCCCGTGCGACCGGCGAAGAAGCTGATCTCAGGCGACTCGGTCGCATAGTGCTTTCGAATATGCGGCAGCGCGAGCTTGCCAATGGCCTCCCATGCCAGACCGATGGTCTCATACTCGGCGTCGGAATCGGTGATCTCCTCGCTCAATTCCCGGGCGCGCTGCTCCAGGAACGGCGTGCTGCCGTTGATCGTCGTATGCATGATCCGCTCGAGGAAGATGCGCTTGCGATCGTCGGACTCGTCGGGAATCTTCAGATCGAGAGAACCGGCGCTCATGGCGTCGGCAATCGGGTCTACGACCGAATAGCGGCTGTTGATTCGATTCTCGATCTGCTGAGCGACGCTGTAACGAGGGTCGGTCAGCAGCAGGCGAATCTTTCGCGGCTCCTTGACGATGCCGCCGCCAAGGACCATCGCCTTGCGAAGGTCCACGTTCGACGTCGGCCGTCCGGCGCGGTCAAACGGACTGACGAACACCGGTCCATCGGCACGGGCCAGAATCTTGCCCTCAATGATTCCCTGCGGTGTCTCGGCGAAAAGTTTCAAGTCGCAAAGCACGAGTCGGCCGCCGACCATTGACTTGGCCTGGGCGCCCATAGCGTCGATGACCACGTCGAAACGGTCGCCTTTCTTCGCCCCAGGTTTAATCCAACCCGAGACTGCGACAATCGCGGTGTCCTTTCCACCGAGGATATCTCCGGCCGGCATGCCCGGCTCGCCGATCTCCTGCATCCGGCGGATTTCCTTGACCAGATAATCCTTGACGACCTTGGGCCCATCGGCGCCTCCGGAATCGACGAGTCCGGTGACGAGGCCGTAGCCGTTGACTCGGAGCAGGCGCAGGCCGTCAATCGTCACGAGCTGGCCGATGGTGCCCTGGAGTCCCTTGCCACGTGAGTCCATGACCGGCGCGGGGGCGGGCTGCTCGCCCTTTTCTTCCCACTGCGACCAGAACTGATTCCACTCCTCCTTGTCGCCGCAACCCGTGGTCGCAACCGACGCGACCAGAAAAAACGCCCCCATCAGATGGCGGTTCATTCGACGAACAGTACAAAAACGCATCGCGGAATTGCTCCAATCGCACGGGGGGTCCGATCTTGTTTTATCGGCAAATACGGTGGGCGTGCGGGCCGGCAGGTATGTTCCATCGCAGGATCGCGGGACGACCCGTGGGCCGATCCCGCTATCCTGACTGATTATTCAGGAATCAGATGTCGAAGTCCAGCCCTGGCCCTGCCACGAGTCGCTGCTTGGGCGGGCGGACGGTCAGTTCCGGCGGAGAAGTGGTCACGGTGCATCCGGCCGGGACGCTCGACGTCAGGAAGGTGGAGCCGCCGATGGTGCAGCCCTCGCCGAGGATGGTGTCGCCGCCCAGGATGATGGCGTTCGCGTAAATAGTGACATTGTTGCGGACGGTGGGATGCCGCTTGTACCCGCGGACCATTCTGCCGCGCTCGTCCTTGAGGAATGACAAGGCGCCGAGCGTCACGCCCTGATAAATCTTCACGTTGTCGCCGATTTCCGTCGTCTCGCCGATGACCACGCCGGTGCCGTGATCGATGAAGAAGCTGCGGCCGACTTTGGCGCCCGGATGGATGTCGATGCCGGTCTCCTTGTGAGCCCATTCCGACATGGTGCGCGGCAGGACGGGCATCTGCATTTCGTAAAGCTCGTGGGCGTAGCGATAAACGGTGATGGCAAGTAGGCCGGGATAGGCGAGGATTACTTCGTCGGTGTTGGCCGAAGCAGGATCACCATCGTAGGCGGCCTGTACGTCATAGGCGAGTATGTCGCGGGAAGTCGGAATCTTTTCGAGGAAGGCCAGCGTCAACTCGCGAGCTTTTTTGTCGAAGGGCAAGGCCTGGCCGGTGGGTCCGTTGGGGTCGTAATTGCCGTTGACCTCATTTGCGTGACAAAGTGAGCGGAACATCTGCAGATAAAGTTTCTGGGCGAGGCGCGGCAGCAGGTCGCCCACGTGATAGCGGACATTCTTCGTCGAGAGATTCTGCCGGCCAAAGTAGCCGGGGTAGGACACTTCCAGGAGCATCTCGATGATCTCGACGATCTCGCTGTGACTCGGCAGGTATCCCCGATCGATATGCCGCGTGCGCGAATCGGACGCATAATTCGCGACGATGCGATCGACGAGGTCTTGCAACTGGTTGTCGAGGTCGAATTCACCGATCATGCGACGATTATACACCTCCCCCCGGACGCGGACCATTTGGCCAGACAACGACCGATATGCTTTTCGGATGCAATCTGTAATCCGCGTCGGAGAGAGGATTTTTCTCGAAAAGGCAAGGTGACATAAGGTGACACAAGCCTCGCGGGAATTGTGCCAACACAAGTGGCGGGCACGAGTTGGGGCAGTTCGAGTTTTGGGTGGTTTTTGAGTGAAACGGGCCTGACATTCGGGGCGTGGTTGGATGGGGTTTGTGTCGTGAGTTTTCGCATAACAAAGGCCGCCTTCGTGAAGATATTCTTGCTCCACGTTCGCGCCTTTGGGCGTGGATTTGCAACGCCGTTGGCGTATCGGGCCGGATCGCCAGGAATCAGAATGCCCCCGATGTTCCAGGCGGGCAGCCGACAATAAATGACTGTCCCAAACATGTATTGGTTGTCGAAGTCGAATCCACTGAGTATGCGACGATCAACCAATGGCCCGGAGGCATGGACCTTCTGAGGGGGAACCGGCTGATATGCATTCCCTAGATGCACACTGCAATCTGATTCTGAAATTCGTTATGCTATTCCGGCACGGCGTCTAATCGGCTTTTGGATGAACGGCTCTTCGGCCGTGCGGAAATCGGGTCACACTTCATGAGCGATCGGCTTTGCAGAATGCAGATGATGATCGCGCTGCCCTATTGGGCAACCGCGGTATGCATCAGCGGAATAATGTGCGCCAAGCATCTTTCCGGTCGCATCAATGACGGCCAATTCGGCTGTTTGCTGGGAACGATCTTCGCAAGCCTTACTGTGCTCACCATTTGGCGGCGCTACGTCAGATGGACGGGCCTGCGAGTTACTTCGACCGCCGCCTTGACAATACTGATGATTACTCAAGTCTTGCTGTGGAAGCCGGTTTGGTCGTCAACTCAGTGTGCTGTTGAAGAGCATCTCCGGTTCGGCCAGACCACCTCATGTCTTGGATTGTGGAGCGGAGCTTGTTCGCTTATCTGGTGGGGCGGGCTCTTGTTTAAGAAGGTCCATGCCAGTCATATCGACTCGACTTGGAGGTTTCCGATGAACGCACAGTCCGTCCGATTATGCATTGCATGGTCTCTGACTTTCTTCTTGCCTGGACTGTTCTTTGTTATATGGGGCGGACTCAAAATCTTCACGTCCTTCGCAAATGACGTTCAAACAGCCATTTGCTATGAGGTTTGCGGTCTTGTGGCCGTGTTGACGTGGATTCTTCTGTGGAGATCCCGGGTACCATGGAACCCGAAGACCGCGACAATCACATTACTCTTGGTCACCACGGTTTTGATCGCTCCTTCGACGGTCCTTGCGCCGAGTAGGCCAGCGTCCCTTCAGGGTTCGGGGCTCATGACTCTTTACGAAGTGTTCAGGTACTTAACTCCCCTCTTCGCGGCCGGGCTCTGGTTCGCCGGCACGGCCTGGCTCTGGCGGTCCGATCGCATCGATCTGCCTGCCGGGTTGGCTTCAGAGAGCGACCTGAGCGAATTCGTCCGGTGCGGCAGCTGTGGTTACAGCCTCGTCGGCCTGCGCGAGGTCCGGTGTCCCGAGTGCGGCTGGCAATCGACCATCGATGAGGCCGTTCGCCGGGGAATGGCCGAGTTCATTGAGCTGCGCGGGACTGCCGTCAATTCGTGCAGTGCCTCATCCTGATCGGATTTCACGCGGTTCATGCTTTCGAATGATTGACCGGATGGGGAGTCGCTGGCCCGTGGATGCAACGCCAAGAAAAATCCACGGATATCGAAAGTCCATTTCCGCGCGGGCCGCTGGCGGGGATGGCGCTCCGTACGCGGCGCAGCGGGCCGAGATCGTGCGCGCGATGCTCGGTGCGCTTGGCGAAATGCTTCGCCGATCCAATGGGGAACTTAAGAGCTTGGGGGAATCCTTGAACCCGTATTCGCGTTTTGATTTCGGGATCTTCGCGGGGATTCAGATCGCGAAGAACTGGCAAGCCAAAATGAGGCGGTAATTTCGGGTTAGTGTGCCGGCTCAACGGTGAGGATCAGACCCAGCGCCTTGGTGACGGCCGCAATCGTCGAGAAACGCGGATTCCCCTTTTTAGAAAGCGCCCGATACAGGCTCTCGCGTTCGATATGCGCCTTCTTTGCCACCTTCGCGATTCCTTTCGCCTTGGCGATTTGGCGAAGGGCGATGAGCAGGACTTGCGGTTCTTCGCTGTCCTCCATCGCCGCCTTGAGGTATTCGGCGGCAAACTTGGGGTCTTTCCGCAGCTTCTTGATCATCACTTCCTCGTGGGAAATGCTCGCTTTGCGTTTCATGATTCTTCCGTCCTTTCCTTGTACTCCTCCCAGTATTCCTTCGCTCGCCGGATGTCGGCCGCTTGGCTCCGTTTATCGCCTCCGCAGAGCAGCAACACCACCAGCTTCCCGGCGACGGCGTAATACACGCGATAGCCAGGTCCATAATCGATCTTGAGTTCCCATACGCCATCGCCGACCGACCGGCAATCGCCGAAGTTGCCCGCTTCCAGGCGGCCCAATCTTGCCGCGATCCGAGCTTCGGCAGCTCTGTCCTTCAACCCGTTCATCCAGTCGTCGAAGACGTTCTTTCCGGACGCTGTCAGGAAATGCCAGACTTCGTACATCCCAATAATTGTAACTTATAAGTTACACATAGTCAAACGTAAAAAAGCCGCGATTCTATGCCCGAATATCGGCTCGATTACTGCCGAATGCGCAAAGCGAATCCCGCCGGCCTGGCTTCCGAAGCCGACATGAGTGAATTCGTCCGGTGCGGGAGCTGCGGCTACAGCCTCGTCGGTCTGCGCGAGGTCCGGTGCCCCGAGTGCGGCTGGCAATCTACCGTCGATGAGGCGGTTCGCCGGGGAATGGCCGAGTTCATTGAGCTGCGCGGGACTGCCGTCACGTAGTGCAGTGCCTCGTCTAGGTCGGATTTTGGGCAGTTCGTGTTTTCGAATGATTGAGCGGACGGGGAGTCGCCGGCCCGCTCCCTTACGGTCGCGGCTCGGATCGGAGAATGCCGCTGATTCGGAGGCACTACACCAACAGATGGGGGTTTCTTTCGCGGGGCGTCCGAAGCGTGTATAAGGACCGCATCGGCCGCGCACCCTGCGAGGCCCCGGTTGGCTCATAAGTACACGCGCGCGATGGACTTTCAATCACTCGGCAATACCAGCGTCGTCGGCCTTCAATGGGGCGATGAGGGCAAGGGAAAAATCGTCGATCTGCTCACCGAGCACTTCGATGTCGTCGTGCGATATGCCGGCGGGGCCAACGCCGGGCACACCGTCCGGATCGGCGACGAAAAATTCGCCCTGCACCTGATCCCCAGCGGCATGCTCAGGCCGAATGTCCTGAACATCATCGGCCCCGGCGTCGCCGTGGACCTGGACATCCTTCTGCACGAGATCGACGGCCTGCGCCGGCGCGGCGTGCATGTCGGCGAGAATCTGCGCGTCTCCCGCCGGGCGCATCTGGTCATGCCCTATCACAAGAAGCAGGACCGCCTCGGCGAGGCGCGGCTCAGCGACGAGCGGAAGATCGGCACGACGGCCAAGGGCATCGGTCCATGCTATGCCGACAAGATGCTGCGAACGTCGGCGCTGCGCGTCGGCGACCTTTACTATCCCGAGGACTTTCGAGAGAAAGTCGAGGCCATCGTCACCGATCGTAACACGCTGTTCGCCGCGCTTTACGGCGACAAGGACCCGCTGGCCCCGCTCCAGATCGCCGAACAGTGGCTGGGTTTTGCCCATTTGATCGCGCCGCACGTCACCGATACGACCCTGATGCTGCACGACGCTATTTCCGAGGGCAAGCGAATTCTCTTCGAGGGCGCTCAGGGCAGCCTGCTGGACATCACCCACGGGACGTTTCCATATGTGACCAGCAGCACGTGTACCGCCGCCGGCGCCGCCCCGGGCGCAGGAGTCGCCCCTTCGGCCATTAACAGCTACGTCGGAGTCGTAAAGGCCTATTCGACACGGGTCGGCAGTGGACCGTTCCCATCTGAGCAGGACAACGCCACCGGCGATCTCATCCGAGAGCGGGGTCATGAATACGGCACCACCACCGGCCGGCCGCGGCGCTGCGGTTGGTTCGATGCCTTCGCCACGAGATACAGCGTTCGCCTCGGCGGGATCACGCAGGTCGCCGTCATGCACCTCGATACGCTCAGCACGCTCTCGGAGCTGAAGGTATGCACCGGCTATCGCCATGACGGCGAAATGCTCCGGATTTTCCCCGCCGACATCCGCGTCCTCGAACACGTGGAGCCGGTGTTCGAGACGTTTCCGGGCTGGCCCAATGAGATCGCCGGCACGACGCAGTACGATCAACTGCCCGAGGCGGCCATGAACTATCTCGATCGACTTGAGGAGCTGCTTGGTGTGCCGATCACCCTGGTCAGCACCGGCCCCCAGCGCGACGCAACGCTGCACCGCGAATCGAAGATTCGGTCGTACCTGTCACACCCCCGGGCGCCGGGAAAGGTCGGTGGCTGATGCCGTGGGTGGAGCCGATTGATCCGGTGGTCGCCCTCGGCGTTCCGCGCGAGCGCGTGCCGAATCACATCGCCATCATCATGGACGGCAACGGTCGCTGGGCGAAGCGGCGCGATCTGCCGCGCATCCGCGGACATGAAGCCGGCGCCGACAAAGTGCAGGAGATCGTCCGCCGCTGTTCGCGCCTCGGTGTCGGATACCTGACGCTCTATTCGTTCAGCACCGAGAACTGGAACCGCCCCCCGTCGGAAGTCGCCCATTTGATGCGGCTGTACGTCGAGTACCTCATCAAGGAGCGCGCCGAGATCATGGAGAACGGCGTGCGACTTGTGCAGGTCGGCCGGCGTAAGGGCCTGCCGGACGACGTGCTGCACGAACTCGACGAGACCATGCGCATGTCGGCGGGGAACCCCGGCATGACCTTGTGCCTGGCACTGAACTACAGCGGCCGAGCCGAGCTCACCGACGCGGTGCAGGACATCGCCCAACGCGTCAAGTCGGGCAAGCTTTCGCCGGAGGAGATTACCGAGGGCACCATTACCGATTCGCTCTACACCGCGGGCATTCCCGACCCCGACCTGCTCATCCGCACGGCGGGCGAGATGCGCATCAGCAATTTTCTCCTCTGGCAGATCAGCTACGCGGAGCTGTTTGTCACCGAGACTTGCTGGCCCGACTTCGGGGCCGACGAACTGGATAAGGCCATCAAGGATTATGCCGGCAGAGACCGCCGCTTCGGTCGGGTTTGAGGATGACGCCCTAAGATTGCTTCCCTGATTCATCCAGAAGTTGCTGATAAAGCGATGGGGCCGCTCGAAATGTTGTAGCCTTAAGTTGTTTGAGCACGGTAGGCAGGTCGAGCAACCGTTGCTTTGCCGCATCACGAATCACGGCCAAGGTACCGGCAACCTTTAGTCCAAGCGAGGCGGCAATCTGTCGCCCATCGCGATCATCCATCAGCAATCGATCCGCATTTACTTCTTGGGCGAGCGAAATTGCAGCGGCTTCCCCGAAATCCAATTGAAGGGCCGAGTCGATTCTTGCCGGACTTCGCACGTCAAGCCAAATCGGTGGACATGCGGCCCAACTACGAACCCGATCCGGGGCACTCTCTGCAAGAAGTTCATCAAGAACTTGCTTTGGAATGAGAATACGACCGTAGAGCTTGGGAAGAACTCCGTCGGCTTCAACAAGAATCAGATAATTGACAGGAGACGTATCCGCGACAATCAGCATGATTGACGCGCCGCCATAAGGGCTTCACTTTCACTCACGACGTCTTCGTAGGTCTGATCGAGGTATACGCCTCGTGCATGGAGCAACTCATCGAGACGAAATCGATCAAGCCCGAGGATGTTCGAAAGCCGGTGACGGCTGATCACATTACGCCGGTACAGTTCAATGACAAGAGACTGCCTGGCTAATTCGTCGAGATTGCCGATCTGACCGCGGATGCACTCTTCGATCTCGGCAGGTAAGTCGAATCTGACAGTCATGGCTGCTCGTCCAAACTGAAAACCAAGAATAACCAAAGAGTCTGTATCATCACATGTTAGCAAGCGTCCGTGAGCCAAGTCAATTGTGACGTAATTTCACGTATCGATTCGCGGATATTCCCTGTTTCCTTGCGAGACCGCGGTGGCGCTCGCCTTGATCCGCTCGCCTCCATAGAATCTCCGACATGTTTCCAACCGTTGATGAACAACTATCGCTACTGATGCGCGGCTGCGAGGCTGTGTACTCGGAAAAGGAACTGCGCAAGCGTCTGGAGAAGAGCCGCGACGCGCAAAGGCCGCTGCGCATCAAGCTGGGCATGGACCCCACGGCGCCGGATATCCACCTGGGCCACTCCGTCGTCCTCCGCAAGATGCGACAGTTCCAGGATTGCGGCCACAAGGCCGTCCTCATCATCGGCGACTACACGGCCCGCATCGGCGACCCCACCGGCAAAACGAAGGCCCGGCCGACGCTGGACGAGGCAACCATCAAGCAGAACGCCGAGACCTATTTCCAGCAGGCGGGCCATGTGCTCGACACGCGGCCGGAGAAGCTGGAGATCCGCTACAACAGCGAGTGGCTGGCGAAGCTCACCTTTGCCGACGTCCTGCGGCTGACCAGCCATATGACCGTGCAGCAGATGCTCCAGCGCGAGAATTTCAAGCTGCGCATGCAGGACGAAACGCCGATCATCGTCACCGAGATGATGTACCCCCTGATGCAGGCGTACGACTCAGTCATGGTCGACGCCGACGTGGAACTCGGCGGGACCGATCAGACCTTCAACAACCTCTGCGGCCGCGATCTGATGGAGAAGCACGGCAAGCCGCCGCAGCTCGTGGTCATTATGCCTATCCTTCGCGGGCTTGATGGCGTGGAGAAGATGAGCAAGAGCCTCGGCAACTACGTCGGCCTCACCGACACGCCCAAGGACATGTTCGGCAAGACGATGAGCATCGCCGATTCGCTCATGAAGGAGTGGTACACGCTTCTGACCACCCTACCGGGCACGGAGATTGAGACGATCACCGACGCGACAAAGACGCATCCGCGTGAGGCCAAGGTCCGCCTCGCCAAGCAGGTCGTGGCTACTTACTACGACCAGGCGGCGGCAGATCGCGAGGAACAGCTCTGGGAAGAAGTCTTCCGAGACGGTGGCCTCCGCGACGATATCCCCTCGCTCCCGGTCCCCGCCAGCGAATGCGAAGCCGACGGCGTCATCTGGCTGCCGAAGCTGATGAAGCTGCTGGATCTTGTCCCCTCGACAAGCGAAGCCCGGCGTCTGATCCAAGGCGGCGGCGTTTCCATCAATCAGCAGAAGATCACCGACCCACAAGCCAAGATCTCGCCCGCGGACGGCATGCTCATTCAGGTGGGAAAAAGAAAGGCCGCGCGAATCGCGCGGCCTTGAAGATTCTAAAGCTTGGAAATACTCGCCGAATTCAGCGGGGGTTGACCTGAACGATCGGCGGTTCGACGTCTTCGACGATCTCGCCGGCCTCCTGGAGCAGGTCGCGTGCACGCATGATCGAACCCTCAAGCTGGCGAACCTCGACGTCAGACGGCGGCCGTCCGGACTTAAGCAGCTCGGCGCGCTTTTCGATCATGTCCTCCATCTTGATGCGAATGGTGGCGTAGATCATGTTCTCCGCCTGGGCCCGACGGGCGGCGTCATCCTCGATGGTCAGCGGCTTCTGCGCCTCCCACTCCGGCTTGGCCTCGGGGGCGGAGGCAGTCTTGACGGCCGGTGCCGGCTGGGCGACAGGGGCGTTCGCGGTCGCAGAATCGTTCGCATTGGACTGGGCAGGCGCCGCATTGTTGGACGCCTGCGGGGTTGCGGCGGCGTCCGAAGTGGACCCGGTCGACGAACCATCGTCCTGACTGCAGCCCGACCCAATGCAGGCGGAGCAGACGACAAGGACCCATGTGAGCATCTGGTTTTTCGTGACGCAAAGCTTCATGCGTGTTCCTCAAATTCCATGGCGATTGTTGTTATTCATCGGTCGACGGGGTCGGAATCGATCACTACTTTTCGCCGCCGCTGTCCGCGGTTGCGCCGGTTGAGCCGCCGGACTTCGGTGCGGCTGCGCTCTTGTCGGGCTTTTTCCAGTCTGTGCCTTCTGGGCGAGTTACCTCAATTTTTGAGGCGATGAGTTTGACCTCGCTGGATGATTTGTCGCGGTATCCGTAGACCGTGACCTTGTCGCCCTGCACCACGTCTTCGAGCTTGTGACTGCGGCCGTTGATCCAGACTTCGGCATCCGGCTGGACGCTGCCCGTCAGGGTAATTTCCTGGCCCTCGGGATTGACGTAAATCATGGAGACGCTGTTGTTCTTCAGATCAATCGTCTTGGCCACGCCGACGATCGTCTTCATTTTCGGCGCTTTCTTGCTGCCGTCCCCGCAGCCGGAAACCAAAACAAAGACCAGGCCGCACATCAGCGCCGAGGTCATTCGAATTCGAACTTGATTCATTTGCATGCAACATCCCTGATCCATCCGCCAAGCCTGCACGGCCCACGAGGCCGAAGCCGACCGGCGAGCCCGATACTCTAGTCCCATCCCGGAATTCGATCAACCGCCCCGTGCCGGAGGGCATGTTCGCAACCTAAGCCTCCAGCAATACTTGCACCAGCCAAGTTGACAGTTGCCGAATTCGCCGGACCATGCGGTGCGTGGCAACGAACACCAGCCCACTCCAGCCCGATCCGGCTGTCGCCGCACCCGGCCCGATTCGACCCACCAGCCATGGGCGATTGTGGTTCGGATTCGCGGTGGCCCAGGCGATGCTCTTCTGCTTATGCCCGCTTCTGGCGCGGCTGATCTGGCTTCCGTTTTACTTCGGACTGTTTTTCTTTCTTGTCGGCGGGCTTCTGGTCGGCGCGGCGACGTTTCGGCTCGCACGACCGATTCGACCGATCGGCAGGCGGCCGCTCGTCGGCGGGGCCCTCGCTGTCGGCACTTTGACCTTCGTGATCGCGACGGCCTTTGAATACCGGCACTTCGCGAACACAGTCGCCGACCCGCCGAAATTCGCGACGGCCCGCAACGCAGTCGTGCGCGCCGGCGGCTCGCTTCGGGAGTTCGAAGACCGCGCCGCGGATGCATTCGATCGGGAAATCACGACGCATTACTCAGGCGTAGGGCCGCTCGCTTATGCGCTGTGGACCATCAGGTCCGGCAAGATGACGCTCGTGGTGGACGGGCAGTCGGAAACCGTCTCGACCGATCATGCCGGGTGGACGTGGCTGGTGCGCGCCCTCGCGGAGATTCTTCTCCTCGCCGGCGGATTGTGGTCGAGCATCGAGTCACTGCGCTCGCCGACACCGGTGAGCAATCTGATCGCACCGGGTGAGGAATACGAGGAATAGGCGCAAGGTCAAGTGAGTCGGACGGCGACAATGGTGATGTCGTCCGTCTGAGGATGGTTGCGGACGAACTGCTTGATGGACCGGCGCACCCGCAAGATGACCTCATCGGGGGCCTCAGATCGACAGGCGGCAAGCTGCTCCGCCAGTCTCGCCTCGCCGAACTGTTCGCCGGTGGGGTTCTCGGCATCCGGCACGCCGTCGGTATAGAGAAGAAGCGTCAACGGCGTTCTCGAACAGTCGATGGTCGCCGCCTGGTATGCTTCGTCCGGTTCGATCCCCAGCGGAAGCCTTGCGTCATCCACCAGGATTCGCTCAACCGTCTCGCCACGAATGATGTATGGGCCCATGTGGCCAGCGTTGACATAGGTGAACTTACCCGTCGCGGGGTCGAGCAGGCCGAAAATCCCGGTAATGAATTTCGAGTCACGAACGTTTCGGCAAATCAGCTTGTTAAGTCCGACGATCGTCTTCACAAGATCGGCGTCCTGCATCATGGTGACGTGTACGGCGGCCTGAAGGTTGGCCATCAGCATCGCGGCCGGGGGGCCCTTGCCGGAAACATCCGCGACGACGATGGCAATCAGCCCATCGGGTCGCACGAAGAAGTCGTAATAATCGCCGGATACTCTCTGGCCCGGATCGTTCAGGGCGTCGATGGACACCTTCGGCAGGCGCAGCGGCTGGGACGGGAAGAGCTGGGACTGAATCTCTCGGGCGAGTTGAAGCTGCGTCTCGATACGCTGGCGCTGCTTCATTTCATCGACCAGCCGGACATTAGCCAATCCCATCGCGCCGAGCCGGCCGAGCGCGGCGAAGAAGTCGATGTCTTCCTTGGTATAGCCGCCGGCACTTGTGACGCGGTCGCCGTAAAGCACGCCGCGAACACCCTGCAGATACTCCATCGGGACGCACATCGCCGAGCGAATCTGGCTGGCGATCATGCTCGCGGTCGGGTCGAAATCGGCGCCGGCCGTGTCGGTGATGAGGATGCGCTCGCCGTGATGCAGGGTGCGATCAATGATGCTGCGGGACAGACGGATTTCCGCGTCGGCCTCGCCGCGGAGGTTCCGGATGAGCACCCATTGGGGCGGCTGAGAAGCTTCGCCCGACCAGACGGCGGCACCGGCCCGCTCGAATCGCAGGTGATCGACGCAGATGTCGATTAACTCAGTGAGCAGCTCATCACGCTCAAAAATACCGGTCAGGCGTTCGTTGAGTTCGTAGAGTGACTCGAGCCGCCGCTGAGCCAGGGTGACGCGCTCCTCGCGTCCCCACACGTTGGTGCTGGCGAATTCGGCGTCCTGGCGGTTCTCCTGGAGCACGACGGACGGAGAGTCCGGGATGGAGAGACGAATCTCGCAGCCGCCGATGCCGATTCGATCGAAATTCTTGACCGGGCTCTGAGTGATGGCCCGCTCGTTGAGCAGCGTGCCGTTCTTGCTCTGAAGATCCTGAATCCACATCGCGCCGCGATGATCGCGATACAGTCGGGCGTGCCTGCGTGACGCCACCGCATCGTCCAGGCAGACCTCGCACCCGGCGTCGCGGCCGATGAGCCACTCGTCACCATCGAGAGGGACCGAAACGGTCCTGCCGTCGCCATAGCGAATTTGGAGTTGGGTCATGGGAACCGTTCTCCGTCCGACTGACGCCAAGATTGATGCGGCGAGTCCGTCCAGCCCGCGGACTTCGGGAGCAAAGATTGACCACTGCCGTCCAATGACACATGGATCATGATACAGTCGCCTTGTCGGCACCCAAAGTGGGTGCAACGACGCCTCGAGATGACCAAGAATTCGTGCATTCGCACTCGGCGGCCGCCGTAACTCATTGACAAACCTAACAATCGCGTGAGACTCCAGTTATGGGACGGAATGGTCCGATGTAGAGGTAGCGTGGTTCGGCAAGGCGGCGACTCGCGCCCGGGCAGCGCAAAATCGGCCGGGCGCGTCACAGTTGACGGGGAAGTTATCCTTGTCGCCGTCGCCGCGATCGCTTTGAACCAGAGAGATGAGAAAGCCTGCGCATGAATCCGCTGCTGTGCGAACGATGCGGTCGAAATCTTGAATCTGACGACGCCATCTCGATCATCGAGGGCGTCTGTTGTGCGTGCCGCCGCGCTTCGGCCGACGCTCGAACGGGACGTCTGGCCGCCGGAGCCCCGCGTACACCGCCGCCGGCCACGCCGCCCAGACCGCGCCCTCATATGCTTGCAGGCCAGGCGGCGATGCCGCCTCGGCAACCTGTGAATCCGCCCCGCCCGACCATTGTGACCCCGATGGCCTCCGTGGAGCCCGGCGTAACCCATCGAACGCGTGCCCGGCGACGCGATCTGCTGATCGGCGTGGCCTTCGGGATGATCCTGACCATCGGCGCCACCGGTTTTATGATGTGGAAGAACTCGGAGCCGATCCAGCTTCGCCGGACTGCGTCGGCCGAGCCTGTGCCGGTCCGCGTTACGGTGAAGCCGACCTGGGCGGAAGTGCTGCTCGATGACAAACCGATCGAATCGCCGCAAACCGACGGCGTCCTTAGTTTCACCATCCCGGCCGAGGGCGACGAGTTGCACTGGCTCAGCGTGGCGGCTGACGGGTATCACGCGGTGCGAAGACCGCTCACGGTTTACGGGGGCGTCGGCGAATTGACCATCGAGTTGATCCGCAAGCCGATCAGTGTCTCGCTGAAGACCGATCCGCCTGCCGCCGACGTCTGGATTGACAACCAACTCAAGGGTACGACCCCCGTGGAACTGACCCTGCTCCCGTGGGAGCGGACGAAGGTCACGCTCAAGCGCCCCGGCTATGCACCATTCACCCAGGAGATCGCTCCTCCCGAGCGCGGCAGCAAGCTCGACCTCATGTTCCCCCTGACGCCAAACGAAACGATGCTCCAGGTTGCATCCGATCCGCCCGGAGCCATCATCGCCGTAGACGGTCGCGTGATCGGCGCTGCGCCGATTGACGTACCGCTGAATGCAGCCAAGCAGGGCGACGAGGTTTCGATCAGCGCCACGCTCGCGGGATACGGCCAGGCAACAACGCAATTCGTCGTGCCGGACGCCGGCAGTGGTCAGCCGCTCCGTACACTCCTGACGCTCACTCGGCCCAAGGCTGAATTGAGCATCGTATCCGTCCCGCCCGGCGCGGAGATTCGCCTCGACGGCAGGCCCATCGGCAAAGCGCCCATCGTGGCCCCCTTTGCGCCCGAAGAAATCGGCAACCGCGTCGTGGTCGAAGGAGTCATCCCCGGCTCCCATGTCGGCAAGATGACGGTCCAGGTTCCGCCGGCAGGCGAGAATCAGCAGGTCGTTCTGACCCTTGCCCCGTCAGGCAAACGCGTCACCTATGTGGTCCTCTCCCCGACCGGAACCGGCACCGATCACGTTCTCTTGATGGATCATCTCGTCGAGCAGATTCATCGCATGGAGCCGTCGCAGCGATTCGACATTCTGGTCTGTACGTCGGACGGCGTTCGTCAATGGCCGGAAGACGGGACATTTGTGGCGGCGTCGAGCGCCGAGAAGATTCGCGCCTACGATGTCGCGCGGTCGATTCGGCCCGCCGGTGATGGCCCGCTGGACGACGTTGTGCCGGTCATCCGCCGCCTTCAGCCGGACATCCTGTGGCTCTTCGCCGCCGGAAACCTGACGCGCGATTCGCTCGACCCCATCGCCGAAGCGGTCCGCGAGAATCGGGCGGTCATCAACATGGTCAAAGTCGAGGCATCAGGCGACGATGACTGGCTCCGACAGTGGACACGGCTGCACGACGGCGTTGTCAGCTTCATCGGACCCGCCGTGGCGCGAACGGTCGCGCGAGATTCGTCCGCGATCGACTGACGACGCCCGAACTTCGCACATTCCTCGGTCATACCTTCCGCCCGATTCGACTTTGTTCTTGACGACAACGAGGGGCCGATCTAGAGTCCGCACCAACGCTGGCCACAGTCGGCACATCCGGTGCGACCGAAAGGATGCGATCATGTCCACGGATCACCCTTCCCAATCGTTTTCAAGAGTGCTTGTTTCAATCGGCATCTGCGCTTGCTGGTTATCCGGTTGCGGTGACCCCGTGTCGGACACGAAGCCGTCCGGTGAATCCGCCGGCGACCATTTTGGCGTCCGCGTCGATCGCAGCGAAAACGGCGCCGCCCTTGAGGGACCGGCCGGTCATACCTCTGACTCGATCGCCCCGCCGCGCGAATTCGCTTTCAGCGTGGTCGGTTCCGCACCGGTCTCGACGACGCTCCTCAGTCCCGAAGGCCGTTCCGCCGCGAGCCAGGCTGCGATCATCGAGGCCCTGGGCTCCGCGATTCGCGAGACTCGCAAGGCGCGCGGCCGCTCGACGACCGACTTCACCGCGAAGATCGGCGACCGTCTGACATTCACGCAAAAGACCGACGGCGATTCTCGGGAAATCACGGTTTGTCTCACCTACCGAGGCGTGGAGAACACGATCATCGTCCGAGACGGCGTTCTTCGGCAGCCGCCGGTCGATTTCCGATTGATTCGCCAGCTTTTTGCGGAGACGAACGGCGAATTCTCCCTCCTGGGAACTGATCGCACGTCGCCCGACGGCGTCGTCCTCGCCACTGTCGGCTGCTATGTCCCCGCAGGTTTCAGCGACGAACTCACCCCGCGGAACATTGCCCAAGGCTCATTGGAGGAGCCCTAATCAATCGGGATTCCTGCCGCAGTGCCCCGCTCCGACGTTGCCACCCATGAAGACGTGTTTCCGCGCCCGCGCCATGTGCGCCGTGAGCGCGGTACTTTCTCAGTCTCCAATTCGCTGACTCTGACGGTTGACCTATCAGACGCGTTGTTGCGCCGCCGCGCGACCGCCCTCATCAAGCAAACGCTCTCAACCCGCGCCGCAATCCGCTGCACGACTTCGCCCGGAAAATCGCGATCGGCAGCCGCCCGACTGGTGATCGAAAAGGCGCCCAACCGTCGCGTCGAGCAGTTCTATCGCCTGAAGATCATCCCCGGACAAATCCGCATCGAGATCGCCGAGGAGGCGTCGCTGCGTTCGGCATTGGCGACGCTGGTGCAACTGCTGACTTCGGAAAAAAAACAAGTGGCCGCAATGACCATTGAGGACTGGCCGGATTTTCCCGTGCGCGGGGTCATGCTCGACGTGAGCCGAGACAAGGTGCCGACGACGGCCGAGTTACTTCGGCTCATCGACCTCTTCGCCGACTGGAAGATCAATCAGCTTCAGCTCTACATGGAGCACGTGTTCGCCTACCGCGGACACAAGGAGGTCTGGTGCGATGCATCGCCGTTCACGCCCGCGGAAATCCGCCGCATCGACGCCCGATGTCGACAACTCGGCATCGATCTGGTCCCCAATCAAAACTCATTCGGCCACATGGAGCGATGGCTCAGGCATGCTCGATATGCGCCGCTCGCCGAGACTGACAAGCCCTGGAAAACGCCGTGGGGCACCATCAGAGATGATCCCACGACGCTGTGCCCGGCGGATCCGCGATCGATCCGGCTGGTGGCGGACCTGTACGATCAACTCCTGCCGAACTTCGGCAGTCGGCTACTGAACGTCGGCTGCGATGAAACCTGGGAACTCGGACAGGGGCGCAGTCGCGACGCATGCGCCCGCCGGGGAAAGGGCCGCGTCTATCTCGACTATCTGCTGAAAGTCCATCGCGAAGTGCGCCGTCGCGATCATCGGATGATGTTCTGGGCGGACATCATCATGGAGCACCCCTCGTTGATCCGCCGCCTGCCGAGGGACTCGGTCGTCCTGATCTGGGGCTACGAAGCCGATCATCCGTTTGCCGACCAATGCCGAAAAGTCAGTTCGACCGGCCTGGAGTTTTACGTCTGCCCCGGTACTTCAAGCTGGTGCAGTTTTGCCGGGCGAACGCGGAACAGCCATGAGAACCTGCGCAAGGCGGCGGTGCACGGTGCGGCCTTCGGCGCGACCGGCTACCTGATGACCGATTGGGGCGACTACGGACATCGACAGTTCACGCCCGCAAGCTACGGATCGCTGCTCTATGGCGCAGGCCTCGCATGGTGCAGGGCTTCCAACGATAAAGTCGACGTTTCCGCTGAAGTTGATCGGCGAGTTCTGGCCGACCCGGCGTGCGGGCTTGCAGACCTATGGGCTCGCGCCGGCGACGTGTACCTCGCCACCGGAGTGTCCCTCAAGAACCGCACGGTGCTGTTTGGCATCATGGAAAAGAGATTTGAGGGGGTGCACTCGATCGATCGCCTGAACGCCGCCGGGCTCCGCAGGGCCCTTTCTCGCGTCGCCGGCATTCAACTGGCATCGAAGCGCATCAAATGCAAATCAGCCGAGTCCAAATTGGCCCGGTCCGAGTTGCTCCTCACCCTCCGCGTGCTCGCTCACGCATGCCGGCGCGGACTGTCTGCAATGGACGGGCGAACGAAGAGCCGAAACGCAGCGTCGTTTTCGAGATTAGCAAAAGACATGCGCGAGATAATCGCGGAGCATCGTCGCTTGTGGTTGAAGAGAAACCGACCGGGCGGACTGCCTTGGAGTCTTGGCTACTACCAAGACCTTCTCAATGAGTATGAGAGGCTGGGAAAGAAGGCGCGATTGACTTCATCGAGGCGAAGGCGACCAGCAGCCGCTCGTCAAAGTCGGCCTGCACGGTCCTGATCGCGCCGACCATAAGCCGCAGCTTGTTGATATCCACATCACCGCAGCAGACAAAAGACGTCGCGCCGCGATTCCAGGCAAGGACTGAAAGCGTGCGACTGCCCGATGCGGCCGGCACTTCAAACTGGCGATAGGGCCCGTCGCTCGTGACATCGCCGCCGGGGATCGGCTCGAACTGATCGGATCGAGGAGTCACAAAGAAGGAGATTCGGCCGGCGGCGACGGACGCATAGACAACGTGCCCGCCTTCGACGGAACCGACTTCGCTGGGCGAGCAGTAGTTGGCCGACTCAAACTTGTAGTCGTAGGCGGACAGATCGGGAAACGAGACGGCCAAACGGTTGTCGAAGTGGGCGGCGACCGCGGACTCCACTCCATCGAGATTGCCGGGAAGCGCCGGGTTCTGGTGCGCTTTGCCGCGGGCCGTGCATTGGCGGTGAACCGCTGCGACGAGTTGGGCCCCGGCCGCGCCACGAACGCTGGTACCCACGAAGGGCATCTCAACCACCGGGTTCGCCGTCGGCTGAAAGTCCTGCAGGTAAACCACGGCGGAAAGCAGAATGGCCGCGGCCGCGCCGACGAAGATCACAGCCGATCGCCAGCTTCGCGGCCGGGTAATGGCGGGTCTGTTACCGGCAACAAGCGATTCCTGAATCCGCGCGGCCAGGTGCGCCGGGACGGCAATCGAACGAAGTTCCTTGCCGATGGCCTTTCGAAGCAGTTGATGCTCATCTACGCGCCGGCTGCACGTGGGACACATCTTCAGGTGATCAAGCACGTCGCAATTCGCTCTTACGCCAAGCTGGCCGTCGGCAAACGCATGCAGATATTTTTGAACGCTCTTGCAATTCATGGTTCGACTTCCGATGACCTGCCCAGCCCGCGACGCATCGCGTATTCCGCCAATTGCTCATTCAGCTGCTGCCGTGCGCGATGAAGCCGGCTCATCACTGTGCCGATCGCACAATCAAGGACTTGGGCGATTTCCTTGTAGCTCATGTCGCCCAGGGCCCAGAGCAGCATGACTGCTCGATACTCCGGGGGCAGTCGCTCGACGGCACGCTTCAATTCCTCGTCAAATCCTTCCCAACTCATGACCTCCGGCGTCAGGGCCGAAATCTCAGCCCCGATGTCCGAAGGGAAATCATCCAGTCCCAGATCGGCCAAAAGCGTCGGCGAGCGAGCGGCGTCGTGTCGGCTGTTGAAGTAGGCATTGTGCAGAATCTTCAAGAGCCACGGTTTCGCCCCGTACTCGCGCAATTCAAACGAATCGAATCCTCGATGGGCACGAAGGAACGTCTCCTGAACGAGGTCCTCGGCCTGATGTGCATTACCGCACAACTTGAAAGCCAAGCGGTAAACTAGGTCCAAGTGGCAGAGGATCAACTCCCTGAAGCGCTCGCCGACCGGGTCGGTCATTGGACTCCTCCCCGGCAGACTACCTTCCGGGAACCCGTCACGTCCTCTTAAACCAAGCTAACGATCACATTTATTCCAGGAAAAGCCGTTCCACCGCAATGCGTCCCGGTCTCTGAGAATCCATAACCCGAGTATTTTCGGGCCATTATATCACGGGAGGACGGGTTCAGTCGGCCTCGGTCGCCAGCGGCGGGCCGCCGGCCACAGGGGAGGGGCCCTCGGGTCGCCCCTTCGGATGCACCGCTCGGCGTCGATCCATCAGAAACGCCGTTCGTGCCATCGTCTCGGGAGGAAGGAGCTTCTGAAGCGCGGCCTTGGCCTCGCGGATGCCGGTTCGCCGGGACACGTGCTGAAGCAGTATGTGCTCGTTCTTCATCTTTCCAAGTATGCGCGCCACGTCCTTCACATGCAGATGATACCCCTCGCGGGCCCTTCGGACATGGTCCGCCTCAAAGAACGACGCCTCAAGCAGGAGGACCTTTGCGTTCCGCACGATCTCCAAGTCCTGCCAGGCGCCTTCCGCCGTGTCGCCGCAATAGGCGATGAGCGGAACTTCAACCTGGTGTTCGATCTGTACCCCCTTTTTCTTCAGCGCGACCAATTCTGGACCGGGGAGACCCAGATACTCAGCCTTGAGCTTGTGCCGAACGTCGAGAATGCAGAAGCCCAGGGCGGCGACTCTGTGATTTACCTTGAACGCTTCGGCAATAAGGCCGCGCCGCAGTTCATAACGGTCGCCGTCAGCCATTCCGATGATTTTTGCCGGGGATTCATGCCCCTCGATCCTACCCCAGACACGGAGAAGGTCCTTGATAGGGTCAACGAGGGCATGTGGCGTAAGCACGCATCCCGGACTGTTCCCCACGAAGTTCCGCTGGCTGAAGTAGTACGCGAGGCCCGCGGAGTGATCCATGTGACCATGCGACAACAGGACATGGTCGATGGCGAGAATCTCAGCAGGCGCTTTGCCGACGTCGAAACAAACGTTCAGTTCCGGCGCGGCAACGACGGTCTCTTCTCCGGCGACGCTGTATCCGAGAATCCTGATGTCGCCGAGTTGATGCTCGACCATTCGTCCTGCCACTGTCGATGCTCCGTGCCAACTTGCGCGATCCATCAGAACGCGAGACTCGCCAATTCACAATCCGCGACGCGCAAGGCGGAAGAGTCTAATGCAGAAGTCGGGCCGCGCGATACCCCCCAAATCGGCAAATTCCGCTTGACACCCAATTTATAGAGTCGTATCTTCCGTCGCTATACAAGATGTTGGGGAGTGGGCTCCCGACAGCCGTGGCAGAAAAATGCAATGCCCGTACTGCAAAGAACTCCGCACGGACAAGGTCATCGATTCTCGGGCGACCGAGGGCGGAACGGTGATTCGTCGCCGTCGACAATGTCTGGCCTGCGACAAGCGGTACACGACCTATGAGCGCGTCGAAGAGACCAACAAGCTTCTCGTCATTAAGAAGGACGGCGCGCGGGTTCCTTACGATCGAAGCAAACTTCTCGGAGGCCTGCAGCGAGCCTGCTGGAAGAGACCCATTTCGAGCGAAGGGATCGAGTCGATCATCAACGACGTGGAAGAGGAAGTCTTCCGCACGTTCGATCGCGAGGTGCCCAGTCGTTATCTCGGCCAGGCCATTTCAGTTCGGCTCCGAAAGTGCGACAAGATCGCCTATCTCCGCTTCGCCAGCCTGTACCACGAGTTTCAACTCGTCGATGACTTCATCGAGGAAGCAAAAAATATTCTGGACCGCGACAAGCACGACGTCGCCGGCCAGCAGGAATTGTTTAATGAACTACCATCGAGCGATGAATAGCACCATTGTTGTGCGCAAACGAGACGGCACGAACGAGTCGTTCGTCATCTCCAAGCTGCTCAACTGTATTCGAAACGGCCTGACCGCCGGTGGCGAATCCTGTGGTCTAAACCTCACGGCCGCCGGCGGCCTTGCCGAGGCTGTCTTCGAGTACCTTCAGAGTTCCTATTCCGCTTCGCCGGTGCCCAGCAGGCATCTGGCGGAGCTGGTCGAACTCGTCCTGTGCGAAACGGGACACGCCTCGGCCAGCATGGCAATTCGCCAGCATGCGGCCCATCGCGAATTCTGCCGTCGCCGCATCATGGTCGCCACGCCGCGGCCTTCCGACGGCCGATTCGCTCAGCGCCGCTGGAACAAGTCCTTGCTCGTTCAACATTTCAGAAGATGTCACCAACTCGATGCGCCGACCGCTCGAATGATGGCCGGCCGGGTCGAGGAATTGATCTTCAATTGCGGCCTGAGAGTCGTGACCACGGGGTTTGTCCGCGAAGCGGCCCGGAGCGAGTTGCTCGCCTGGGGGCTCATGCCCGGCGCCCTCGTCGTCAAACGCAGCTACAGCCAGCGTGGACCCGGCAAGATCAAGGAGTCCTGACCGAGTATTGCTGACAATTGAAAAGCCCGCGCCGCTTGCGGCGCGAACTTGCGGTGAGATCAATCAAGGAAGAGCTGCATTGGATGCAGGTCTCGCCGTTCAAAGGCCTGTCGTAAGACTTCGCCCTCATCCGAGCGCCACGGCTTGGGCACTCGTCTTGCGACAGGCCATGCTTTTGCGCTTTTCGCGTAAACGTCCTCTTTCCCCATCAAAACAGGAAGCCCACCCACGGCTGTGGGTGGGCTTCGCCCCCTCAAGCTCTCCACTCGCGTTTGACGCGAATCCTATCGACGCATCGCCGAGGCTCGCCGACCTCGCCGTGTTCGAACGGACTTCGCGCTCGCAAGCAGAGCTACTGATGCCGACAGCGAGCCCATGAGCCCGGTCGCGCACGGTGGGATCGGCGTCCCCACAAACTCCGCGGGCGCGGGCGGCGTGTCCTTCCGATTGACGGCACAGTCGCCATTGGTGTCGTCGATCGGCCGCCCTTCGCCATCCACTGCGACGCCTGCTTCGTTGTTTGGACACGCATCGTTGCAGTCGGGAATCCCATCACCGTCGCTGTCCGTATCCGCGACGCCGCAGCCGCAGTCGCCCGGCTCGATCTTGTTCGGGTCGCTGGGGCATTTGTCCTGACAGTCTTCGACACCGTCGCCATCGCTGTCGCCGGTCGTTGGGCAGACGTCCACGCAGTCCGGAATGCCGTCGCTGTCTGTATCCAGGTTGTCATCCTGACCGGGGCAAATATCGCAGGCGTCGATTCTTCCGTCGAAATCCGAGTCGGCCTCGCAAATGTCCGGCACGCCGTTTGAATCGCAGTCCTCCAGACCCTCGCAGGTATCAGCGATGCCATTCGTGTTGCAGTCGCTTTCGCAATCGTCGGGCACGCCGTTGCTGTCGCAATCGGATTCGCACCCATCGGGGATGCCGTCGGTGTCGCAGTCGAGCGCATCGTCACTTCCCGGGCAGACATCCTTGCAATCAGGAAATCCGTCAGAATCGCTATCCGTTTCCGCTACACCACACCCACACAGGCCCGGCTCGATCTTGTTCGCATCACTCGGGCATCCGTCGCAGTCATCCGGCGTACCGTCGGCATCCCTGTCCGGCTCGCATGAATCCGGCATACCATCGGTATCGCAGTCGGCCCCGGTCTCGCACTCATCCGGCACACCGTTCGTGTTGCAGTCGTTGCTAATAGCGCCGGAGATGTCCTGGGTATCGTTCACGTTGTTGCAGTTGCAGTCCGTAATGAAACTGAGCGTGCCGAAAAGGTCGTCATTGTCACCGAAGGCGTTTGCGTCGTTCGCCGCCGTGTTACTCGAAAACGAATTAGGCGCGGTTTCGTAGGCATTTGCACCGCTGTTCACGAAGATCGCGCCGCCTTTGCCCTGGCCGTTCTGACCGCGTGTTGATTCCGTGCCTGGTCTGCCGAGTCCGCCCAAGCCTCCTATTGCTCTGTTCGACGTCAGCGTGCATCCACCCAGCGAAATCGAACCAACCCGGACAAAAATCGCTCCGCCAAGTCCCGCTCCGCCGCCGCCTCCGCCGCCGCCAACCTGCGTTGACGTGCGGATCGCATTCGCGCCGTTGCCGCCAAACATTCCTGCGATGCCGCCCGCCCCTGCCGGAGTAGGATCAGTCTCTGACGAGTTGATGTTGTATCCCGCTCCGCCACCGCCGCCCCCGAATCCGCCGGTTCCTCCCTGATATGCCGGATTCGCGCCGGAACCGCCATTTGCGACACCTGTTCCACCACCACCTCCTCCAAATCCACCCATGCCGCCGCGCGTCGCAATGCCGGTACCTCCTCCACCTCCGCCCGCGCCCTCTCCGCCGTTACCCGCGAAGCCCTGGTTCCCAACGGTGCCTGCCGCGCCACCGGGACCGCCGAGATGTCCGCCGTTGCCGCCGCGACCACCGTAACTATTGCTGTCGTTGAAGTCCGGTGACTGGCCGTTTTCCCCGATGCCGCCGCCGCCTGAAGCGCCGAATCCTCCGAATTGCGCACCGTCTCCGCCGTTACCACCGATCGCGGAATTGTTGACAAAGGAAACGTTTCGAAGACATGCCCCGCCCGAGTTCACGAAGATCGCGCCGCCCATACCAGCCGCGCCGCCGCCGGCGCCGGAAGACTGCGCGCCTCCGCCGTTGCCTCCTTTGGCAAAACCGTCGGCCAGCGTCAGATCGCGAATCGCCACCAGCGCGCCATCCACCGCAAGAATTGCCGTTGCCTCGTTGCCGCTCACGATCAGTTGCGGTTGCCCCGGCCCGACGATTTCAAGGTCCTCCGTGATCGTCGGAAGCATGGATGCCAGCAAGATCACCGAGGGCATCGGCAGATTAAACACAATCTCATCCGCCCCCGATCCGGCATCACCCAGATCAGTCGCCGTGTCGCTGTTCGCGGCGATGATCGCCTCTCGCAGCGTGACGAGTCCGTCGCCTGGGTTCGTATCGTCAAGATGGCTGTTCACACGAACCGTCGCCGCCTGTAGCGTGCCGCCGACGAAGACCGAGACAATGACCGCCGCAATCGCCAACCGCTTCGAGGCCGTACTCACGAATGATTTTTGATTCCGATCCATGACGCCTGTCTCCTCATGGGTGAAGGCTCTTCCAGGGACGCTTCCCGGTCCCCGATGCCTTCACCGGACCTGCCAAAACCACGGGGGAACATTCCCGCCACCCCACAGTTCGAGAAGGACGGTCCAAAGCCATCATGAGTCGCTGAGAACTGGAGAATGGAAGGAGATTTCGCCCCGTAATGGGGGACTTCGGCTATGACCTGCTCGGGATTCGCAGTACCAACCCCTGCGGACGCCGGTCGGAAGGTCGTCTACACCCGAGGCCGGCCGATGGAGTAGTAAGTAAACCCCCGGCCTTTCATCTGTTCGCATGCATACAGATTCCGGCCGTCAAAAATCACCGGCTGCTTCAAAGCGGTCTTGATCCGATCAAAGTCCGGCGAGCGAAACTCGTTCCATTCGGTGCAGATGATCAGGGCATCGCCACCGCCAAGCGCCTCATAGGCATCGTCAAAGTAGGCGACCTTGGTGCCATACACCGCTTCCAGATGCCCCAGCGCCTTCGGATCACAGGCCCGCAACTTTGCCCCGGCGGCCAGCAGCCCGTCGATGATCGTCAGCGCCGGCGCCTCGCGGATGTCGTCGGTCTTCGGCTTAAATGCGATGCCCCACAGCACGATCGTCTTGCCCGCCAGATTCCCGCCGAAGTGCGACTTCACCCGCTCGACCAGCAGCTTCTTCTGCCGCTCGTTGACCTCATGCACCGAACTGAGCAGATCACCGTTCACCCCGGCCGTCTTCGCGACGTGATAGAGTGCCTGCACATCCTTTGGGAAACAGCTTCCGCCGTAACCAATGCCGGGATACAGGAAGTGCGAGCCGATCCGCGCGTCGTAACCGATCCCGCTGCGCACCTGATCCACGTCGATCCCCATCGCCTCGCAGATGTTCGCGACCTGGTTGATAAAGCTGATCCGCGTCGAGAGATAGCAGTTCGCCGCGTACTTGATCATCTCCGATGCCCGGCGCCGGACGACCAGAATGGGGTGCTGATTCCTCACGAACGGCTGATACAGCTCGGCCATTTTTCGCGCCGCCTCTTCATCCTCGCTGCCGATCACCACGCGGTCCGGCCGCTGGAAATCGTCCACCGCCGAGCCTTCCTTCAGGAACTCCGGATTGCTCACCACGATCACCGGGTGCTTCGCCAGCGGCGCCACCAGCGCTTCCACCCGGTCGCATGTCCCCACCGGCACCGTCGACTTCATCACCAGAATCGTCCGCTTGCTTACCGCGCGGGCGATGTCCTGCACGGCCCTTTCGATCATCGACAGATCAGCCGAACCGTCGGCCCTCGGCGGCGTGCCGATGGCGATGAAGATGATCTCCCCGTGATCGACCGCCTCCTTGAGGTTCGTCGTCGCGCGAAAGCGCCCGCTGTGCAGATTCGCCGCCAGCAGGTCCGACAGCCCCGGTTCGTAGATGGGGCACTCGCCGCGATTGAGCCGTCCGACCTTTTGCGGATCTATGTCCAGCCCGACGACGTGATTGCCCGAATCGGCAAGGCAAACGCCTGTGACAAGGCCTACGTAACCGGTTCCGACGATGGTGATGCGCATCTGAATAACCCCTGCAAATGGTTGGCCGGAGATTATCGGTGTAATCCGGCGGCGATTCCAGCAAGGTCGGATTTGAAATTAACCGGCGATAATGCTAGGTTCCATGCGTGATCCAGACGGGATGATCCTAAAGCACCCCTCGCGGATCGGAAAAATGACCTCAGGAGAGACATCGATGAAGATCAAGATCACCTACTGCGGCCAGTGAAACTACAAACCGCAGGCCACCGGTCTGGTGGCGGAATTAACGGAAAAGTTCGCGGCCCAGAAGCCGCAGTTCGAGATGGAAGTCGGCGGCGGCGGCGTCTTCGACGTTGACCTGAACGGCCAGCGCATCTTCACCAAGAAAGAGGTCGGTCGCTTCCCGATCTATGGCGAAATCCCGATGGCGATTCAGATGAAGATGCTGAACCAGTGACCGATGCGGGTCTCGACCTGGGACGAGAACTTTCGGATTACCCGAACCGTCCGCGCTCCTTCGGCGCGCCGGTGCGCAGCAGGTTCAACTGGTAGTTGCCGATATAGCCCTTCGACTGGAAGTGCTTGAACAGATCATCCACCGACGGGAACACGCGCGTCGCAGTCTCTGTAATGAACGGAGACGGCTCCTTTTTCGGACGCCAGATGACATAGACTTCTTTCGTGCCCTCGAAGGCGTGTTGCAGTTCGCGCTCCACGCCGGATGACAACCCCGGAATGCCGCCCGGAAGCTCCGGTACGTAGCTGACGATCATGTCCGACTGGTCGATCAGCTTGAAGTCGCGGGCGTAAATCTGGCTGTCGATGTCCGGGGCGACGTCCGTCACCGCCGGCACGCTGAAGTCGAGCATCTTGCCGTTTACTTCCAGCGTGATCTTGCCCTCGCCGCGCTTCGTCGCCTCGGCCGCTTCGAAGAGCAGCCGCTTCTCGTCCAGGTCACCGGGGTCGAAGCAGATGAAATGCTCGGCCAGGGCATCGCGGAAGCCGTCGATCTCCGCCAGCACGTCGGGCATGTCCATGACATGCGACATCGGGAAGCTGGGATAGATGCGCTTGCGGTGCTGCTCAAACATGAGCCGCACCAGCGACTCAGCGGTGGAAGCCGCGTGCCCGCGCGCAAGGACATAATACCTGCCATGACCGCCGATGGCGTGGGCAAGGATTTCCGTCGCGAGAATCTCCTCCTCGCGCCAGACCATGATGTCCTTGAGCGTATGAACGATATCGTGCTCACGCAGCAGCCGCTCGTGGACCGCGTCCACGTTATCGACCAGGGTCACATACAAGTCGGCGTCCAGCGCCGTCATATGATCGAAATCGAACGCCTCGAAGAGCCCGTGCTTCCAGCGAAACGTAGCATGGGTGTTGATGATGACGTTCTCGGTCCGCTCGGCGAGATTGATGATGTCCTTGAAGACGGCCCGGCGAAGCGTGTTCAATCGCGTGCGCGGCAGGTCCAGGATGCGCCCCTGCACGATGTCCGGCGCCTCCTTGTACATCATGTCGCCGACGTTGCAGAGCGTGACCTGCTTGCCTCGGGCCGAAGCGATCCGCTCCACTTCCTGCAGGAACTGTTTCTTGTCCACGCCGACCTGACCGGTCACCACGACACGAACGCCCTGGTGACGGGACTTGCCGAAAAGCGTTGATGAGGTATTCGCCATAACGGGTTCTCCGAATTGATCCAGTTTACCCCATCGGCGAAACCTCGCCAAACTCGATCCCGGGCTCCCAATGCATGTCTCGTGGGATTTCCCGATTCCGCCGCGAAAGGCGTGACGATTTCGGACGATATGGCCAATAGCGCCGTGGACGGTTATCCTGATACCTGATGCACACAGGCGGGGCCGCGACGATTGCCCGATGCGCTCGCAATATTCACCGGGCAACACCCCAATACCCCCGCGCATCTGCTGCGACCTTCTAGGGCATAGGATCGACTAAATGCCGCCGACCGAACACAAAGCCTGGCTTCAAACCTTCCAGGAGCTTCTGCACTACTATGTGCCCGAGCTTCCGCCGTCGCCCGCGCTGGTCTTCGGCAGCCTCGCGGTCCTCTGTGCGGGGCTGTTCCTCGTTTTTCGAAGCGGCAAGTCTGAGCGCATGGTCGTGTGTTGCTTCGGCTTCCTCCTCGGCGGCTGGATTGGGTGGCAGGCCTCCGACCTCGTCGGTACACCCGGGCCGATCTCGGCCGCAGTGCTGGGACTCCTGCTGACCATCATCGCCTATCGAACCTATCGCATCTGGCTGGCCGGCGGATCAGTCGTCGTACTGTTTTTCGCGGCGACGACCTTCCAACTCGGTCGCGGCGACTTATCCCGCTACCTGCCCGCCGTCGACGCCGCCCGGGGAAAAACGGAAGGGGCCAAAGTTCTGGAACTCCCGACCTCCGAAGAGCAGCAGCGCAACCAACTCAACCAGGCCGCTGTGCAGTTGGAGAAGTTCAAGGAGAAGATTGTTTCAGAGTTGAAGGCGCTCGGTCCGATTGGATGGCTCCTGCCGCTGGCGGCTGCCGTAATCGGCGGCATTCTTGCGTTCTGGGCCCTCCGTGTCTTCACCATCATCTGGCTGGGGCTCCTCGGAGCCGGTCTTGCGGTCACCAGCGCCATGACGCTGATCTGCGCCCAGTGGCCTGGCGCGCGAGATTCAATCTTCAACGAGCCGCGCATCGGCATCGGGCTCATCGCCGGGTTGTGGATCGCCGGCCTCCTCCTGCAGGCCAAGGAAGCCCGGCTGCCCAAGCGCGTCATCAAGCCCGAAGGCGGCAAGCCCGCAGCGCAAACAGCGTGACACACATCGACGCATGTTCTACACTTGCCCGGCGTAGGTGAAAGACCCGACCATGCGCTCCATCCGCATCATTTGCATCCTCGCCGGTCGGCATGTTCGGGTGCTGTCTCGATCGCCCGCGACGATCGCCGTCATCTTCCTGCCGAGCGTTGTTCTCTACACCATTTTCACCCAGATCTTCGCCGGGCCCGCCGGCCGCCCGTTCCGCGTCGCTGTCATCGATGAAGACCAGTCTCCGGCGTCGAAGCGGCTAATCGACGAACTGGTTGAGCAGAATGTCCGCATCATCCGGAATGAGAGTGAAGACGACGGCGCCGCGCCATTGACCGCTGAGTCCGCCCAGAGCCTGATCCGCAACCAGGGCAAGTTTCGCGTCGCCCTGGTCATTCCAAAGGGCTTCGGAGAGGCCCCCAACATGATGTCAGGCCCACGACACAAGGGCGTCATCGTCTATTACGACAAGCTGGAGCCGACCGAATCGGAGATCGTCGTTGGAATGCTTCAGATGGCCGCCGGTCGCGATTTTTTTGAAAACATGCTGCATCCGCTTGCCACCGTTGGAGGCGATCAGTCCACAACCGCGCCGGCGAACCAGAAGCTTCTCGTTAAAGTCGATCGTCGAGACGTCACCGGCCAGCGGATGAAGATCGCCGCCAAGCACACCTTTCTCGCCGGCATCGTCCCGATGTTCCTGCTCTTCAGCGCAGCCGCCGCCGCCCGCGCTATCCTTGAAGCCCTCGGCACCGGCGAGATGCGCCGACTCCTCGCCGCCCCCATCACCCCGGCCCACATCCTGCTCGGAGAGATGCTCTACGCCCTGCTCATCGCGCTGGCCCAGTGCTACGCCATGTACATCTATGCGTGGCTGCTGTTCGGCGTGGAAATCTGGGCCATCACCGGAGGATTGCTCCTGCTCACCATCACCACCTGCCTCGCCACGACCGGCTTTGGCGTGCTCATCGGCTCGTTCTGTCGCAACGCGGAACAAATCGATTCAGTCGGCACCGTCGTCGTGCTGGCGATGAGCGCCGTCGGCGGCAGCATGGTTCCCCGATGGATCATGCCCGAATGGATGCAGAAGCTGGGCCTGCTCACCATCAACGGCTGGTCTTATGACGGCTTCATGGGACTTATTCAGGGACAGGGTTTGCCCGGCATTATGCCGGAGTGCATCGTGCTGACCGCGATCGCCCTCGGCAGCGCGGTCCTCGGCAGCTATCTGTTCGGTCGAAGGCTCGCCGCCAACCCCACGGGCTGATCGACGCCGGGCCCGCGAGCGACCTTCGCCGTCGTCGGCTGCCTGGTACTCGGCCTTAAGTCGTAGCACACCATCCAACGATCATTTCGTGCCAGGAGCAGCCCGCCCACGACCACGAAGTTGTTCCACGTTCGCCCCTCAAGTATCTCGACCGATCCGATCTCTTTACGCTTCGTCGGCCGCGCTTTAATCAGCGCCAACCGCCCGTCCTCACTGAGAACCAGTAGGTGATCGTTTACCAGGAGAACAGAGCCGAACTTGTAACGCCCCGACCGCCACTTCCGCTCGCCGGTCGCCAGATCGACACAGCAAAGAATTGCCTCGTCGAGCCCATACGCATGGCCCTGATAGATCACCGACGAGCTGAACTTGTTCTGCATCGAACGCTCCCGTGCCCAGGCCTCCGCGGTCTTCCACGAATCGCCATCGCGCGAGATTCGCACGACCGCAGCCCCATGTCCATATCCTGCGGAGAGGAACACGCGATCGCCCCCGATCACCATCGGCTGTGATGCATTGATCCACATATACGTGTTCCACGGATGTCGCCAGAGCACCTTGCCAGTGGAAGGATCAAGCGATCGAAGCTCCGTCCCGCCAAGATTAAGCACCTGTCGCACGCCGCAAATCGTCGCGAGCGCCGGCGATGAATACCCCTGCGAGCCCGCCGCCGTCCATCGCGGCTCACCTGTCTTCCAATCAAAAGCGAAGATCGAAGGATCAGCCTTGCCCGAGTGGGTCACGATCAGCATGTCATCGACGACCAGCGGCGACCCTGCAAGCCCCCACTCCAGGTTGGTAATCGTCCCGCCCTTGAGCAAATCAGTCTTCCACACCACTTCGCCGCTGCCCGCCTTCAGGCAGTGCAAGTGTCCCTGCGCACCGAGCGCGAAAATGAAACCGTCGTGATAAGTCGGTGTCGCCCTCGGCCCGTCGCCCCCGAGCGTTTCCTCAAACGACGCGTCATACGCAAAAGCCCACACCTCGCGGCCCGAGGCGACTTCGTAACACGTCACCACCTCCTGCTTGCGACGCTGTTCGATCGTGTACGCACGACCTTCCGCAACGACGAAGCTCGCATACCCCCCGCCGACCGGCTGACGCCAAAGCTCGCGCGGAGGATCGGTCTGCCAGTCGAGTGAGATTGTCTCGTTGCGACAGACGCCGTCTCTGCCTGGCCCTCTGAAATCCGTCCAGCTTAATTCCGCAATGTCATTGACCAGCGATGGGGACTCACCGGCCGCCTGTGCCTGTCGATGCGCTTCAAGCCTGCCGTCTGGATTGTTGAGGAGACTGTCCATGTCCAGAGAGAAGTCGGCCATGCCCCGCATGTATCCACCGAACCGCCAGTACGGCTTGAGCGCCACCAGCACGACAAGCACGAAAACCGGCAACAGCGCCGCCGCCGACACAATCTTCCAGGCACGCTTCGGCCTTGGAGCACGAATCAACAGAAACAGGCCCACGGGATACAGCAACGCCAGTAGGGGATAGACAACTCTGCTCCGCAGATACGGCGGCGTCGGCAGGGCTGTTCCATCATTCCGGTCGTTTTCAACGTGGGATTCTTCGCGCATGTGCATCGGCTCCGTTGGCAACTTTTGATTGTAGCGCGAAAGGACTATTCGTCACGCGGGGCTGACGGCAGTGTGAACCGCCCGGCGGCGCGAAGCGACTCAAACGCGCTCACCACGTTCGGGTCGAAGAATGCGCCGCGTTCGGCAATGATCTCTTCAGCGGCCTGCTGAGGCGGCCACGGCGCCTTATAGACGCGCTCGCTCGTCAGCGCGTCGAAGATATCCGCCAGATGGACAATCCGCGCCGCCAGCGGAATCGCCTCGCCGGCCAGCCTGTCCGGATAGCCCGTCCCGTTCCAGTTCTCGTGATGACTTCGGGCAATCTGCCGCGCGATCTCAAAGAACGGCTTACGGGAGAGAATCCGCTCGCCGGCGATGCAGTGAAGCTGCATCCGCTCGCGCTCCGCGCCGCTGAGCGGGCCGGGCTTTTTCAGAATGCTGTCAGGCACCTGCATTTTGCCCACATCGTGAAGGATCGCCGAGTAGCCGAACTCCTCCGCCACGTGCTGCGGCAACCCGAGTTCACGGGCAAGCAGATTCACGTAGTGCTGAATACGCAGGACGTGCGCGCCGGTGTCCAGGTCCTTCGCCTCGCTGGCCACGGCCAGCATGTAGATCGCCTCCATATTCGCTTCATGAAGCTCGCAGGTGCGCTCGCGGACTTTCTCCTCGAGCCGCGCGTTGCCGCGCTTCAGTTCCAACGCCTGGGCGATGACCGTGTCGCTCAGACGCGAAATGACCTGAAACTCCTCCTGGGCGTCGGTCTCGGCCCGCTTCTGGCCGGAAATGTCCATGACGGTCACGAGCCGATAGTCCGATTCCGGCGGCGAAGCCCCCAGCGGTCTGCCGGATACGATGATCGGCACCACTTCACCATTCGCGCCCGGCATGGTGAATTCGCCCTCGTACGGCTCGTCAAACCTGGACAACCGCGCCGCGACGGCATTTCGGTCATCCTCTGAGGAGTAGAGCGATGTGATATCGCGCCCGACCAGCTCCGCCGAAGCCCGCCCCGCCATCTCGCCAAGCCGCGCGTTGACGTGTTTGATCTGTCCGTCGCGATGGAGCAGGAGCGCCCCGCAGTTCAGCGCGTCGAGCAATCTCACCGTCGGTAGTAGATGTGAATCGAGCGATTCCGGCACGCCGAGTCCTCGTGATCGCCGCGTCGATCAACCGTCGCAGCCCTGTCGCCGATTATATCACCTCAGGCCTTGTCTGCATTCAGCGGCAAACCGAATGAACCCGATCCGGCTCAAGTGCCGCTGCATTGGCCCGTCGTGAGGCGAATGACGAACGCGGATATGTCCAGCCCATCTACGACCCCGCTCAAATCAGCATCGGGACAACTCTCATCCTTGCTACCCAGAAGCCGATCGACAAACGGCACGACATCGCCGATTTCAATCACGCCGTTCCCATTCATGTCGCCCGGACAGACCGCGCAGCCGCCGCGCGAGAAATGAAAAAAGTTGAGCAGATTGATCGCCCCGCCGACAAGGAACGGCCCGCTGATGCTGTTGTCGCCCGTATCGATCAGCCGAAGATTGTTACTCGTTGCGACGAATACGCCGCCATCGGGACCGTTCTCCAGTCCGATCGGAAAACCGACGGGAATCCCCACCATCGCATGCGAGTCGAGATTGTAGCGATAGACATTCCCGTTTGACGCGACATAGAGTTCGCCGTTGTCGCCGATCTGAAGTCCAAAGGTGTCGCCGCTGGTCAGACCGTCCGAATTGTCCAGCACCGTCTCAATGAAGGCTCCGGTCGACCCGTCGTATGCCAATACGTTCGCACTATACCGCCCGGCGACATACAGCCGGCCATCCGGTGCAAAGGCAAATCCACTCGGCCCATCCAATCCCCCGCTGCCCGCAGTGACAAATGCATCAATCAACACGCCGTCAGGCGTATATCGCAGAATCTCATCCGAAGCCTGGCTTGAGATGTAAAGATTGCCGTCCGGCCCATGAATCATATAGACCGGATCATTCAGCCCGGTCGCGCTGCTGATGAACACACCGAGAAACGCCCCCGTCGTGGTGTCATAGCGCAGCACCTGATCGGTCCCGAAGCTGGCGACGATGATGTCCGGCCCACGATCGATGATCCCATGCGGCTGATCCAACCCGCCGCTCCCCGCGCTCACGAACACGTCAATCAAAGCGCCCGTCTTCGGGTCATACCGCAGCACCTCATGGCTGAAGTCGCTGCTGACGTAGAGAACTTGAGCCTGTGCCCCTCCTGAGAAGTACGCAGCAGCCAGGATCGCCGGGACAATCTCAAATAGTCGTGGCATCGCCGTTTTCCCCTTCCCAATGAAGGCCCAGGCAGCCACAGGACTCACCCAGCCATGTTCATATTATTCCCCTCAATGCCCCCCGAGGGAAACCGGCTAATAAACAATCGTCCCCTCAACCGGCGAGCTCGCCGTCGCGTAGAGCTTCCGCGGAATCCGCCCCGCCCGATGCGCCAGATATCCCGCGTCTATCGCATGCGCCATCGCCCGTGCCATCGTTACGGCGTCCTTCGCATGCGCAATCCCCGTATTCAGCAGCACGCCGTCGGCCCCCAGCTCCATTGCGATCGTCACATCGCTCGCCGTCCCCACGCCCGCATCCACGATCACCGGGTAATCCGCGTCGCCCTCCCTGAGCATCTCCAGAATGATGCGAATATTGTTCGCGTTCAGCACGCCCTGCCCGCTGCCGATCGGGCTGCCCGCCGGCATCACGCTCGCCGCCCCCGCCTCCTTCAATCGGCATGCCGCCGCCGGATCATCGCTCGAATAGACCAGCACCGTGAAGCCGTCCTTCACCAGCTCCTTCGTCGCCTCCAGCGTCCCGACCGGGTCCGGCAGGAGCGTCTTCTTGTCGTGCAGGACCTCCAGCTTGACCCAACTGGCGCCGGGGTTCTCAAGCTGTTCCAGCAGTTCCCGCCCCAGCCGTGCCACGCGAACGGCATCCTCCGCCGTAAAGCACCCCGCCGTATTCGGCAGGATCGTGTACCGTTTGGTATCGAGAAAATCGAGCAGGCTGCGGTTCTGCGCGTCGTAAAGTCGCTCGCGCCGGACCGCTACCGTCACAACCTCGCAGCGCGACGCCTCCAGGCACTCGCGCATCAGTTCATACGTCGCGTACTTGCCGGTGCCGACGAATAGTCGCGAGCGAAACGAGAAACTCCCGATCTTGAGCGTCTGTGGATCCATGACGAGATATTCCCTCTATCCCCCGCCGACCAGCGTGACGATCTCCACCCGATCGCCCTCCGCCAGCGGCGTCATTTCATAAGTACTGCGGCGTACGAGCCGCTTGTTGACTTCCACCGCGAAGGGCGGCCTCGGCGCCCGCCGCGCGATCAGCACCGCTACGGTCGCCGGCGCCTCCAACGTGTCGCTCTCCCCGTTGACGATGATTCGCAATTGCTCAGCCATATCAACAGATTCTTCGCCAATGACCGAAACACGATACGCGCCGCCGCGACTTCAGCTCCGATTATAGGGTCGTCTCAGCCCTTCGTGGAGTCCGGCACCAGGATGCGCGTGTAGAGCCAGTAGATCAGGCAGAGAAAGGCGCCTTCGAGAAGCAATCCAAGCGTTGCATCAAAAAAACCGTGCAGCCAGACCAGCATCACGGCAAACGTCAGGCTGTTGATGACCAGCGCCGCCAGCGCCTGCGTCCGCTGCCCGCCGACGCCGGCCTCATCCTTCGGCGACTTCCGCAAACCCCAGAGTACCCCCGACGCAAACGTGGCCGACAGCGCGATGGTATACGGCAGCAGCGTCGCCACCGCCTCGCGATCGGCCGACTTCCAGAACACCAGCGCGATCGACGTGACAAACGCGCCCAATGCGATCCAGACGGATAGGAGAGCAAACATACGACAGGATTTGAGTAGATTCCCGCCGCCCTGTCGAGCGGCACATGCGAGCGTCAACAACCGCTGTCTGCGAACCGCTGTCCCATGCAGGAAATGCACTCAGCCCGCGCTCGGTGATTGAAACCCGGCAGCGTCTTCGGGGTGGCAAAGTGATTGCACACGCTGACCGTCGCCTCCGGCGCAACCTCTCTCACGCACGCCGCAAGCTTTTCAAAGGCCTCCAGCATGTATCCCAGCGGCGGCTGGAATTTGTCGATCGTCACATTCCGGTGCGGCATGTGCCATCGCGAGGTTTTCGCATCAGGCGTGAAGTAGTGTCGCTCGAATTCCGCCCGATGCTGCGGCAGAAGACTAACCATGTTGTGAACGGCGTCCCTCGAAAGCCGGGCAAAATCAAAATAGAAGTGCCTGACGCCCGCAGCCGCCAGACGCGCAAACGTCTCTTTCAGGTACGTTCGATCCCCGATGGGCAGGACGGGGCAGCAACTCGCCGTGACGAAGATTCCGTTCGCGACACAGAATTCGACGAAGGCCAGCCGCTCGCGGATCGGCGCCGCGCCCGGCTCCATCGCCTCCCGCATTTCTTCATTCGGCATCGTCGCGCTGATGATCACCTGATTGATTTCGCGGGCTTCCACCAGTGCATCGCGAATCTCGCGGGTGGGCAATCCGCCCTTGGTGACCATGAAGTACCTGGCCCCGTGTCGCTTCAGGACCTTGAGAATCTCAAGCGTAATCCCGCTCTCAACCAGCGCCGGCTGAAGGCAATCCGTCTTCGCGGAAAAGTAGAAGTAATGATCGTGAACAAGCCCCCGATTCTCCGTCAGCCATTTTTCGAGATACGCCGGGAAGTCGTCATAGACGATCACTTCGCCGAAGTATTCCCTTTCCAGCGCGTAGATTCCGCAATAGGCGCAACGGAACTCACAACCGAACGCCGGATTCAATTCGAGCATTCGTCTCGGGCACGCAGGACTGTTTGCGTGATGAACGATTTCCGCGAGACTGTCGATTCCGGACCGATGCGTGACCTGAAGTGTTGCCGACATGATGACTTGATTCTATCGAGCCCGACCTCCAAAGCCCATGCAGAAGCCGATTCGATCACTGGGGAATGTTGCATCGCTTCGTCGTCTCGGTCCCGTTGGCGGTGGTCCGATCAACGCGGCAGGCGAGCCTATGCCGCATGGCCCCTAATCAAACGCCATGCCGAATATTTCGACGAACTCGCCTGGCCCCGCTTTTCGTGGATTGAACTGCGCCGTCCACTGCCCCGCCGCCGATTCCGCCAACTGTTGCAAATCCTCCCGCCGCACACCCAGTTCACCCAGCCGCCGCGGAATCCGCGCCGCCATCAGCAGCCGCTCAATCCGCATTGCCAGCCGATCGGCGTCCCCGTCCAGCTCCGCGTAAGGATTCTCCCCGCACGCCGCGTTGAACCGCACGACATGCGGGAGCACCACCCCAACCGCGACGCCGTGAACGATGCCGTACTGCGCCGTCAGCGGATTCGCACACGAATGCGCGGCCCCCAGCATCGACGACTCAATCGCCGCGCCCGCCAGGTGCGATCCCATCAGCATCGAATCCCGCGCCGCCGCGTCCTCCGGGTCCGCCAGATACTGCTCCAGTGCGCCCTCCAGTCTCTGCCACGCCGCACGCGAAAGCTCGCGCGACTCGTCCGTCCGTTTATTCGTCCCCGCCGTCTCCACCGCGTGGGAGATCGCATCGATTCCCGTCGCCGCCGCCACCGCACGCGGCACCGTCCGGATCAAATCGGGATCGAGAATCGCCGCCCGCGCCAGCGTCTTCTTGTCGCCGCACGCCATCTTCTGATGCGTCGCCGGATCGGTGATCAGCGCAAACGACTGCGCCTCACTCCCCGTCCCCGCCGTCGTCGGCGCCGCCACGAAAGGCAGCATCGGCTTCGTCGCCTTACCAACGCCCCAATAGTCCTGCATCCGCCCGCCGTTGGTCAGGATGAAGTTGATCCCCTTGGCGCAGTCCATCGCGCTGCCGCCGCCGACCCCCACGATCGAATTGATCCCCAGGTCTTTCGCGACCGCCACCCCCGCCGCGACATGCTCCGTCGTCGGGTTCTCCTGCACACCGTGAAAAATCGTGACCTCGCACCCCGCCTCGCGCAGCGATGCCGCCGCATGCTCGGCATGACCCGCCCGCACAATCCCCGGGTCCGTCACCAGCAGCACGCGCGTAGCGCCTTCGTCGACGACAACCGCGCCAAGCCGATCAACTGTCCCATGTCCGAAGATGACGCGGACCGGTGCGTGACTTTGGAGATTAGTGTGCAATCGTCCTCACCTTCACGCCGCCGGCTCGATCTGAAACGCCCGCTGCCGATACAAATGCTCGAACAAATTCCCCTCGTGCGGCTGGTCCCAGCTCAGCCGATACGTCGGAATCGGCCCGATGTTCAATCGGTCAACATTCTCCGACGACATCAACTCCGCGATGAATCGCTTGTCATGCGTGATCGCCGTCACGATCAGGCTCGGCCCGATCGCCTCCGCCATCTCCGCCATCGGGCACTCCACTACCGCCGCAAATGGGAATAGGAACTCCCGATTCGCCAGCCCGTGCTCGCGCGAGTCGCAGCGGATCACCGTCGGCAGCAGGTAGGCAATCCGCCCCTGCCTCACCAGCCTCGGCGAGCCGCGCAGCCGCATGGTCACATCCTCGGCCCCCGCCTCGCGAAGCCCCTCATCGACCGTGTTAGAGATCATCTCGGCGAACTTCGCATTGGCGAATGCCGCCACCTTGGCATCGGGGTGGTCCACCGGCAGCGCCTTCACCTCCGCCAGTCTGGCCGCCACCGCTTCGGAAATCTCCTTGCCATGCCGCGGCGTCCAGATGCCCGAGGCGTTGATGCACGACCGCCCGCCGTTGGCCGAGATCGACGTCACCATCAAGTCGAGATACTTCTCCCAGTCGTCCGCGCAGTCATCGCCCAGCACGACCTTGCTGTAGCCCGGCCCGTGCAGTTCCACGCGCGGGTCATTCGCCCACGGCCGCGTCGTCGACGCATCGCCGAAGAGCATCGACCGATCCACCGCCCGTAAAAGCGCCGCGGCGCCACCATGATCGGTCGGGTAAAATCCAAACGCCTCCGCCGGCGCGCCGGCCGCGATGAACGACTGAATGATGCGAAAGGGCGACCACGGCTCCTCCCGCCCCGGCTTCAGCGCGATCGGCGTCTTCAGCGCGATTGCCGGTATCCAAAGCGAATGCACCCCCGGCGAGTTGCTCGGCAGCACCGCCCCGAAGACGCGCGCCTGCCGCGACCAGCTCAGCATCCGGCCGTCATCGAGCCCGTAGCCTCGATCGAGAATCTGCAGGTCAAATCCCCGCGTCAGCCCCGCGATGACCACATCGATCTCATTCATCACCCGGTGAATCTTCTCCGCGTTCGCCCGGCAAAGCACCTGCGGCATGCCCGTCGTCGCCGAAAGCTGCATCACGTAATCGTTGAACGATTGCGTCGTGCCCCCCAGCGGCAGGTCCGCCGTCATGAAGAGCGCCGCGGCCTTCCGGCTGATGGCGATCAGCTCGGCCACCGTCAGCTTCTCGAGTATGCGATGGTTCATCCGCCCGATGTCGCGCGTCACCATGCCGCTGTTCGCCTGGCTGACCATCGCCACCGGCTCACCGGTCGCGTGGTGGACGATCTCGACCTTGTCGACGCTCTCGTAGGGTGTGCCGTTTCGAAGAATGGGGATATGAAGCATGTCCTGTTCCTGACGTTGCGGATCACCAGGCGCCTTGACGATTCGTCATACAACAGACGCTCTGGGATCAACGGATTATAAACCAAAACCGCACTCACGGCCGCTTTTGATTCGATGACGGACTAAGTCGAATCGTCGCCTTGAAGTCCTTTGGAAGCAGCCCGGCTTCGACCAGCCGTGGAATCAACTCAGCCCACACCGGCTCCCGCACAAAAACCTCTGCAAAAAGCTCCGCAGCCTCGTCCACCTTCCCCGCATTCACCAGGCTCACCGCGTGCCAGAACGGAATCTCCACAATCTGCGGCGCACACGCCTCCGCCGCCTCATACTCGCGTACCGCCGCATCAAAGTCCTTCTTCTCGATTGCCAAATCCCCCGCGTTCATGTGCAGGTACGCCCGCTGCAGCATCACCAGCCGCCGTAGCTCCTTCAGCGGTTGCGTGTGATCCTCCACGCGCAGATCAAACCGCCGATCCAACCACGCCTTCCCCGTCGAGGTCCCCGACACAACGATCAGCGCCGCCGATTGCCGACCGCGAATGTCCCCGCCCGCCGCCTCCGCCGCATCCAGTGCCGCCATCATCCGATCCGCCAGGTCGCCCTTCGCCTCGCGATACGCCTTCGCCATCTCCCCCCAGATCCGATCGTTCAACATCAAGTTCGCCTGCACCGAAAACTGCCCGTCAGTGTCAACGACATGGCCCGCGGGCTGAATGCACTTCGCCCCGGTATGCACACCCACCCGCCCCTTCGCATCGACCATCGCCACCTGCCGAACCTCCCGCCCACCGTCCCCCGCCAAAATCGATGCCAGCGCCTCCGGCCCCGTCCGACCGATCCGCATCAATGCCAACCCCATCGGCCCGTACGCCGGATCGACCAGCGACTGCGTCGCCACCGCCCCCACACCCGCCTCCGCCCACGGCACCACCGAACCCACCGAAAACCAGTGCGACTGAACAGCCACACCCATCTCACCCGTCGCCGGGTCCCGCGCGATAATCGAATAGGTACAGACCGGTCGATGCAGCCCGGCTCCTTCTGCCCGGATCGGGTAGACTGAAGATTGACCGCAGGCCACCGTAACGAGAGCCCAAATCGAACATCCAAAGCTCAGCGACATGGCTTTCTCCGGGAAGGTTTGGTCAACAATCGTTCGCCCGCTCGTAGAATGACCGTCGCACACCGGGCGTCAATAGCCCTCCGTAACCGTCGCAAGGCAGCACCCTAACAGCCAAAACGGGCCCCGAATTGACTTTATGACGCTTCTGGGCGATAATATGGATAGAGACGAGGTTGCTGACCGCTCCTGTTCCGTCGGGCAAACGTGGCCCGGCTCTCCCCTGGAACGGCCCGCCAAACAGGCTAGGCAATCGCCAGATGCAGGATGCAATCCCCGGCGATTGCGGCCCCCACAAAGTAGCCCGCCGACCCGAAGCCCACGGAGGCGATTGTGAAGTCATTCCGCACTGCCGAGATCAGACAGCTCGCCCATGAGCTGACCATGGCCCCCGCCCGCCAAAGGGCGCGCCAGATCGACGGCATCATGCGCGCCATCGAAGTCGTCGAGCCTTCCCGCGAATACCCATACTCGCTTATCTGCTATCACATCACCGGATACCGATCCCGCCGAGGCGAAGGATCGATGCTCTCCGGTAAAGTTCTTCAAGCCGACCTGGTCGAGCTGCTCGATGTGCTGACGGCCAAGTGCCCCATCGCCGCCGAGTCGGTCGAGGGTCGGCTTCACGATTCCGACGCGCTGGCCCAGCGCTTTAGCGTCTCCACCAAGACCATCTCCCGATGGCGAGCCCGAGGTTTGGCCGGCGCCTGGTACACAAACGGCGACACCAAGCCCCGCCTTTGCTTCACCGAGCGGTCCGTGGAACTGTTCGTCGCCCGCAATGAGGACCTCGTCCGTCGCGGCACAGCCTTCCAGGTCATGACCGACGCCGAGAAGCAGGACATCATCGCCCGCGCCCGCGTCCTCGTCGCCGCCAGAAAGTGCTCGCTCCACGCCGCGACTCTGGAAATCTCCAACGAGACCGGCCGCGCCGTCGAGACCATCCGCTACACCCTGCGGCGCTTCGACCGCGACAATCCAAACGACGCCCTTTTCGATCGAAAGGACGAAGCCCGCGCCATCGACGAATGCACCGTCCTTCTGGAGGCCTTCGAGAGCGGCAAGACGCCGCGTCAACTGTCCGCCGAATTCGGCAAGCGCGAAATGGACATCCAGCGACTGCTGACCCATGCCCGCGTCCGCCGATTCGCACAGGCCCCGATCGAATACATCTACAACCCCGCCTTCGACGCCCCCGACGCCGAGGAAAACTTCCTTTCGGACGACGGGATCACTTCGAAGGCCACCGACAGACAATCCGGCGAGCCCGATGAGACGCTTCATCGGCCGCCTGCCGATCTCCCGCCGTATCTCCAGGCCCTCTATCGCACGCCGCTCCTCGGTCGCGACGAAGAGTCAATCCTCTTCGCCCGGATGAACTACCTGCTCCATGTCGCAGAGACGCATCGCAAAAAGCTCGCCGCGTCCGACTCCCGCGCGACGCAGGGCGATCTCGCCGCCGTCGAAGGCCCGCTCGAGGCCGCGAAGGAAATCAAGAACCGCATCATCCAGGCCAACCTCCGCCTCGTCGTCAGCATCGCCAAGCGCCACGTCTTCGGACACCCGGCCCTGAACCTCTTCGAGCTCATCAGCGACGGAAACGTCACCATGATGCGCGCCGTCGATAAGTTCGATTACGCCCGCGGCTTCCGCTTCAGCACCTACGCCACATGGGCCATCACCCGCGGCTTTGCCCGTAGCGTCCCCGAGACCCTCGCCCACTCTGATCGCTACCAGACCGGCTGTGACGAATCGCTCGCTACCGTCGACGACACGCGAGAGTCGGTCGAGGCACTGGAAAGCAGCGTCGCCGCCGCAAAGGCCGTCGTCGCCCGCAGCCTCCGCCTCCTCGACCAGCGCGAGCGCGTCATCGTCGAGCGCCACTTCGGCATCGGCGAGGATTCAGCCGGTCAAACCCTGGAAGAAATCGGCCGCCACCTCGGCATCAGCAAGGAGCGCGTCCGCCAGCTCGAAATCCGCGCCCTCACCAAGCTCCGCACCGACCTCGGCGACCACGGCGCCGCCCTTCTCGCCGGTTGACGCACTCAAACATCCATCACAATCAACGAGACATGCTCCACGGCAAATGACCGCTCGCCATAGTCGTTGAAGTGAATCCGCACAAACATCGACCGCCCCCGCGGCTCCAGCGCCACCACTTCCCCGTCCCCATACTCCTCGTGCCGAACGCGCTGCCCCGGATAGTAGCCCCCCGCCGACGTGTGCGCATCGCTGTCGTTGTATTCCCCTAAATGCGCCATGCTCCGGTCGCGCTGCGATTCAAACGTATCGCGCTCGATCTCCTCATCCGGCAGCTCCCGTAAGAATCGCGACGCGATCGTTCGTTCGGTAATCCCGCGAATCATCCGATATCGCGAACCCGAAAGCGTCAGCCGCTCCTTCGCCCGCGTCATCCCCACGAAGCAGAGCCGCCGCTCCTCCTCCACCTCAGATTCCTCTCCCCCCAGCGACCGCTTATGCGGCAGGAGCCCCTCCTCCAGTCCGACGACATACACCATCGGATACTCCAAGCCCTTCGCCGTGTGCAGCGTCATCAGCGTCACGGTCCCGCCTGCCTCCTCGATCGCGTCCGCATCGCTCACCAGACTGATCTGCTGCAACCAGTCCCCCAGCGTTCCCTCCGGCTGGTCGCTGTCGAACTGCCCCGCCGCGTTCACCAGTTCATACACGTTCGCCAGCGGCTCGTTGTCGATCTCCTCCTGGCCTGAAAGCGACGCCTCAAGCCCCGACTCCTTCAGCACCCGTTCAACGATCTTTCGCACCGGCCGCCGCGGCATCTCTCGAAACGTCGCAAGCATCTCGGCAAAAGCGCCGATCCGCTTCGACGATGCGGCCCGCCCCGCCTGCATTGCATCAAGCGCCTCGTCCAGGCTCCGCCCCGCGCGCGCCAGCTCCGTGATCTTCCGCATCGTCGTCTTGCCGATGCCCCGCGTCGGCGCCCCCATCGCCCGAAACAGCGCCGTCTCGTCCGCCGGATTCTCGATGATCCGCAGATAAGCCAGCACGTCCTTGATCTCCTTCCGCCCGTAGAACTCCACCCCCCGCGCGATCTGATAAGGTATCCCCGCCGACCGTAACCCATCCTCAATCGCCCGGCTCAGCGCATTGACCCGATAGAAAATCGCCACGTCCCCCGCCTGCCGCCCGTCCGCAAGTGCCTCGCGAATGTCACTGGCGATCCGCGTCGCTTCCTGCCGCTCATCCTCGCACGACCACACCCGCACCGCCGCCCCCGACTCCCCCTCTGTAAACAGCGTCTTCGGCTTGCGATGCTTGTTATGATCGATCAGGCACGAAGCCGCCGACAGAATCGCCCCAGTGCTGCGGAAGTTCTGCTCCAGCCGGACAATCTTCGCCTCGGGGTAGTCCGCCTCGAAGTCCAGAATGTTCCGGATGTCCGCCCCTCGCCACGCATAAATCGACTGGTCCGGGTCCCCCGTCGCGCAAATGTTCCGATGTCCCGCCGCAAGCTGCGACGCAATCACATATTGGGCATGATTCGTATCCTGATACTCGTCAATCAGCAGGTAACGAAACCGCTCCGCCAATTCCCCGCGCACCGACTCATCATCCCTCAGCAGCACCGCGAACCGCATCAGCAGATCGTCAAAGTCGCACGCCTGCTGCGCCGCCATCATCTCCTCATACTTCGCGTACACCTGCCCGATCGTCCGCCCCGAGAAATCCGACGCTTCCGCGGCGAATTCCTCCGCCCCCAGCAGACGGTTCTTCGCCTCGCTGATCTTCTCTTCCACCATCCGCGGCTGCCAGTTCTCCGTCGCCAGTCCGCACTCCATGATCGCGTCGCGAATGACCGACCGCCGATCCGCCTGATCAAAAATCGAGTACGTCGGGCTCACCCCGACCGCCCCGGCATACTCGCGCAGCAATCGCGCGCACAGCGAATGAAACGTGTGAACCCACATCCGCTGTGAAATACCCAGCGCGCCGATCCGCTCGCGCATCTCCCCCGCCGCCTTGTTCGTAAAGGTGATCGCCAGCACATGGTCAGGCCGCCCCGTCGTCCGCGCGATATGCACCGCCCGCCGCGTGATCACGCGCGTCTTGCCCGAACCCGCTCCCGCCAATACCAAGAGCGGCCCCTCCACGTGCCGCACCGCCTCCAACTGCGGCCCCGTCAAATTGTCGAACAAGGTGCTCTCGATCATCGCCGACATCATACTCTCAGAATCTTGTCCCTACCGTAACCTCGGCGATGACTCGCTTGTTCAGACGAAGCCTGGCGCCTTACAATGCTCATATGACCAAACTCGAACGCATCTTGGAAGAAGCAAAGTCGCTGACCCCAGAGGATCGCGAGCGCCTTCTGGAATTACTTCGAAAGCACCTTCCCGCCGATGGTGATGACGAGATCGCGATTGGTGCCCGCGGCCTCGCAAGCTGGGCCGATTCCACACGGAATGAGGATTGGTCTGAGTTCTACCCCGCGAAGATCCGCGGAAAGCTCGGGGACTAATCGTGACTCGAGGAGAAGTCTGGTGGGCCGAACTCCCAGGTGATGCCGGTTTCCGACCGGTGGTCATCGTATCTCGCCCGGATGCGATCCCGCATCGACGGAACATTACAATCGCGGAAGTTTCGCGTGTAACCAGGAATATCCCATCCGAAGTCCCGCTCACCAGGAGCCAGGGAATGCCGTTGGATTGCGTGGCCAACACTGACAATCTACACACGATTCCGAAGGACCGCCTGCGTCAGAGAATTGTTACGATGACCAGAGAGCAGGATTTCGCCATGACCAACGCGCTTCGCTACTCACTTGCGATTGACTGGTAGCGCAGGTTTTTTGAATTCGCCAATCTGTTGCCTGTTTTCCTACCAGCTCACCAACTCCATCAACTTATCATCATCCGGCGGCGTCATCTCCCCCAGCCATGTCGCCAGCAGACTCATCGACTCGCGCTCCGACACGCCGCGCGAAACAGTCCGACCGGCGTGCGTCCAGAGTTCCATCTTGAGCACAACGGTCTTGCCCTGATGAACATATCGAAACACCAGACACGAATCCGCGCGCGAAAGCACCGTCACGCGCGGCGGCTGCCCGCGACGAACCGGTCGACGAATCATCGCCACGCCGCCCGGCACCAGAAAGCACCGGTCGCCGTAACGACTGAGCGTAACCGCGAGCCAAACGATGAGGCCCGTACCCGTAAACACCAGCATGATGATCGTAATCGCCTGTCTCGGCAGACCGCGCAGATAAGCAAGCGTCATCACGGTCAAAAAAAAGAGTATGGCAAACACGGCGATCCATCGACCTACCCGGCTCCACCGTTCCTGCCGGGTCGGCTCTTCCCCGGAAATCGTCTTGAGGCGCTCGCGATCGTCACCCAGCCCCGTGCTGATCTCGATCGGCTCAAACATCTCCGAAAAAGGCGGCGGAACCTCAAACTTCACAGACGGCCCGATCAGCACCAATCCGCCATGCTTGCGCAGCACATTCCGCGCCGCTTCGCGAAACGCCTTGGCCGTCCACTTATCACGCCACCACGAGCCCGCGCCAAACGCCGTCTCCAGCCGCAATAGCGCATCACTCGGCAGCGTCGCCGATGAGAACTTCTTCTTCTTGTCCACGCAAACCACGTGGGCATTCACTCTTGTCATCGTGACCCTGATCTGCGCGTCGCAAACGGATCCACCGCGGAAGCCCGCGCCGCCGCAAAACGCCTATCCTACAGGCCCCGCCTTGATGCCCCGCCCCCCAAAAATATACAATCCCATACCGACAATTCTGCCTAGGAGGCGCACGTGATGAAAATGATCTATTGCCCCGCCTGCGGCCGTCAGGTCTCTGCCCGCGCCAGTGCCTGCCCCAACTGCGGAGACCCAATCCGATCCACGACCGGCCAAGCCGCGCCGCCGCCGATCATCGTCCACGCCCCGCCGCCGCAACTGTGGAGCCCCGGCATCGCCGCCGTCCTCAGCTTTCTCATCCCCGGCCTCGGACAGATCTACAAAGGTCAGATTCTGAGTGGAATCGCCTGGCTGATCTTCGTCCCCATCGGCTACCTCTTTTTCATCTTCCCCGGAGCCATCCTCCACCTTTTCTGCATCATCGGCGCCTCCATGGGCGACCCGATGCAAAGAAAGGGCTAGTGGTCTGTCACAGATGATTTTTCGGGTTGGTGGCACAGGCGTCCCGCCCGTCTGTACGGCCGAGACGGCCAAGCATCTCCTCGCGTGAAAAAAGGGGCGCGCACAGGGAGCAAGGGTCCTTCTTGCAATGCAGAGCATCAACCAATCCTGCGCTCGCACGCTCCCGGTATGCCCCCGGACCCCTCCATCCCCCAAGGTCTCCGGACCCAAACCCAAAGCCTTCAGCCCGTTTTTTCACCGAAAACGCGCGCTGCCCCAACACGCGCCCGCCACAGTGCTTACAAACGTTTCCAAACGCCTGTGTCACCTTATGTCACCTTGGATTTGCAAGACTTGCGCGAGTTCGGGCAGTGCGGATTTTAGATCGGACGAGTTAATGATCGCTGCGGATCGTCCTGATTTTGACGTTTTGACGTTTCGACGTTTTGACGTTTCGCCGTCACCTTATGTCACCTTCGCCGAAACGCCCCTCCCAGCGCGCCGCCTCACTCAAAATCGTCAGGCCGGCCCAATTCCGCGACCAGGGGGGCAAGGTATCGTCTGACAAACGCCGGCTGAGTCCAGCCCATGTGATCGCCCATGTGACCGTATCCTCGCATCTTGGGGTCCCACTTGATCTGCTGGAGCTTGCGGTACAGATCGCCGTCGGCCGATTCGCTACCGGGACGGTTGAATCCCATCGCCCCGGCCGCCGGCGTATGTTTGCGGTCGATCGTCCCGGCGACGGCCGTGCCGACGCCGAGGAACCCCGCATCAAGCGGAGAATAGTAATTAAAGATGCCGCGGCGCGTGTTCTTCAGCGCTGGCCGAAGGTCATAGTCGGGGCTCAGCGCCGCCGCGAGCAATATGACGGAGGTAATCGGCTTATCCGGCCGAAGCATCTCGGCCGCAAGCACGGCAATACCGCCGCCGCCCGAATGCCCGATGACGTGAACATCGCGCCCGGGATGGTCTTTCAAATAGGTAACGATGTAATCTCGCAGGCTGGCCGCCATCGTGCGATTGCGCTCGTAGGCCGCCAGATTGATCAGCATTCCGCCGGGAATGCGCGTCCCCCAATCGTATATCTCAATGGCATTCTCCACCCCGCCGTCCGCCAGACCACGCGCAAGGTTGTGGTTCCAATAGCTCGGCCCCTCGATGCCGGGCAGCACGATGACCAGTCCTCTTTCCCTTCGCTCAGGGGTCTTGAGGTCATTCAGGCTGCACGCCGCGGACAAAGGGAGAAGCGAAAAGATCGCCGTGACAATCAGTACCGTTCGTGGATGAGTTTTCATGACATATATATCGGGAAGCCGCCGGTTCCCGCTCGCCCGGAGCGGACAAAACCCGATGGCGAAGGAAACAAGCTGATTTCCCGGGGGCAGTTTGGGTGGGCCGCCTTCGGCACAATGGGCCCCCTGCTCCGCCGAATCCCGTGGATCGCCGCATGGGCACTACGACTCAGAGAGCCGCACGGCCGCGTTGATCAGGCCGAGGTGAGAATATGCCTGCGGAAAGTTGCCCAGGGCGACCTTTTCGACCGGGTCATACTCTTCCGACATCAGACCGGTCGGCCCCGTCAAAGCACAGTACTGCTCAAACAATTCTTCCGCCGCATCGCGTCGACCGATGGCGGCGTAAGCTTCAATCAGCCAGGCCGTGCAAAGGTTGAAGCCCCCTTCGGAGCCGGCAATCCCGTCGTCGCAGCGGTAACGATAGACCGTCGGCCCCACCCGCAGCCCCTGCTCAATGGCCTCGACCGTGCGAACGAATCGCTCGTCGGTCGGCGTAATGAGCCCCGACAATCCAAGTGCCAATGCGGTGGCGTCCAGGTGCTCGTTCTCATAGGTGCCGCTGAACGCGCCCAGGTGCTCTTTCCAGCCATGTTGCAAGACATCCTGAGCAATCGAATCCCGCAGATCGGCCCAGTGCGGACGCTTGCGCCCGAGGTATTTGGCGACCGTCAGCGCACAGTCGACCGTCATCCAGCACATCGTCTTCGAATGAACATGATGCCGCCGGGCGAGGCGAATCTCCCAAATGCCGTGGTCGGGCTCCCGCCATCGGTGCTCGACCGCCGACACCATGATCTCAACGAGCCGCCAGTGTTCCGAGGAAAGCGCCGCGCCATGACCGGCCAACAATGCGACGAGTTCCGTAATGGGACCGAATACGTCGAGTTGTACCTGCTGAGACGCCAGATTGCCGATGCGCACCGGCCGACTTCCCCGATAGCCGGTCAAACTCCCGATCTCGGCCTCCGGCATGAGGTGACCACCGGCGACTGTATAAACCGGGGCCAAGGATTCCGGCGACGGACACCCTTCCAGAACGCCGAGCAGCCAGTCGAGAAACTTCATCGCCTGACCGGTTGTTCCCAGCCTGACCAGTGCCGAGGCGGACAACGCGGCATCCCGAGGCCAGCAATATCGGTAGTCCCAGTTGCGAATGCCGCCCAGGTGTTCCGGCAGGCTCGTCGTGGCGGCGGCGGCAATTGCCCCGGTCGGCCCGTGGAACAGCGAGCGAATCACGAGCGCGCTGCGCTTCACAAGTTCCGGCCGAACCGACGGCAGCACCAGCGTCTGTGCCCAGGTCGACCAGAACTGTGTCGTTTCCTCTCGCCGAATCACCTCCGGGTTTCGACGAGGCTCAAGGTTGCCGGTGCCATACCGCAGTTCGAGAATGACGGGCTCATCGCCGAGCTCAATTTCCGCCGCCGCGTATTGGTGCGGACCATCCTCCACGATGCGCCACTCGACGCCCGGCGAATACAAGACGATAGGATCGAGAAACCCATCGACCTCAAGTCCGCCGTCCACGGGAATCAGGCGCGTCGGCATTCGTCCGAAGTCGATCTTGGGAGCAAACGCGATGATTGCGCGGCCCTTGCCGCGAATGACCCGGATCAGGTCCGTCCTCCCTGCACGCTGATAGGCCCGGCCGGCGGTACAGTCGAGGTAATCGGTGACCGACATGTCCTTCCAGCGCGTCTCAAGCACGAACGAGTGATCAATATACGTCTGCCCGACAGGCGCGTCGCCGTCAACCGGGGCGATGGAGAAGTAGCCTGCATAGGGGCCGCCGAGAAGCTCGGCGAAAAGCGGCGAACCGTCGATGCGCGGAAGACACAACCAGACGACCCGGCCCCGTGGGTTCACCAGCGCGGCGGTGCGCTGATCGGAAAGGATCGAGTGCTGCTCAATCGGGGCGACCAAAGACTGTGCAAGGAATCGCTCCCGGGTGAGCGCGAGATTCCTGAGAAGTTCGCGGACCGCGCTGACATCCTCGACCGTGTGCGGGGCCAGCGTCGGCCTGTCCCCAACTTTGATGGCGACATCCGGCGGCGCCATGATGGCGAATGCCTCCTCATCGGTTTGGTCATCGCCGATGAATACCGCGGCGGTCGCCGCATGTCGGTATCGAATCGACTGCAGCGCACGGCCCTTGCTCATCTCGACCACCGCCAGTTCGATCACGAATTTCCCCGGCCGGACAAATACGCCCTCGAGCCTCGCAGGTCCCGCGAGAAGCGCGGAATGAACCTCATCGCGCTTCGCCGTCTCCACGGAGCGATAGTGCGCGGCGACGCTGGCGGGCTTGCGCTCGATGCGCATGCCCGGATATTTCGACGCGATCTGCTCGACCTGTTGCTGCAGCTGATCAAGGAGCGACACGGCCGCCTCGGGCAGGCCCAACGCGAATGCGAGGTTGGATTCCGACCCGTGGCTGCCGATCAGTTCGATGCCTTCGACATCGCCGATGAGTTTCTGCAGGTCGGCAAGCGCCCTGCCGGAGATGACCGCTACGTGAGTTTGAGGCAGAGCCGAAAGCTTCTTGAGGGCCATAAGGGCTTCGGCATCCGGCCGAGCGGCGGCGGGGTCCTCGACGATGTGCGCGAGGGTGCCGTCAAAGTCACAGGCCACCAACAGAATTGGCGCCGTGGCGATCTCAAGACCCGATGGCTGAAGCGGATTCATCTCCTCAGTGCCTTAAAAAACCTCTCTGCCCAATCGTGAACATCGTGTCGGCGAACCTGCGATCGCAGCGCAGACATCCGTGTCTTGACCTCCAGACTCGGCAGGTGCAGGGCCGTATCGAGCACGCGAACCATGCCGTCGATATCGCGCGGATTGACCAATAGGGCCTTTGTCAATTCATTCGCCGCCCCCGCAAACTCGCTGAGCACCAGGACCCCGGAATTGGCACTCCGCGTCGACACATATTCCTTCGCCACGAGATTCATCCCATCGCGAAGCGGAGTCACCAGCATGACATCGGCCGCCAGGTAGTAGGCGACAAGTTCAGATCGCTGAAGGCTGCGGCGATAGTAGTGGACCGCCACGCGGCCGGGCACGCTGAACTCACCGTTGATCCGGCCGACGATGGCCTCGATATGCGACCGCATCTTTACGTATTCGTCCACCGACTCGCGGCTTGGCACGGCAACCTGCATAAAAAGGCAATCGTCAACCGTGACGACCTTGCGGCGGAGGAGTTCCTCGAAGGCCAGAAGTCTGCCATCCATGCCCTTCGTATAGTCCAGCCGGTCGACACTCAGCAGGAGCTTGCGTGTCGATCCGACCTTGCGACGAAGATCGAGAGCCCTGCGAATCGTGGCGGGCTTTTTCGCCTCTGCCTCGAAGGACTTGAAGTCTATGGAGATCGGGTACGCGCCAACCTGAACCGACCGACCGCGATAGCGTAGTTGCGTGTCCGACCCCGTGGCCGAAGTGAACCGGCGCGCCGCGCGGGAGAAGGCGTGGACATCGGCGGAAGTCTGAAACCCGACGAGATCAGATCCGAGGATTCCCTGGAGAACTTCACAGCGCGTCGGGAGCCACGCAAAGAGTTCGTCAGGGGGAAAGGGAATGTGAAGGAAGAAACCGATACGGACATCCGGTCGCAATTCTCTCATCATGCGCGGGACGAGCTGGAGGTGATAGTCGTGCACCCAGACGAGTTGGCCGCGCTTGGCCTGCTTGGCGGCGGCGCGGGCGAATCTCCAATTGACATCGACGTAGGGCTTCCACCAGGCGCTATTGAATTTGGGGGCGCGAATCGCGTCGTGGTAAAGAGGCCAGAGGGTCTCGTTGGAGAATCCTTCGTAATAGGCTTCGATTTCCTTCCGAGTCAGACCAACGGGAACGATTTGAATGCCGCCGGAGTCAAAGGGCCTGATGGCATTGCCGGCAACGCCGGGCCAGCCGATCCACGAGCCGCCGTGGCGAGCGAGGATGGGCGAAATGGCCGTAACAAGGCCGCCGGGACTGATTTCCCATCTGCTGGAGGCGCCCTTGGTGGCGCGGTGCATAGGCAGGCGATTGGCGACGATCAGCAGTTTCTTGCGATGCGGCATCTGACGGGGCAAGTCCTCAAATAGGCGGCGGCATTTGTCGCCGAATGAACAGTTGTTTGAAGGTTGGAGCTAAACCATACGCTAAATCGCGGATTCCTGCCACTCTAACGCATGCGGACGTGTGCCGATCAGACGGAGACAAATTATCGGGCAGCAACAGCGCCAAGGGGTGCCATCGCAAGTTTGGACATCCGGAAGCAAAAGCCTTCGTGCGCGCAAGCCGACGCAGGGGCGGAGGTCCGCCCATGCAGTTGCCCGTCGTCGATCCGTCGGCCCGCTTTTCGTGTGGGAGTTGCACCGCCTGCTGCAACCAGCCGTGGCGCACCGTCATCGAGCAAGAAAAGGCATTAGCATTGGATCGTCACGATTTCTCGGCCTACCCCTCTCTACAGGGCAGGAAGTTCTATCAGCGTGCGGCGGATGGAAGGCCCGGCTATTTTGATCTGGCCAAGGGCGAAGGACATCGGTGCCTATTCCTTGACACCGACGGACTCTGCATCATTCACAAGGAGTTGGGCGCGGCGGCCAAGCCGGATATGTGTCTCCAATTCCCCTATCTCCCTTCGCGTACGTGGACCGAGCATCGCGTCTCGGTGAACTTCGGGTGTCCTTCGGTTCAATCGCAGCGAGGAACCGCGCTGACGCAGCAACTGGATGACATTCGACAGGCGACACGATTGTCAGATCGGCCCTTCAGAGGCAGCCGCGTCCGCGTTCCGCTGGATGCGACGACCACCGTTTCACATGACGAATTCGAAGCGATCATCGAGCAGGCGATGATGAACTTCGACGACGCGAGACCCGCGGATGTGTGGAGCCGATTCGCGGAACTGACCGGACTGTTGATCGGCGTCCGCGACTTCGAAAGAAATTCGGCGGAAGGCGGAGGACCGGGGCTACTGGCATTTTTGGACGACCGGATGCAAGGCTCGATTGCGCCATCGACGAAGGGAGCAGTTGCTTTTGAAGATGCAACCGCCGCGCCAATGCCGGTGCGAATGCTGTTCGCGGCGACCCTCTTTCCCGACACGCTGCCGGCAACCTCCAGCGGGCGCGTCGGCCTGTTCAGACGTCTGACCCTGATGCCCAAATTGATGTCGCTGGCCAAGCTCTCCGGAGGCTACGCCTCGCGGATCATGGGACGCAATATCTCGATTGATGCCGTCATTGCCCGGTCCGTGAATGGTTCAATGGATGATGCCGCGACCACGCTCCTGCTGCGGTATTTTCGATCTCGATTCTGGCAGCGAATGATCGTCGGCACGCGGCTGCCGATCATCGCGGGGGTCCATCAGCACATTCTTGATCTCAATGCGATTGTCTTCATCGCCCGAGCAGAGGCTCAGGCACGCGGCGATCACAGATTATCCGAGGCGCATGTCCGCAAGGCCCTGACCGGCGTGGAGTTTCATCTGGCGAATCAGACTCGAATGTACGAGCAGACACTCAAGGGCTGGCTGCGAACGCAGCTTTGCGATGCCGGCCTGGCGCTGCAGAGCCTTCGGCTCATGGCACCGATGCAACAGCCGGCGGCCGTAAAATGAGCACGCCCCCGGCTAAGTGCCGAGGGCGCGCGTGACGGGGGCCAAAATGAAAACACGAGACCACGCGATACTTACTTCTTCGCCGCCGTGAACAGCTCGTCCGCCTTCTTCCAGTTAACGACGCTCCACCATGCGGCGATGTAATCGGGCCGACGATTCTGGTAGTTCAAATAGTAGGCGTGCTCCCAGACGTCGAGACCGATGATCGGGGTGTGGCCGGTCATGTACGGCGAGTCCTGATTAGCGGTGCTGAAGACTTCGAGCTTGCCGTCCTTCCAGGCGAGCCATGCCCAGCCGCTGCCGAATCGCGTCGTTGCCGCGGCCGCGAATTTCTCCTTGAAAGGGTCGAAACCTCCGAAGGCGCCATTGATCGCCTCGCCGATCGCTCCGGCGGGCGCGCCGCCGCACCCCTTGCCCATGATCTGCCAGAAGAGTGAATGGTTGGCGTGGCCACCGCCGTTGTTGATGACGGCCTGGCGAATGTTGTCCGGCACCTGGCTGATTTCGCGGAGGAGTTGCTCAATCGACTTCGCGGCCAGAGCTGCCTGACCTTCCAACGCCTTGTTTACGTTCGTCACGTAGGCGTTGTGGTGCTTGCCGTGATGGATCTCCATCGTCTTGGCATCAATGTGGGGAGTAAGGGCGTCGAACGGATACGCCAAAGCAGGCAACTCAAAAGACATAGTCTTTCTCCTCAAAGGCTGAAGGGAAGTTATCGGTCTGAACCACGTAGAATTTAGTACTCCCCCGTACGCGGGTCAAGCGAATCAGTTAATTCGGCGCGAACGGACCACGGTGAAAAGCCGCCTGCCGCATCCGCATTCCCAAACGATCACCCCCTTTTTTCACCAACTGGCGTGGCGGTTAACTGTTGAAGCGGGTAACTTGCTGAGTTGCGAGTCCTGCGCCGTCATGTGCCCGGCCGCGAGGCGCACTTCCTGGAGAAGGATCAAATGGCGAATAGGCGAAAGTCGACTTGGTCGGCAATACTCTTTGTGGGTGCGGTGTTGGCGCCGACGGCTGCGGTCCATGCATGGGATGAAGAGGGCCACGTTATTGTCACTCGGATGGCGTGGGAAAAACTCCCCGACGATATGCCGCAGTGGTTGAAGACGCCGTCCGTGAGGTACCGCCTGGAGTACCTCTCGGCGGAGCCGGACCGGTGGCGCGGCCAGCACAACGTCCATCTCGATCACATCAATAGTCCCGATCACTACATCGACGTTGAGGACCTTGCCGATTTCGGCCTTTCATTGAGAACGCTCCCTCCGCTTCGGCGAGAGTTTCTCGACATCATGGCAACGCATCGCGCCCAGCATCCGGAGAAATTCCCGCGCTACGACCGCAAGCGTGACAGGGAGTACACCCGACTGGTGCCGGGTCTATTGCCCTATGAGATCGCTGAGATGCAGTGGAAACTGGCGGCGAGTTGGACGACGCTGAAGACCTATGAGCTTCACCGATCGCTGGTCACTGACGAGATGATTGAAAATGCCCGGCAGAACATCGTGTATCAGATGGGCATCCTCAGCCACTTCATCGGCGACGGTTCTCAGCCGCTGCATATCACGCGACACCATAATGGGTGGAAGGGCGACAATCCCAAGGGCTATACCGTTGACTCGGGCTTTCACGCCTTTATTGACGGAGGCGTCATCGCGCTGCACAAGCTCACATCCCACAACATGGCTTCACTCGCCGCTCCGCCAAGCGAAGTCTCGACCGAGCAATACTGGACGGACATCAATGCCTACCTGATGGAGACATTTGAGCAACTTGAGCCGCTTTACGAATTGGAAAAGAGCGGCGATCTTAAGGAGGCGAAGGGCAAGGCGTTTATCCAGGATCGGCTGCGAGCCGGCGGCGCCATGCTCTCCGGAGTGTGGGTCGCGGCTTACAAGGGGGCGGTCATCGACGATTTCCGAGTTAAGCGACTGCAAGAAAAGGGAAAGAAGCCCGCTTCGACCGATTAGGCGCCCCTTAAGTTAATCGTCCTTGTCCGTTGATTCGTGAACGGGGGATTCGGGTTCGGCTGACTCGCCTTTCGGCGATTTCGTGTCCGCCCCTTCGATGTCATGACTCTCTGCAGATTGCGGCTGTGCGGCCGGTGGCTCCCAGGTCGGCAGTCCGGCGATCGGAGAATCCAGCGGCAGCCAGCGGTCGACGGGAATCGGATATACCTCGCCGCCGAGCAGCGTCTCGGCATCTTCCTCGGCCTCCGCGGCGCGATGCGGCTTACCATCTTCCTTCAGTTGTTTCGCCCAGTCCTTGAGCACTTCGATCCGGACCCAACGAACCGAGTCGACGGCCTGTTTTCGCGCCGCGCGGTCCCGATCCTCGAACCAGGCATCGGCCCGATGCGCTACCCGAAAGGCGAGGGCCAGCGCCGCTGCATAGTCGCCGCGATCTGCGAGACAGAGACATCGTTGAACACGGGCATAAAAGCCGATCGACCGGGCGGTCGGCGTCGTCAGCACCGGGCGAAGCACCTGCAGCGCGCGATCTATTTTTCCGGCGCGACGATAGGCTACCGCCTGCCACAACTTGGCGGATTCAACGAGTTCCTCGCTTGGATCGTCGGCATAGAGGGCCAGTCCGATGCATGCGTCGATCAGACGACGCGGCGTCTCATCCGCCTTTGGATCGAGGGCCAGTGCGGCAAACATGTCGGCGAATGCGCGGAGGCGATCGAGGTGGTCAATTGCTGCGGAGGCGGCGTCCTCGTCGAGCGCGGCGCCGGACAGATCGTCCGAAGCTGTGTCGATGCTTTCAATCGCGCGAGCGGCCGAAGCGCCCAGCGCACGACGATCGAATGCCCCATCGGTCAGGAGTGCCGTCAGGGGCGCGGCACATTCGTGCGTAAGAATACATTCAGTCGCGCCGAGCCTGGCCGAAAGGCGCTTTGCGGCGCTCGTCGCTTTATCGATGGAGCTCTGGAAACGCTCACATGAAGGCGCTTCGGTTGCCTGGGTGAAGTCTGATTCTTCCTGCGTAGTCGGCCCGGATTCACCGACAGGCGATCCCGTCAGAATGATCCCCAGGATGGCAGCGTGGAGGAGCGTATGCGTTTGGAATATCACGAGGGCGTACCTTGAGGGGCCGATGGTCCGGCGCCGTCACGTGCCACCGGGTTATGGGCGTAAACGCTTACGGTGCGAGATTATACGGTTTGAAGGGGCCCGATCAACGCCGGCCTATTGCGGACCAGCAAATTGTGCCGAAGTCGCCGGGTTAGGTCTTAAGGTTGTTCATGTCCGGGGCCGATGCTATGATGAGCCGGACCTCGCGAAACGACCGGCCTTCGATGAGGTTTTCATGCCTTTGCGTAATCGTACACTGATACGGGTGAGTTGCTTCGGACTTGCGATGTTCGTTAGTGCGCTGACTGCGGGCTGCGGATTTAACGCGATCCAGCAAGCGACGCTGCCGGCGCAGGCTGCGGGGCTCACGCTTGCCGAATTGGATGCAATTCTGAGTAACTCGGCGCTGACAGATATGGAGCAGCAGGACGCGATCCGTGCGGCGATCGGCGCTCCAATGGATGACAACGGTGACCGACTGGTTAATTTTCTATTCAACTTCACAGTACCCTGATGTCCTTGGGGGGCTTCGTGCGGCTGTGGGACACTCGGCAGAATTAAGGAGTATGTAATGAAGCGAAGTAGTAAGTTGGTATGTCTACTGTTGACCGGCGGAATCTTCGTCGGTTCGGCAGGTTGCGATGTTCTCATCCTTCCGGGCGCCCTCGCCAAGCTGGCCAACAGCGCCGTCGGCGATCTCACCGCGAGCGAGATTCGGGTCCTGAGTCAGGTTGCCGTGGAAGTGATCAACTCCCAGGCGCCGGGTACGAACGCAATGCCCCTGACCGAGGCCCAGGCGCAGGCCCTCGTGGACTTTTTGGATACCAACAACGTTTTGACCTTCGAGGAACTTGAGGCCCTTATCAATGAGGCTCAGGGCGACCCCTCGGCCGTAATGGGGCTAGAGGAACTGGCGGCTGCCTTTGCGGGCGGTGATCAGGAGTTCGATCCTAACAATCCGACGCTGCAAGACCTCGAGGAGATCTTCAGCTTCGCACAGCAGGGCGGCGGAAACTAGAGCCTGCTGAACACCAGGAATATCAAGCAAAAGGCCCGCTCGAGGTGACTCGGGCGGGCCTCTTTATTTGTCCAAAAAGTCTAAGTCGTTTGAACTGACCAGAACCTGATTGGTTGTGCGCCGCGATATCCGGCGGAGTGGGTTACGGTGGTGCCGCAGACGACGGCTCATCAGGCGGCGCCCTGGAGCGAACGCCGGAGGTTGCATTCGCAACGTCCACATAATCTTGACGGGTTTGCGTTACTCGACCTGATTGGTCGGCCGCGTCATCGGTCTCGGCTCCGCAGGCGACCCATGATGGGTGGTTTCTCCTTTCGGGGATTAACAAGGCGTCGCCGCCTGAGGCGACGGGCTCATTAACCACATCGAGAGATGGCCGGTGCTCATCCTGACCGGCGTCGTTTCCTCGCCGCAACTCCGCGGCGATCCGCTCATTCTCGTTGGTGGATGTTGCGTCTGATGCCGGCTCCCAGGCAAGCGCCCCGAAGGCGGCGCCGGCAGAGAGCGCCAGCACTGCACGACCGGCGAACTTCAGTCGCATCCATCCCTTGTTCGAGTGCTGCCGCCGCCCGCCTCCTGAGTGTGTTGGGCCATACATAGCGCAGCTCCTGTAAATTTGGTTCGTTCCGTCTCTTCTTCTCCCCGAACCGAACTCTGATCGGCAAAACCGGCGCGAACGCAATTGGCAATCCCCGCGATCCAGCAATTTTTTTCTAAAGCAACCGCGGCGAAAACAATGAAACTGGCGGAGCCGTTATTTGCGGACGTGCATTTCAGTATGACAGGGGGCCCCGCAATCGGTTCTCAGCCTTGTGAGACCCTGGTCACCTCGGCGATGCGGGCGAGTTCCCCCAGAAAGGCGCGGTGGTCACGATGGGCCTCGCAATACCTGATCTTTGCGATGCAGGTGGACTCAGAGGGGCTCTCAAATCCGAGGATTTCGGGATGAAGGTAGTCGTCGATGATCTGCTGAATCGCCAGCTGTGTCTTTCCATGCCGAGGATCGAATTCGACGAGGAGCGTCGCGTTTCGACAGGGGCCGTTCACCAAATGATCGACGTGCTTGGAGGCCGCGAGCGTTGAAACGATCAGAAGCGTGAAGAACACACCTGCGACCACGTAGCCGCCGCCGATCACCATGCCGACCGCCGCCGTCGCCCAGATACCTGCTCCGGTGGTAAACCCGACAATGAGCCGCCCCTCGCGAAAAATCGCGCCCGCCCCGAGGAAGCCGATGCCGGAGACGATCTGAGCGGCGATGCGCGCCCGATCGCCAGCTCCATGCGCCATCAATATCGAGGCTTGAGTGAATATCGCCGAACCGAGGCAGATGAGCGTCATCGTCCTTAGACCAGCGGGCTTCTGCGCATGTCCACGCTCAAGGCCGATGATGCCGCCGCAGATGACCGCTGTGATCGTCACAATGAGTCCCACGACCGGAGTCGAAAGGACGTCATGGAGATCACCGATCCAGGGCAGTAGAACTTCCGGCATAGTTAATGTGCTCCACCTGGTTAACCAAGCAGATCGTCAACAGCCGCCGGGGGCATGTCAACCCTGACGACCTCGGCGGACAACCAACGGGAAAACCGCGATGATCGGCAGCAGAATCGAAGAGCCTGCTCCGCAACCCCCGCAGGACGTCGAGCCCTGGCCACCGGGTGGTGCGCCGGAATCAGGCTGTTGATCGGGATTGGGAACGAAGGGATCGCTGTCGCACTTGTCGCCGAAGCCATCCCCGTCGCCGTCGGCCTGATCGAAGTTGGCAGTATTCGGGCAATTGTCGCAGGCCGTCCCGCGACCGTCGCTGTCCGGGTCAGCCTGATCGACGTTCATCTTGCTCGGACAATTGTCGCAGGCGTCTCCCACGCCGTCGCCATCCGAATCCGCCTGCGTTGCGTTCTTGAGGTTCACGCAGTTGTCGCACGCATCACCGATGCCGTCCCCATCCGCGTCCGACTGACCGGGATTCGCAACGTTGAGGCAGTTGTCCGGCCCGTCTTCGATGCCGTCGCCGTCTGTATCGGCAAGTGTGATAATGAGACTCCAAGAGATCAGGGCCCCCGTATCGCCAGTGCCGTCAGTGCCGCCATCGATCACGTACAACGTCCATGCGCCGCTGGGATTGATCCCGTCAAAGAAGCTCATCGGGGCCGTTTCCGGCTGAAATGTGCCGGTACATGCCTGTGCAGAGTTGGCGCAAGGGCCGTTGGTTATGACAACGGCCGCTTCGTCGTCAAGCGTCACGTTGATGTCGTTCCCGTCATTCGTGGACATGCCGACTTCAGAGAACAACTCCCGTGATACATTCTGGTGCGGATCGGAAAGCAGAACCCGAAGATCGCCTCGGTATGTGTGCGAAATGTTCAGCGTAATATTCAAGTCGACAGTTTTTGCATTGGTTCCATGCGGCGGCACAGTCATCACCGACGGCGTCATCGAGCCGAATGTCGTTCCCGGTGCTCCGGCCGGGATGACATTGTTGCACCCGGTACCGAATTGTGCGCACGTGAACGTGCGAACGACGACGGCCGAAACCGGCATCGCGAGCAATGAACAAGCAATCCACGTGACGCAGACAGCCCGCAAATTGAGATTCATAAGCGCCCTGGAAATTAGAAAAGTTCCGGCTCCGAAAGTGCCCGTCCAGAATGATTCTACTAACCGCCAGATTGCGAAACAATCTTCGCGGGGTGTTGCCCAATGGTACTCGGGATCAACGCCTAATAACTTGACGCGACTCTATCCGGCCACGCCATAGTAAGTTTCAATCGGGCACTGCACCCGCTCGCGAACGACGGCGCCAATCGCGTCCAACTCGGCGTCTGCCAAGGGTGTGGCATAGGTCTCCGTCGTTTTTCTTGCGATGGTGTAAAGCTGGATTAACTTGAGCTTGCCGCCGGCTGCAAGGATCTCGTTCAGCCGATCGCAATACGCCGCGACTTCGGATTCCGGCGGCGCTACCCCATGTACACGCATCCAAAGAGACTGGATCACGATCGGCCTTGCACGGGCTGCGTCCATGATATTCTCGATCACATGCGCCAACGGGTAGTTCGGCCTGTTAACCTGCACGTAGTACGCCTGCGTTCCCGCGTCGAGCTTTGCCCAAATCTCACCGTTATTCCCATCGAGAATAGAAAGGCCCCGTCGGACGTTGGGCTTACTGAGATAACATGCGTCAGTGATGAGCACGAGCTTGGTGTCGCCGAGGCTCCTGCGATTCCGCGCATCCGCCGCCAGCTGAACCGCCTCGGCGAATTCAGGATACGTCGTCGGCTCGCCATCGCCGCTCAAAGCAATGTCACAAACACGGCGGTTCGCCTCGGTCACGCAATCGAAGGGCTGCTCGACCCAAAGGCTCCCGTCGCGGGCCGCGTCAAGAAGCCGATCTAGTTCGGTTGCCACGACCGCCAGATCGACCTTCTTCGCCGTCCCCGGCGCCGTGCGGTCCACCTGACAGTAGACGCAATCGAAATTGCAGGCCTTGTCAGGGTTTAGGTTGATGCCGATGGAAAGACCGCCGCTACGACGCGATACGACCGGATAGCAAAAGACCAGGTCGTGCCAGGCTCGACCATGCGACTGATAGGCCATCGGCAAACTGGTTTTTTTCGCATCCGGCATGGAGAATTCTCGCTCTTCGCCTGGCAACGGCGATTCCTAACCACCTATCATAGCATTATGGAGCCGTTTACCCCGCGCGGCATTGAAATTGCCAAAGTACCCTTTACAGTTCCCCGGGCAGGGGAAAAGCGTGGCCGCTCGTGCGGCTAAAGTATTCCGGAGAGAGAAGTTTCTTGAACACTGGCGCTCGACAACCCGCCGCCTCGCAAAACCGGCGAAAGTCGTATTGGCGACTGCTCTGGGCCGCCGTCCTGCTCCTCCACGCCCCCATCACGATTGGCGTCTTTTCCGCGATCTGGACTCAATCAGGCCCCATCCGCTGGTCGTCCGTACTGCTCCTGACCCTGGCCAATGCTTTCTTCGTATTCGAAGTCGTTTGTGCCTATTCGCTGCGTATTCTTTCCGATCGGCGCAAGGTCATCACCTTCCTCGTCGTCATCGCCCTTCTCCACGTCGGCGTCATTGAGCGGGCCATGCCCGACTTCGTACACAATGCGGATATCCAGTACTGGCTGCTACTGGCCTCGGCTTCAGTTGCTTCGATCGCCGTGATGCTGCGAGTGCTCCGGGCGATCTCCTTGAAGATCGCGACGGCTCTGGCGACTAACCAACATCCTCATGCATCTCGCGATCGGTACGCGCGCAGGGTCGATTTGGAACACGGTTTCCGCTCGGCTGTCTTCGGCCCGCTCTGGACACCGCCTCGCGCCCCGCCTCAGTTCTCTCTCTGATTCGTCCCCCTTCACAATGAGTGACCGGCGTTCTGCGCCTTTCACTTTCCACCATGTTTGCGTTTTCGATTGCGCGGTCGGGTCGTGCTTTGTGGTCTCCCCAAAAAGGAGAGTCCGACGATGCCGCATGCCAGGACATTTCGCGTCAGCAGTCCGACAGGCTGCGGTGCGACTTCCGCTCGACCGCGCGAGATCAGGGCGGTGACTTCGAAGGCCGGATGCCTCACCGAAGCCACCCGAAGAGAGAGGAATATCTTGATGCGACTTTCCACCGCGGCGATGGCCGCGCTACTGGCGATGACGGCCCCGGCCGCCGCTTCGCCCTTTCAGTTGCTTACCGGCGTTGACGTCGGCAAATACCCCGGTACGAGGCGGACGGTGAACGCCGTTCCCGGCCCGAGTTTCGCCGGCGCATTTGATGACGGCGATCGGTTGGCAGGCACCAGCGACACCGGCGGAGACGTCTTCTATGTCGGCAACGGGCAACCGGTCATACCGCCGAACAACGTCGGCGCTTTCAGCCTCTTATTCCGGCGCGGCTCAGTGCCGGCGTTTCCCTTTTTCCTGCCGCTCATGGGAATCGACTACCTCGGCGGCCCGCTGCTCGATCTCGACGGCAACACCGCCAACGGCACACGAAGCTACATTCCGGTTTCTGGTCAAAACGCCGTCGCGATTCCCGGCTCGTCCAGCTTCATCGACCTCACCATCGACACCGTCGGCGGCACGATCACGCTCAACAATTTCGACGCCACGGGGACAGCCGAAGGCGCTCCCGGTTTCGACGGGCGCATCGCCGTGACACTCGTCACCATCGCCGGAACTTCGCCCACCGGCGCGCAATCCGGCCCGATCAACCCGGTGATGGACACGCGCGTCGGAACCTTGACCGCCTACCTGGGAATCAGCGGGACACTGACCGGCGTCCACCGCGTCCAGGACCTTGGATACGAACTCTGGTACGACTCGATCTCGCCGGACACCGGCACACCGCAGCTACTCGGAACGATTCAGCATCTCGGAAAGTTTCGCGGCTGGGTCGTCGAGCGTGATTGTGCTACCGGACAGTTTCCAACGCTGGCGGGCCAGGGGCTCGGCGCCACGCTATGGCCCCAGGTCGATCCGTCGCAAATCGGCGCCGTCTGGAACACCGCGATCAACGTCTTCGGTCCGACGGCGACGATCGAGAAGGGATTCTCGACTGACAACTTCGCGACCGGCGACGACTTCACCATGCCGAACAACGGCGGCATCGCCCTCACGGATGCCGGCGGTGACATCGGCGCCTACTTCGACACCGTCGTCGTGTCTCACCTCGACCCCGCCGCGCAGTCATTCGTCTATCTCGAGTCGGCGGGCTTCGGCATCAATAACAGCGGCGATCCCGTCTTCACCGACACCATCGGCTACGACGTCGTCGTCGTCGCTCAATCAACCGAGGCCGCAGCCCCTCTGATCGGAGACATCGACGGCAACGGTCTTGTCGAGTTCGCCGATGCCGACGATCTCGTCGCGGCACTGCTCGACCCATCATCGTTAACCGCCTGTGACGCAAATCGGGCGGATGTGAATCAGGACACCTTTGTGAACGGTCTGGACGTCCAGGCCTTCGTGGATGCATTGCTCTAACCGCCGAAAGCCTCGAAGGCTCTGCGGCATGACGAAATGGAAGAATCTCTTGAAAGGGGAGGATGAAATGTTGAATCGGACAAGTTTGATTATTGTGATCGTCGCCGCCGTTTCGGTGGCGCTGTTGCCGTCGCCTGCACAGGCGGAGGACTTTCAGCTTCTTACCGGCGTAAACGCCGGCATGTCCCCCGGTGCGGCCCGAACGGTCTTCGCCTCCGGCCCGCCCGCCGGCGCGCCCGGCTCATTTGTGGACGGCGATCGCCTTGCGGGTACCTTGGGCAGCGCCGCTGCCCCCTACATCGGAACCGGCTCGCCGCTACTGACACCCAACCAATATGGCTCGCTGAGTTTCCTTTTCCGTCGTGGCAGCATTCCGCTCGGCCCGGCCGGACAGCAGCCGCTGCTCAACGTCGACTATCTCGGCGGTCCGCTGCTCGACCTCGACGGTGACCTGGGCAACGGCTCGCGCCGCCTGACACCGATGGGCGGACAGACTCCGGTCGAAATCCCCGGCACGAAGAGTTCCATCGGCCTCAGCCTCGACACGGCCGGCGGCGCCATCGGCCTGACGAGTTTTGACGCGACTGCCACGAATTCCGGCTTCCCCGGATTCGGCCCGAACATCACCACGACCGTCAACACCCTCGCGGGCACTCAGCCGAACACCACGCCCGGCGCCGCGATCAATCCCGGCATCGATACGCGCCAAGGCTCAATGAGCCTCTTCGCGCCGAATGTCTATCAGGTGAGTAACCTCGGCTACGAAATCTGGCACGACTCGATTGACGCGACAAGCTCGACCGCTTCGACCCTGGGAACGTTCCAGTACCTCGGAAGCTTCCGCGGCTGGGTCATCGAGCGCGACAACAACGGGAACTTCCCGACGCTCACCGGTCTCGGCCTCGGTTCAACCCTCTGGTCGAGCGTGAACGCCTCCAACGTAGGCGGCATGTATGTCCAGTCCGGCGGCGCACCGCCCATCGCCACCATCACCAACGGCCCGGCGAGCGATCAGTTCAGCGCCCCCAATAACGGCGGTCTGCCGCTGACTGATTTCGGCGGAGACCTTGGTTCCTATCTGGACAACGTGGTGCTGCCGCTGGTCGATCCGCTTTCGCAGCGCATCGTCTATCTGGAGTCCGCCGGATTTGGCATGAACAACAGCTTCGACCCGATCTTCGGCGACACCACCGGCTACGACGCGGTGCTGATTGCCCAGTCGGCGCCGATCCCCGAGCCGACCGTAGCCATGCTGCTGGTCTTCGGCGCGGCGCTCTCGATGCGAAGAATGCGACGCACGATGGATCGCGGCTGATTTTGGTTAAGTGCATTCGGCATGGACCGCCGGATGGACAGAGTCGTCACGGCGGCGGGTGAATCGTCGCCCGCCGCCCGGATTGAACGGAAGGATGTCAGCAATGTACGCTCGATGGATTCAGCGATCGGCCTCGCGACAAGCATTCACGCTGATTGAGTTGCTCGTCGTCATCTCCATCATCTCGCTGCTGGTAGGCATCGTCCTGCCCGCCCTCTCGGCGGTCCGGCGCCACGGCACGAAGATGTCCTGCCAGACGCGCATGCACGAGATCGCCCGCGCCATTTGGGCCTACAGCGTGTCCAACGACAATCGTGTGCCGTATGTATTCTCGTCGTTGACAAATACCACGTTCGGCAACCCCAGTTCAATGACCGATGAAGAGACCAACCCTTACGACCGCGAACGATGGCCCGCCTCGCTGCCCAATGTCCTCATGCCGCTCTACCTCGGCCAGGACGAAAAAATCTTCGTCTGCCCGGCGGCGATCTACGGCTGGCCCAAGGCATCCAAGAGCTACAGATTCACCTACCGCGACGCCGGCGCGAATCAACCCAACGGCAGTTTGGGTAAGCCGGGTGACTATCTCCGCGAGAACTTCGGCTTCATGGATGGCCGACCGATGAACGAGCTTCGCGTTCACTTCACAGGCAATCCCATTACCGATCTGCAACTTCGCAGCCGGCTTCGCAGCAGCTACGTTCGCGACATGATTAAGTACGAGGGCGGCAAGGCCATCGGCCCGCACAACGGCGGCATCAACGTGCTCAACCGCGAATTCGGCGTCGAGTTCCGCGACCAGAAATCCGTCCAGACGGAGCTGGCCTTCGGCGCCGCCGGCGTTCAGTTCTGAGCATTCTGGCCCATCAGACGCAGTCCCTCGCGCGCATTCTCATGGTGCGCGTGAGTCCAGTTCGGCTTCCCCCTCGACATTCCCCCCTCCCACTTGACAGCCCCCTTATAATCAACGGATGACCCTTCAAGACCGGCCCGTCGCTCCCCGCCATGATTCGCGTGGGTCGTCGTCTCCCCTTCACCGCCAGACACGGAGCCGATCATGAGCGACCCCCATTCACTCGCCGCCATCTCCGCGACCTCCGAGGAAACCGAGTTTTACACACCCATGCCCGCCGGCTATAAGCCCGGCAAGACCAAGTACGTCGGCGTCTTCGGCACCGTCATGTCCGGCCTCGGCAAGGGCATCTTCGCCAGCAGCCTCGCAAAGGTGCTCAAGGACAAGGGCCTCACCGTCGCCCCCATCAAGCTCGAAGGCTATCTCAATCTCGACTCCGGCACGCTTAACCCGTTCCGCCACGGCGAGGTCTTCGTCCTCGACGACGGCATGGAATGCGACATGGACCTCGGCACCTACGAGCGCATGCTCGATCAGAACATGGGCCGCGAAAACTTCTCCACCAGCGGCCAGATCTTCAGCGCTGTTCTTGAAAAGGAGCGCCGCGGCAGCTATCTCGGCCGCGACGTTCAGATGATCCCCCACGTCACCGGCGAGGTGAAGAGCAAGCTCAGACAACTCGCCGTCTCCAGCGACGCCGATGTCGTCTTCATCGAGATCGGCGGCACCGTCGGCGACGTCGAGAACGCCTATTACATCGAGTCGCTGCGACAGCTTGCCTTTGAAGAAGGCGCCGGCAGCACGTGCTTCGTCGCATTGACATATGTCCTCCAGCCGCCGGCCCTCGGCGAGCAGAAGTCAAAGGCCGCGCAACTCGGTATCAAACAGCTTTTGGAAAGCGGTATCCAGCCGCACATCATCGCCTGCCGTGCCATCCAGCCCGTTACGAACAAAGTCCGCGAGAAGATTGCCCTTTACTCCAGCGTGCCGTTTAACCGCGTTTTCTCCATGCACGACCGCGAGTCGATCTACGTGATCCCCGAGATGATCCGCGAGGCCGGCCTCGATAAGGCCGTCGTCGACATCCTCGGCATCGGCGACCGCGTACATCTCGAAGCGGAAGACAAAGCCCAGACCATCTGGAAAGATTATCTTGAGCGCCTGCGAACCTCGTCGCAGAAAGTCACCATTGGTATCGCCGGCAAATACACCAGCGTCCGCGACAGCTACGCCTCCGTCATCAAAGCTCTGGAGCACAGCGGCACGCGCTGCGGCGTCAAGGTTGACATCGACTGGATTGAAGTCAGCGACATGCCCCTGGAGGACGTAGCTAATCGACTCGCCGGCGTTGACGGCCTTATCGTCCCCGGCGGCTTCGGTTCGCGCGGCGTCGAAGGGAAAATCTCTTGCGTACAGCACGCTCGGGTCCACGGCATCCCGTATCTTGGCCTATGCTACGGATTTCAGTTGGCGGTCATCGAGTACGCCCGCAATGTCTGCGGACTCGACGGCGCCGGCTCCACCGAATTCAACCCCGAGTGCAAGCATCCGGTCATCGACTTCCTGCCCGAGCAAAAGCAGATTGAGGGCCTTGGCGCCAGCATGCGCCTGGGCGGCCGCGACGTCGTCCTCAAGCCGAACTCGCTCGCCTGCAAACTCTACAACGGCTCGCCGGAAATCCGTCTCCGCTTCCGCCACCGCTACGAAGTCGATCCGCGGTACATCGAGCAGCTTGAATCCGCCGGCCTCGTCTTCTCCGGCAAGGCGCCCGACTTCCCCATCATGCAGGTCCTCGAACTGCCGACCGAGGTGCACCCGTACTTCATGGCGACCCAGGCCCACCCCGAACTCACCAGCCGCCCGCTGAGGCCGGACCCGTTTTTCCTCGGCCTCGTCAAAGCCGCCATCGCCCGAAGAAACCCAACACCGATCGCCGACATCGCGGTTGAGATTTGACGAGTTCGAAGCTCAAAGTCCTCGCCGGCGAAGTATGACTCAGGGTGCAAACCGATCCCCCACGTCACCTACTGAGCGGATGTGCACCCTCGCACGTGAAACACCCAATAATGCAGCGGTTGGCACCGCATAAACAGCGGACAGACGCGTTTCTGAGGCACCGCAATTCTTGAAAACCGGCCCCCAGTGGCGTATCCTATCTGTATCGGGTGAAAGAAGTTCCTGCCGTCTATTCCTGAGCCGATGGCTTGATCGCCCGCTTGCCGACGAATTTCTAATCGGCCGTAGTACGGCCGAAAAAAGGCAGCGTCGCTGATGCGGTTTCCTCTCGTCTTACTCCCTGTGTTCGCGATCTGCTCTATTGCCCGGGCACAGCTTGTCTATCAGACAGGGTTTGAAGGCCCGGTGTTCGTGGACGGCAATCTGCTCGGTCAGGACACCTGGCAAGCGACCGACGATCCTGCGACGTCCAATCGTGGCGTCGTTCAGAGCGCAATTGCCCGGACAGGTTCTCGTGCCGTACGCATGGACGCATCGGTGACGACCTTTACCGATTGGTATTGGCGAACGATGAGTTTCGCCGTGATCCCCGGTGTTTCGCCCATTGTCCAGATCGAGTGGGCGATGAATCTGGGGAGTACCGGCACGCCCAGCGCTGGCTGGGGCATCGACGTTTACGACGACTCGCTGCCGATTGCGCGGAGGATTTCCGCGGTCATTGTGGACAATGCCGGATTCCTGAAGGTCTGGAACGGGACCGCGTTCTTCAACACGTCTATGGTTGTCTCACGAGACTCCTGGCATGTCTTGAAACTGAATATGAATTACTCGGTCGGCGTCCGCAAGGTATCGCTCTATCTCGACGGTGTTCGCGTCGCGAACGGCCTCGGTTTCAGCTCCGGCACTTCCGACACGATCGCCGATGTGGACCTCTATAACATTGACGGCGGCGGCAGCGATGCAACGTACTACGACGACTTGCGCATCGTGGCTCTGGCTGATTCCGACGCCGACGGCGTTCCCGATCCCGATGATCTGTGTCCCGTCACGGCAGGGGCGGCTCCGGTCGACGGCAACGGCTGCTCGACGCTCGACGACGACGGAGATGGCGTAAACAACGACGTTGATCTATGTGCAAACACGCCTGCCTGTGCGAACGCGGTGAACCCTGACGGTTGCCCGGCCGATTCGGATAGCGACTCCGTGTTCGACGGCTGCGACAACTGCCCGAACGATCAGAATCCGGGCCAGGAAGACACCGACTCCGATGGGCAGGGCGACGCCTGTGACGCCTGCCCCTCGTCCTTGCTCGGAGACACTTCAGGCAATGGGCAGGTAAATGGCCGGGACGTCTTGCGATTCACCGAGCTTGTCCTCGGCGCCGTTCCGGTTGGAGACGAGCTTTGTGCCTCGGACATGAATGGCGATCTGGAGGTCGACGAAGCCGACGTTCAGGGCTTCACGGATGTTTTGTTGGGGTTGTGATGAAACGATAATGGCGGCCGCGGCCCAGGAAGCTGGGGTCTTGGGCCAGACTGTATAACACAATTGCGAAGAAGAAGCGGAAAGACTGCAAGGCACTTGGTCGATTCGGTTGCGGGGACGCGGGAGACGATTGGCAAAATGAGTTTCTTACGACAACTTGCCCAACGCGTCGGGTTGGGAGAAGACATGCGAAAGGCGGAGGAGTTCGTCTCTCGCCGGGCTTTGCTCTTTGGTGGGTTGTCATCGCTCGCGGCGCTGAGCCCCTCCAGGACTCAGGCTGCTCCGCGGCCCGATGCCACCCGATTCCTGGTCGACCGACTGACTTTTGGCTGGACGCAGCAGGAGCAACTCCTCGCCGACACACTCGGCTATCACGGGTACCTTGAATATCAATTAAACCCATTTTCAATCGACGATAGCGCAACTGATACTCGGATTGCCCCATACTACTTTCTGAACTACGACCCGGCCTCACTCAAGGCGTTCCAGTCACCGGTGTACATCATGCACCAGTGCATCGAGTCCACCATCGTCCGGTCGGTCTACAGCAAACGGCAGCTGTTTGAGAAGGTGGTCGAATTCTGGAACGACCACTTCAGCGTTGAAAGCGGTAAGAGCCATATCCCGTGGCTTTTCCCTGTTTGGCTGCGGGATACGATCCGAGCCAACGCAATGACCACGTTTCCGCAGTTGCTCGCCGCCACTGCCCAAAGCGCGGTGATGATGTTCTATCTGGACAATGAAACCAGCATCGGCGGGAACCCCAACGAAAACTATGCCCGCGAGTTGATGGAGTTACACTCTCTCGGCGTTGACGCCGGATACTCGCAGGGCGACGTCGAGGAACTCGCTCGCATACTGACCGGATGGGGAGTTGACCATTACGGTAATCCGGAAACGGTCACATGGAACTTCAAATACCATCACAATTGGCATGACAACACCGCCAAGACGTTCCTCGGAGTGAATCTGCCGGCCGGCGGTGGGATGAACGATGGTTTGATGGCCCTGGATATGCTCGCGACTGATCCCGCGACGGCGAATTTCATCTCGAAGAAGCTCTGCCGAAGATTCTGGAGCTACGATCCGCCTCAATCGCTCGTTGACGCGGTTTCGGCCACTTACATGGCCACCGGCGGCGATATCAAATCGATGCTCCGCACTTTGTTCACGACCCTCGATCCGGCATCGGCCACTCCTAAACACAAGCGACCCTACCACTTTACCGTTTCCGCGATGCGTTCAACGGAGGCTGAGTTGTCGCCGGTTCCGTGGAGTTCTGGAACCGAGTTGGAAACCAGACTGTTGAACGCGGGCCACCTCCCCTTCAATCATGCGCCGCCCGATGGGTATCCCGATCGGCTCGAGGCCTGGGCCGGCCTGATGTTGCCCCGTTGGAACATCGCCGCCGAGCTCATGAACAACGGCATCACGCACCTTAACATGAATATCACGACCTTCCTGCAGGGCGCGACCACGGGGGCGGCGGTGGCCGATCGCATCGACCAGGCCCTTTTCGGTGGTCGGATGCCGTCCAATGAGAAAAGTGTGATTCTTGGTTACCTCGGGGCGAATCCGAGCTTGACCACGTCGGCAGAGGCCGTCGCGCTGGCGCTCTCCGCACCGAGTTACCAGTGGTATTGAGTCTGATCGCGCACACGCATGAATGGATGATATGAGGTATGCACGATGAGTGATCCCGCCTGCAATGGTTGTCAGGAGTATCTGGAGCTCTCACGCCGCCAGTTCCTCGGTGTATCCGGCGGAACCATTCTCGCGGCGAGCGTGCCTGCTTGGCTCCCGCGGGTCGCTATGGCTGGTGACTTCTGCTCCGCTCGCGACGTGGTGATTGCGGTCTTCCTGCGCGGCGCGATGGACGGCATGACCATGTGCGTGCCCTATGGCGAAACGGAGTACTACGCCAAACGCCCGGTTCTCTCGATTCCGCCGCCCGGCAGCGGGCAGCCCTTTGCCGCGACCGATCTCAATGGTTTCTTTGGTTTTCCGCCGTCCATGTTGCCGCTCATGCCGGCCTATGCCAACGGCGACCTACTCATCGTCCATGCCTGCGGCTCGACCGATACGTCGCGGTCGCATTTCGATGCCATGGCCTTGATGGAGCTCGGCAATCCTTCTAACCCGTCGCAGTTCACCGGTTGGCTGGGGCGTCACCTCACGACGACATCACCCCTCGTGCCAGGCTCAATGCTTCGCGCGGTCGGAATGCAGCACTTGTTGCCCCGCAGTCTGAATGGCGCGCCCGCCGCGTTGCCTTCTGCCGACATCACGGACTTCGGCCTCGAAGGCCCGCCCGCCACATTGGGCGCGCGCCGAACCACGCTCGATAGCCTGTATAACCTCACAACGGATCCGCTCCGCGCGGCCGCTCAGACAACGCAGGCCACCATCGACCTGCTCGATACGATTGATTTCGCGGGTTATGTGCCCGCTGGGTCCGCGATTTACCCGGACTCGCCTTTTGGCCGTTCACTCAAAGCGTCCGCCGCTTTGATCAAGGCTGAAATCGGCGTCGAGGCGATCGCCATCGACATCGAGGGTTGGGATACTCACATCGAAATGGGCCCGCATGAGGGCGTTCTCGCGACGAAGCTGAACGATCTTTCAACGGCCCTCGCCGCCCTGCACGCCGATGTCCTGGCCGCCGGCGGAAAGAATGTGACCGTCGTTGTCATGTCGGAATTCGGCCGACGCCTCGAAGAGAACGGCGATGAAGGCACGGATCACGGTCACGGAAACGCCATGCTGGTAATGGGCAACAACATCGCCGGCGGACAAGTCCTGACCCAGTGGCCCGGCCTGGCGCCTGAATTGTTGTTCCAGCAGCGTGATCTCGCCATCACCATCGACTACCGCGACATCCTCGCCGAGATCATCCAGGAAAGACTGGCCAATCCCAACCTCGCATCGGTCTTCCCGAATTTCACGCCGACATTCCGCGGCGTCACTCAATCCTGCGCCCAGGCTGATCTCAATTGCGACGGTACCGTGGACCTTGGTGATGTCGCCCCGTTTGCTGAGGCCGTGGCGGATCAGGCGTCATTCCGCGCGGGAAGCCCGGGATGCGACCCGATGAATGCCGACCTCAATGGCGACGGCCAACTCGACGGCCGCGACATCCAGGCCTTTACAGGCCGACTCATTCAACCATAGTTAATAAAACGAGCGCGCAACAGATTTGGGGCCCGTTGGCTTTTGCGGAGTGCCCGCGACCGGTGGCTCGTAGCTTGAGTCTCACCCTGATTGCCAAGTCAAACCACAGGCTCGACGTCCGTACCTGGGGGCGGGAAATGCCAATAATGTGCGGCGCACATCCCGATAGCCCACTAAACAGAAGCCTCCCAAACTGCGCTCATAACTTCGGCCCTGAATGCGTCATCGTAGCTAGTAGGAATACGAATCCCATCGCCATGAATTCTGTTGTGAACGAGATTCAGGCAGGAAGAACCCCCTGAATACACTGTTGGCGACCGGAATTCGTGTCGTATTGCCGAACTTCCTTCCATTTCTAGCCGACTGACCTCAGGACTGCGTCAGGCCGGGCCGTCTCCACATTGGCGACGAGCGATGACCCCAGCGCATAGCCTCCCGTCAAAGGAATCGGGAATGCGCACCGCACCAAGTTGATAACACCGTCTACGGACCACGCGCTCAGGAAAAAAAATAATTTCTATGACGACGGCCTCAGGGGAGCTCTATGAACGCCACTCGGCCGGCCATCCAGCGATTACTCCTGTAATAACAGGATTTTAGGAGCCTTCTGACGGGGCGATCCTAGGTGGCTGCCGTTGACGATTCGGCGGGTAGCGGCCCATTTAGGCAACCGATACTCCCAAATGAGCTATGTAGTTTTCGTTTAGGGATAGGGGTTGACAGCGTGTAAAATAGGGAATCTTGAAAGAGAATGAGACCCAACCCATGGAATGCCTCGATAGCGAAGCCGCTCTCTCCAGAGCGATCGTCAAGCGGTCGAAGTCCATACTGGCATATCTCGATCGAAAGATACCATCGATTTACATGGGCCAGATTGTGGCCGAGGACATACTTCAGGAAGTCTGTGTCCGCGCGTTTCGAGGACTCAGTACGTTTCGAAGCGATGGCGAAGATTCGCTGGATCGATGGTTGACTCGGATTGTCGATAATGTGCTTCTAAACAGAATCCGAGATGCAGGCCGAATAAAGCGTGGAGGCGGCCAACGGATACTGCGCAATGGGGATCAGTGGAAAACCTCGTGCATGAATCTCTTCGATCAGGTGTGCTCCCCCGGCAAAACCCCCAGTCGGGTCGCCGCAAGAACCGAGGCCGTCGGCAAAGTGTTCGTTGCGCTTTCCCGACTCCGGCCCGATGTCCGCGAGGCCGTTCGACTACGCCACCTGACAGATCTCTCGCTCGAAGAGGTTGCGCTCCACATGAATCGATCGAAGGCCTCGGTCAAATCGCTCATATATCGCGGGCTCATTGAACTCAAGGACCTCATGGGTGATCAGAGTGACTATCTGAGCGATGACGGCTCATCTTCAGATGCGTCATCTGGTTCCAAGCTCTGATTCAGCCGAACATGTCCATGCCTCGGCAACTTGGGAGGAACTGAAGTGCCCGGCAAGAAAGATCAGGTTGACGACGCACGGACGGCACAGACTGTGAACGGACCTTCTAGGCCTTCAACCGACAGTGAGGCAATTCAATTCATCGCGGACGACACGCCGAGTGAAGCGCGACAAGTGCTTCGGGCACTCGAAGAGGCCAGGAGAATTCACCAGGGCGCAAGAAACATGGATGAACAATCAAACCCCGGGCAGCCGGAGTATGACGATCAGCTTGCCTGGCTCACGGAGCACCTTAAGAACTACGACGTGCTGTCCCGCCTGGACCGGGGCGGCCAGGGAATCGTCTACAAGGCAATTCGCAAGGGTTCGAACGAACCCGTCGCGGTCAAAGTACTATTGAACGGCGTTCTCTCGTCCGACCATCAGCGCCACCGGTTCGAACGAGAGGCCGCGATCATCTCACATCTCAACCACGACAACATCGTCAAATTGCGCGACAGCGGGATGATCGGCGGACGGCAGTTTCTCGCGATGGAATTCGTCGACGGCCGTCCCATCGACGACTACATGCTTCTCAACCGGCCGCTGGTTCATGACCGTGTTCGACTCTTCGTCAAGATTTGCGACGCGGTGGCCAGCGCCCATCAGCGCGGCGTGATCCACCGCGATCTGAAGCCCGGCAATATTCTCGTCGACCGCCACGGCGAGCCGCACATTCTCGACTTCGGCCTGGCAAAACATATCGACGAGGAATCGCCCTTCAGCCTCGACAATGTGACGGTGTCCATGACGGGCCAGATTCTCGGCACGACTCCGTTTCTGAGTCCCGAGCAGGCCGGCGGAAGGGCGGCCGATGTTGACGTTCGATCCGACATCTATTCACTCGGTGTGATTTTCTATCTCTCGCTGACGGGCGTGATGCCCTATGACGTGACCGGCCCACGCGAAGATGTATTGGAGCGCATCCAGGAAGAGAATCCCTTGAGCATGAAGGCCTCATTGTCGATCGCGGGTGACGAGCAATACTCGAATCCCATTACGATCGATGACGACCTTGAGTACATCATCCACCGCGCTTTGGCAAAGGAACCTGGGCGTCGGTACCAATCGGCGACCGCACTGGCCGAGGATTTCCAGCGATTTCTGGACGGCTCTCCCGTTGAAGCCAAGGCGGACAGCACCTGGTATCTGCTCCGGAGGACCTTCAAACGGTACAGGCTTCAGGCGACCTTTGGCGCCATTCTTATTGTCGTGCTGGTGGCGGGCGCCGTCGGTACGACCATCATGTGGCTGCGCGCTGACCGACTGGCCAGGGATTACCTGGCAACGCTCGGTTCAGCGGGATTCATGCGTCTCGCAGGCATCGCCAGGGACGAGGGGCGTGTTGAGGATGCCATTGAAATGCTCCTGCAATCGGTTGAGATGTTCACCCGGGTCACGAATCCGGATGCGGATACTTTGCGAATACTTGCGCAGTCGCACATGCAATTGGCTGATAACTTTCTGGACCAGAAACAGTTGGACCAGGCCAATCATCACGCGGACGAAGCGCTTCGCATTTCTCGCGCCTATATCGAGAAAAAACCACACGACCTGCTTTGGCAGAATGTTCTGAGTAACAGCCTGATCTCAGCGGGATGCACGCTTCGCGATGAGGGAAGAGTACTGAACGACGTCGGGCGAGTGAGCGAGGCCATCGCCTTGCTCACGGAATCCATCGCGATCCGCGAGTACCTCCTTGAGGTGGACCCCAATAATCAATGGTGGCAGAATCGACTGACTACATCCCTTCGAATGCTGGCGAGTTGCCACCGCGCGAAAAAGGATTTTGGCGCATGCCGTCCCCTGTACGAGCAAGTATTCGCGATCGCATGTAGAAACCATGAGAAGTTCCCGGATTCCCTGAGTGCCTTTCTTGAATTGACAAGCGCCGAGAACAGCCTTGCTGTTTGGCACATCCAACAAGATGATCCGGAGCATGATTTAAGCGCACTACGTTACCTTGATATGATTGAGGGCCAGGTCGAAGCTTATAGCAGAATCTACCGAATTCAGGCCAGGGCAAAAGACTTCGACGAACTGAATTCGGCGACCCAAAAAAATCGCGGGATCATCATGAGGCGCATCGCGCTTCGCAGCGCCGATGCGCCTTAATCAGCACAGAACTGATCCTATCCCTCACCGACACCGGAACTGCCAGTCTCAACCGGCTCGTCTTCGCCTTCCGCAAGCGAAACCGATTCGCCCTGAACCGTAAACGAAAACGAGGCGGACGCAGTGTTGCTTCCATAAGGGGGTGTCGCGGGAGCCTGCGGCGGTACATAGACGTCTCCACCAAAGACATAGTCCAGATTGGGACCCGGCGGCCCCTTGGTGACGGCCTCGCCTTCCATGTACGGGGGAACAAGGAACTCCGCAGTGACCGGCGCGTCAACATCCGCGTGATCCGTCCACCACAGGCCGTCCTGCGTACTGATTTCCGGAAAATCGACTGACCAGAGAATCGGCGATTCGCCGACGGTCTCGAACTGTGCCTCGGCGATCTCCCAGCCGATCGACGTCTCGTTGTACGAAACGCGATCGAGAGCCAGTGTCACCCGAAAAACGACGTCACTCTCCGGATCCTGAGGATCCTCATACATGGAGTAAACGACGAGGCGATTCTCCGGTGGCGTGGCCGTCACGTTCGACGGTGTGACGACGAGCGCCACGCAAATTCCAGCAAGAAACTTTAAGAATTGCGCGTTCATGGTGAGCTTCCTTTCGTTGTGCTCCACGCCCGCGGTGCGCGCACCTTCCCCGCAGCCGTCACGACGGCGTCAGAATCGTGAGCCTTGGCAGGTGGGAGCTTGGACTTGACAGGCCCCAAGGAGGCTAAATCAGAGCAACATCACGTTGGAGCGAATGGTGCTGTCGACCAAGCCATGGTCGACCCTTCCTCGTCGCCTGTGCCGAAAGGACTAACACCGTTCAACACAGACGCGCTCGCGAATTGCAAATTCTTTTACGTACGCGCTGCGCAAACAGCGCATGACACTATGAGAAGAGATCTATTGTCATCGCGCGAAGCCGTGATTCACTTCGATCGGTGAATCGGCGCACGAAATCATGCGCATGAAGAATCGTGCGAGTTTTTCTGGGCGAGGTGAAATACGGACGTCGCGTAAGGGTGTGAACTGACTTGAAGTGTTCAGGATCAGAATGCCCGAATGAAAGAGGAATCGCCGGTCTTTGAGGTTTGCACGGCGAACATCGCCGTCCTAATCACCGAATCGAGTTCCTTCGACGTCATCGACATGGCCCAATCGCCGATAGGCAACGAACGAGTAAACCAGCGACCATGCCACGAGCAACCCCAGCCCGCTGAAAAAGCCGATGGCGCAAAGTCGCTCATCCGCAAAGAGCCCGAGTCCGACCGACGCGATGCCGATGCAAACCATGAGCTTACCGCCGGCGCGATGCGTTTTTTCCCAGACTCGTTCGTTGACGAGGGTCCACGGAGTCCGAATGCCCAGGTAGAAATTCCGCCGGACCTTCCCCAGCCAGTTGCCCATCACCATGAACATCGCGCCGCAGATGATCGCCATGCTTCGGCTCATAGCGATGTGTCTTCCCAGCGCATCGGCCATGAATACGGCGTGAAAGGCCACAATGACCGCCACGACAAGCGTACACATGCGCCCATAAGTGATACGAAACCTCTCGAAGTTCTGCCGAAAAGGCCCCAGGATCGGAAGCACGGTCAGCAAGACCATGACGCCGGCCGCCACCGCCGGAACCACAAAAGCCAGTTTCCACGGCGGCCCGAATGCGTCGGGCTGACCCTCCAGATTCCAGTGCGTCGGGCACGGATCGGGCAGCTGCCGATAAATCGCTGCCGTGCCGACGAAATCCACCGCGATCAACGCCGCCATCACCACGAGATGTCTTCGACAGATCATGTCAGTTCATTCCTTGCGTTTTCGACCTCGGCTCTTGCCGCTTTCCTGCGAAGACGCTCCGCGGGCGCCTCCCGGTTGCATCTGCTCCATGATGAAGCTCAATACGTCTTCGAAGACGCTGGTATTCAGCATGTAATCAATCTGGCGGCCGTCTCGACTCGCATCGACCAGGTCGGCCTCCTTGAGAATCTTCAGGTGAAACGACATGGCATTGGGCGCAACGCCGAGCTGCTTCGCCAGACGCCCAGCCGACATCGGTCCCTCGCGAAGCGCCGAAAGGATGGCGCGTCGAGTCGGATCAGCCATCGCCTTGAATGAACGGTCGATCTGAAACATTTGCAATTAGCCAGTTCGTCATCACCGAACCCGCTGCTTCTTGATCGACCTCTTGCGGGCGTACTCGCCCTTCTTGATCCAGCGAGCCACGCCCTTGACGACCTCGCTCGACACATGTTTCTCAGTGCTCATGTATTCGGCCGGCGTGCTCATCCCCTTACCCTTGCAGAACAAGTGGTTCACATCCGGCGCCCATTGAAAGCTTGCTCCGGACCGACCCTTCAACACGTCACGCCACATGTCGAAGTCGACTCGCTTGATCTGATAGTCCCGCCCGCCGTTCATGACCAGAATGCGCCCTTCAAAGCCTCGGATCGCGCTCGCGCCTCGATCGCCGAGATGGCTCGTCAAATCCTGCCAGTACGACATAGGCACCCCCATCAACCTGGAATCCTCCTTTGCAGCTCCCCTGCGAAATGTCTCCAGCTCGTCGCGCGCAGAATCCAGAACCTTTTTCGCTTCCTCTTGTCCGGCTCCGGGTAGTCCGGCGATGTACTCCAACTGTTCAATCAACACATCCTCCATCGGTCGCAGCGTCCCGGCGAGCACGATCACGCCAGCCAGTTCACCGTCCTCCTCCGCGATGATCGGCGCCAGACAACCACCCAGGCTATGGCCGATGACAAACATCTTCGTCGGGTCGACCTCCGGCTGTTCGCGCAGAGTCTTCAGGGCTGCCACCGCGTCGTCCACGACTTCAGCGCGAACAGTGATGTCTCCCGGTTTCATCGCCCCGCCGTAGGTGTGCGTGCGCTTGTTGTACCGAAGCACGACCACCCCGCGTGAGGCAAGGCCCCAGGCAAGGTCCTTGAATGGACGATTCGAGCCGATGGTCTCATCCATGTCGTTCGGGCCCGATCCGTGGACAAGCACGACGCCTGGTGCGCGCAGGATTCCCTTCGGCACGGTCAGCTTGGCCTTCAGGCGCCAGTCAGGATGTCCGAACTCCAGATCGCGCTCCGTAAACTTGCCTTCGTTGACGTAAGAGGGAGCCGTGTATGGCTGCGAAGATGCGGCTGGCCTAAAGAACAGGCCGGTGACCTTGCCATCCCTCGTCACCGTCACTTGCATTTCCAGCGAGATTGCCTTCCAACGACCGGGGAAAAAATAGAAATCATACGCCCCGCTGATCTCGTGACGCACAGGCCCGAACCCATCGAATTCCCCGCATTGCTCCGCGACTTTCTTCCACGTCTTGGCCAGCACCTTGGGGCCCATCATCTGGTTCATCGTCTCGTCGAAGTCCTCGGTCGCCTCTTCAAATTCCCCGGCTGCCAGCCGCTCCGCGAATTTCTCGGCAATCGCCTGCCGCTCGGGCTCGGGAATCTCTTCACCGGAAGCCCAGGATTCACTGAATGGAACCGCGATAATGGTGAAGACAAATACGATCATCGCCGCACCGGGCCTATTACGAGCAGTCATGGAACCAATCTCCTAAAACGGGCCGGCGTCGCATGCCGGCGATATTTCAACATCCATTGAAATATATCGCTGGAGTCATGCGACTCTCACGCTCGGGTCAGGAATATTTATGGAAGGGGCATCGAAGACAGGGCCGGCAACCGCCGTCAAATGGAGGGGCGGCCGCACTAATCCCTACGAGTCGATAAGGTCCGCGGTCCAGTACTCGTAGGCCAGGACCGCCATACCGACAACGGCCAGACCCACCGCCGCGATACCGTGCGGCATGCTCCGCATGGAAATGGAACTCACGATCAGGTAGGCCGCGGCACCTTGGACGCCGATAACGCCGAGGCACTTCGCCTGGGCATAGGTCGGCATCGGGAGGAACTTTCGTCGTTTCGCCAGCAGGCACTCGGCACAAAACTGCCGCCCGCCGATGCCGCGCAGCAGGGGTGCAAACTTCTCACACTTGGGGCACACGCCCGCATTCTTGGAAGTCTCGCGTGTTGCGTAAGCCCGCTTGAGCGTCGCATACGCCTCGGTGGCCTCCACGAAGATTGCCAGGCTTACGGAATCCGAGCCGGTGCGATCGGGGTGATGCTTCAAGACAATCTGCTTGTAAGCGCGGTGGACGTTGCGAAGTGTCGAGCCCGGCTGAAGGCCAAGCACTTGGTAGCAGCGGAGGATGCTCACGCTTTTCGCCTCTGAATCCCACACCTGAGCCGGACCGTCGCCAAAGCCCCGCTGGCTACCGGACCCTACCGCCGCGATTCCCGCTGGCCGAGGGCGTCCCCATTCTATCCTCCGCCCCGTCGCGATCAAAATCCGCCCACGGAAGTCTGCTGCGAATTGACACCGTCGGACAATGACCGACGATAGCCGGGAACACCGAATCCACGAAAGAAGCCATATGGGACCCCGCCGACTCAGCCTAAACTCGATTACGGACAACCTCTTAAAGGGCCTCCGGCCTCTGAAATTCAGTGCCCCCGTTTCGCACGTTTATAACCCCCTGATTTACGCACGAAGGCCCTTCGACCAATACGCCGCCCGCTACGGATCTTCGCCGCGAAAGACCCTCCTGGTCGGCATGAATCCCGGCCCGTGGGGAATGGCGCAGACCGGAGTGCCCTTTGGCGAGGTGTCGTTTGCACGTGATTGGCTCGCCGTCGGCGGCGCCGTCAAAAAGCCGGCCTCCGAGCACGAAAAGAGGCCCGTCCTCGGTTTTGACTGCCCACGAAGCGAAGTAAGCGGCAAGCGCCTCTGGGGTTGGGCCCGGGACCGCTTCCGAACGCCGGAGCGATTCTTCGCGGAGTTCTTCATCGTGAACTACTGCCCACTCTGTTTCCTCGAATCGAGCGGCAGGAACCTGACCCCCGACAAGCTGCCGGCTAATGAGCGAAAACCCCTCTTCGACGCCTGTGACAGGGCGCTGCGGCAGACCGTCGAGTATTTCCAGCCTTTGCACGTCATCGGCATCGGCAAGTTCGCCGCCGATCGGGCAAGGATCGCGCTGGACGGAATGGACCTCTCGATCGGCGACATTCTCCACCCCAGTCCCGCAAGCCCTCTGGCAAATGCCGACTGGCCCGGCCAGGTCGATCGACAACTTGCCAAACTCGGAATTCACATCCCCCCTCCCAGGCACTGACCGCCCCATAGACGAGCCCCGAAATTCAGGTCGTGTGGATTCTCCGTCCCAGCCGCACGTGCTTCCCACCAGAAAAGCCCGGCTCGAAAGTTTTCTCCGCCAATTGGCGTGAGTCCTCTCCCCCGAACGTCGCACGGGAACTTAGGCCCGAAAGCGGCGCCTCCCGGCCTCGCATCCGGAGTGCACGGAGCCCCGCTTTCTGGGCCGTTTCTCAGGCCTTCATTCATGAAAGGAATCGAAATGTCTGCCACCCCAAGAATCATCTGCATGTTGGCCAACCTGGTCTTGTTGACCTCCTTCGCTTCCCTTCTTGCCGACGCGCCGAGGGAAAGCACGCCTATCGCTGCCAAGGATGAGTCAACCTCGCCGGAAGCGGCCAGTCTCATCGACCCCCGCGCCCGGATCGAAGACATCGTATCCGAGCTCTCCTATGTCAAAGACGACTCGACGGTTGACTATCGACCGGTCCCCCTTAATGCACAGGAGATCAGCGCGCGGGCAGCGAACAATCCCAAGGCCGACGGCGCGCTGTTGATGTCGCAGCTCGACCTCACCGTTCCAGCCGGCAGCGACCCCGCCGCCCCCAACTTCTACTACTACCACGGCCGGCCCATCCCCCTTGCTCTTCATGCGGATCGTCTCGCCATACGCACCGCTGACGGTGTTGATCTTAATCAGGCCTCAAATCGCACAGAGCAGACAATCGGCCTCGCGATCACCGCGACTGAGCCGACCGGCGTTGAACGCTTGAGTTTTGTCACGCTGTCCCGTCCGCTCGCGGACTGCGCCGACGCAAAAGCGAAAATTGAATCAGCCATTCAAACCGGCCGTGTGGAGTTCGCCTCACCGGTCTTCAAGAGCCCGCTCATTCCTGATGGATGGATCATCATCGCACCGGACATCCTCGTTCGATTCAAATCGCAGCACGCAACCCGGGCTGCGGGTGCACTCGCCGAACTGGCGCAAGGCTTCCAGATCAAAGAGCAGAACTTCGGCGGAATGTCCGACGCCTTCCGCCTCAGCGGCACGCCGAAGAACGGCTTCGATGTGCTTGCCGCAGCCAATCGGCTGGCCCAGGACCCGCGCGTCAAATGGGCCGAGCCAGAAATGACCTTTTCCGGACTGAGCGACATTTATCCCAACGATTCAGAATTCGGCAGCCTCTGGGGAATTGAAAACACCGGACAGGGGATCAACGGGACCTGGGGCACCAACGACATGGACATGGACGGCAATGAGGCTTGGAACGTCACCCGCGGCAACAGCGGCGTGCAGGTCCTCGTGATTGACACCGGCGTCCAGCAGGACCACCCCGACATCAACCAGAATGCGGGCCGCGACTTCACCACTGGCGTAGCTGATGGTATCGCAGGCGGCGGGCCCGCCAACGCATGTGACAACCATGGAACCGCCGTGGCAGGATGCATTTCCGCGCGATTCAATAATTCGCTGGGCGTTGTCGGCATTGCCCCGCTCTGTCGTGTGGTGTCGGCGAGATGCATGATCGCCAATACGCCGACCTGCGGACCCGGTTGGACGACCAACAATACATGGACGGTCAATGCGCTGAACTGGGCCGTCAACTCCGGCATCGAAGTCACCAATAACAGCAACGCATACGGCGCGAGTTCCACCGCGATCGACGACGCCTATCTGAATGCCTACGAAAACGGCCTCACCCATTTCGCCTCCACCGGCAACAGCGGCGCGGCATCCATCGCCTATCCGGCGTCCGCCGACACCGTCAACGCTGTCGGAAACTTGACCCAGACCGGGGCCCGAAACGCCACCAGCCAGTACGGCACGGGAATAGACTTCTCCGCACCGGGAACGAACATCCGCACCACCGATCGCACCGGCTCAGCCGGCTACGACACGACCGGCGACTACGCCTGGGTGAACGGAACGTCCTTTGCCTCTCCCTACGCCGCGGGCGTTGCAGCACTGGTCAAAGTCGCTCATCCGGCTTGGAACCCCATCAACATCGAAACCGCGATGAAGTCCGGCGCAACCGATCTCGGGTCGAGCAGTTACGACACAACCTTCGGCTGGGGTATGGTGAACGCACACCGCGCAATCACCATCTTCGGCCCGGTCAACGATGAATGCACCGATCCCATCGTCATCACCGGCACCTCATACAACCCCGGCTCCATTTTCACATATAGTGCGACGACTTCGGATTACTACGAGCCCTCCGAGTCCTGTGAGGCTGGCAACGTCGGCGTCAGCAACTCCGTCTGGTACAGCTACACCCCGCCTGCCAACGGAACAATCGACGTGAACACGTGGGGTTCCAACTATGACACGGTCGTCTCGGTATTCGACGGTTGCGGCATTTACATCGGGACCCTACCCATCTGGTTCCCCAATCAGCTCGCCTGCAACGATGACATCAACGGCACCCTTCAGTCGGAAATCCTTGGCGTTCCGGTCAATGGCGGGCAGGAGTACAGGATCAAAGTGTCCGATTACAACACCGTCTCCGGCGGCGGCGAACTTTTCTTCGACCTCTATTTCCACTACGGCGCCCCGGCGAACGACTCGTGCCTGAATCGCACACCAATCCCCGGCTCGCCCGGCACCAATTACATGCCGGCGGTCTATACGGGAGCCGCGACGGTCTCTCCGGGAACATGCACGGAACTGTGGGAGTACGGCTGCGGCCATCCGGACGGAAACAGCAATTCGGTCTACTACAGCTTTGTTCCGACAACAAGTGGAAGCCTTACCGTGGATACGTTTGGCAGTAACTACGATACGGTGCTGATGGTCGTTGATGGCTCGGGCTTTTCAAATCCCTGTGGCGAATACTGGCAGGGACGCGATGGGCCGATCTGCGTGAATCCCATAGACTTCGGATACTACGTCTGCAACGACGACTCAGGCGGCATTTACTATTATCAATCGCTCATTTCCAACTATCCGGTCAACGCCGGATGGCCCTACGTCATCAAGGTCTCCGACTACAACCCAAATCCCGGCGGCGGCTGGCTGTACGTGAATACAACATTTGTCGCCGCGCCAACGATGGGAGATGTCAACGGTGACGGCGCGACCAACGTCTCGGACATTCCCTTCATGGTCAATGCCCAGATCGACTCAGGCAACTGCCCCGGCTGCGTCATCGGTCTGGCGGACATGAACGGTGACACGCTCGTGGACGGCGGCGATCTCCAGTTGTTCGTCAATGCGATCCTGGGAATCTGAGAAGACGCGCGACGGAATGATGTCGGCACTCAACAGCCGATCACGCGGAATTCTCGGCCGGCTCTGGTTTGACAAGTGCCACCAGCCGAAGGCCCGGCTTGGGCTCAAAGGGCTTGTCCGCCGTGATGATCCGCAGCTTCTCGTCCTCGGTCACGACGAAGAGCGGTAGTGCGTCCGAACCGTAACGCTTCTTGAAATCATCAAAGCTGAATGTCTCGCTGAGCTTCGTCGATTTCAAGACCTCGCCGCGCCCCATGCGATCATCGAGCTCGAAGTAAGTCGCCTGATCCGAAAAAAGCATACGGCCGTGAAACTGGCTGCCCAGGCCGTCCTTTCCATCTTTGGATGACTTCGGTGCGATCTGATACACGCCCGCCGAACCAAAGACGCGTGCAAACCGCTGACCGGCCAGCGCATTGATCGGATCGTTCGGCGTCATGGCCATGATCCGCCCGATCCCGGAAAGGTCCAGCTCATCGAGGATGCGTTCGCCAAAAACGCTGCCGAGATAGGTGGGCGTACCCTGGAGCCGCGCGGCCGAGACGTTTTGCGGATTGTTGTCGATAATGACGACGCGATAACCCAGCTCCCGTAGTGTCGCGGCAATGGCCCTGCTGAATCGATGTCCTCCCAGCAGGAGAACGCCCTGTGAATCCTGCTCGGCCAGTTCCAGCCGCTTGGCCATGTACGGAGCGGTAAGCCCATAGAAAAGTACCGTTGCAACGATGACCGTGAACGTCAGCGGTCCGAGCACGCGCGCCTGGGCGTAACCTTTTTGTTCCAGATCCAGCGCAAAGATCGAGGCCACCGAAGCCGCCACGATGCCGCGGGGCGCCATGAACATCAGAAAAATTCGCTCGCCTCGACTCAGCGTCGACCCCAGAGTGGATACAAATACTGACAGGGGCCGCGCAACAACGATCAGGACGCCTACGAAGACAAGCGCCCCCAGACCGATGTCCTTGAAGTCGTCGAACTTGAGCCGCGCGCTCAGGAGAATAAAGAGCGCGGAGATCAACATCACGCGCAAATTCTCCTTGAACTCGACAATATGTCGCACGTCCGCCTTCTTTTGATTGGCGAGGACAATGCCCATCAAAGTAACGGTAAACAGGCCCGACTCGTGCTGGACATAGTTGGACGCGGCGAACGAAGCCACCACCAGCATCATGGCGATGGAGTTCTGAAGGTACTCTGGCGCCCAGTAGTGCTTGATGGTGACCATCATCAGCCACGCCGCAAAAGCCCCAAGCCCTCCGCCGACGACCACGGTCTTGAGAATGGCAATCGCTAGTAGATTCGCCGAGTCGCGCCCGGCGTGTTGGCTGAGGACGACTTCGAATATAATGACCGCCAGCAACGCGCCGATCGGGTCGATAACGATGCCTTCCCACTTGAGGACCGTACCAACCGACCCTTTAGGGCGAATGTGACGTAACAGAGGAAGAATCACGGTCGGTCCCGTCACGGTGAGGATGCCGCCGAGCAGCAGCGCCAAAGCCCAGTCAAGATCGATCAGCCATCGCGCGGCTACGGTCGCGATCGCGCCGGTGATCACGAGGCCGACTGTGACGAGATTTCGAACGATCTTACCCTTGCCCTTGAGCTCACCGAAATTCAGCGAGAGCCCGCCCTCGAACAGGATAAGCGCAACCGAGATGGCCACGAACGGCCTTAGCAGTTTTCCGAATAAATCGTTGGGATCAACCAGGTGACTGACCGGCCCAGCGACGAATCCGCAGATCAACAAAAGCAGAATCGAAGGCAGCCGAACGCGCCAGGCGATCCATTGAGCCGCTCCGCCCAGTACGATCACGCTCGCAAGGCTGACCAGTGTGGCCGTCGGGGAGTTGGCGAGGATATATCCGTCAAATAGCAGCACATGGAGCATTCTCCGACCGAATACTGGGGGCGTCCAGCGCGCCACATGGGTTAGGCGTAACCCCGCCTCGCCGCGGACTTGTCAATCCACCCGCGCGCCGGTAAACGTTAAGCTGGTTACTCCATCCGCGTGACGGCCGGCGCCGTCGCAGGGTAGTCATTCATGCAATTACTCGTATTTGAAGACGCCGCCTTTCAATCGTACCTCCCGCTGGTCTATTCTCGCTGCACCTTTAACCTCCGTTGCGGCTTCGACAATCTGCTCTCAAAGATCGAAAAGGCCACAAAGCTGACCGCCGATGCCCTCTTCGTCCGCCCTCCCCTCGCCGCCGTCATCGCAGAACGCCAACCCAGACGGGTCAATCAGCCCGCCACCGGCGACGATCAACTTTGGGTGAACGGACGCCTTCTCATGCGCGCGGCAATCGACATTCCCAAGGGTACTGCGATTTGGATGGGCGATGCGCTCGTCGCCGGCAGGTTTGATCGAGCCATCAGCTCGCGTCTGACGCCCGCAGTGCTACTCGATCCGACCAGGCTGAAAGAAACTCTGACCGGCTGCCCCACTGAGCGACTTTCGCCGGAATCAGGCGTGCTGATCGAACACCCCTGGCAGCTCATCAAAGAAAACGCCGCCGAGATCACCCGGCAGTGCGGCCTAACGCCGATGGACCTCGCCGGCCGAATTGCTGATGGCGCGCACCTTGTAAACGGAAGCGCCATCCATGTCGGCGCCGGCAGCAGTATCAAGCCGGGCAGCGTGCTGGACGCTGAATCCGGCCCGATCTACATCGGCGAAAACGTGACCATTCACGCTTGTGCGGTCATTCAGGGTCCCTGCTTCATCGGCGACGGCTGCACCATTCAGCCCGGCGCGGCCGTCCGCGCTGGATGCAGCATCGGCATGGTCTGCAAGATCGGCGGCGAAGTGGAGGGAACGATCTTCCACGGATACTCGAACAAGCAGCACGACGGCTTCATCGGCCACTCCTACATCGGTGAATGGGTTAACCTTGGCGCCGACACCGTCGGCAGCGACTTGAAAAACACTTACGGCCCGGTCCGAGTCCCGATCAACGGAACGCCCGTCGACACTGGCGAGATGTTCGTCGGCGCATTCATCGGCGACCACACCAAAACCGCCATCCGCACCACTCTCCCTACCGGCTGCGTCATCGGCTACGCCTGCAATGTGGCGATCAGCGGGTTCGTCCCCAACTTCGTCCCCAGCTTCTCCTGGCTGACCGACAAGGGACGACAGACAAATGAGCCGCAAAAAGCCCTGGCCGTCGCGAGAACGGTCGTGGGTCGCCGCAATCGCACCTATTCAAAAGCCGAAGAATCTCTCTTCCTCGCCATTCAGCAAAGCGCTTCTGAAATCGAAAAGACCCCCTGAACAAAAAAGCCCCGAGCGTGTGCCCGGGGCCTTTCATGAATTACTTTAACGTCATCGCGAATTGCGATGCGCGAAACTGACGCCTATTGACCGGACCCCGACTCGTAAGACGCAGGCTCGACCTGGCCATTCGGGTCGTAATTGTCAGTCGCCGTCTGGTCGGGCACCGGCTGACTCTGCCCCGCCCCGGGCTTGGCGATCAGGTAATAAAGCTTGCCCTCGCTATAGGTAAAGCCTGCGTTCTTGCCCGCCTCTTCACCGACACCCATGTAGATGTCCGTCCGGCCCGGGGCACGAATCGCCGCGCCGCGATCCTGATCGCAGGCAAAGCCCCGAAGCGGCCGCATCGACTCACCCGGCACCAGCGGCACCCGCGTATCGAGGAACGTCAGGGCGCCGCGCGGGAAAATCTCCTTGTCAGTGGCGATGCTGTGGAATGGCGTCACGCGCTCGGCCAGGCAGCCGTAGGGGCCGCCGCTCGACTCCTGGAAGAAGACGTACCGCTTGTTCTGGAAGAGGTAGTAGTCCAGATCCTGCGGATTGCTCTTGAAGTGGTTGATCATCGTATCGAGCGAAAGCCGGAATCTCTCGATCTTCCCATCGGCGATGAGCTGCTTGCCGATCGGCGTGTACTGCTGGCCATTGTGACCTGCATAGCCGATCTCGTGGAGCGTGCCGTCGGGCAGCCGAATGAACCCCGAGCCCTGAACCGTAAAAACATAAGCCTCGAACCGATCCGAAAGCCAGGCGATCTCCTGTCCGTCGAGCATGTGGCTCGTCTCGATCTCCTCGCGCGAGTGCCACGGGCCGCCGATCGGGTTGCCCTCCCCGTCCTTCTTCAGGTCGGGCGGCAGTCGATAGAGCGGAACGTTGAACTGATCAGTACGCGTGAGGCTCCCCTCGAAGATCGGTGAGTAATAGCCGGTAAAGAGAACCGTGCCTTCATCATCGCAGCCGATCGACATGTAAACGTCGAAGTTATCGCGAATCAGTTCATCCAGAACCTCGGGCGTGTTCGCCTGATCGAGTACGCTCAAGAATAGCTTCAGGCTCTCCATCACCTGCTCATGCGTAATCGGGCCGAGCGGATAATACTTCTTGCTCGACGGCTTGTTCAGATAGCGAATACTCCCCTCGACGGCATCGCGCATCGCCGTCCCCTTGGCCTTGTACCAGCCCTCGCCGAATTTCGGATACTGAGAAGGGTCGATCTTGCGAAGGGCGAATGCGCCCGGCGGCAGCGGCCGGTCGTAGTCCTTCTGAATATCAACAAGCGGAAGGGGTTCCGGCTTCGAGCAGCCGATGAGCGACAGCGTCATGCACGAGGTAATTGCGACGAAGAGAAAACGCGAAGACATGAATGCGACTCCTTTCAACTGCGCCGGCGCCGGTTCCATTCCGGCGAAAATACCCCCTGATCGCGGGGAACGAACCCGGAATCTAACCCAATTCATGCGGGAATTGCAATGCTGCCCCCCTTTCAGGCTCGGATCGTCAAATCCGGGGCCTGACGTGACAGCGCTGGGAATCGTGTAGTCCGACCCGCTGGCATGAAAAGTTCGGGCCGGTCAGAAGATAGGAGATTGGGAAAACCCCTGGGGTCTTCCGGTGGCTTCCGAACCCCTCCGGAAAGCACCTGTTTCGATCGACCCTGATCGTCAGAGTCGCAACCGTCCACTGCGTTTGGGAGGACCGTCAGGAAGCCGATCGCGAGGCCGTCACAGCTTCCGGGCTATCAGTGCCCTGAATGAGCTTTAGCTTCTCGAGATTGCCGCTCAGCGAGATGCACCCGCATTTTCCGCACATCCTCGCGCTGACTGCGATATCGGCCGTACGGAACGTCATGAACTTCACGTCGTGAGGTCGGAAGTTGATCGTACCCGTCGACTGCATCGTGCCCGAGACCAGATCGGCGTTGCCACAGCTAGGACAGCACGGCGTATTCATAACGAACTCCTGAATGCAATGCTCAATATCGGTACCGCCGAGCGCTGGCGCTCGTGCCCCCCAAATCGGACAGCGCGGCGGTCGGGTTTAGAAGGGTTTGGCCGACATCGATAGATAGGGGATTCTTTACGGCGAGGACTCGGCCGACACATGCGTTATCGAGACCCTAAACTCGGGATATCGGTCGCCTGGGAAAGAAGCAGTACGCCCGACCCAAGTAGGCGCATAAGCAACTCAAAGAACTCCGCGAACGCGGCCTGCTCGTCGAGTGCCTCGTCACCCGCTCTCGATTCCAGGTACTCGGTGGCGAAGTCATTGATTTCAATCCCCCGGTCGCGCGGAAGTCGGAGCAGGCTTTCAAACTCTCTCGCCTGAAGTTCAAGCCAACCGGTCAGCAACGACTCGGGATCACGGCCGCAGGCCGCAAGACGCGGGCTCGCCTCAGGTGAAGGGAGCGCATCGGAGATCGTTCCCTCTTGGCGATAGCGATGCACCATGTTCGCAATGTCGTAACGAAAACGCCGAACGACGACATGCGCCGGCAATACAATGCGGCGCATCATCAAAGCCTCAACCGACAGCGCGACGAGTGATTCGGCAACCTGCGGCGTGTAGCGCTCGTGCGCCACGTCCTCTGCGTAGAACACGTCCAGCTCTGCCCGCTCAAACTCGACAAGCTCCTCGAGCCCTCCCCACGCCCCAAGCCAGTCCGCCCGCTCGGCACGAACAAACTCCGCGAAATCGGCGGCCAGTCGGCGCTGTGAACTGCTTCTCCACGGGCGAAACCGATGCAGGTCGCGAACCATCTCAAAATCAGCCAGCCGGGGCGGACGGTCATCACCGCCGGCGGCGCGAATCAGATGAATCACCTCGAATGTAACGGGATAGACCCACTCCAGCGTCGATCGCTCGCCCGCGAATATGAGATCGGTATAGGTCGCAAGCCGCTTCGGCGGGATGGACGCCAGATCGTCAAGCTGCTCCGCGGAGAGCCTCGAAAATCTCGCCTCCAGCGAGTCACGGCGCTGTTCCATCGACGAATCCGCAAGACCGTCATCCAGGATCAGTTCGCGAATCGCCGAAAGAAAGTCCGACAGGGCCATGAGTTCAGTTTCTCGTCGTCGATTGGACTACGTCGTCCATCAGTTGTTGAGCCATGTCCGACTCCTGAATCAACCGATCGAGCGACGGAATCTCGGCGTCCCATTCCACCAATGCCGACATCGGACCGGTGCGCCGAATGACCTCCCGATAAAGCGCCCACGTCTCATCGCTCACCGGCTTGGCGTGCGTGTCCAGCAGGACATCGCCGTTCTCCTCGAACCCCGCCAGATGCAGCTGCACAACCCGTTCCATCGGTATCGCATCCAAAAACGCTACCGGGTCATAGCCCTGGTTCCTGGAATTGAGAACGACGTTCGATACGTCGAGCAGCAAACCGCAATCGGCTGACTCCAGGATTGAAGTGATAAACTCCGCCTCGCTCATCTGTGATCGCGAAGGCGCCATGTAATAAGTCACATTCTCCAGGAGAAACGGACGCTCCAGCACATCCTGAACGATCCGAACCCGCGAAGCGACGTTACGCACCGCCTCCTCCGTGAACGGCAAAGGAATAAGGTCGTTGAGATTCACGTGATCGACCATCGTGAAACAAAGATGATCGCTGTACCAGGGGCTCTTGCATTGGTCGCAAAACTCCCGTAGCCGCCCGAGGTGCTCCATGTCCAGCGGATCGGTGCTGCCGATTGAAAGCCCCACACCGTGTCCGACGAGTCGATGCGTCTCGCCAATGCGGCGAAGCGACTCCGCCACGAACCCGCCGCGACCGATGAAGTTCTCCGGAATGACCTCAAACCACTTCACCCGCGGGCGGCGCTCGATGATCTCGCTGAAATGCTGCCGCCGCAAACCGATGCCTGCGCCGAGTCGCGGAAGTGCCTTGAGTTCTTGAACGCTCATGTGCGGGGCTCTTGGAGATAATTAAAGGGCACCGTCAGAATCAAAAAAAGGCCGGGCCGTCACGCTTACGTCACGCGACGGCCCGGATCAGTTTCTACCTGGCGAATAGATGCGCCGAAGCGTTGATGACTACTTCGCCTCGCCGCCGCACTTCTTGTCGCCGCCGCACTTCTTATCGCCCGAGCAGCTCTTCTCGCCCTTGCAGCAGGTACCGGTATCGCTGCAGCACTTGTTCTGCTCGGCGCAGCCGCCGTTCGTCGCGATCAGGCTGCCGCCGCCGATGAGCGCCGCAACCGCCGTCGCCTTGATCCCGCCGAACGCCAATTTCTTCATCTTCATTTCGTTCGTTCCTTTCAATGGTGTTTGTGAAACAAGACCGGCATGTCACCCAGCCGGCCAAAATACTCTCGGTCTTGAAACCTTTCGGTCCGGCCCGCCTGCTCCGGACATACAACTCATATCATCGGACAGTACCGATTCGATTCTCCCGGAGCCGGCGATTCTTGCGGGAGGGTGTTCAAGGACAGTTAATTCCGACCTTGCCACCATTATTAAGGACGGGTCGAAATCGTCAACCCAACTGCCAAAATCCCCGGCAACCGCTTTCCCGAGTTACTGGGACCGAAAACGAGGTCACCCAGGGACGCTTTTGGAGATGGATGTAGGGTGCTGGACAGGAGTTACATTTTGCCCCACTTGACCGGGGACCTTTCAAACCCAATACTTGATTTAAGCTGTAATCCTCGCCGATTGAGGCCCACCGCCGACACAGTCGGGACCGCCTCTGCCTCCGCAGAAGGGGTACGGAGTTATGAGCGTGCTTCCCAAATCAATCCGATCATCCTTATTCCTCACATGCTTGATCGTCGGCTGTGTTCCGGGAGTCGGCCTCCCGCCCGGTTTTCAGCCGGGAAGCTCCTTTCAGACCGCAACGATCATCACCCTTGATGCCAACGGCAAGGCGACCATCAGCGGCAACATCACCGGGAACAAAGTCGACGTTCTCGACCTCGGACCAATGGCGCCGGGCGATCGAGTCATCGTCACCGTCAAGCCGACCGCGAGCAGCTCGCTCGATCCGGTCGCCGCACTCTTCGACGCCAATCAGGAACTCTTCGCCCTCAATGACGACGTCGACTTTGAGGCCGGCATGATAGACTCGGCAATCAACGACGTCGTCGTGACGGCAACAGCGAAATTCTTTTTCGCCATTACAAGATTCCCCCTCGGCAGCCAGGAAGGCGCCTACGACGCAACAGTCGAAGTCATCCGTGGCCAGGCCATGCCCGCGCCGCCGGCCCAGGTGCTCCTCCTGAACTTCGCGGGCGGCAGCGTGACAATTCCCGGCGAGGGTACCATCAATGTGAATGCCTTCGACGCCGCGGAGATCGACGCCGCTTACGCCGGCCAGACCGCTGTCATCAAGGCGAAGATCATCGAGATCGTCAAAGCCGCATTTGCCTCAACAGGTATTCAGGTCGTCAGCTCAGACGACCCCACACAGCCTATTGATCCGTTCAGCACGATCCTCTTCGGCGGCTTCAGTCAGACAAAGTTCGGCGTCGCCCAGGATGTGGACACCGGCAACCAGGATCGCTGCGACGACGGCATCGTCTTCACCGAGGACTTCGACAAGCCCTTCGCCATGCAGCCCTCGGTCGAGGGCATCGGCGTCGCCATTGGAAACGTCGCGGCACATGAGGCTGGTCACCTGCTCGGCCTCAATCACGTCGCCGACGTCACCGACCTCATGGACACCACCGGATCGGCGAGCACCCTGCTCGCAAACCAGATTTTCAAGACTTCGCGCCTCGCCAGTTCCGTGTTCCCCATCGGCCTCCAGAACGGTCCGGCCATGCTCAACCGAGTCATTCCCTCGCCCTGACAACCGCTTGGGCAGCCGCGTAATCCATCGCTTCATCCAAAAAGAAACGCCGGATGAGTCGTCTCACCCGGCGTCCTGAATTAGTCTTCGCATCGCCCGTCGCGGGAAGATGCCGTGATTTACTTCGCGCAGCAAGCAGCCGCGCAGTCGCCGCAACCGGCCTTGCAGCAGTTCTTCATCCTGCAGAGCTTCTGGGTCTTCCCTTCGTGGCTGATCTCCAGGCAGTCGCCGCTGACCTTTGCCACATACTCCCGCTTTGAGCCCTTGGTGCACAGCATGAGCTTCTCGCCCTGCATCATGTAGCAACCCGCCATCGCGTGCGTCTTCCCGCCGCCGTAGTCGGCGCTCGCTGCAAAGGTGCCGTCCGAACAAAATGCCACGGCCGCAATCGGGTGCTCAGGTCCCGCAGGGCCGCTGGCCTGCCAGGTCCCTGCGAGAGGCGCGGCGCAACCGACAAGTAACGTAGCGCCCATCAACACCGGAATGATTCGTTTCAACATGACGGATCCTCCATTTGGTTTCGCCGCACATCGGGCTACGCGCCCATCGTCACGGCATTAGTTCGTCATCTATCCAGGCCGGCGTGCACCGGCCGGCCTTCCGCGCTCGCGTCCGCCGTACTTCCCGACCAGCCCGGAGCCGTCTGCAAATCTCTCGTCGCCGCCTGCGACCGCGAGAGGATCGGCCCGGATCGTACAAATACGAGCAGTACGACAATCGCGCAGATCACCACGCAGGTCCGCAGTGCCATGCACGGAGAGGCGACGATTCGACTCCCGGCATCCGAGACCGGCCGCAAATAAAGCGCCGCGATGATCCGCAGGTAATAAGCCGCCGCGATCGCCGAGTTCAAGACGCCCACAATGACCAGCACCAGCATTGCGCCTTCGCGCGGCGTGCCGGCATTGCTCGACAAGGCGGCGCTGAAAACGTAGAGCTTACCGAAGAATCCACCGGTCGGAGGCATCCCCATCAGGCTCAGCACGCACACCGCCAGCGCCAGCGATCCCCACGGATGGCGCGTCGCCACGCCGGCGAGATCGTCCAGCGTCTCGGCGGCATCTTCCTCGTCCTCGCCCGGCTTGCGGAACAGCGAAAGCACCGAAAACGCCCCGAGGTTCATCACCGCATAGATCGCCATGTAAAACAGAACGGCCGTCAATCCGCTCGACAGCGGCCCGGCCGACGAATTCTCCGGCGAACCCGGCCCCGCCAATAGGCCGACCAGCATATAGCCCGAATGGGCCACGCTCGAATAGGCCAGCATCCGCTTCACGTTGTGCTGCATCAGGGCGAGCGTGTTCCCGACAAGCATCGTCGCAGCCGCCATCATCCACATCAGCCAGAACAACCCCTCGCCATACTTCCAGCCGGTCAGCGACAACACCCGCGCAAGGGCAAGAATACCTGCGAACTTGGGCACGAATCCCAACATGCCCGTGACGGCGTGCGCCGCTCCCTGATAAACGTCGGCGACATAGAAATGCAGCGGAACCGCCGCCAGCTTGAACGCCAGGCCCGCGATCGTCAGCAAAAGGCCGAGCACAAACATCGGATCGGCGGCCTTCGATGGCACCTGTACATGAGCGGCGATCGAAGCGACATCGGAATCTGCCGAAAACAACGTCGTCGTTCCGGCCGCGCCATACAGGAAACTGAATCCGTAAAGTGTGAGCGCCGCGGCAAAGGCTCCGAGGAAAAAGTATTTGCCGGTCGCCTCCTGAGCCCGGATATCTCGCCGCGACAGACCGATCAGGATGTACGTCGGAACACTCACCAGCTCCAGCGCCAGAAACAACAGCACCAGATCATTGGCCACCGCGACCAGTGAGATCCCAGCCAGCGAGAAAAGCGTCAGACTGAAGAATTCAGCCCGCTCGTTCGGCTCCGGCACGTGGCGAAACGTAAGCAGGATGAGTAGGCCCACACCGAGCGAGAGCGCTCTTGCATAATACACCAGCGAATCGTCGCGAAGCCCGGCAATCAGCCCCGAACCGACCGGTGTCGTCCATGACCACCACAGCGCCAGCCCCGCAGTCATCATCGACAGGACAAACGCCACCGACGACGTCGCCCGAGGCGGCGCCAATCCCGTCAGCAAAACGACAATCCCGCCGATGATCAGAATGATCTCCGGCTGAAGGCTGTGCAGCATCGCAAGGCCGTCAGGAATCATCGCTCGGCCTCCTCGCTTGTTTCGTCTAAGTCCGCCAGCGTCGCCACCGTGCCCTCGGTTGTCTCACTGCTCTTCGCCACCGCCTCGGCCGCCGGAATCACCCGGACAAGCACGGCGCGATCAAGCGAAGGACGCATCATCTCCAACGCAGGCTTTGGATACACACCGAGAAACAGACATGACAGCGCCAAGGGTGCGAGGATGCCGATCTCGCGCGGCGTCAAATCCTGCGTCAGTCCGGTCGACGAATCAAATCCATGCCCCGGCTCTTTCTCTGGGCCGAACAACACGCGACCGACCATGTACAGCATGTAGATCGCCCCGAGCAGGATGCCCGTCGCGGCCGGAACCGCAAACGCGATACCCAGCGGCCCCTTGAAGCCGGGGATGATAAGTTGTTCAGAGGTGAACGTACCGAGCAGCACAAGAAACTCGCTGACAAAACCATTGAGCCCCGGCAGCCCGATGCTCGCAAAGGCGAAGACCAGCAGGAAGAATGCCATGATCGGCATCTTCCTCGCCAACCCGCCGATCTTGTCAAACTCGCGCGTGTGATAGCGCTCGTAGATCATGCCGACGATCAAGAACAATGCCCCCGTCGAAAGCCCGTGGTTTACCATGTAGAGCAGCGAGCCGGACAGCCCCGCCATCTTCAAGCTGAACATCCCCAGGAGGCAAAATCCCAGGTGGGAGACGGATGAGTAAGCGACCAGCTTCTTCATGTCGCGCTGCACCCATGCGGCGAGCGCACCATAGATGATTCCCACCACCGCCAGAACGCCGATGACCGGCGCGAGTTCAATACTCGCCTGCGGAAGCATCGGCAGGCTCAATCGCATGAACCCGTAGGTGCCCAGCTTGAGCAGAACCGCCGCGAGAATCACCGAACCCGCCGTCGGCGCCTCGGTATGGGCCAGCGGCAGCCACGTATGCATCGGGAAGAGCGGCACCTTAATCGCGAATCCCGCGAAGAACGCGACAAACAACCACCACTGGGCATCCATCGACAGCGCGCCCTGCGCGGCAAGTGCGTAGAGACGCTCAAGGTCGAACGAAAACTCCTGCACCCCGCCGACAACCATTGTCGACGCCTTCCACCCAAGATAGAGCACGCCGGCGAAAGTGAGCATCGAGCCCGACAGCGTGTAAATGAAAAACATGTCCGCGGCCTTCTGCCGCTGCGTGCTGCCCCAGATGCCGATCAGAAAATAAAGCGGAACCAGCGTGAACTCAAAAAATACATAGAAGAGAAGCAGGTCACGCGCACAAAACACGCCCAGCATCGCCCCGTGCAGCAGCAGCAGCAGCGCGTAATACTCGCGGTGCCGCGTCTGAATCCCCGTAAAGCTCCCCCAGATGGCCAGCGGGGTCAGCAGCCCGGCCAGGAGAAGCAGCGGCATGCTGATGCCGTCCACGCCGAGGAAATACTGAATCTTCAGCGGAATCGACGCGGCCTCGTCCCCGCCGACAACCCAGTCGGCCTTCTCCGTGAGGAAGTATCCGCCAATGTCGGAGCGGTCGGTCATTCTGGCATCGGCGAAGAAAAGCAGGGCCAGCATCGCCAGACCGAGCGTCAGCACCGAGGCGCCCAGCGCGAAGCGGCGCACCGCCGGCCCGTCCCACTTTGTCCGCGAATAGACAATGGCCGCGGCGATGACCGGAAAGAAGATCATCACCGAGAGGATGTGCCGGCCGAACCATGTGTCCACGAGATAGAGCATGATCGAAATACTGTCCTGTTCGTCCGTCGCCCCGGCTAGGCCGCGACGAGCATCCACCAAAGCGCCACAACCAGGCCCACGATCATCCCCAGGGCATATCCCTGCATCGCGCCTTGTTGCCACTGCCGCAGGCCGAAACCGATGCTCCGCGGCACGAGCGTGATCAACCACAAAATGGAGTTGATGAAATAATTGTCGAGGTCGTAGCAGATGTCGCCAAGCCGCCGCAAGGGTCGCACGATGCCCGCGTCGTAAATCTCATCTACGTAATACTTGTTGAACAACAGTCGATAGACCGGCCCGGACACCAGCGCGATGGCCATCGGAATCGTCGGACGCCGTCGATAGAAGTAATACGCCGTTCCAATGCCCCAGATCGAGAGCCCCGCCGACAGATACATCAGCCAGTGGCCGCCGTGCCCATCGCCATGTTCCGCGACTTCGCTCGGCAAACGGTAAAGCGACTCCAGAAACTTATGCAGTCTCCCATGCGGCTCGAAGAAGCCAAACGCTCCACCCGAATGCATCGAAACGCCGACATATCCCGCGAACACCGCACCGATCGAAAGCAGCATCAGCGGCGCCGTCATCCAAATACCCGACTCATGGGCATGTTCCACATCCCTCGGTAGTCGCTCCTGCCCGTGAAATGCCATGTAGATCATGCGAAACGTGTAGAACGCAGTGAGCCACGCCGTCGCCAGACCGACATACGCCAGGTAAGGCATGTCGCTCTCCAGCGCCGCATGAATGATCTCGTCCTTGCTCCAAAAACCCGCGAGCAGCGGGAACCCTGCCAGCGCGAGCCCACCGATCACAAACGTGAAATAGGTGATCGGCATCCCCTTCCGCAATCCGCCGAACCTGCGAATATCAATCGTCCCCGCCATCGCGTGCATGACACTGCCCGCCCCGAGGAACAACAGCGCCTTGAAAAAGGCATGCGTGAATAGGTGAAAGATCGATGACTCGTACGCCCCCACCCCCAGCCCGAGGAACATGTATCCAAGCTGGCTGAGCGTCGAATACGCAAGGATGCGCTTCATGTCGAATTGCGTCAGCGCAATCGTCGCCGCGAAGAACGCCGTCGCCGCCCCCAGCGTCGCCACGATCCACTGTGCGTAAGGCGATGCCGTGAAAATAATGTGACATCGGGCAACCATGTAAACGCCCGCCGTCACCATCGTCGCCGCATGGATCAGCGCCGACACCGGCGTCGGGCCCTCCATCGCATCCGGCAGCCAGACATGCAGCGGAAGCTGAGCGCTCTTGCCCATCGCCCCGCAGAACAGAAGCAACGCGATCGTCGTCACACGCGACACTTCCAGCGATCCGTCGGCCAGCCCCATTTTGATGGCGGTAAAGACTCTTGAGTACTCCAGATTACCGAAGGTGAAGTAGATCAGCAGGATGCCGAGCCCAAAACCAAAATCACCGATCCGATTGACAATGAAAGCCTTCTTCGCCGCCGCCGCCGCCGACGGCTTCGGATAGTAAAACCCGATCAGCAGGTAACTCGATAACCCGACCAGCTCCCACCCGACGTACAGCACCAGGAAGTTGCCCGCCAGCACCAGCACCGACATCGAAAAAACGAAGATCGCCAGGCAGGCGAAGAATCGCTCGTAGCCCCGCTCCGCGTGACCGTGATGGTCGCGCATATACCCGACCGAATAGATCACCACCAACAGCGAAACCGACAGCACCGTCAGCAGCATGATGCAGGTCAACGGATCCACGCGAAACGTGACGTTCAGCCACGAGGTCGCACTCACCATCAGCCAGTCATATATCTTGAATGAACTGAAGACTTGCTGTTGCCCCGGGCCGCAGCCGACTTCGATGGATGTCTGCACCTGCAAAGCGAGCTTGACCGCCAGCCCCAGCGCCGCCGCCACCGGCAGAATCACCAGCCAGTGCGACTGAGATCGAAGTCCGCGCAGGCCGATCAGCCCGACGAGCACCGCCCCGGCCAGGGGCAGCAAAGGAATCAAAATAGCGAGAGTCTGTTGATCCACGAATTCCACTCGCAGCCGCTTTTCTCCAGCCGCACGATTAAAGTCTGCGCCGCGCTAACCGCGCATCACACGCCACTCCTGGGCGTCCAGCGTCCCGCGCCGACGGTACAACATCACCACGATGGCCAATCCCAGCCCGGCCTCAACCGCGGCGATCACCAGAACAAACAAGCCGAAAGCCTGGCCCATCAGATTGCCGCGCGCCAATCCCATTGCTACCAGATTTACCAGAACGCCCTGAAACATCACCTCGGTACACAGAAACATGATGATCAGGTTCCGCCGGGTCAGAAACCCGACGACGCCGATCCCGAACAGGGCCGCGCCGACCACCATGAGTGCCGTTGAAATTGCCATATTCCGAACGCTTCTACCCTATCTCGAAAGGGTACAGTGTCCCTTCGCCTTACTAGTACGGTGGAACGCTCCGCCCGATCTCTCCCGGCACTGCCATCGGCGCGCCGTCGTCGGCATGCGGGATTCGCTTCCGGGCCAGGGCAATCGCCCCGACCATCGCCACCGTCAATAGCAAACCCGCGAGTTCCACGCTTACCGCATAATCCGTCATCAGAATTCGCCCGATCACCAGCGTATTGCCCGTCGCAGTTGCCGTCGCCTCCGCGACCTCGCCGTACGGCTTCCAGTCGTAGCCGACAATCACCCCCGCGATCGTGCCGACGAGGACGAACCCCGCAAGCACCGCCGCCATCGGCTCTCGGGCATCGCGGTCATAATGCATGGCCTGCGCAAACATCCCGCCGGACTGCGGCGCCGTCTGCTGGGCCAGCATGATGACAAAGACGTATGTGACCAGAATCGCCCCGGCATAGACAATCACAAGGGCCGCGCCCAGAAACTCCGCCCCGACCAGCACCAGCATCGCCGCCGTGCTGAGCACCACCAGAATAAAGAAGATCGCCGAGAAGACCGGCCGAGGGTGTGTCACGACCCTAACCGCGCCGCCCAGCGCCAGCACCGAAAGAACATAGAGATAAACCCGTTGGGCGTCGTCCCCGAGGAGTTGGGCCAGGAGGAGCAGAAATGCGCCGATTGCAGCGGCCAGCATCGTCCCGACCACACCCCGTCGCGACGACCGTCCATCCTTGGGCAGGGCCCAATAGACACCAAGCGCCCCCAGGGCTGAAACGGCATAAGCGGCATAAACCAGCGACACGCCCACTCACTGCACCTCAAATAATGACATCACCTTACCGGGCCGTAGATTATGGCGAACCGGCCCCGAGAAGCAATGCCGCCGGAATGCCTCAATTTCACAGTGTCATTCGAGGGGAAGATTCGGAGCGAATGGCCCCGATGTCGGGGCTCGCGTCGGCCCGTGTTCGCCGCGGGATTCTCGCCTTACAATTCGCTCCCTGAATTCACCCGGAGACTTGCAAGCCAATGGCGATTCACCCGACCGCGATCATCGACCCAAAAGCCGTCGTTCCGCCGTCCTGCGACATCGGCCCCCACGCCGTCATCGAAGGGCCGGTCAAGCTCGGCGAGAATGTGAAAGTCTATCCCAATGCCTACATCTCCGGCTGGACCGAGATCGGCGATGATGTGCAGATTCATCCCGGCGCCGTGGTCGGTCATCTGCCGCAGGATTTCCACTTCGGCGGTGAGCGCTCCTACTGCCGTGTCGGCAAGGGCACCATCATCCGCGAGTTCGCCTCGATCCATCGCGGCACCCAGCCGGAGAGCTGGACCATCATCGGAGAAAGTTGCTTCATCCTCGGATACGCCCATATCGGCCACAACTGCGAACTGGGCAACGGTGTGAAGCTCTACAACTGCGCCGCCCTGTCCGGCCATGTCATTGTCGGCGACAACGCCATCATCAGCGGCTACTCACTGGTGCATCAGTTCGCCCGCATCGGCGAGTTTGTGATGGTCGGAGGGGGCACGCGGCTCGGCAAAGACGTGCCGCCGTATTTGAAGGCCCTTTACGAATCGCAGTGCGCCGGGCACAACGCCATCGGCCTGCGCCGCTCCGGTCAGTTTTCCGGCGACGAGATTCTCGAAGTGCGGCAGAGCTATCGCACCCTCTATCGCTCGGGCCAACCGTGGCGAAAGGCCGTCGAGCAACTCGCCGGTCAGGTGAAGACCAAGACCGGCAAGCGCATCCTTGAGTTCTGCCAGTCGCCCTCCAAGCTCGGCTTCGCCGGCGGGTGGAAGGTGCAGGACGATCAATCCGACGACGGCGACGAATGATCTTGCGATGAGTCCGCCGGCGGCGAAAGTGGAATCGGTTTGTTCAAATCCGCAGGCTCGCGCTTCGGCAATTCCAGCCCGGACACTTGAGGTAATGGCAATTCGGCCGGCGGCGGGCCTGCGCCGTGCGCGTCGAATCCGATATCGTCGAATCCCGAGCGCCTGCGCCGCATTCCGTGAATGACGAACATCATCCCGGCCGCCGCGAGATATCCCCCCGCGATGCGATAGCCGCGGAACATGAACGTCCCTTCCGGCACATCGAGATGCGCGCTCGTCTCCTTGAAACGATCTTCCGTCCGCTGCCAAACGAGCAACTCGCGCGGCGTGTATTCAAACTCACCGGGCTGCACGCGATAGGCATGATGAAAACCGAGCAGCGTCACGACGCCCGCGATGATGCACCAGATCGCCGCCGTCTTGAACCGCCGATCGATCAGAAACGCTGTGATCGCCGAGATGAGCATGCCGGTGATGACGAAGCCGCTGTTGGCTCCCGCCAGGGCATACACCCCGATCGGCCACCACGAATCGGTCCGCCGCGCCGCGTCCTCCAAGGCCGCGCCGTGGGCGTTGATCATCGGGAGGATGCCGCTCGTCGCGCCGACGCCGGCGAGAATCTGCGGCATCAGCAGCACCGCCATCATCGCCACGGCCGGGAAGAAGCCCAGGGCCACCGCCGGATAGTGCTTTGTCGGCGTCGCCTCGTAGCTCTGTGCCGCAATGATGACACCGATATACAGCACAATCGCCATGCCCGCCTCCATCGGGATGGCGCTGACGATCAGCATCCCCAGGCCCAGCAGGAACACGACCGTGAAAAAGACGCCGTTGAGAATGGAGTAGCCGCACCGCGCGCCCAGCGCCTTCCAGCCGGGGTGGCCGATGTAGATCGTCGTCGGGAAGCAGCTTCCGAAGAGGCCCGCCGCGATCGAGCCGATCCCGTTGACCGCCATGCACGGCCCGGTCGAGAACTTGTCGCCCGCCGCCTCGGCAGACTCGATGTTCTGAAGCGAACCGATCGCGTTGATCAGCCCCATCGGCACGATGACGCCGAGGAACGACCACAACAGCGCCGTGTCCTGGCGGAGGAAATCCCAAATCTCGCGGCCGAAATAGTGCGGCAGGAAAAGCGCCTCGGAAATCGACGACGTCCGAAGTTCATTGAATGTCTTGCCCACGCCGGACAGCGCCGTCCGAACCGCGTCGCCGCTCATCATCGTCGGGCCCAGGCCGGGAATCAGCGGCACCGTCCACGCGAGCAGCGTCCCGACTCCCAGCGCCGCGAGGCCGCTCGGCATGCCCATCGGGAACCGAACGCGGGCGAAGTAGCCGATCAGCACGATGAACAGCGGCACGATCGCCACCAGCGGCCGCTCAAAGATCTGAAAGGCGAACGGGCTGGCGATGAAGATGATGCCGATGGCCGCCAGGGCCGAGAGCAGCGCCGCCCGTGGCGTCACGCGCCGCACCCAGCCGCCGACGAAGGCACAGAGAAATTCGATGGCCCCGCTGCCGATGCAGGCGACGAGGCCGATCTTCCACGCGACTTCGCCGGCCTTCTCCGGACCTAGTTCACCGAGATACCGCTGATAAACCGGGGCAAGAATAAAAAGGATGTAGGCGAAGACGCTGGGCGTGTTGATCCCGTAAGGCAGAGCCGTGCACGATGGATTCTTGTCGCGCTTGGCGACGCGCCGCGCGTGCAGGGCGTAGTAGATGTTGCCGATCAGCAGGCTGATGGCGATGCCGGGCATCACCCGGCCAAAGAGCAGTTCGTCGGTGAACCCGCAAAGCCCCTTGCAGAGGGCGACGATGACGAGCACCTGGACGAGGTTATCGACGGCCAAGCCGAAGAACCCGTCGAGGTCGCCTTTAACGAACCACTTGTATCGCTTCATTCAGGGCTGCCTCGCAATCCGGCCGGGCGCGGACCGTCAGTGAGTCGATTGGCCTTGAGCCTGAGAATATTTGCTCCACCGGCGTTATACCCAGCCTGGGCGGGTTTTGAACAGAGCCGCGATCGAAACGCAGCATGGGCGCCTGGCTGCGACATGCCAGCGCCCCTAATGGCGAATGATGATGCGTACAAGGCAAGGTGACATAAGGTGACACAAGCCTCTGGCGAACGATTGCAACTCTTGCGGCGGGCATGTATTGGGGCGATTCGTGTTTTCGGCGCTTTTTGCGTGAAAAGCGATGAGCCACCAAGTGACAAAGTTGGCCGTGTACTGAATGCCGCCTGCCCAACATTCCTCGCCTCGCACGCTCATCGCAAGCAATCCCCTCATGAAACCATACTTGCTCCTCGTTCGCGCCGCTGGGGTCGATTGTCATGCGATCGCAAGCAAGGTCATACAGGCGCGGACCACGGCATCGGGCGGACAACTACTGCGACTCAATCGTTTTTCGCAAGAATCGGGAGCAGTGCACTTTCAAACCGCCGGGTTGCATCTTCGCTTCGGTAGAGAGTCTGAGTCCCACGGTTCGCCCCCGTCTCGCTTGATGTCATGATCAGAGAGGCCTCTATTCGTTGGCTGTCGATTCTCCTGGCGGTCAGGTCATATGTAATCGAAGTGCCGCTCGAACTTGTCTGCCTGATCTCGACGCGACTCACGTCGGGCAAGTAAGTCGCTGCGACAAGCTCAAGAATGTCTGTGCCATTTGAAATTCTGTACTTGTCTCCCGGAACCTCAAGTTGATGAAAGCCGGCTAACATCGCTTCGGCCGTACCAGACCAATCGAACGTCCCATCCTCGCGGATGATCAATACGGCCATGGCATCATCGGGCGAGAACGACCACTTTCCCAACAGGTGGGAGTGATTCTCCACATGTTGCGGATGCCGATCGTCCCGCGTCAGGACTCGCACCTCAGGCGCTTTCTCGGCCGACTGATCTTGAATCTCGAATCGTCCGGACCCGTCTTCCTGCAACTCGAGTGCAAATCTGAATATGTGCACGTCTGACTGGGTCTCACGCTCATTTGAGAACGTGCGCTTGATCGTGACACTGGTTCGACTCCGCGTGTAATCAGCCGCGAGGACCTCGTAATGTCCGGACCGCCAGCCTGATTGCTCGTCTCCGACGTTCTTCATTTGACGGATTCCATGGGCTGCCCCGAAGGATGTTCGCGACCAGTCGATGGAGCCGTCCGGCAGAATCGTGATAAAGACAATCCTGTCATCGCGTGCGGCGGGCTCCTGAATTGAGCCGGAAGCCGAATCCCCGGTGAACGATCGCTGCGCTTCCGCGCTTGGCGCCGACCACCGGCCCGCGAGCTTTGAAAAGGTGGGTTCGTTGGAGACGCGGATGTTGCTCTCCGCGCAGCCTGAGTTCATGCAAGGCATGCTGACTGTGATCAGTATGAGGGCGACCTTGATTCTCACTTGTGGTGTCCTCATTCGGCTCCCGTGGGTGGTTGGCCCTTGCCCTGAAACGCATCACACCGCTTGCACCTTCCCTTGTCCAGTCACTTCCCCACACTCCGGGCACCTGCCGCTGGTGTTGCCGATCAGGCTGTACCCGCATGCGCGACACAGCAGCGGGCCGGTGCGTCGGCGAATTCGCATGCCGCTTATAAAGAGATACGCGGCAGGCACGGCGGCACATAACCACAGCGGCATGACGTACACTGGGTAAGACTGAAAGAGGCCAACCCGACAGCAGTCCGGATGCCGCATCGTCATTGGAGCCATGAGTCCAAATCGTTCTCGCCAGGGAACCTGCACGAATGCACTGCTACGCCAAATGGGCGTCGCGTGCGAGATTCCGCAGTATTCACCGAGCGATGAGAACCCATCCTCTCGGATGCTGCCGAATTCCAGCATCCCGGAACCTACGTAAATCTTTCCAGTTCGCCAGGCGAAGCTAGCGCCCAGTCCGCAGAAGTTACACGCGTACAGCGACACGAAGAAGAGAACGAGAAGCCGCGCGGTGATGACGGGCCAACTGCGATTTCTCAACGGTCCTGCCATTTCACGGCCTTACATATGCAATGTCGACCATCGCTTCGTTACGCCCGAACTGCGACGCAGAATCAGGGTCCTCTCAAATTCCTCGACCCCTACCCCAGTTCGACGGAACGTGAGAGAAACCTGGTCGTCGTCGATGCGGTGCACGACAAAGCTGAACCGTTCATGAACGAACGGTTGCGGAGAATGACTCCGCAAGAAGATCGCACTCAAGTCCTGTTCGTACTTCGCGGAAATCAGCTTAGATCGACTACTGCAGCCAAAAAAAAAGTCGATCGTACGGTCGCCGGGGAATTCAAGCTGGTGCATGGCCCCGTACCAAGCCATGAGCGTTCCCGACCAGTCGAATGTACCGTCCTCCCGAATGATCAGCACTGCGCGGTCTTCATGTTTCGGGTCGACCCACGTGCCGGCGATTCGTGACGCATTATCAATTGAATGCCGTTGTCGATCGTGTCGTTGCACCTTGATCTCAAGGTCGTCGGCTTGTTTATACAGGTTCTGGAAACCGGGCGATGCCCGCAAGGTGGCGACTCCGTCGGAATAAAGCTCAATGGTGATTGACCCGTTGACGCGATCTCCCGGCTTCCCCTTGCACAGAGAAAGACCGCTGACCTCGACGCGCGTTCGCGTGGGCGTGTACTCCGCTGAAACCAACTCGAACGGCCCGGCACCTTCCTTGAGTCCCGCGCACCGATCGCCGGGCTCGTTGAGATCACGCATGCCATAGCTGATTCCCAGATAGGATCGCGACCAATCGACTCGACCGTCCGGCATGATGGTCAACAGGACCAGTCGATCATCGACCCAGAACGGGTCGCTGCCTTTGTACGACCGGCCTTTCAAACCCGGAAAGACTTCACAGGCCGATGCCGACCACCGGCCCGCGAGCTTTGAAAAGGCGGGTTCGTTGGCGACGCGGATGTTCCTCTCCGCGCAGCCGGTGGCGAGGAGGGAGATGCTGAGCAGAATGAACACGGCGAGGTGTGAGGACTTAGGCGTCATTGATCCGTCCTTCTCGCGCTTGGGGCGCTTAATTCGCGATCAGTTGCGGCTCTCGGCGGGCGGTGGATTGCGACGTCCGCACTCCGGGCAAACGCCGCTTACGCTACCTGTCAGATTGTAACCACACGTGAAGCAGGCAAGCGGATCGCGCACGCGTAGGCTTACGGCCCTCTGGGTTGCCAATATTCCGGCCGCAGTTGCGAGGATGAACCAGAACGGAACGACAGCCCGCAATCTAGTGTATTCGCAATCCATTGTGACCCGCGGCGCGACCAGTCCGATGCGATCGCAAAGGCCCTCGTAAGCCGTGTATTGTTGTCGAGAGGTCCAATTCGACGTGTCGCCGGCACGACGGAGGCTCGGGTCGCCTGTTCCTCCACTGGGTCCGGGATCAGGCGTGACCACAACAAACCAACGCCCATCGCGAAAGCCGATGTTGTCCTTGCCCGAGTGCAATTCGATCGGAACAAGGAGACTGACAGCCCAGACGATGCAGAAGACGACCCATGTGCCCGTCTGAAGCCAGCGACGTGAACCCGACTTCGCGCGTCGTGGTTCTGGATATGCACCGAGTGAATGAGACGCTGCCCTCGGCGCTTTGACCAGCCCGGGCAAGATTGCGATGGCAACATGCAGCGGCATCAGCATCACCAGCGCGAGGGCGCAAGATTCCAGGGCGGTGAGCCAGCCGTTGCGTTCGCTTCCCGAACCGTAGTACCGGGAAACAACTGTATGCAGGCCCAACGGGCCAAGATCGATCATCGCCACAAGGCAAAGCCTCGTGAGCAATGTTCGCGGGCGGCTGTGTGATCCGACCACACTCTGCTCCATGCAGGCGAACGGGCCTGAGGGGTCCTGTCGCCTCGGTCATCAGTGGGCGACTGATTTCAAATTGCGGCGATCACGCCTTCCCGGCGCGATGAATCAGGGGTTGGGATCAACCGGTCGCGTGCCGTCTATCTGCGCAATGGCGCGCCGCACAACGTAGGGCTCAACATTGAACTCAATCGTCGGATCGGGAAGGATGGCTTCCAGGATCGGCCGGGCGTGGTCAACCGTTAGTTTCCACGCCGTGCTTGAGATGTAAGGACCATCCAAGATATCTCCCTCTCGTCTCAGTCAACAACCGCTCACCGCAAGCGCTTTGGCGGAATGAGTCCATCTATCTTGGCGATGGCTTCGCGGGCGGCGCTTGCCGTCGTATAGCCTTGCCAGCCAGCATCCTGAGCATCCAGATAAATTGCCTCAAGTGTGTCCCTTGCCGACGCCAATCTCAGGTCGCCCAAGATGGAAATCAAGAGTATCCGATTCACGCGGAGTTCGCTCACGATTGCCTCCGGACCAAAAAGATCACGGGGTTCGCCGGTTGGATCTGTCTTCGCGGGATTCAACATCGCCTCAGGCTTAATCAACAGATTACTGCAATCCCGATCGAGCTCCTTCTTTAGTTCTTCATAGTTTCCCGCACAATACAGCGAGAATAACCCTGCACTACGCTCGAACGGATCGAGCGACTGAAGACATCGCTCCATTAGCGGTTCGACAATTGCCGGGCGATTCTTTCTCTTTTCGGACAGGTTTGGCCCAACCCCTTTCCAGTTCCTAGCAGACTCGATCGCCTTTAGAATTAGGTAGGGATTCCGGCTCGCCATGGCAGCCTCACACATCCGCACCATCTCATCAGGACTCGCGTCTTTCTCACCCTCAATCAAATCCATGGCCAACTGACGTTGCGACGGCGCGAGGGGTGGTATCTTCTGAACCCTGACCTTTGCCGTCGTTCCTCGGAGCTCGATTTCCGGCTTATCCCGTTTGAATCCCCTCCCGTCCTCCTCGGTAAGGAACTCCGTTCCGTAGGAACCCTTACGAGACTTCTTCCTATCAAGCATGGCGAGGGCCTTCTCCGCGGTCGTGGCGGTTTCCTCGACGAGTCGGCCCTGCGAATCGGCGGCGATGGCCTCCAGATTCCTCCGCGCGGCCTCGATGCCCAGGCGTCCGCATGCATCGATCAGCCTGTGGCGCGTCTGCACGATGCCGGCGAGAGACGTCAAGGCGCCGACCTTTGCAGCGGTTTCTTCCGGAGAAATCCCGGGCTCCACATCGAATAGGTTCGGGTCGGCCGGCTCGGGTCGTACCAAGAGACACGACGAATCCCGCCCCAACTCGGCGGCCAGACGTTTGTCATCCTCAAGTAAGCTCAGAAAAAGCAGGCCGCTCATGCGATTGAATGCGTCCTGAGAACGCAGGCATTGCTCGATGAACTGCGTGAAAACGGCCAACCGGACCGCGCGCTTCTCGCTGCCGCCGGGGCCGTAGCTAACCCATTCAGACGCGCGAGACATCGCCGCCATGACCACGAAGGGATGCCCGGTCGCCAGGCCTGCGGCCACGTGCTGCTTGACCTGATCCGGGGAAAGCTCATCCAGCCGGGCACTTTGGAATTTCTGAATGACAGCAGATTCGTCAGTCGAGGCGGAGCTCACGGCCTGCCCGACGATTTTCGGCGGGGCGGCGCAGCCGGATGTGGCCGGAATTATACCAAGCATGAAGAATGCGAAGACTGCCCGAAGGCTGCGCGATGCGGCTCGAACTTGCATGGACGGCCCTCCTGAGGTACCTGCGCCCTGCGCAGAAAAAGCCCGACGATCAGGAATGACGAATCACGATACCCTCATTCATGCACAGCGGCAAAAGGGCGGCCCGGAGAAGGGACCGGCGGGCATCGCGGCGAATTGTCCCGTGTCGCGAAACGCCCGTGTTTGCCAGATTCCCGCCCGCGCATCCATAATGCACCCGCGAACGCGGACTACAGAATCTCAGGAGGCGACGCCATGAGTACGAATCGACTGTCCCTGGTGCAGCAGGCAATGCAGGCCGAGGGCCTCGACGCCCTGTTCGTCGCCAATCCGAAGAACGTCCAGTACCTCGCTGCCTTTAAGACGACCATGCCCGGAGAGGTGCAGCACTTTGGCGACCCGGAAGGCTACGCCGTCATCTACAAGGGCGAGTGCCATCTGCTCTGCGACGGGCGATACATCTCCGGCGTGCGGAAGCTCTCCGGCATCACCCCGCAGCTCATCACCTCGCCGACGACAGCGCGCACCTTCGCCGACAAGATTCGCGAGATCATCGGCAGCGGCCGCAAGACCGTCGGCTTCGAGCGCGGCGCAGTCCTCTACGGCGACGCCGTGGCACTGATGGAGTTCTCCCCCGACATCGACTGGAAGCCCGCCGACGACATCCTGACCACGCTGCGCGTCATCAAGACGGCCGACGAAGTCGAGCTGATCCGCAAGGCCCAGGCCATCACCGGTCAGTGCTTCGATCATATGAAGGCGTTCGTCAAGCCGGGCATGACCGAGAAGCAGGTCGCCGTGGAGATCGAGACGTTTCTGCGATCCAACAGCGACGGCAACTCCTTCGCGCCGATCGTCGGGTTCGGCGAGACGGCCTGCAACCCGCACTACACGCCCTCTGCGACGCGCAAGCTCGAAAAGAATCAGATGGTGTTGCTCGATTTCGGCGGCATCTACGAGGGATACTGCGGCGACATGACCCGCATGTTGTTCTTCGGCAAGGCCGACGACCGGTATCGCGAGGTGTACGACCTCGTGCTGACGGCGCAGAAGAACTGCGTCGCCGCGGTGAAGCCGGGCGCCGTCTGCCAGGACCTCGACGCCGTTTGCCGAAACTACTTCAAGTCGAAGAACTGCGCCGACGCATTCATGCACGGCACCGGTCACGGCGTCGGCCTCGCCATCCACGAAGACCCGCGCCTCAAGCCGACCTTCCGCAATCCCGTCGCCCCCGGCATGGTCTTCAGCGTCGAGCCGGGTTTGTATTACGCGGGCTGGGGCGGCATCCGCATCGAAGACCTCGTCGCGGTCACGGCCAGTGGCTGCGACAACCTCACGACCACTCCGAAGGACCTGATTGAAATACCGGTTTAATGATGCCGGGCACGCCGGAGAACCACGCGATGAAGCATGTCTCAATGTTGATGACGACGGTGGCCGCCGCCAGCCTGTTGGCCGGATGTGCCGCAGACACTGCGACGAAGGAGTCGGCCGATCGCCCGCGTATCGTGCAGGTGGAATCGCCGCAGGCGCTCAAAGACCTGATGGCTCGCGGCGACGCCGAGGTGATTCATGCGCTTGACCATGCACACTTCGTCAAGGGCCACATTCCCGGCGCAGTGAATGTTGACTATGAGAAGATGACCGAGTCGATGCTGCCTGCCGACAAGGACAAGCCGGTGGTTTTCTATTGCGCCGGCGGGGGCTGTCCGGTGAGTCGCATGGCGGCGAATAAGGCGATCCGCTGGGGGCATCAGCATGTCAGCGTTTTCGAGGGCGGCATCAAGGCCTGGCAAAGCGCGGGCATGACTGTCGCAAAAGGCGAGTGATTCTCATTCGCTGCGGATTGCCTGCGGACCCGCTCAAACGCTCGACGGCTCCGCCGACTCCGCCCGCAGACAGGTCGCCCAATTCGGCGCGCCACCAATCAGGTATTTCTCGATCTGACTGCAACCGCTTGCGGGGACCACGCTCCAGATCAGCCGACCGATCGGCGAAAGCGGCGGTGGATCGCGCGTTGTCTCGACGAGGCATTGCAATAGCGCCTGCTCGATGCGACTTTTGCCCAGTTGCGGTTGTTTCATTTCCTGCCAGGTCCGGGCGAGCTGCTCGACGATGTCCGACTCAGACCCTTCGCGCGCTTTGAGACATGCGAACGTCAGCAGCGCGGCGGCCTCCAGCCGATAGTCGCCGTGGTAGGCAATGCCGAACTCCCGCGCGGCCTCCTTCACCCGGCCGTGCCGCAGATGGTCTGCGGCCAGCAGGAATGATGCGCCGGCGTTCGGCGCGGCATCGTCCAGGAGTGCCCGCACGACGGCGGCCCGCGCTTCGACCGTGCTGCCGGTCCAGGCCGCGATGGCGCGAGTGTCTGTCTCAATCCGCCGCCGCCTTGAAACGAAGGCCGCGACGACGATCGAACCTACGAGCAACACGCCGATAATCAGGAAGAATCTCACGCCGATTCTTGTAGTTTGCGGCCGATATCGTGTCAATTCGACCGCCGACCACGACCGTATCGGGCCTCCAACCGGCAGTTGCCTTATCTATGAAACTGCTCACTTCGCAAACGAAGCCGGACGATTAACAAGACCGGGAGTCTGTCCGGTCCGGCGTCCCTGCGCCCGGGCAGAGCCTTGGTTATGGGCTTCGTGGTTTGATCGGTGATCCAGCCGTGATTCGGTGAATCTCAGTAGTCCTCGGCGACTCGGGGGAACCTGCAGGGGATTCGGGGCGACCTAGGTGCATTCAAAATCTTCCACACTTGATCCCCATCGACCAGACTCAACCGTCGGCGCCCCACCAGCGAACCCATCACGCTCAGACACATCCAACCGGGCTCGCGACGAACTGCTTCGGTCGGTCTTCGAGACGACGGTTGACGGGATTATCGTCATCGACGCAACCGGCATCATCGAGATCGCAAACAACGCCGCGACGATATTGTTTGGGTACTCCGAAGAGGAGATGATCGGACAGAACGTCAAGATGCTCATGCCGTCGCCCTATTGCGACGAGCACGACGCCTATCTCCAGCACTATCTGCAAACCGGCGTCCGAAAGATCATCGGCATCGGTCGCGAGGTCGTCGGCCGACGCAGGAATGGGACGACATTTCCGATGGACCTCTCCGTCAGCGAGATGGCGGTGGACGGCGTACGCAAGTTCACCGGCCTCGTTCGTGACATCTCCGACCGCAAGCTGGCCGAGTCGCAGGTGGCGGCTCATGCCATGGCCCTGGCCCTGGCAAATGAAAACCTCGAAGCGCAGCGGGACAAGCTCGTCAAGCAAGGTCGCGAGCTTGAAGCGGGCAACGCCGCCCTTCAGGACGCCATGGTCAAGGCCGAGGCCGCGACTCAGGCCAAGAGCGAGTTCCTCGCCAACATGAGCCACGAAATCCGAACGCCGATGACCGCCATTCTCGGTTACGCCGAAATCCTCGGCGGACTCGCCGCACAGGCAGACGCCCCGCACGAATGGCAGGACGCCATCGCCACGATCCGCAAGAACGGCGAGCACCTCATCACCATTCTCAACGACATCCTCGACCTCTCCAAAGTCGAGAGCGGCAAGCTGACGATCGAAGAGATTCCGACGGACCCACGCGACCTCGTCTCGGGGGTCTGCGAACTGATGAGGAGCCGGGCGAATCTCGGCGGACTCTACATCCATCTCGAACTCGAGGACGAGTTGCCCGCCGCCGTGGAAACCGACCCGACGCGCCTCAGGCAGATACTCCTCAATCTCGTCGGCAATGCCATCAAGTTCACGCCAAAAGGCGGCGTGACCGTTCGCGCTTCAAAGCCCAAAGCTCATGATGACCTGATCCAGTTCGACGTCATCGACACCGGCCTCGGCATCAGTCCGAAGAAGCAGAATCAATTATTCTCCCCGTTCTTCCAGGAAGACTCCTCCGTCACCCGACGGTTCGGCGGAACGGGCCTGGGTCTCGACATCTCCCGGCGGCTCGCCCGACTGATGAACGGCGACCTCGTCCTGGTCGGGTCGAAACTGGGAGAGGGCTCGCATTTTCGAGTGACCGTGTACGCGCGACCCACCGACGCCGACGTGACGGGCACAGTCCAGTCAAGAAATCACGGCCGTCATGACCTGGACGAGTCTTCTGAAGCGGAGTTACGGATCGACGGGCCGTACCGCATTCTCCTCGCCGAAGACAGCCCGGACAGTCGCAAGCTGATCTCGCTCTTTCTCACAAGGGCGGGCGCCCAGGTGGTGGCGGTGGACGACGGTCGGAAGGCGATCGACGCCGTGCAGGTCGCTTTGAATGCGGACATGGCCTTCGACATGATTCTCATGGACATGCAGATGCCCGCCCTCGACGGATACGCCGCCACGCGTCAATTGCGCAAGAGCGGCTGCAAACTGCCAATCATCGCGCTGACGGCCCACGCCATGGCCGAGGATCGGGCGAAGTGCCTCAGCGCGGGATGCGACGAATACGAATCCAAGCCGATCATTCGCGCGAGGCTGATCTCACTTATCAACAGCTTCGCAGCGCGAGCGAAGGCCGCGAACACCGAATGCGGGGTGTCATAAATATGATCAATAATGGACAGATCAAGGTTCTTGTCGCCGACGACAATCGGGCGTTCGTGGAATTGATCGCTTCTTTTCTCCAAAAGCGGGGATTGGAGGTATTGACCGCCCGGGACGGACGCGAAGCGCGCAGCATCATCGAGAACCACGGGCCCGAACTGGTTATCACCGATCTGGTCATGCCCGTCCTGAATGGTTTCGAGCTTTGCCGCTATATTCGAAATGCCGAGACCGTCGGTTTCACCTATGTCGTGGTCATGACCGCCAAGTCGGACGCGGCCACGCTTTGCGCTGCCTTTGACGCCGGCGCGGACGACTGCATTCGCAAGCCCTTTAACGAGCAGGAACTCATTTCGCGAGTCCGGTCGGCCGAGCGAATTATCCGCCTCGAGGCCTCCTACCGGCAGAACGCCATGCGACTCCACAGAGTCAATGCCGAAGTCGCCGCGGCCAATGACCGACTCCTGCAAAAAGCAAGCATGCTCACCGCCTCCCACGAAACCGCCACCATCGAAAAGGCCGCCGCCGAAAAGGCATGTCGGGAAAAGAGCGACTTTCTAGCCAACATGAGCCATGAACTCCGCTCGCCGCTCAGCGCCATTCTGGGATACGCCGAACTGCTCCACGCCGACGGAGACATCAGCAAGGCCCCGCCCCAGCGCGTTAAGGCCCTCGAAACCATCCTTCGAAACGGGAATCATCTCCTCGAAGTCATCAATGAAGTCCTCGATCTGTCGAAGATCGATGCCGGACAATTTCGCATCGAGACGGTCCCGTGCCGACCCGTCGACATCGTCGAGGAAGTTCGAGACCTGTTGCAGGTCATGGCCGACGAGAAGGGGCTCGGCCTCACCGCAGACATCGACGGCTCGATTCCCGATCTCATCGAAAGTGACCCCGTGCGGATCAGGCAGATCCTGATCAACCTCGTCTCTAACGCCATCAAGTTCACGGAAAGAGGCAGCGTCAGAATCGTGCTCAGACAGGCACGCAATGATCAAGACAACACCTGCCTGCAATTCGATATCATTGACACCGGGATCGGGCTCACGTTGGCCCAGCAGAAGGAAATCTTCAACAGGTTCAGCCAGGCGGATAATCAGGGCCGTGCATCGGGTCTCGGCACCGGCCTCGGGTTGGTCATCAGCAAGCAGTTCGCCCAGTTACTCGGCGGAGACATCGAGCTCGACAGCGAACCGGGCAAGGGCAGTACCTTTCGGCTCACGGTCGCGACCGCCGGCGCCGGTCAGGCTTCGACGGCCCACGCGCGGGCGATTCACGATGCCGTGCCGACGAGGACGCTCGATCACGAGCACTCATCAACCAACCTCGGCGCTGTCCGAGTGCTCCTCGCGGAAGACAACCAGGATTCGCAGCGGTTGCTGTCCGAATTCATGCGCCGAGCCGACATCGAGGCCGGCATCGCATCGGACGGGAAGGCCGTCGTCGAAATGGCGCTCACCGCCGAAGCCTCGGACAAACCGTTCGACATGATTCTCATGGACCGACAGTTGCCCATCATGTCCGGTGTCGAAGCGACCGCCGAGTTGCGCGCCCGGGGCTTCCGAAAGCCGATCATCGGCCTCAGCGCCGGCATACAGCCTCACGAGATAAGCCAGATGATGGAGGCCGGCTGCGTAGCCTGCGAAGCAAAGCCCATATCCCAGGAAAAACTCATTCACACGATTCGCCACTGGATACACCACAAAGGAGAAACGACCATGGGGCCGGAGAACGCGACAACAGAACCGATCGTCAGCACATTGGCCGGCGATCCGGACATGCACGAGTTGGTCAGGGAATTTGTCGACGCTCTGCCCGGCAAGGCGTCACAGCTCCGGGACATGCTCGCCGCCCGTGACATTGAGTCGCTCGCGCGGCTGGCCCACCAGCTCAAAGGCTCCGCGGGCGGATATGGATTCCCAGCCATTACGGATCATGCAGCCCGGCTCGAAGACACCGCCAAGCACACGAAAGATATCCAGAAACTCAACGATCAGGTCCGCGAGATCGCGGACATGTGTCAGCGGGCCAGCGCCGCACCTCGATAGTCCATCAGAGTCCATATGGTCAAGCGCCTGCTTATTGTTGATGACGACAGCTTCAGCGTCCGGCTGCTGGAGAAGTACCTCGCCCATTCGGGGTACGAAATCCACAGGGCCGCCAACGGCAAGGAGGCCCTTCACATGGCGCTCCAGATTGCCCCGGACATCGTCATCACGGATTGGGTCATGCCTGAAATGGACGGCCTCGCACTGGCCAAGGCGCTCCGTCAGCACGAAGGCATCGGCTTTACCTATGTCGTCATGGTCACCGCGCAGTCGGACATTGAAAACCTCGTGGAGGCCTTCGAGTCGGGCGTCGACGACTTCCTGAAGAAGCCGATCAACCGAACCGAACTCACCGCCCGGCTCAGGGCCGGCGAGCGCATCATCGACCTCGAACGACGCGCCGTGAAGCGGCAGCGGGAGATTCATCGCCTCAACGCGGAGATGGCTGTTTCACACCAGAAGCTCGAAGCCCTCAACAACAAACTCAATACGATCGCCGTGACGGACGAGCTCACCGGGCTCCTCAATCGACGCGAGGCAATCGCTCGACTCAAGGAGCAATGGGAAACGCAGAGTCGCTACAAGTCCGACTTCAGCATCATCGCCATGGACATCGACCACTTTAAGCAGGTCAACGACACCCATGGGCACGCCGCCGGCGATCTGGTCCTCAAGTCCGTCGCTGAGTGTATGAAAGAGACCGTGCGAACCACGGACATTGTCTGTCGAACCGGTGGCGAGGAGTTTCTTGTCATCTGCCCGAACGTCGGCATCGACGGAGGCCAGATCTGCGCCGAGCACCTCCGCGCAAATGTCGAGGGAATGGTCTGCTCCTTCGAGGGACATTCGATTCCTGTCACCGTCAGCGCAGGCGTGGCCGAGCGGATGTCGGGCCACGTCACGCCGGATGATGTTCTGGTTGCCGCTGACAAGGCGCTTTACGAATCCAAGCGCAACGGTCGAAATCGAGTCACCGTCGCCGGGGGCGTCCCCAGCCCTTGATTCGCCGCCGCGCCGCCTCGACACTACGCTTGATGGTCAGGCCCTACGCACAAATTGAAAAGTCGATTCGCACACCGACCGGCGACCGCGATGCCGACATGCAGGCCTTCGTCGATGCGACGTGGCCCGCGCTTTATCCAACTGGCGTCTCGTGGCTTGGATTCTACGTTGACCACGGCGGTGATGAGCTCATCCTCGGCCCCCGGCGCGACAAGCCCGCCTGTTCACCCATCGGCCTGCACGGCGCGTGTGGAAAGTCATTCACGTCGAGGCAGCCTCTCGTCGTCCGGGATGTCGCCGACTTGGGAGCGAACTACATCGCCTGTGACCCGCGCGACAAGTCCGAGGTCGTTGTTCCACTCATCGACGCACAGGGCGCATGCTGGGGGGTGCTGGACCTCGACAGCTACGACGTCAACGCCTTTGACGACTCGGACGTTGCGGGGCTGAACATGCTTCTCAGAAAAGCGGGGCTCACGACCTGACCTTAACCGATGCAGGCGCGACTTAATCCTTCACGACCGGATAGCCCGCCTCGCGCCACGCACGAATCCCCCCGTCCATGGAGATGACGTTGCGATAACCCATCTTCTTCAGCGCCTCGGCCGCCAGGGCCGATCGATATCCCCCGCCGCAGTAAAGCACGACCTCCGCGTCAGCGTCCGACACACGGGCCTCGATGTCGCGCTCGATGATGCCCTTGCCGAGATGAATCGAATTCGGCAGATGTCCCTCGGCCCACTCGCTCTCCTCGCGGACGTCGATCAGATAGAATTTGTCGCCGCGATCGATGCGCGGCTTCACCTCGTCGATCGTCACTTCGTGGACGTGCTCCCTGGCGTCATCGACGAGCTTCAGAAATCTCGGTGCGTGTTTGGTCATAGCGTGCCCTCCACTTTCATGGGTGCGAGATCGAATCCGATTCTCCGAGCCAGCCGCGGCCCGGTCAAGGACGCCGCCTCCGTTATTTGACTTGGATGCACTGATTCGATCTACTGCAGTGGGGAGATGTGGCCGCATGGCGATTGCCGTCGCGATTACGCGCGATCTGATATTTTCCACCAAGATCACCGGCACCGGCAAAGCCCTGGGGCTGGATGCTCGCGCCGCCTCGCTGCCCAGCGCTGCTCGCGCCGCCCTTTCCGGCGGTGATACGCGGCTGGTCTTCGTGGACATGGCCCTACCCGACAGCGAGGGCGTTGATGCGATCGCCCACGCCGCCGGCCTCGACCCGCGACCGACGATTGTCGCGTTTTATTCTCATGTAGACGCCAAGCTGGCCCAGATGGCCACCGCGGCCGGGGCCGACATCACGATGCCGCGATCCCGCTTTTCCGAAGAGCTACCCGCGATTTTCCAGAAGTATTGCGGCCCCGCTGCCTCCTGACGCCCTCCGATCGAACACGGCGGCGGGCCGACCCGTACCATATAATGAGCGAGCCGGTTTCATTCGCGAATTGTAGTTCGCCCACATCGAAAGGAGCAGCACGCATGGCTACCAGCACATCGACCGTCGAACTGGGCAACACCGCCGCTTATCAGGACAAGCTCATCGGCCAGCTTGGCGGGCGCGATCCGATCGACGTCCTCGGCAAGACGCCGGACGCGATGGACCGTTTCGTCGCCGACAACGACGCCGCAACGATGCGCGCGAGACCCTTTCCCGGAAAGTGGACCCCGCTGGAGATCATCGGCCACCTCGTCGATGCCGAGTTCCTCTTCGCCTATCGCGTGCGGCTGATTCTCTGTCAGGACGCCCCCGCCATTCAGAGCATGGATCAGGAACTCTGGGTCACCGGGCAGCGTTACAACGAGCGCGAGCCGGCGGAGCTGGCGGCCGACTTTCGGGCGCTGCGAAGGATCAACGTGGGGCTGTGGCGGCGCATGCGACCGGAGGATCTGAAAAAGTTCGGTCGCCATGCCGAACGCGGGGACGAATCGCTTCAAACCATGCTGCTCATGCACGCAGGGCACGACCTGTCGCACATCGATCAGATCACGCGCTATCTGGCGGCGATTCGAGATCACTGATCGGCACTCGTGCGCTGACGGGCAGCGGCGCCGACCACGAACGCATCACGTCCACGCCGATCGCCGCGACGATCAGGATCGTTCCGCCGGCGAAGTAGAGCGTCAGCGGCACGTCGAAGAACACGCGCTCTACCAGCACGGTGATGAGAAAGTGCGCATTGACCACGATCATTGCCCGGGTGGCGTCGTGCTTGGCGATCACGACGTAAGTCAACAGATAACCCAGATAGCTGCTGACCACCGTGATGAAAAGGAACCCGCTGACCCCCCGCCACGTGACGCCGGACATTTCAAAAGATCGCAGCGACCACAATCCGAACGGCGTATGCACCGCCGCGCCGAGCAGAAACACCGCCGTCAGCGAAGCGAGTGCTCCGTACTTCTGCAGGAAGGCCTTGCTGGAAATCACGAACGCCGCCCATGAGACGACCGCCAGCACCAGCAGCAGATCGCCCAGGAGCGTATCGCTCCAGCCCGAAGTCGATTGAAGCGAGACCTTGAGCGATGGGTAGAGCACACACGTCGCCCCGGCGAAGGCCAGCACCGCCGAGACGAGCATGATCCCGGAGTACGACGACTTCCTCGCCAGTACCGATCCCCAGAAGACCAGCACCGGC
>Ga0268299_1000298_pt1 | contig 174643 bp, 103 predicted proteins | sample NOBtaG_FD_193484 | JGI IMG/M metagenome (GOLD analysis project Ga0268299, IMG submission 193484) | Activated sludge microbial communities from bioreactor in Nijmegen, Gelderland, Netherland - NOB reactor | ecosystem: Engineered > Bioreactor > Aerobic > Activated sludge | place: Netherlands... | reverse complement strand
GCGCCTGCTGGGTGGCCACGGGCTGTTGGCGCAGCGCCTCCAGGTAGCGCTCGTAGAGGATACGCTCGCTGGCCGCCTGCTGGTCTATGAGCATAAACCCCGACTTGATCTGGCTGACGATGTACTGGCCGTGTATCTGGTACGGTTCTTTTTGGCCCTTGGAAAACGTGCCGCTCTCGTCGTCCAGCGCAGTCGGTTCCTCGCTCGAGCGCACGGCGAAGCCGCTCTGGGGCGTGTCGGCGGAGGCATCCGAGGGCAGGAAGGCCGACCGGGCATCGTCGGCATCGGCGGTGGCCCTGGAGTCCAGCAGGTCGAGGCCCTCGTAGAGGCGCTGCCAGTTGCGCAGGTTGTCGTCGGCGAGCCGGTCCGGGGGTTTGGAACCATAGTCGCGCACGGCGCCGGGCCGCTGGCCGGAGGGGCGCAGTTGCGGCGACGGTGTGGGGCTGGACTGGAATGCCGGCTCCTGCTCGAAGTCGAGCGTCGGTGTGACGCTGTACGCGCCGAGGGCATGGCGGACGGTGACCTTCAGGTAGTTGTACACCAATTTTTCGTCGTCGAACTTGATCTCCTGCTTGGTCGGGTGCACATTGATGTCAATGCGGTTGGGGGCTATTTCGAGGAAAAGGACGTACAGCGGGTAGGTGTCCGGCGGCAACATTTCCTCGAAAGCGCCGACCACGGCGTGGTGCAGGTAGCTGCTCTTGATGAAGCGTTTGTTGACAAAAAACAACTGCTCCCCGCGCGTTTTTTTGAAATAGTCCGGTTTGCCCACGAACCCGCTGATCTTGAGGATGTCCGTTTCCTCATGTACCGGCACGAGTTTTTTGTTGGCGGCTTCGCCGAAAATCTTGACGATGCGCTGCCGCAGGTTGCCCGGTGGCAGGTGGAACATTTCCGAGTCGTTGTGGTGCAGGGAAAAGAACAGGTCGGGGTTGGCCACGGCGATGCGTTGGAATTCGTCGAGGACGTGGCGCATTTCCACGGGGTCACTTTTGAGGAAATTGCGGCGCGCCGGGACGTTGAAAAACAAATTTTTGACGGCAATACTGGTGCCCACCGGCGCCTGGCAAGGTTCATGGATTTTTATGGTGGAACCCTCCACGACCACACGCGTGCCGAGTTCGTCCACCGCCCGGCGGGTGCGCAGTTCCACCTGTGCCACGGCGGCGATGGAGGCCATGGCCTCGCCCCGGAAACCCATCGTTTTGATCTCGAACAGGTCGCGCGCCTCGCGGATCTTGGAGGTGGCGTGCCGTTCGAAGCACATGCGGGCATCGGTTTCCGACATGCCGCAGCCGTCGTCCACCACCTGTACGAGTACTTTCCCGGCATCGCGGAGGATGAGTTTTATTTGGGTGGCGCCCGCGTCAATCGCGTTCTCCATCAGCTCCTTCACCACGGAGGCAGGGCGCTGCACCACCTCGCCGGCGGCGATCTGGTTGGCGACGTTTTCGGGCAACAACTGGATTACGTTCGTCATGGTGGGTACCGTACCTGCCAAGAGGCTCACCTTGGCGTCGTGTTTGGGATGAAGCGGTATCGGAGGTGCAAAGATAGCTCAATTTTGCTTGGGCGGAGGCCCGGTTTTTGTCGCGTTCTGAAATATCCGGGAAAATCTGTACGCTCAAGGCTGCCATTGTTTGCGCACAGTTTTTACTTTTGCCGCTCTTTTGGACCTTACCTCAACTCGTTCGATAGCATGGAAAACATTTCCAATTCTCGCGGCAAAGGCTACTGCATCCTGTACATTTTTATGGGCCTCTTCTTTTTCACGGCTCTGGTGCTGATGCTGTACAACCGGAATGCCATTCTGGATTTCCCGAAGTAGGGAACGCGGGCTTCAGCCCGCATGGCGGGATTGGACACCGATGCCACGGATCAGACACGGATTTTCACGGATAAAAAATATCGGAAAGAGTATCCGTGAAAATCCGTGTCTGATCCGTGGCATCGGTGTCCAATCCCTAAAGCAAATCCCGCATTTTGTCTGCTATTGCGCGAACAAAACGCATTTGCCCGAAAGCACCTGCGAGCCAATCCTGTACATTTGGACTTTCTTTAACCGGTAAGCCATACTTGCCCTGCATGTTCAAATGTTTTCTCTCCTGCGCCGGGGTGCTGCTCGGCGTTTTTGCCGCCTCGCTGTCTGCCCAAACCATCAGCATTTCGTACCAAACGCCCGACCAGTTGGTCGTGTGCTCGACGGATACGCTCCGCATCACCGTCCAGAACAATACGGCTGTGCCCATAGCGGGCGCGTTGCTGGACATCGAACTGCCAGCGGGCCTCCACTACATTCCCGGCAGCGCGATCGGCGCTGCGGATTCCATCATTTCCGACCTGGAAAAACCCGTGCTTGCCCTGCCGATCCTGCCGCCCGGCGTGCCGGTGGTGGTGCGATTACAATTGTCCGCCACCTGCGATTTGGTGGAGGCAATCAACTCGGCCCAACTGTTCAGTGCCCTGTTGCGGGTGAGGGCCGGCGCGTTGCAGGAACAGGTGACGACCACCAAATTTCAAATACAGACCAGCCTGTTGGTCATCACTCAGGTGGACAACAGCGTGCTTTCAGGCGAAAAAGGCGATGTGCTCACCCGCACCCTGCATGTGCGCAACACCCGTCTCGGCCCGGTGCGGCACCTGTTCGTGCGCGACGCGCACGAGGGCGGCATCCGCATCCACATACCCGGCGCTGTGACCGAGCAGAACAGCCCCATTTTGTACACCGCGTACTTTGACGGAACGTTTTTCAGCCAGTTCGGCAACGGCGATGCGCTGTTCGATTTCGGCGAGACGGTACTGATCAAGGAGGAGGTAGAGCTCACGGATTGCGGCATACCGCCCAAAACGACCCGGTCGTCCATCGCTACGGAGTGGAGCTGTGCGGCGACAGACCCGCCCTGCCAGGGCGACAGCATAGTGGCCGATGTACACATCAAGACTTCCACGAAATTGCCCATCCTGAACGTGCAGGCGACATATCCGATCCCTTGGGAACGCTGCGGGCAGTCGCCGACCCTTGGGACGCTGAAGGTCATCAACTACGGCCCGGCCCCGGGCGAAGACGTGTTCGTCAATATCGCGGTGGCGCAGCCGTACGGGCCGACGGCCATTGACCCGAATTCCATCCGGATCGTGGCCAATGGCGTGGCAACTCCCGTGCCGGCCAACCTGTTCGATACGCTCCCGATGCCGCTCTGCGGAGTGACGTACGCGAGCGCCGTCAGTTTTGTTGTGCCCTTGGTGCCAGCGTTCGATACCGTGGAGGTGCATTACGATTTTTATTACTGCACGGAAATGTGCAGCCCCGTAACGGCGCCCATCACCGTCAACCATTTTTACCGGGTGCCCTGCCCGGAAGGCGGCTCGGAAAGCAGCCTGAACCAGGTGGTCATGCGCCCTACCGACCTGTTGCTGGCCAACGTGTACTACCAGATCGGGGAATGTCTCGACGATGGGCAAACCTACGATTTCAGGTACGTGCTCAACAGCGACCGCCTCGTGGGCGACTCGGGCTACCTGTGGATCGAGTTGAACCTGCCCTGGGGCCTGTTTTGGTCGGACGACTGCCCGCCGGTGCTGGGCGGCAAATCGCCTGTGTCGTTTTCGATAGATACCCTGTTGCCGTTTCAGCGCGTGCGCATGGGCTTCGAGCTGCCCTTGTCATCCAGCGCCTTGCAGCTGCCGTTTTGCCTTCGAAACACCTGTGCGAGCGATGCCGCATACGTCTATGTGGGGGCGGAAAATGGGCAGCCGCCAAACGACGACGGGATTTTTTATGTGTACGACCTGCCTCCGGGCGATTCCTGCGGCGTCTGCGGGTACGAGGTGCGCACCAGGGCCATGCTCTCGCTGGACTTTAACGCCGACCTCGACTGCGCCTTTTCGGTGTGCGATTCGTTCAAACTGGCGACTTCCTGCCAATGGCCGGGGTGCGAAGGCGGCGGCGGCGGCGGCTCGGGCGACGACACGGGACTTCGCCAGTATTTTTATGCAGAACGCGCCAACCTTGGATTGCCCGACAACAACAACGACCGCGAGGCCGACCCGTCCGGGGCCATTGACCCGACAAAAATCCGGCGCGACCGCTTCATCTCGGGCGACACCCTGTCGGCTACATTTGCCACCAAAGTCGTACAAGGGGCCAATATCGGCGCCTTGATTTACCAGATGTTTGTGGAAACGGCCCGAAGCGACTTTGGCCATGCAAACGTGCTGGACACGTTCGAACTGGGGCCGCAAAAGACGAACACGGCGCGGCAATACCTCGCAGACACGACCCACTTGCGCCTGCTGCAGGCAAGCCTAACCGTGTGGGACTCGGCGGCAAACACCTCGTACACCTGCGACAACTTTTTCAACGACTGGTACACAGGGGATCTGTTTGGGTACGTGCTTCCGGTGAACATCAAACCTTTCGCCGTAGAAGACCAATTGACCTCCATGAGCCGCCTGTTTGTCCCGAACTTCGGCGCGCTGGCCGCTACGGGCTGCCTTCCGGCAGGGTTTGTGATGAAAACCGGCGACTCCATCGCCGTGCACACGTCCTGGAAACTGGATTTCAACTTCGTTCCGTTCTCCAAGCAGCACCAGCCGCCGCTGATCAATGTCGAGCTGGGCATGAATGCCAGGTTGGGCTACGGCCCGACATACTGGAACTACCGGCAGTTCGATACCCTGATGATCCAGTATTCCGGCGTGTGGGATTCGCTCACGGCGGGCATCTACGGCATCCGGCCCTGCGAACCGTCGCAGCAGGTGACGCCCTTCGCCTACAACGTGCGCCTCGCCCGCGAAAACCTGTTCCCCTACGAGGTGCGCCCGCTGTCGGTCATTTCGGATTACGCCATGATCATGCCGCCTGGGCTGGTGCCCACGTCCGCCCACTTGGCGTTCCTGCGCTTGCAGGAAAACATCCCCTTGCCGGCATACCAAAACATCCCCTTGCCCTTCTCGACGGTGCCGGATTCGGTGTTGTACGTGGATTTTTCCCCGGCGTACACCAAGGTGCTGGACGAAGGCTACGCGCTGCGGGCAAATTTGGTGTTCGGGCCTAGCTGTGCGTTCACCTTGCCGGACTCCTCCGCGCAGCATGTCACCTTGGACTTCGAGGGCTGCATCGGCATGCCCGACCCGCGTGTGGATACGTTGGAGCGCAAACTCGGTTTCTTCAGCAACCATCCCCGCGACACCATCACCACCGCGGAACCGCTGTATTTTTTCACGTCCGGCGCGGTGTCGGTGGATGTGCTCCTGCGCAACCTCGCTCCCGCCATGGCGCCCAACTACTGGATACAACTCGTGAATCCCGAGGGCGGCCTCGTCAATCCGACAATCACCATGCTCAGTACCGGCGCGGTGATTTCGCCCGCGAACGGCGTGTTCCACCTCGGCAACCTGCTCCCGCTCGGCCTGCAAAACCTGCGCATCTCCGCCACCAACACCTCCTGCGAGCAGCAGAGCCTGCTCGTGGTGTACGGCTGGAACTGCCAGCCCCTGACGCAACCCGACTCGGATGCCTGCGGACGGGACTCGCTCCTGATCCTGCTGCGGCCCCGGCAGCCGGAGATCGAACTGGAGCTCATCGGCCTGCCCGTCAACGTGCCCCTGTGCGACACGTCCGACTTCTTTGTACTGGAACTTTCCAACGCCGACCTCGGCCTGGCGTACGACCCGTTCGTCCACATCGAACTGCCGCCGGGGCTGACGCTCCTGCCCGGTTCCTGCGAAATAGCCTACCCGGCAAACGCGGCGTTCCTGCTCGCCCCCGACCCAACCGATACCGGCAACGGCCTGCTCGAATGGAACTTGACAGCCCTGCTGGACTCGATAGCCGTCAACGGCTTGCTCGGGGTGAACGCCACGCCCAAAAACGCGTTGCGCATCCGGTTCCGGGCGGCGGCGGAATGCGGGGCGGTGTCCAGCGCCCAATTGATTTTCGGCGCCCGCGCCGAATGGTACTGCGGCAAACCCACCAACAGCCTGCGCAAAGCCAGCGACCCGATCATCGTGGAAGGCGCTACGCCCACATACGCCGTGCAGCTCAATGTGACCGAAATACCCGGCGGCCCTGTGCCCTGCCATTCCGAACGCACGCTGTCCGTCGGCCTTATTCTGTCCGGCCCGGCCCTGCCCGGCGACAGCGTGTACCTGGAACTGCCGCCCGGCTATGCCTACGTTCCGGGGTCGTACCTGCCCGGCACCAATGCCCTGCCCGGCGGGCCGCAAGCATCCGGCAACGTACTGCGCTGGGCACTGCCGGTGGCGCTGCCGGCCAACTCGGCGGTGCAGTTCAGTTTCAAAGTATTGTCCGGCGACGCGCCGAACTGCGACGGTGCCGTGATACGGGTGCAGGCCCGGCAGCGCACGGCGGCGTTTTGCCCGACGATCAACGATTTTTGCACCATCTACGTGTCCACGGGGGAACGGCTGTTGCCCTTGGCGCCCTACGTTCCCGATGTGGCCATCACGAGCGCCACGGGCAGCATCGGCATGTCGGGTACGGGTGTGTTCGAGGTGGAGGTGACCAACAACGGCGGGGCGCCCGCCGCGCTTTCCGTGGTGCAAATCGTGCGCGACGTGGACGGCGACGGCGTGCTTTCGGCTGCCGACACGGTGTTTTTTGCGGGTTCGCCGGGGAAAACACTGGCTTCCGGCGAGACGTTTGTGGTGCCGCTTCAATCGCTAAACCCGCTCGACCTGTGCAACCTGCTGGTGGTCATCCCTGCTGGCGAAAACTGCGCCTGTGCCACGGTGGTTTTTCCGGTAACCGCGCAAGACGTGACCTATCCGCCGAAAATTTTGTGCCTTGGCGATTCGGTATTGCTTGGCCTGACGAACGGAAATATGCCCGGCCACACCTACACCTGGTCGGGAACCGGCGCTCCGGCGTGTACAGATTGCCCGCAATTCCACCTCCTGCCGGGCACTTCCGGCGCCTACACGCTGGTGTTGACCGATGCGGGACCGGGCTGTACCGTCGAGCACGCATTTTCTGTGCAGGTACTCGAACCGCCGGTACTGCTGGCGCAAAACGCCGCGATCTGCCGGGGCCAACAAGTGTTGCTGGAAACCTCGGCGGCAGCCACCTGGCAATGGTCGGGACCGGGCATCGGAAACCCCGGCGCGGCTTTCCAGAAGGTACAGCCTGCGCAAAGCGCCACCTACTATGTGACGGCCACCGGCACCGGCGGCTGCGTGCTGACGGACTCTGTCTCCATCGCGGTTTTCCTGCCCGATTCCATTGACCTCGGCACCGTCCGCACCTGCGAAGGCACGCCCGTGGATGTGTTTGGCACCATGACCGACGTGCCGGGGCTGTACCACAGCCCGCTCTTGACCAATGCGAACGGCTGCGACAGCATCGAGTTTTTGGTACTGGAAGTGACCCCGAACACCGAGGCGCAAATTGTCCGTTGCGCTCCCGACACGGTGCTGGTATTCAATAAGCCCGTGACCCTGGCGGGGACATACTGCGACACCATCCCCTCGAGTCTCGGTTGCGACAGCATCCATTGCGTGACCATCAGCGATTTCCCGATTCCGAGCTTGCCCGAGGAGGCCGACACGATTTTTTTCCTGGCCGGAACCTCCGTCGTGCTGCCCGGCCCCGGCGGGTACGCCGGGTACTTGTGGATGCCCCCCGACTGGCTCGACTGCCCGACTTGTCCCAGTCCCACGGCCACGCCGCCGGACACGATGGCGTACACGCTCGTGGTGCGCACGGGTGACAACTGCCCGGACACCATCACGTACCGGCTATTCCCGTTTCCGCCCTGCGACCCGGCGCGGATCAGTATGCCCAACGCGTTCACGCCCGACAACGACGGCACGAACGATTCGTTCGCACCGGTCTTTCACGAAGGGGTGGAGGTCATTTCCCGGCTGACGATTTTCAACCGCTGGGGACAAAAAGTGTACGAATCCACCGCCCCGAACGCGGCCTGGGATGGCACTACCGGGGGCGAGCCGGCGCCGTCGGACGTGTACGTGTGGTTGCTGGAAGTGCTGTGTGCCGAGGGCGAACGGAAGTTGCGCTGGGGGGATGTGGCGGTGATGCGGTGAGGGAATCAAAGGCTCACCCGGAACACATCGGCAGCGCTGATCTCAAAATCCGGCAAAACGGGAGCAGCGCTGCAGCGCATGGCGCCTTCGCATACGGTCACGTCGGTTGGGGACAGGTACACGGAAACCGTCTGTTCAGCCGGACTGATATACCAAGCTACGCGGACACCGGCTCGAAAGTATTCGCGCCGTTTCAGTACGATGTCGTCGTGCCGGTCGGTAGGTGAAATTATTTCGATGACAAACTCCGACACCCGTTCATTGGCGGATTTGATTTTATCGTCCGGCCAAAACGACAGGTCGGGCCGGCGTTGCTGGTCGGGGCCGGTCAACTGATCCATTTCGGGAATGAGTTCAGCGCCGGTTGTGTAGGCAGTTGTGCGGGCGAAAAGCCGGGAAAGGTTGCGAATCATGTGGGCATGTTGGGCATTCATATTGCTTCGGTACTTTTCAACCCGGCCTTTGTTGAACTCGTATTTGAAGTCGTCTTCCCGGCTTCCGTACCGCTTCCTGAACTCCGCGAGCGTCATTGGGCGCGGGGCGGGTTTGATGGGCGGCGCCATATCTGCTTGACCGGTTGCGCTGTTTTGCATCGTTGCGTTTAATTTGCTGAAAATGGTTGTGTGAGGACGGGCAAAGTTAGGGGAATAACGCACATGTGCAAAAAGTGCCAGACCTTCGCACATGGATAACTTTGCCAACCCACCCACATCATGGCTACAACAAAACGCCGCCCCCGCCGGCTCCGCCGCATCCTGTTGATTATTGCTTTGGTTTTGGGCCTGTTGGCACTGGCCCTCGTCGCCGTGGCGGCATTTTTCAACAAGCAGATCACCGAGCGGGTGCTCGATGAGGTGCGCAGCAGCCTGCGCACCGAACTCGAGGTGCGCGACGCGAGCCTGTCGCTGCTCAGCGGGTTCCCCAACGCCTCGGTCAACCTCGCCGACGTGCGCATCAAGGACGCCTTCGGCAAAAACCTGCTTGCTGCCCGCGAGGTGGCCTTCCGGTTCAAGATCACCAGCCTGTTCGGCGACCGCATCGAGGTCAAGCACCTGCGCATCAGCGGCGGCGGCATCGCCGTACACGTCAATGCCCGGGGCAAGGCCAACTACGATATTTTCAAAAAAAATGACAGCGCGGGCGGCAACCTGAACATCGCTCTCGAAAACGCCGAACTGAGCAACCTGCTCGTGTCGTTCCAAAATGCCGTGACCCGGCAGACGGCCGAACTCAACCTGCGTAGCGCGGGATTTGCGGGCGACTTTGCGGTCAACAAGTTCGACTTGTCCGCCCAGGCCGACCTCAGCGTGGCCCGCGTGCAGCTCGGCGACAGCCGCTACCTGCTCGGCAAGGTCGTGCGCTACAACGCCGTCATTGCTGTGGACATGGACAAGGGCCTGTACGATTTTCAGAGTGTGGAACTCAACGTGGGCGGCAACGGCTTCAGCGTGGAAGGCATTGTGCTCAACAAGCCCGATTACGCCGACATCAACCTGAAACTGACGGGCACGGAGGGCGACGTGTCGCTCGTGGCCGACCTGCTGCCCGACCCGTACTACAGTTATTTTCAGGATTTTCAGAGCAGCGGTGCCTACACGTTTTCCGCCTTTGTGCGAGGACGGGCGAGCAAGACCCGTACGCCCACGATGGGCGTGGAAATGGCCCTGCGCGACGGCTCGGTGCGTTCCGAAAAATTGCAAAGCCCGTTGCGAAACGTGTCGTTCCGCGCCGTGTACAGCGCCCCGCACGACGGCAAAGGGGTGTTCGAGATCGCCGATTTCAGGGGCGATTTCGGGGGGCAGCCCCTCGCGTTCAATCTAAAGGTCAGCGACCTCGACGACCCGCTGGTGGACTTTCGGTTCGACGGCGCCCTACCCTTGGATGTCGCCTACGGCCTGCTCGACAACCCGGCGGTGACCGACGGCAGCGGCCTCGTGCGGGTGCGCAACCTGAGCGTGCAGGGCCGCTATGCCGACATGACCAGCATGGGCCGTATCCCGAACGTGCAGCTTGCCGGCGACATCCAGTTCGAGGAGGCAGGCATCACCTACAACGAGGTGCCGGTTGCGCTGCAAAGCGGTCGGCTGACCCTGGCCGGCAATGCGCTCGCGCTCGACAGCCTCGCGGCCCGCATTGGCGACAGCGACCTTGCGTTCACGGCCACTGCCAAAAACCTGCTGCCCATACTGTTTGCCGATTCGCTGAACACCGCCGATGCCCTGCTGGAATTTGACGGAAAACTGCATTCCCGCCGCTTCGACGCCACGCAGTTCTTGGCCATGTTTGCCGTGTCGGAAGATGCCGCCGGAGGCGAGCAGCCCGTGCTCGATTCCATGCGCACCGCCGCCAACCTCGAGCGCCGGCGATTGACCGACCGGCTGCAAGGCACGTTCGAGGCGACGTTTGATAATATTGAGTATGAAAAACTACGCGGCCAGAATTTCAGAGGCCAACTCGTTTTTGACCACAACCAACTCGCGCTCAAGGGCGACGTACACACCATGCAGGGCGCTGTCAACCTCGATGGCATCGTATATTTTGCCATCAGTCCGACGATGCAGGTGCGCATCGTCGCCAAGGATATTGACCTGCGCAGCTGCATGGAGCAGTGCAACAACTTCGGCCAAGGGGTGATCACCGACGAAAACCTGCGCGGGCGCCTGTCCGGCAGGGTGGTGGCGTATGCCTTTTGGGACGAAAAGAATACCTTCCTGCAGGACAAACTCCGCGCCTACGCCGACGTGACGGTGCGCAACGGGGAACTCATCGGTCTCAAGATGCTGGAGGAGTTTTCGTCTTTTGTCCACATCGAGGATTTGCGCCGGGTGAAGTTCACGACGTTGCAAAACCACATCGAGATCAACCGGGGCAAGATGTACCTGCCGGCCATGTTCATCCAAAGCAACGCCCTGAACATGACCCTCTCGGGCACGCACAGTTTTGACAACAATATTGACTACAAGATCAAGGTGAACGCCGGGCAGTTGTTGGTCAACCGCATCAAAAAGCACGATCCCGACCTCGAGCCGTTGCCCGCCAACAATGGCCTGTTCAACGTGTTCTACACCATCGTCGGCACCGTGGACAAGTACGACATGAAACGCGGCAAAAAGGCCGTGAAGGCGGAGTTTGAGCGCAGCGAGGCCCGCAAGAAGACGATTGCCAAGGCGATTGACGACGCGTTTGGGGGGAGGGATATTCCCTCAGATGCGCAGGAACCGGAAGACGATGGCACGGAGTACCTGGCGCCGGTGCGGGGTGGGGGGTAGTGCGTTTAACCCGTCTACTGTTTCTTCTTTTTCTTAAAATCTCCGTTCTGCCAGGCCTTGACGAATTGTGCCCAGGCCAGCGGGCTGAAGATGTTCATCGGCGGTGTCTGCCCGATGTACACATATTCGCGTGCCTGCTGGCGCAGGTAGAAGTTGGCGCTTTCGCGGCCGCTGTGGGGCACCATGTCGGGGTTTTTGCGGGCCTCGGCCAGGTATTCGTTGGCTAGGTTTTCGGCGGCGAGGCGTTGCAGTTCGGGGGTGACGTCCATTTTCAGGAACTCGATTTTGAAATGTTCGCGCGAGGGCCAGGGGAAGATGACCACCTCGGGCAGGGTCAGCGTGTCCTGCGACATGATCTGGATGATCGAGTAGCGGTCTTGCGAGAGTGTGTCGGGCACCGTTTTGGACACCGGTTCGAAGCCGATGCAGTTGAACCGGATTACGTCCCCGCGCTCGACCACGATGGTGAAAAAGCCGCGGTAGTCGGAGTAGGTACCGCGCCTTTTGTCGGGCAGGAAGATGCTGGCATACGGTACCGGCACCATGTTCCCGTCCATGTTGGTGATGACCATACCGGAGAACTGGATGAGTTTTTTGGTGTCACCGTCCGGTGTTTGCTGGGCAAAAACGGTTGCGGCGAAAAATATGCTGAAGAGCAAGGCAAAGATCGGGCGTGTCACGATGTCGCGGGTGTTTGTGGTTGGATGGTTGGAGGGTTTCTGGTTGGAAGGTTTCTGGTTCCTATTGGGTAAGGCTCACTTATTCGTCCACGGATTTATCCGTGGGAAAAAAATCAGCCGACAAAGGTAACGTGCAAGAACGCGTGGGCAAAGGCTTTTGTTGGCGAAAAACTCGGATCGAATATGCTACAAAGGGACATAAAAGCCCGCTGTCGCGCTGTGGAAACGCTGCCGAGCGCACAAGTGCTGCGCCGGGCGGGGCAAAACTCCTGCACATAACCGAACGGGCGCTTCGCTGTCTGTTGCAATTTGTTACCTTTGCCGCCGTTTTTCGTTTTTTCTGTAACGATCTCGGCAACAAACATCACCGAGCCTCACAATTAAACACAGCACCTGTTCAATGATTCGCAACAAATCTTTTCTCCTGGCGGCCCTGCTTTGTGCCTCCTTCAGCCTGTTCGCCCAAACCGACCCACCCAAGTACGGCCACACCAACCTCGGCAACCTGCTCGACGGGATGCCGCAAACTACGGCTGCCGAAGCACAATTGCGCGTTCTGGCCGACAGCCTCAACCAAAAGGACAGCCTCATGAAGGCCGAGTTCCAAACCGCTTATCTGCAACTTAAAAAAGAGTACGATGCCGGACAACTTACCCCTGTTCAGGCACAGGAGCGCCAAGCGACACTCGAAAAGCAGCGCTCGGGAATCCAAGCCTACGAGGAAAATGCCCAAAAAATACTCGACAGCAAACGCGCCGAACTCCTGCAACCGATCCTGACCAAAGTCAACGAGGCCATTGCCAAAGTGGCCAAAGCAAACGGCTTTGCCCTGGTCTTTGATGTCGGCTCCGGGGCCATGCTCTTCGCATCCGAAACCATTGACGTAACCCCATTGGTGAAAAAAGAACTAGGGCTGTAGAGGTTAGAAAGGTTAGAAGGTTAGAGGGTTTCTGGTTAGGCAACCCTCCAACCAGAAACTCTCTAACCTTCTAACCTTTCCAACCTTTTAACCCTCCAACCAGAAACTTTCTTCCAACACATGAATACATTCAGAACGCTTAACAACCTCACCGGCTGGTTGGTCTTTGCCGTAGCGGCGCTCGTGCTGGGCGCTGCAGCCGAACCTACAGGCAGCCTTTGGGACTGTGGCGAGTTCATCGCCGGGGCTTACAAACTGCAAGTGGTTCACCCGCCCGGGGCGCCGATATTTCTATTGGTGGGCCGCCTGTTTGCGTGGGTGGGCGATGCGGTGTCGGACGATCCGGCCACGATAGCTTATGCCGTCAACCTGTTGTCGGCCTTGAGTACGGCATTTGGCGCCATGTTCATCTGTTGGAGCACGACCATTCTGGCCCGCCTGATGTTGGTCGGGCGCGAGGACGAGATATCCAAGGGAAAGACGGTAGCCGCTCTTGGCGCCGGTTTGGTGGCCGGCCTGAGCATGGCCTTTGCCTCGTCGGTGTGGTTTTCGGCGGTGGAGGGAGAGGTGTACGCCATGTCCACTTTTTTTACCTGCCTGACCCTCTGGGCGACGCTGAAGTGGTACCAGTTGCCGGACACGGCGGACACCGACCGGTGGTTGGTTTTTGCGTTCTATTCCATAGCCCTTTCGATCGGGGTGCACCTGTTGAGCCTGCTGACCTTGCCGGCGCTGGCCATGTTTTATTATTTCAAAAAAGCCAAGAAGCCCACGGTACTCAACGCGCTTTTGGCGGCCGGCATAGGCGTCGTGTTCATTGTTGCCATCCAGTATTTCATCATAGCGGGCATACCGCGCCTTTGGGCTACGTTTGACCGGTTTGTGGTCAACGGCCTTGGCATGCCGTTCCACAGCGGTATCGTTTTCGTGCTTCTGTTGTTTGGCGGCGTGTTGTGGTTCGGCCTGCGTTATGCCCAGCGCACGGGCAACGGCCTGCTCCAGCGGCTCGTGGTTGCCTTCGGAGTCGTGGTGATCGCCTACACGTCGTTCGGCATGGTGGTAATTCGCGCCAACGCGAATCCACCGATCAACATGAACGACCCCTCCGATGCCATGCGTCTGTTGCCCTATCTCAACCGGGAACAGTACGGCGAACGCGCCCTGCTCCGTGGCCCGCACTTCGATGCCAAGCCTATCGGACTGAAAACCGAGCCGCGCTACGGCCGTGTCGGGAATCGCTACGAGATCGTGGATGAAAAAATGGACTACGAGTACGGCGCGGGCGCGCAAGGACTCTTCCCCCGGATGAGCGACTACACGCAGGGCCGTCCCCAATTGTACCGCCGCTGGATTGACAAACCAACCGGCGCCCCGACCCTTTCCGACAACATCGAGTTTTTCGTCAAATACCAGCTCGGCTGGATGTATTGGCGCTACTTCATGTGGAACTTCGCGGGCCGCCAAAACGGCGAACAAGGGATGTATTCCTGGGACCCGTCCGCCGGAAACTGGATCACCGGCATCGAGGCGCTCGACAGCGGGCGCGTGGGCACCACCAAAGAGATGCCCGATTTCATGAAAAACAACCAGGCCCGGAACACCTACTACATGATCCCCCTCCTCTTGGGGCTGCTTGGCCTGTTTTTCCACTACCAACGGCGTCCGCGCGATTTTGCCGCCGTGATGGCCCTGTTCATCATCACCGGTATCGGCATCATCGTTTACTCCAACCAGCCGCCCAACGAGCCGCGCGAACGGGACTACGTGCTGGTCGGTTCCATCTTCACCTTTGCGATCTGGATCGGGTTGGCGGTGCCGGCACTGTACAGGCTGTTGATGCATGGACTTCGGCTGCCCGGACTGGCCGCCGCCGGGGCCGCCTCGCTGCTGGCACTCACGGCGCCGGTACTCATGGTCACCCAGAACTGGGACGACCACAGCCGCGCCAAGCACTACGGAAGCCGCGACTATGCCAGCAACTTCCTGAACTCCTGCGCCAAGGACGCGATCATTTTCACCTACGGCGACAACGACACCTACCCCCTCTGGTACTGCCAGGAGGTGGAGGGCATCCGTCCGGACGTGCGCGTGGTAAACCTGTCGCTGATCGCCGTGGACTGGTACATCGCCCAGCTGCGCCGCAAGGTCAACGAGGCGCCAGCCATCGAGATGTCCATCCCGCAGGAACAACTGCGCGGGTACAAGCGCGTGCAGGTGCCTTTTTACAGCCCCGGCGGTCAGGAGCCTGAAATGAACCTCGAACAACTGCTCAAATTCGTCGGGGAAGACCATCCCGTTCCTGCTCAGGGCGGGCGCGACTTCGATTCGTACGTGCCCACGCACCAGGTTGCGATCCCGGTCAACAAACAGGCCATGATCGCCAAGGGCCTGATCGGCGCCGACGAACCGAACATCGTGGACACCATCCGGTTCAACCTCGGCGACCGCTCCTACCTGATCAAGGACGACATTGCCATCCTCGATATCATTGCCACCAACATCAACAAACGCCCGATCTACTGGGCCGTTACCACCCGCGACGAGAAACTCATGGGCCTTGGCGAATACATGCAACTCGAGGGCTTGGCCTTGCGTCTCGTGCCGGTTCAGTCGCGCGGCGACGGCGGTAGTTACGGCCTTATCGGCAGCGGGCGCGTGGCCACGGATATCGCTTACGAGAACATCATGAAAAAGTGGAAGTGGGGCAATTTTGACAAGGAGCGCCTGTACGTCAACCGTTCCTACATGCCCAGTCTGCAGACCATGCGGGTGGCCATGATCCGCATTGCGCGCAACCTGATTTTTGAGGGCAAAAAAGACAAGGCGGAAGCGCTGGCCAACAAGTACTTCGAAGCGTTCCCGGAGTACAACTTCCCATACGACCAGTTTTCCGCCTTCATGGCCGATATCTATGCCCGAGCCGGCAACAAGGAAAAGGCCGCCGAAAAAATACGCGCCATCGCCAAAACGCAAGTGGAGGTCATGCGATTTGTCAACTCCCAAACGCAAGAGTTCCAAAACGGCTTTGACCAGGATTTCCGTATGGCCGCCAGTACGGCGCAAACGCTGTTGGGGATCGCGCAGTTCTTGGAGGATGACAAACTGCGGGAAGAACTCGAAAAACAGTTCGGGCCGTACCTGCCGGCCTCGCCGGAAGCGCCGCCCATGCCAAACTAATATGATGAGCCGTATCCTGGGCATAGACTTCGGACTGAAGCGCACCGGCATTGCCGTCACCGACCCGCTGCGGATCATCGCCGGCGGCCTGACGACGGTGCCCACGCACGAAGTCATGGCTTTTTTGGAAAAATACTGCGCGGACGAACCCGTGGAATGTTTTGTGGTGGGCTTGCCGCTGCACCCCGACGGCAACCCTGCCCAAATCGCCGCAGCGGCAGATGCGTTCGCCGAACGCCTGCGCAAACTTTTTCCCGACAAGCCCGTTTACCGGCAGGACGAGCGCTACACCTCCAACGAGGCCAAGCGCATCATCCTCCAAAGCGGCGTGAAAAAACAAAAACGCCGCGACAAGGCGCTGGTGGACAAAGTAGCCGCTGCCCTCATTCTCGAACAATTTATGCACGAAAACCACTGGTCTTAATCACGTCATGATACTGCCCATTTATGCCTACGGACAGCCCGTGCTGAAAAAAATGGCCGCACCCATCGGACCCGACTACCCCGATCTGGCGACGATCATCGCCAACATGTGGGAAACGATGTACCATGCCGAAGGAGTGGGCCTGGCCGCGCCGCAGGTCGGCATGCCCATCCGGCTGTTTGTCATTGACACCCTCCAATTGGAAAAAGAGGACAAAAAGGACAAAGAGCCGGGCTTCAAAAAAGTGTTCATCAACGCCCAAATGCTCGACGAGACCGGGCCGGAGTGGACGTACGAGGAAGGTTGCCTCAGCATTCCCAATATTCGCGGCGACGTGGTGCGCCCGCCGGTGATCCGCCTGCGCTACCTCGACGACAACTTTCAGGAACACGAAGAAACCTTTTCCGGCGTCAATGCCCGCGTGATCCAGCACGAATACGACCACATCGAGGGCGTGCTTTTCGTGGAGCGGCTCAAACCGCTGAAAAAACGACTGATCCAGCGCAAATTGGAAAACATCCGCGTGGGCAAGGTGAATACCGACTACAAGATGCGGTTTGCGCCTGTGCGCTGATCAGCCAATTGCAGGTGTGTCATCCGTGTTCCCATTGACCCGCGAGCAGCCTCACTCCTGCTGCAGGGGCCGAATCAGCCAATTGCACACGAACCCGACCAGCAGCAGCCCGGCCATCAGGTACATGGTGATGGAATACGCCTCCGCAGCGGGCATGCGCAGCGTCTCGATTTGGTAGGCCCGGATGTTGTTCACCAATTGCGGCCCCAGGATGGCAGCCATGCTCCAGGCCAACAACAAGCGCCCGTGAATGGCGCCGACCTCCCGCACGCCGAACAGATCGCGCAAATAGGCCGGTATGGTGGCGAAGCCGCCGCCGTACATGCTCATGATCAGGCAAAAAGCCGCCACGAACAAGACGACATTGCCCATTCGCCCGGTTTGCGGCACCAAAATGTACAGGACAGCGCCCAGCAAAAAGAAAATGGCGTAGGTGTTCCGGCGACCGATCTTGTCGGACAAGGACGACCAGAAAAACCGACCTGCCATGTTGAACAGGCTCAGCAGGCTGACAAATCCGCCCGCCGCCGCAACGCCGATCGCCCGTTGGGCGCCCACCGTTTTTTCCGAGAACATCTCCTGGATCATGACCGATGCCTGCCCCAGCACGCCGATGCCCGCCGTTACGTTGAGCATCAGCACGGCGAACAGCAGGTAAAACTGTGGCGTGCGGATGGCTTCATCGGCGTTCAAGCCCACGCTGGCCGAAACGAGCGGGGTTTCCGCAGGGGTTCCCGGGGGGCGCCAGCCTTCCGGAGGAATCCGAATGCTCCAGACTCCGAACAGCATGCAAACCAAGTACACTACTCCGAGCGTCACGAAGGTCTCCGCCACGCCGGCCGAACCGGGGGTTTTAAAAAAATCCATCAGAAAAATGGACAACGGAGCGGCCACGAGCGCACCGCCGCCAAAACCCATGATGGCCATGCCCGTGGCCATGCCCGGCCGGTCGGGGAACCATTTGATGAGCGTCGAGACGGGCGAAATGTAGCCCAGCCCCAGCCCGATGCCGCCCAGCACGCCGTTGCCGAGGTAGAGCAGCTCGATCCGGTGCCACCAAACGCCCAATGCCGACAGGAAAAAGCCGCCTGAAAAGCACAGCGCCGACACAAACATGGCCTTGCGCGGGCCGACCCGTTCCAGCCAGCGGCCAAATACCGCCGCCGAGGCGCCGAGACAAAACAGGGCAATGGAAAAGATATACCCGATCTGCACCAAGGACCAGTCGCCCTGCGTCGGATGATCTACGCCAATAAGTTGCGACAGCGGTTTGTTGAACACACTGTAGGCGTATATCTGCCCGATGCACAGGTGAATGGCCAAGGCCGCAGGGGGCACGCGCCACCGGTTGTAGTTTGCCGGAGCGATGGTGCGGGCTTTGTCGAAAAAGGCGATCATGGCGGCCAAATGTAGGGCGATACAGGCAAGTTTGGAGAACAAATTAAAACGCGTCGGTAGGGTCCTTGGACACATGCTGAGCAGTTGTCAATTTTTTTCTTTTCCAAATGCAACCCTTGCCGTTCACAACGACCTTACCATTCGAACGCCTCATGGAATCAGGCGGACTGTCTGGCCAAACGGCGAAACCCGTATCCCTTCATTTATTCAAAAACAAATTTTCTGGTATGACAAAGGCATTCAAATTATCTCTGCTGCCGGTTCTGGCCTTTGTGGCCCTGTTTTTTGCCTGTACCAAAACAGAGGAACTCACCGTGGACGAGGCCGTGGACGAGGCCCTGTACAGCGTGCAGGAACGCGGCGGCATGGGCAGGTACGGCTGCTACGAACTGGTGTTCCCGGTCAGCATCACATTGCCCAACGGCACGACCGTCGAGGTGGACTCCTACGACGCGATCAAGCAGCAGCTGCGCACCTACTTCGAGGCCAACGGTGACCGTCGGCGCCCGCGCGGCGGCGTACGTCCGCACTTCAATTTCGTGTTTCCGATTGCGGTAGTTTCCCAGGACGGCGAGCTCATCACCGTCGAGGACGAAAATGCCCTGCTGCGGCTCCGCGCAGACTGCGCGGGCACCTTCGACCAGCACGGTCCGCGTGGCCACGGCCATCACGGGTTGTCGTGCTTCGAGGTGGTATTTCCCGTCACCCTCGAGTTTCCGGACGGCACCACCGCTTCGGCCGACAGCCGACAGGCGGTACACCAGCTCCTTCGTACCTGGATGCAGAACAACCCCGGTGTGCCCGCCCGCCCGAAGATTACGTTCCCGTTCACCGTCAAAATGACCGACGACGGCACCTTGGTGACCGTCAACAACCCGACAGAGCTGCGGGCGTTGAAGGCAGATTGCAGGTAATCCATCCCGGGCTTCGAGCCTTGATCCGTGTTCCGTCCGCAAGGGATGGGACACGGTTTTTTTTTGCCGGCCCTCTGCGCATCGGCCCCACCCCCGACCCCTCCCCCAATGGGAGGGGAGACGCGACAAACACGTAGGTTCCGCTAGTGGATGAAGTGTGCGCTACGTCTCCCCTCCCATTGGGGGAGGGGTCGGGGGTGGGGCCGACACGCACTTTCCTGCAAACCACTGATAATCAGCGAGCACATAGCCCTCCAGTTTTTTCACCAAAAAATATTTGGGCAAAAAATATGCTCGTTTTCAAGGATTTAGGCAAAAACACTCGGACAATCTTTGTCGAACGCTTGTTCGTTCCAAAGGCTCACCCTACCTTTGCCGCCGCTTTTGAAAAAGCCCCTGATTTCAGGTTCAACATTTCAACATTTAACAGCACATAAAATGAATACGCTGAGTTACCGGACGGAATCCGTCAGTAAAGAAAAGGCGGAGCACAAGTGGTATGTGGTGGATGCGGAGAATCAGGTGGTTGGTCGCCTGTGCACACGCGTTGCCAGCATTCTGCGCGGCAAGAACAAGCCCAGCTACACGCCCCACGCCGACACCGGCGATTATGTGATCATCATCAATGCCGACAAAGCACGCTTCACCGGCAAAAAATGGGATCAAAAAGAATACAAGAACTATTCGCACCACCCGGGTGGCCTGAAGATTACCTTGGCTACGGAGTTGTGGGAAAAAGACCCGCGCCGCATTCTCGAACGCGCCGTAAAGGGCATGTTGCCCAAAACCAAACTGGGCCGCCAGGTGTACAAGCGCATGTTCGTGTACGCCGGTCCGGAACACCCGCACATTGCTCAAAAACCTGAAGCACTCAAATTCTAGCGATAAGCTATGAGTGATGAACGATGAGTAATGCTCATCCTTTTCACTCGCCGCTCATCACTCATCACTCATCACTCATCACTCGAATACATGGAAATGATAAATGCCATCGGGCGCCGAAAAACTGCCGTTGCCCGGGTGTACCTGATGCAAGGGGAAGGCAAGATCACGGTAAACGGAAAAGACTACCGGGAATACTTCCCCCAGGTGCACGTACAGCACAACGTGACCGACCCCTTTGCCGTGGTCGGCGTGGACAACATCTACGACCTCAAGATCAACGTCCGTGGCGGCGGCTTCAAAGGCCAGGCCGAGGCGGTGCGCATGGGCCTGAGCCGTGCCTTGGTGAAACTGAACGAGGAGTTCAAAAAGCCGCTCAAGGACAAAAAATTCCTCACGCGCGACAGCCGTGCCGTGGAACGCAAAAAGTATGGCAAACCCAAAGCGCGCAAACGCTTCCAGTTCTCCAAACGTTAAAATCTTGATCAATGCAGAAGCCTACCTATAAAGAATTGCTCGACGCAGGCTGCCACTTCGGCCACCTGCGCAAAAAGTGGAACCCGAAAATGACTCCGTACATTTTCATGGAGCACAAGGGCATCCACATCATTGACCTCAACCGCACCGCCGAATGCCTCGAGCGTACCGCTCAGGCGATGAAACTCATGGCTAAAAGCGGCAAGAAGATCATGTTCGTGGCCACTAAAAAACAGGCCCGCGAGATCGTGCAAAAAGCCGCCGAAAGCGTTGGTATGCCCTTCGTGACCGACCGTTGGCTGGGCGGCATGATGACCAACTTCATGACTATCCGCAAATCGGTCAAGAAGATGAACAACATCGAGCGCATGCTCGCCGATGCCACGCTGACCAGCATCACCAAAAAGGAGCGCCTTACGCTGAGCCGCGAACACACCAAAATGAGCAAGCAGCTCGGCGGTATCGCCAACCTCAACCGCTTGCCCTCGGCCGTGTTCATCGTGGACATCCACCACGAACACCTGGCACTGGCTGAAGCCCGCAAACTCGGCATCAAGACCGTCGGTATCGTGGACACCAACTCCGACCCGACTTTGGTGGACTACGCCATCCCCAGCAACGACGACGCCTCCAAGGCCATCGCGTTCATCACCAACTACCTCACGGAAGCCATCCGCGAAGGTCTGGAAGAGCGCAAAGCCGTCAAGGGCGACGAAAAAGAGGGCGCAGAAGCCTGAGTAAATGATGAATTATCAATGATGAATGATGAATGTTCTGGAGTGCCGGGTGTTTTCGCCGGGCGCTACAAATAGCCAAGCGTTTCGTCGTTCAGCAAACCTTCACCAACCATTCAATTTCAACACATAATGTCTGAAGTTAAAATTTCGACAGCCGATATTCAAAAACTCCGCGAAATGACCGGAGCCGGTATGATGGACTGCAAAAAGGCACTCATCGAAGCCGAAGGTGATTTCCAGGGCGCCATTGACGAACTTCGCAAAAAAGGCATCGCCAAGGCCGCCAAACGCGAAGACCGCGAAGCCCGCGAGGGTGTCGTGATCGCCCAAACAAGCGCCGACCAAACCAAGGGGATCATCATTGCCCTGCAATGCGAGACCGACTTTGTGGCCCGCAACGACGGCTACATCGCCCTGGCCCAAAAAATGGCCGACATCGCACTGGCCAATTACCCCGACACCCTCGACGCCCTGCTCGATCTGCCCTTCGAGGCGGGCGTGAGCATCCGCGAAAAAGTGGGCGAGCAAAACGGTGTGATCGGCGAAAAAGTAGAACTCGGCCGTTATGAGCGCATCGAAGGCGCCCAGGTCGTCACCTACAACCACTCCAACCGCAAGCGCTCCGTGCTGCTGGCCATGAGCAAGGCCGGCTACGAAGAAGCAGGCCGCAACCTCGCCATGCAGATTGCCGCCATGAACCCGGTGTCGGTCAGCAAGGACGACGTGGATCCGAAGATCGTGGAGAAAGAGATCGAAATCGGCAAGGAACTGGCCCGCAACGAAGGCAAGCCAGAGAACATGCTCGAAAAAATCGCGCTGGGCCGCCTGAACAAGTTCTTTCAGGAAAGCACCCTGCTCGCGCAGAGTTATGTGAAAGACAGCTCCGTGTCCGTGGAACAGTACCTCCAAAGCCTCGAAAAAGGTCTCACGGTGACTGGCTTCAAGCACGTGGCCATCTGATTTTTATATCTGTGTCCCGGAACAGCGTTCCGGGTGCGACCCGGCGGCCATCCGGGATCGTGCAGACCCGATGACGCATCCAATCCACATTGGGTGCGTCATTTTTTTTAATTGTTGCGCATCTGCCCATTCCGGCTCCCATATTTGGCGCGCCTGTCTTATCCTTGCAGCCAAAAAAACGATGGCCACCCGATCCTCCCTGCCCTCCGAACGCTGGTTTTTCTTCGCTCTCCTGTTGCTTGCCTTGCTGCCTTTGTGGGCTTCCGGCCGGTTTTTCGTGACGGGCGAAGGCCCCTGCCATGTGTACAACGCCCGCGTGTTGCTGGACTACATGCTCGGGCGAAACCTCGACTTTTACGGCGGATTTTATGACCTGAACCTGCACCTGCACCTGCAGCCCAACTGGCTCAGCCACATCTGTCTGGCGGTACTGCAACTGGTTTTTTCCCCCGAGATCGCCGAAAAGGTTTTCCTGTCGGGATACATCCTGCTTTTCGGCTTCGGGCTGCGGTACCTGCTCCGGCAGATCAACCCGGAAAGCGTATTTCTGAGCAGTGTCGGGATACTTTTTGTGTGGCACCACCTGCTCGTATCTGGTTTTTACAACTTTGCCTTCAGCATTGCCCTCTTTTTTTGGCTGGCTGGGTATTGGCTGAAGAACCGAAAAACACTCTCCACCCGTCAGGCTGCGGTCCTTGCAACAGGCTGGATTTTGTTGTATTTCACCCACGCCATGGGCGCATTGTTCAGCCTCGCCTTGGTGGGCAGCGCCGCTTTGACGGAATGGCTGCACGCTACACGGGCGGACGGCTTGGCCGCCGCTTGGCGAAAACACCAGAGGAGCCTCCTGCGCACGGGCGCGGCTGCACTGCCCATGCTGGGTTTGCTGGGCTGGTATTTTTGGAAAACGCCCGCCATCACCGGGACCGACACCCGCACGTTTGCCGATCTTTGGGAAAACCTGATCCAGCTCCGGAGCCTGATTCTCCTGAATTCCACGGAGCGTGACACCGTGAAAGCAGTGGCTATTTTGGTGGGCCTGCTTCTGGCGGGCGCTCTGTGGCTGCGTATTCGCAGCCGAAAGTTCGCAGCAGGCGATTTTTTACTCCTGTTCGTGGCTGTGGCCGCCTGGCAGTATTTTTCTCCGGGAAACTCCAGAGCGGCGGGACTACAAATTCCCCTGCGGGTTCAGTCGTTTGTCTGGCTGGGCTTGCTCTGTTGGACGGCTACCGCCACCTTTCCCGAATGGGTGCGGCGCAATGCGCCTGCCGCCGCCGCTGCCCTGTTGGTCGTGCTGACGTTCCTGCGTTTTCCTGCTCAACGCAAAGCCTCCGACTTGGTGGAAGATTACATGTGGTGTATTGAAAAGGTGGACGACCGCTCCGTGGTGCTGGTGCTGAACTACGATTTCAACGGGTTGGACAAACAGGGCCGGCAGATTGCCAACCGACAATGGCCGTTCATCCACGCTGCCGACTACCTTGGGGCCTACCGGACCGTCATTATGTCGGACAATTACGAGGCCACCAAACCGTATTTCCCCATCAATTGGCGCTGGCAGCGCGACATGTACACCCAGACCGCGAAGGACGGCATCAACTTCGAAAACCGCCCCCCGCGCGCCGATATCCTCGGGTACAAACGCCGCAGCGAGGGTTACGACATTGACTATGTGTTGTTCCTGAGTTACGACCCGCGCTTCTACGACCACGACTACGCCCGTGAGATCATGGGCCAAGTGTACGAGGGCTTCGAGCACGTCGCGTTTTCGCCCAACGGCAAGGGAGAGCTCTGGCGCAGGAAGCGCGAGTGATTTATTTAGAGCCTTGTACTTGGGTCAATGTAATCTGGTTAGCCATCCATGCCATATCATCCTTGCTGAACGTTGGCGGCGGGGGCGGTTGGCGGTAGTCCACAGAAAGGTCGTAACGGTTGCGGGCATAGATCAGGTCCAGCGCTTGTTTGAGGTGGAGCCTTGCATCCTTATCGGGCGCCCGTAGCGGGACAGGAACTACCGGCAGAACGTCCTGAACGTTGAATGCCCAACAGGTAACAGTTTGTGATCCGGCTCGAATCAATGACACCAGATAATGCGCTTTTGGCACCTCGGGATGTTCCATCGTCCGTGTGCCGCGACGAATGAGGTCTATTTCCAAAAAATGTACTCCTGCTGTGCTAAGGCGCTCGCGTTTTCGACGGTATGGTTCCATGCCTGGCTCCCGTTTGTTGACCGGTGAAAGAATTTCAATGGCTGTGATCAACCGATTGTCCGACCGATCCCGGATAGCAACAACCGGAATGCGCACCTCAACCGGGATGGGCACCTCAATCGAGATCGTGGGTGGTGTTATTGGAGGGGCCGAAGAAGCGGGCTCTTGCACCTCATCCCGACGCGGTTTTGCCTCTCGATACAGCAAGGCCACATCGGGATACATGATGCCGGCGTCCGCAGCCACATTCGTATCCTCTACCGAATACGGCTCGATCCGTGCCACATAAGCAGGCGTTATTTGGTCTGTCAACAACTCCGCTATCGCGCTGGCGAGGCTGTGGTGTACATCGGGCCAAAGATGGCCCTCCAGATACGGATCCATGCCGGGAAAAGGTGTGTGCATTGCTGGTGCTTTTGTTGCAAAAGTAGGTAAAACCAGTATGTGCCATGTCTTTCCATTTCAACAAAAGTTGCCTGAAATAAGAGCGCCAAACTGTTGTATTTCATCGTTTTAGGATCAAATTAAATTGAAATAAATATACCTGTTTCCCTGCTCGGACTTGCCGGGCAGGTGGCGGACTTCCGACTTTCGGCCAAAAGTCTGCCACCATGCTTGTCAAAACCTATGCTGCCGCCGTGCGCGGCGTGGATGCCCAAACGATCACCATCGAAGTGAACACCGGCGGTGCGCTCGGCACCACCGCCGACAAACCCGGTTATTTCATCGTGGGCCTGCCCGACAGCGCTGTGCGCGAAGGCCAGCAGCGCACCGAGGCCGCGCTCAAAAACTCGGGCCTGCGCCTGCCCCGGTTCAAGACGATCATCAACCTCGCGCCGGCAGATGTCCGCAAGGAAGGCTCGGCGTTCGACCTGCCCATCACCATCGGTATGCTGGCCGGTACGGGCGTGATCCCGGAGGACAACCTCGACCAGTTTTTCATCATGGGCGAGCTCTCGCTCGACGGTTCCCTCCGGCCCATCAAGGGCGCCCTGCCCATTGCCATTCAGGCGCGCAAGGAGAAATTCCGCGGCTTCATCCTGCCCAAAGTCAATGCCCGGGAGGCGGCCATCGTGGCCGACCTCGAGGTGTACGGGGTGGAAACTCTCAACGAGGCCATTGACGTGCTCGCCGGCGCCGATACCATCAAGCCCATGCAGGTGAATGCCCGGGAGGAGTTTGCTGCCAACCTCGACAACTACGACGTGGATTTCTCCGACGTGCGCGGCCAGGAAAATATCAAACGCGCCCTTGAACTGGCGGCAGCGGGCGGGCACAACGTGATCCTGATCGGGCCTCCCGGAGCGGGCAAAACCATGCTCGCTCGGCGCCTGCCCACTATTTTGCCGCCACTCACCCTGCACGAAGCGCTGGAAACCACCAAAATCCATTCCGTGGCGGGCGTGCTGGCTGGCAATTCGGCCCTCGTGACCACGCGTCCCTTCCGGGCGCCGCACCATACCATCAGCGACGTGGCGCTCGTGGGCGGCGGCTCCGACCCCATGCCCGGCGAAATCAGCGTGGCCCACAACGGCGTGCTTTTTTTGGACGAGCTGCCCGAGTTCAAACGCACCGTGCTGGAAGTGATGCGTCAGCCGATGGAAGAGCGGCGCGTGACCATCAGCCGGGCCAAGGTGTCGGTGGACTACCCGGCCAGTTTCATGCTCGTGGCCAGCATGAACCCATGTCCTTGCGGCTACTACAACCACCCCGACAAGGAGTGCGTGTGCGGTCCCGGCGTGGTGAAACGGTACGTGTCCAAAATTTCCGGCCCGCTGCTCGATCGCATTGACTTGCACGTGGAGGTGACGCCCGTGTCCTACGACGAACTGACCACAACCGAGCGCCCCAAGATGACCAGCGCCGACATCCGCCAACGCGTACTGCGTGCCCGCGACATCCAGGCCGAGCGGTTCAAAGACTTGCCCGATGTGTACTGCAATGCGCAAATGCCCAGCCGGATGGTGCGCGAGGTATGCGCCCTCGATTCTTCAGGGATCACGCTCTTGAAAACTGCAATGGAACGGCTGCAACTCAGCGCCCGCGCCTTCGATCGCATCCTCAAAGTGGCTCGAACGGCTGCCGATCTGTCGGGCAGTCCGGATATCCGCATCGAGGATTTGTCGGAGGCGATACATTACCGGAGTCTGGATCGGGAGGGCTGGGCGGGGTAAGATTTCATCGGTCTTCACTACTAAAAAACCTTTACTTTGCAGAAAATTGCCAACCATATTGCTGAAACAAAAAAAGAGCATGACCGACCTGTCCAACTATTCCGCAGGCACAGCTGCCGAACGCTCCGTGCGGGCTTTACTCGACCACGCCCCTTTGGTATTCAGGAGCAGAATGACGCACGAAGAGTTTCACGAATTCGTACTAAGTCATGGCGATCTGAGAATCGAACGCGACAAACACGGGACAATCACCATCCATCCGCCTATGTCCTTTGATTCCGGCTATTACGAGGGTGAAGGCTTTTTTGCTTTGAAACAGTGGTCTAAGGCCAACAAACTCGGCATGGCATTCAGCCCATCCACGTCCTTTGATTTGCCCGACGGGGCCGAGTTAAAGGCAGATGGAGCATGGATATCCATGGACAGAGTCCGGCATCTTCGCCCGGAGGAGCGCAAACATATAGCCCAAATCGTTCCGGACTTCATCATAGAAATGCGCTCTGAAACAGACCGCGTTGCCCAACTGAAAAGAAAAATTTCCGAGGGCTGGATCGCCAATGGCGTGCGTTTGGCCTGGCTCATTGACCCGATAAAAGAACGCGCCTGGATATACCGTGCCGATGGCAGCGTGGAAGACGTTCAGGGGTTTCACCGGGTATTGTCTGGAGAGGACGTGCTGCCGGGATTTGAATTAAATTTGGCCAGCCTTAAAGAGTGATTGGGGTTAACTACCTGCTCTTTTTGACTCCGGCAGAATAACTCAAACAACTTCTATAATTTCACCCGCACATGAAAAAAACGATTTACCTCCTCTTGCTCGTCTGTTTACTCGCTGGCGGTGTTTCCGCTCAGCTGCCGCACCTGATTTTTCACGCAGAACTGGTCGGGGCGGAGCAAATACCCGCCGTAAGCACCGATGCCCGGGGATTGATCACCCTGATATACAGTCCCGACCGCTCAAAAGTGACGGTGACGGGCCTGCTGGTCGGATTGGAAGGCGCGGTTAACAGCATTGCGCTGCACATCGGGAAAACCGGCGAAGTGGGTACGGCCATTGTTGATCTCATGCCGGTACTGCACGGCCCGCGTTTGTACGGCGAGGTAGATGTGCCGCCGGCGCTTTTGCAAAACCTGTTGCCAGACCGCGCTTATGCTAGTGTCGGCACGACTGCTCACCCCGGCGGTGAAATACGCGGACAGTTTATCTGTGAAACGGACCTCGACTACAGGACCATCCTTCAAGGTTCCGAAGTAGTACCGTCCAGCAATTCGAATGCCTTTGGTTTTGGCGGCTTGCATTTCCCAACAGGTTCCGACGACCTGGTGTATGCCTTTCTGGTGGACGGTTTGAGCAGCCCGATCACATCGGCGGCTTTGTACCTCGGCAAGCCGGGCGAAAACGGTACCCCGGTGTATCAGTTTGCCAGCATTGTCCAGAATATTATTCAGGGTGTGGCAGATATGGACGACCTGCCGGCCAATTTTTTACGCGATGCCCGGGAGGGGGAATATTATGTGCTGATCAAAACTGCCAATTTCCCGGACGGAGAGACCAGGGGGCAGGTCGGGTTTTTGGGGTATTTCACCTCGTTCGCGCCTGTCAATGCTTTTCAGGTGGTTCCAAGCGCGTCATCTGCCGGATTCGGATTCAGCCACAACACGCTCAACCAAACCCTCGACAGCCTGACTTCCACGGTGTACATCAGCACCATCAGCCCGGTCGCTGTGGAAATCAGGATGGGCGCCCCGGGCACGAATGGGCCGTTGCTGGAAACGCTCGAGCCGGCTGGTTTGCCGGGTTTGTACCGCAAAACCTATCCCTTAGATACCGACCTCATGACGGCCTTGGTGGAAGGGCGTTTGTATGTGAATGTGCCGACGGTCGCCAAGCCCGGCGGAGAAATTCGCGGACAACTGAAAAACAGCCTGCGAAAAGCATATGCTTTTGACCTCTGCGGCGATCAGGTAGTGCCGCAGGTGAACACCAATGGTATCGGCGTGGCCATGGCCTCGGTGGACCAGGTGAATTGTTACCTGAACTACAAAGTTATTTATGACCGGATGAGCGGCGATCTTGTTGACGCTTATGTTTGCCAGGCCAACCCCGGCATGAACGGCGACACCTTGTACCCCTTGCCGCCCATGAAGACGCTGATGCCCGGCGCCACTGCAATTGATGCGGCGCATGGCGTAGCTACTGAACTGGGAGAAATGTACATGATCCTGCGCACCGCTGATCATCCAGACGGGGAAATTCGCGGACAAATTCGTCGCGGTTTTTCCTGCCCGGATGTTTCAGGGATAAAAAACCTTGGGCAAATTCGGGACATCGCGGTATCGCCATCGCCGTTTACCGACCGCCTGAACGTCCAATTCACCAGCGACCGCAGTTTTCAGGGCCGTTTGATCCTGCACGATATGTTGGGCGCGCCGGCAGTAGTTCGACCGGTGGATATTATCGCGGGGAATCAAACCTTGAACCTCCTCGCGGTTGGGTTGCTGCCCGGCGTTTATACGTTGAATCTGGAAATTCCCGGCGAGCGCCGGAGTGTGTTGTTGAAACGGGTGATCCGGCATTAGGGTGTTTGGCGACTTCAATTAAAAGCAATCCGAACCTGCGCAATCCCCTGCCGCGATTGAACGCTCAGCACATATACGCCGGCCGGCAAAGACCCCCGCTCTACGCGAACGCTCGACTCCCCGGTTTGGGTGCCTGCCCAGACGACCTGCCCGGCCATATCGCTCAATCGGAGTGAAACGGGTCCCGGATTTTCCCCACCAAAGAACACGTCGAAGTAATCCCGGGCCGGGTTTGGCATCACAAATACTTGTGGTTCCAAACCCGGATTTTGTGTGCTGGTGATCCCCGTCTGCACACAAACGGTAGGCGCAAGCAACGCGTTCGAGCGGTGGTATTTATCATTTACCACATTGTAGATCGTGTCAAGGCAAACTTCAGGCGCAGTCAGTTTGGAATAATGGATACGGATTAGATCACCCGGCAAGACGTTTTTTTTCAAGCCCTTTTCCGTTAAACTCAGCGCCTGTATTTTGTTTTGACTGTTGAACGCCCAGGTTCCGACAAAGGTCGCGTCCAGGTTTTCGATACTGGAAATATCCAGCCCCTTTACGCCGAATTCGAAGCCATAGGGTTTGCTGAACGGATTGACGATCCGAACATCAAAGGTTTTTTGCACCGTATCCAGATTGCCCGGCAGCAAGTACACGACATCGTTCGGATTGTCGGCGCCGCCGGGAAACTGACAGGTATAGCGCACGCCCCAATACGGTACCTCGTCGGCGTGCAGTACGCACTCTTGCAGGAGCGCGGCATCGTACACATCCAGATCGCCGTCGGCGTCCAGGTCGAAGCAGGAGGTAGCCGAGCCGGAGCCGTCGAGGCTGGCGGCGAGATATTGTTCGATGTCGCTCATTTCCCGGAGGGTGTCCAGGTCCCAGTCGCCGTGCAGCAACACGCCGCCGCATTCGCCCGAGCAGTCGGGTTGAGCAGGCCCGAATACTTCTCCGAAACAATCGGTGTACATCGGGCAGTCGTTCTTTTCCTCTATTTCCGGGTTTCCATCGGAATCGAATTTCAGCCTGAAACAGGCTTGCGCCCAATTGTTGTCGTAGCGGGCTTCCGGGCGTCCGGTTTTATCGGGCGATTTGTCCCAATTGACGCGCACGACCAGCGTGTAGAATCCGGCCGGCAAGTCGGTGAGGTCAATCCACTGGCAGTCGAGGGTGTTTTCGTAGGCATCCCCGCAATTCGCGGAAATGCCCATGTTGCCACAGCTGTATTTGCTTATTCCGGCGACTGCGCATTCCTGATCGAAAATACAGAATCCGTTTTTAAAGCCGATTGGCAGCAACACGCCGTTCTGATCAAAAAGGATGTACTCGGCATATCCGCGGTAGTGCCAATGGTGGTGGCAGGGATCCCACACGAACTGATCGGAAGGCGTATCCGGGGTGGGCGGCGGGGCGCCGACATAAAAATCGGCTACCCCGATATTTTTGATCGCTGTGGTAAATCGCAAAATGAACCGCTGGCCAAAACCATTTACGCAGCCTTCGGCCACATGACAGGGGTCGGTGGAAACTAATTTGTCCGCTTGCAGGCTGTTGCGCAGGACATCTTCCAGCACGACGAGATCGGGCAGGTCGGTGCAATCGGGATCGCCGGGGTAGATGCAGGTGTCGCTTACGCTAGCCAGGGGCTGGTAATTGCAGGCCAGCGAGTCGGTGCAGCCGATTACCGGCCCGATGTATTCGAGCGAGAAGCCGATGGGTTTTCCGTTACAATTGCCGCTGGCATAACCAAGCCGGATAAAATATTCAGTCCCGGCGGCCAGGTATAGATCGGCCTGGGCGCCGTTCGGATTGGCCGGGCAGCCGCCAGCGGCGTAAAAACTGGCGCCGACCTGATTGTTGGTGACGGCGATTCCCTCACATAGATCGTACACCCAGATTTTGGTAGGGCAATTCAACTGGGCATCGCAGGTGCTGATCCGGTACGTTCCGGTGTCCGGCGGTGTAAAGCTGTACCATATCTCAAATCCGTTTATCGTGGAATGGTTGCCCAGGCCAATGGGCAGGGGATTGGTGCAAAACCCGCCGGGAGGACAACCGAAAGTCCATTTTTTACTAAACCCGTAATTAAAGCCATTGTATTCATAAAACAATTGGTTGTCAAGGAAGAGTTTGAAGCGGCCGTCCGGTTCCATGCCGTCGCCGTTTGCATCCAAAATGGTAAAAACCACACAGATGCCTTGCGTAATGCAGTACTCAAAAACTTGCGGGCCGGCGCCGGAAGGCTGTCCTTGCGCAAATACAAACCCGGAATTCAGGTCGGTAAATTTCCAGGAAACCTCCTCCCAGTACACGTCCGGGTCGATTTCCAATCGAACGGTCGTTTCGAACGGCTGGCATTGTGCCCAAAGGGTATTGGACGCTGATACCAGTATTAAAGCAAAAAATAGAATACGCGCCATGGTTGTCTGAATTGGTCTTAAATCCTGTGCGAAGATGACAATTTTAATCAAGGCTGGAGGATACGTTTGTTGGTTTTTGGGGCGAGGGGCATCTAATTGTTGATTAATTGTATCTTTCCAGCCGCTTAACTAGGCAACTGTTTTTTACCAAGAACTTTCAAAGCAAATCTGCGCAATGAGTAAAGGGTTTACATTCGCTACCATCCTGATTGGTTTTCTGTTTTGTCATGCCGATCCCGCTTCCGCCCAAGAACTTTCTGCCCCGCTGGAAATCCAGGAAATGGCCCAGGATGCCACTGCACTGGGCCACGCCGCGTGTCTTTTAAAAAAAACCGTAAACTGCACGGACAAGACCGTAACCCTGCAGGCTTTTCAAAGAATAGGCTTCACCGGTGTGGAGGACCCAATTGTGGTGAATTGGAGTACCGGGCAAAATGCCCACCAAATCGTCGTGAGTCAACCCGGGTATTACAACTACGACGACTCCCCTTTTACATGCGATCATCACCAGAATTTTATTACGATAGACCCCTTTTTTACAGGCAACCTTGCAATCCTGGCCCCCCCTGCTTTCTGTCCGGGAGAATTTTCCTATGAGTTGACCGTAAATACGGACGGTTATACGTTTGATAGTTTCCAATGGACTCCCAATATTTCAAATCAACTAACACCTGCCACGATCAATGGGCCGGGGACCTATTCCCTTCAGGTGACCGATCTACAGGGCTGCCCCTTTACCGCCTCCGTTATGGTGCCCCCGTCCCCGCCTATTTTGCCGATCCTTACCGCCCCCAAAACGATGTGTACGGAAAATGACACCGGCTTCATTTCCATAACCCCTCCATTTGCTGCGTACCTGTGGTCGGATGGCCAGACCACAAATCCGGCGGTGGTCTACGGGCCTGGACTTTATGACGTAACAGTCACCAATATGTTTGGATGCACGGGTTCGGGATTTATCGGTATTCAAAACGGCGACGTGGATGGTTTGAACATTTTAACCAACAAAGATGAATTGTGCCCGGGCGACTCAACGAGGTTATCATTAAACGGTCCATATATTAAGTACGACTGGTCGCATGGCGTGTCGGGATTTAGTGTAAAAGTATTCAGCCCCGGAACATACACGGTCACCGTTACCAATTTAAATGGTTGCATGGGCATAGATTCCATCCCAATATTTGCAACGCCGACACCCGCCATCAACGTGGAAACCCCGCCTATCTGCGCCGGCAACAGTACCACGCTTTCTGTTTCCGGCGGTTCATTTAATAGCTATCTCTGGTCAACCGGTGACTCCACGAACACAATAAACGTCAGTAGCCCCGGGGCTTATGCGGTAACCGTAACGTCAGACACCCTATGCCCTGCCACGGACACCTCGATACTCACACTTTTTATCCCGCCAAACGCCACCATTGAAGCGCCGCCTCCATTGGATTGTATCAGTAACCTGGTTGTTGTGGACGCATCCAATTCCGATGACAGCACGTATATCGGGATAAACTGGACAACCGTTGGCGGTAATATAATCGGCGGACAGGGGACGCTCCAGTTGTCCGTAAATGCGCCGGGCGATTATATCCTGGAGTTGTACGACTCTACGACCACTTGCGTGGCATACGATACCGTGACGGTGATCTCCATTCAGGCCCTCCCCCCCGCGAATGCCGGGCCGGATGAGTTGGTGAATTGCGCCATAACTTCCGTACATGTCGGCCCGGTTTCGGATCCGGGCGTTCCGAACCTTGTTTACGCCTGGACTACGCCCAATGGCAATATTGTCGCCGGTCAATCGTCCTGGACTGCGGAAGTCAATGCGCCGGGTATCTACATCGTAGCGGTGATGGATACCACCAACAATTGTATGTCTTTCGATACGGTCGTGGTTTCCCAGGACATTAGCCTTCCAACGCCGCTGATCGCCACGCCGGACTCCATCACCTGTATCGTGAACTCCGTGGTGTTGGATGGCTCCGGCAGTATGGGCAACAGCCTGAGCTATTCCTGGTCAACCCTGAATGGAAGCATCCTCTCCGGTGCCAATTCCTCCATGGCGACCGTCAGCCAGGCAGGAACCTACTCCTTGCTGATCACCGATCAAAGCAACGGTTGCACGGCGACTGCCTCGATCGAGGTCATTCAGGATGCCGACATCCCGCTGGCCACCGCCGCGCTTCCCGACACGCTGAATTGCCTGGTAACCCAGATAAACCTGAACGGAGCCGGCTCCTCAACCGGGAACAACATCAGCTACAACTGGACCACCGCGAATGGAAATATCGTATCCGGGGCAACGACGCTTACCCCTACTGTGAATCAGCCAGGAAGTTACCTGCTGACTGTTGAAAACAACTCCAATAGTTGCACGTCCACTTTTAATGTTTTAGTGCCGCAAAACATTCAGCCGCCCGTGGCAAATGCCGGCCCGGCACTTACGCTAAACTGCAACGCCCCAAGCCTTCAACTGAACGGCGGCAATTCAAGCGCGGGCGCTTTCATGACCTACCTGTGGACTACTGCAAACGGAAACATTGTTTCGGGAGCGGCCACCACCATGCCGACCATCAATCAGGCTGGAACCTATATACTGTTGGTCACGAATACGAACAACGGATGCACGGCCACGGCTACTGCCACGGTGCTCGAAGATGTAGCCGCTCCGATCGTGAGCATTGCTGCGCCCGATCAACTCGATTGCATAGCAACCAGCATAATCCTAGACGGAAGCAATTCGAGCCAGGGCGTGCCTTTCCAGCTGTCTTGGTCGGGCCCGCAAGGCGGAATCGTGGCCGGAGCCTCGACGCTCCAGCCCACGGTGAACCTTCCGGGCACCTACACGCTCGTCATTTCAAACCTGCAAAATGGCTGTGTGGATTCAACGGCCGTGCAGGTTGTACAGGACATTACGCTGCCCACTCCGGATGCCGGCCCGGACGTCCTGGTCAATTGCTATACGCCTTCCATTGCGATAGGTAGCGCCAACAACCCTTCCGGCCCGAATTTTACCCTGTTGTGGACGACCACGGACGGAAATATCGTTTCGGGCGCCGGCTCCAACACGCCAACGGTTGATCAGGCAGGTACCTACACCCTGCTCATCACCAATACGGACAACGGCTGCACAGCCACGGACGAAGCCGTCGTTGCCGAGGATTTGCTCCAGCCAACTGCCGATGCCGGCCCGACATTTATGTTGGACTGCAACGCCCCGGGCCTTCAACTGGACGGCAGCAACTCAAGCGCGGGTCCTTCCATGACCTACCTGTGGACCACGGCAAATGGAAACATCGTTTCGGGAGCGGCGACTACCATGCCGACCATCAATCAGGCAGGAACATACAATCTATTGGTCACCAATACGAACAATGGATGCACGGCCACGGCCACAACCACGGCGCTGAAAGATGTAGCCGCTCCGATCGTGAGCATTGCTGCGCCCGATCAACTCGATTGCACATCGGCCAGCGTTGTCCTCGACGGAAGCAATTCGAGCCAAGGCCCGTCTTTCCAGCTCTCTTGGTCGAATCAAGGCGGAATCGTAGCCGGAGCCACCACGCTCCAGCCCACGGTGAACCTTCCAGGCACCTATACGCTCATCATTTCAAACCTGCAAAATGGCTGTGTGGATTCAACGGCCGTGCAGGTTGTACAGGATATTACGCCCCCCACACCGGATGCCGGCCCGGACGACGTGGTCAATTGCTACACGCCTTCCTTTGCGATAGGTAGCGCGAATAACCCTTCCGGCCCGAATTTTACCCTGTTGTGGACGACGACGGACGGAAATATTGTTTCAGGCGCCGGCTCCAATACGCCGACGGTTGATCAGGCAGGCACCTACACCCTGCTCATCACCAACACGGACAACGGCTGCACGGCCACGGACGAAACCATCGTTACCGAGGATTTTCTCCAACCAACTGCCGATGCCGGCCCGGGCTTCCAGTTGGATTGCCAGCAAACCAGTTATGTACTGCAAGCCGCGGCCGGGCAGGGCACCAATCTGGCCTTTCAATGGACAACTCCGAACGGAAATATCGTCTCCGGCACCAACTCCCTCAATCCGACAGTAAATGCGGCAGGCGTTTACCAACTCTTGGTTACCAATCAGGATAACGGTTGTACGAATACCGCCTCTGTGTCTGTCACCCAAAACGCGAATGTGCCTGTCGCTGCTGCCGGCTTGCCTCAAACGCTGACTTGCGCGATTACTCAGATTCAGTTGAACGGCCAGGGATCAAGCACCGGCGCCGGAATTACCTATAACTGGACTACAATTAACGGGGCAATTGTAAGCGGGAATACTACCCTAAACCCGCTTGTAAGCGCCCCGGGTACCTACACGTTACAGGTGTTTGATACGAATAATAATTGCTCCACCATAGCGAGTGTAGTAATCAATCAGAATATTGAGAAGCCTGTTATCGATGCCGGCCCGGACGATTCCCTTACCTGCACGGTGCTTAACCTGCAACTGCAGGCCCAGGTGCTCAGCTCCAGCAGCAACATGCTTCAATACAGTTGGAGCACGCCGAACGGAACGATCCTGTCGGGAGCCGGTACCGGCACCCCCCTCATCGGCAGTCCCGGTACCTACGCACTCTTAGTCACCGATTTGGGTAATGGTTGTACTGCTACGGATCAGTTGATTATCGGAAATGATGTAGCCGTGCCAAGTGCGCAAATTGCGCCGCCACAGACGCTCACCTGTAGCCTGACCAGTACTCCGCTCAACGGCGCCGCTTCAAGTGCAGGAGCAAACTTTACCTTCCTGTGGAGCACGTTGGACGGCAATTTTGTGGGACCGCCCAATAGCCTGCAACCCATCGTAGATGCTCCCGGAACCTATACACTGCTTATCACTAACGTCTTGAACGGGTGCACGCAAACGGCTTCGGTCGTAGTGCCGGAGAATGTCGTGCTCCCGGTAGCGGAAGCCGGGCCAGCCGTCCTGCTGACCTGCAATAACCCAGCCTTGGCCCTGAACGCTTCCGGCACAAGCGTCGGCCCGAACTTCCAGTATCTCTGGACTACGGCAAATGGTAAAATTGATAACGGCCATACCGGATTGACGCCAACCGTATCGCTGTCCGGAACGTACGTACTCCTGGTAACAAACAACTCCAACGGGTGTACCGCAACGGACAATGTCCAGGTTTCCTCGGATATGCAGCTGCCGGTGCTTTCCAGCGCTCCCCCCGGTTTGATTACCTGTATGGTAAAAAATGTGACCCTGCAAGCAACAGCGACGAATGCCGGAAACGCCCCGCTGTACCAATGGAACACCCTGAACGGGAATATTGTGTCCGGGCAATCCACGTTAAGCCCAACGGTAAATTCGGTAGGCGTCTATACCTTGCTGGTTACGAATACGACAAACGGGTGCACCAGCACCATCACGGTGACCGTTCAGGCGGATCTAACGCAGCCGAGCGTCAGCATCGGCAACCCTGGCCTTTTGACCTGTAGCGTCGTCCAGATCACATTGAATGCAAGCCCCTCTGCGGGTACATCCCTGCAATGGACTACTCCCAACGGAAACATTTTGAGCGGAAGCACGTCAGTCAGCCCGACAGTAAATGCGCCCGGAACGTACAACCTGCTGGTGACCAATACTACCAATGGGTGTACCACATCGGGCAGTGTGCAGGTACTGAAAGAACAAAACATACCAACGGGTTTTGATTTTGCGCTGACGCCGCCAAACTGCCTTGGCGAACAGGGTATCGTAAACTTCGGTTCGGTGCAGGGTGGCATCGGCCCGTACTTGTATTCTGTTGATGCAGGACAGCATTTTCAAACCCTGGCATCTTTTAACAATTTGAAGCCGGGCAATTACACGCTGGTCATTCAGGATGCCAATGGTTGTGAAGTGGAGAGCGCCTTGAACGTTCCGGAGCCTCCGAAACCGGGTGTCGCTTTGACCCCGGTGTTTACGATTCAACTGGGCGAAAATCAACTGTTGGAGCCGATATTGCCCGCGAACTTCCCGATCAGCGCCATAGACTCGGTGGTGTGGAATCCATTGACCGACCTGAGTTTCTCCGGGACGTCCATCCAGGCGCAATTAACGCCGACAGCCAGCCCCTTGAAACATACGAAATATACGCTCACGGTTTATACGGCGGAAGGCTGTAGCGCAAGTGCAAGTACGCAAATATGGGTAAAAACCAAACTGGACATTTACGCGCCCAACGTGATCAAGCCGGATGACCCGCAGAACCCGCAAAATGCGTATTTCACCTTGTACACCTCAGAAGTAGGCATAGACAGAATCATCCAGCTACAGGTTTACGACCGCTGGGGAAGCCAGATATGGACAAAGCAGGACTTCCAGCCCAACGCCCCGACCGAAGGCTGGGATGGCTCGTACCGGGGTGAAGCACTCAATCCCGGCGTATTTGCCTGGTGGGCCGAAATATTGATGATCAACGGACAGAAAATACTGCTGGAGGGGGATGTCACGATAGTACGATGAGGCTGCAGAAATGATTTTTTTCATCTGTTATGGTCAAAAAACAAAAAACTGAATCTGTTTTATTCAATTGCAAACGTATCACCTTTGCGAAGTAAGAGGTAATAATCTTTTTATTCTAAATGGAGTGAGCGTTGAAAAATGAAAAGGTCAAAATGGTTTGAACGAACATTTCCGCCTATCGAAGACTTCGGTGTGCTTCCGAACATCCTCGAACGACTTGCTGGTACGCCTGTCCGATTGTCTGAATTAATTCATGAATTAAATGTCGAAACGCTCGAATTTAAGCATGATGGGCGGTGGAGCATCAAAGAGGAAATCGGGCATCTTGCCGACCTCGAACCCCTGTGGTTGGGCAGGGTCGAGGACTTCTTGAACGGCGAAAAGGTTTTGCGGACGGCCGATTTGACCAACCGGAGAACCCATGAAGCCAACCATAACCAGACCGAAATCGGGGTTTTGCTCTTCGATTTTCGGCAGCAACGGAGTGCGCTGGTTGCCAAATTGAGGAACCTCCCGGACGAAATTTTGCGCCAATCCGCGCTACACCCGCGCCTTCAATCCCCGATGCGGGTGGTTGACCATGCATTTTTTGTGGCCGAACACGACGACCATCATATATCCGCCGTTCGGGAAATCATTGACAGAAGATGAAAGATGTTCTGAAAATTAGGCGTGCCAAGACTGCAGAAGACATCGTAAAATGCACCCGTGTCCTCCTCGAGCTGCGCCCACACCTTTCCCCTGAAATACTCGTCCCGATGGTGCTGGACATGTTCGGCGAGAGCTACCATTTGGCATTCATCGAGGAAAACGGCGAGGCGGTTTCAGCCGTTGGCTACCGCTACTTGCAATTCCTGTTCTGTGGCAAGCATTTTTACATAGACGACCTCGTCACGCTGCCCGAGTTCCGGGGCAAAGGCCACGCCGGGGCTTTGCTCGATTTTGTGGCAGACCATGCCCGCGCCGAGGGCTATGGTTGCGTCGCGCTCGATTCCGGTCACCAAAGACACCCGGCGCATCGGTTGTATTTGAACAAAGGATACGACATCGTGGCGCATCATTTCATTAAAAAAGTTTGACCACTTTGCCTTTTTTGGAAAAGGCAATCCGGCTGTACGAACGGTTCGGTTTCGTCGAAATGTTGGAAGGCGAGGAGCAGTTTTTTGGAGTTCCGTCATTTATGATGGAAAAAAAATTTGATTGGACCGCCGGGGTTGTTTCATAAGGGTTTGGCGACACGAGACGTTGCATATTTTTAAGCACAGAGACGTTGTCGGAGACGATTCACTAGTCTGGATCGGGGAGGCTGGGCGGGGTAGGATGGGAACATGGTGCTTGCGAGGGTTGGGTCATGCATTTTTGGGGAGTCAGAGTCGTGTGAGACTTGCTTAAAAGCACGATAGCCGACAGGGGTTCCCTGCCGGCTATCGCAATACAAAACCTCACATTTGTTTTTTCTTATTCGAAAACGACCATCTTGGTCACGAAGCCTTCCTGGAAGTTAACTTTGAAGAAATAGTGCCCTGGAGGCAGGTTATTCCGCTGGAAATAGTAAACCTCGTTGTTGACATCTTGGGCGTTAGCCAACAAACGCCCGGTTTTGTCAATGACCTCTACGGATTGAATGGTTTTGCCGGCCTCCGCACGAATGGTCACTTGATCCACGGCAGGGTTGGGCGAGGCGATCACTTGAATATTTTGAGCAAGAGGTTGGTCGCCCTTGGTGGACAGCACCTGGTCAACACAGCCCTGAAGTCCCAGGACAAAACAGGCCCGTGGCGCGTAGAACCGCATGATGGTGTCAATGTATGGGAGAGCAGCTGCTTTACTCGTATTGCAGGTGAATCCAGAGGTGACGCCCGTAATAGGTGGCAAACCGGGGAACGAGGTCCACTCCCACGGGGCGCTCGTAGAGGGCAATTGCGGGTTGGTAGGGTCAGGAGGCATCACAAGCGGGTACAGACCGGCACGAGGCGACTGCAAGCCTACGGGGCTGTTGGCGTAGGCCTGGAGTTGATTGGTCTGCAGGTCGAGGTACTTGTCCTGTGCATTGAGCAGTACCGTTTGTTGGCCGGCGGTTTCCATAAGACCCTGTACCAGATAGCTGCCCTGCACTTCTACGACCAGCAAGGGCGGATCCTGACCCGGCACGGTCAGTGTGGCGGATGTGTACGGTGCGTTGGGGTCGTTGGGAACTTGGAAAGAGATCAGTGCGGGTTGCGGGTTCTGCAAAGCGTTGTCTATCCAGGAGGAATCGCCCAATGCACCACCGAGGTTCACAGCCAGGTTGAAATCGGAGGAGTAACCAGGCCAGTTCGGATAGCACAACGTATCAATTTTAATAATCGCGCAGTTGTTCATGGGATCGGTGATTGGCGATTGGCCCACTGCTGTCCCATACAGGTCGCCATTCACTTGGGGAATGACCATCGGGATAAACTGATTGGGAGCACAAGGATTTCCGGTGGCCTGGTTGGGATTCCAAACGAATTTGCCATTCGTTGCGGTCGGGATCTTATTGTAGTCGTCCAGCAAGGCTGTATTGAGCGAAATATATCCACCGGTGCCCTGGCCGAACAATACAACTTTGTTGGGGTCAATACCGTATAAATCTCCACCTACATCCACAGAGCGGCGGAAAAACCGGATAGCCGTGGAGGCATCTTGAACACCGCGGTAAGCGGCATTGATCAACGTAAAAATGCGCACACTTGGAATGGTAGAAGTGGGGAGCCAGCCTTGGCGATAAGTACAGGAGGCAACCACATAGCCCATTTGAGCCAGCCGTGTGCAGATTTCCACTGCGGCGGAGTCATTCCGTTCACCACCGCAAGCGCCGTTAAAGCCAGGTTGTGATGGGTTGCTCGGATTGAAGAACGGCAAAAAGTTGCCGGTGTGAAAATACAATACCAAGGGACGGTCCGTTTCCGTATCGTTTGCCGGTCTGTACACATCCATGAGGAGCGGTTGCGGAACCGCTTCGCCGAAAACCGACTGAAAAAGGATGGTCGCGTTGACCCCGTATGACACATTCTTGGTGACCGATATTTCGCTTCGGTCAAATACTGGATCCAAATACCGGGTCTGAGAAAGCAATTGACTCTGGATCAAGCATCCAAAGGCCAACAAAAGTAGAAAGGTGAAATTTTTCATAGTTGATACCAATTTGTTTATGAGAAAAAATTAGTTGGACAATTGAAGTTACCTGCGTTCGAAGTTGTAAACGGCGCTAAGGTAGGCCATACGGCCGATGCGTGGCCCGCCATACGTCTGGTAGTTTTGGTTGTTGAAAGCAGCCTCCAAACGCGACTCCCCAGTGGGAGAGTCCTCGAACAGCGGTTTGAGGCCAAGCAGGTTGGACACGCCGATTTTAAAGGTAATACTTGACCGGTCGCCGTTTTCGCGTCTGCGCTCGAAGGTAACATTCCATTGGACATCCACCATGTCGTACGTGGGGATGAAACCGGTGAATTGGGGCGATCCCTCGAAGAGAAAGCCCTGGATCCACTTGTAGTTTATCAAAAAGCCCGTTTGTTTCAAGCCTAAAAATGGCATGTCCCGACCTGAAATGCTCAAGTTGAACTTGTGCTCGGGTGTATTGAACGCCGGAATGATCGGGTCATCCACGTCCAATTTGTTCAGTTTGTTCCAACTATAGTTTCCGCTGAACTGGAAGTAGTTGTTTTTGCCGAAATAGTAATTGAATCCTACCGCGAAGCCCTGTGTGGTCACCTGATTGATGGAATTTGCGGCAACCCGATATGCCCGAATATTGGTCACGTCAAGTACCCCGGACGAGACTGGGGCCACAATGCCGAGGTTGTAGCCGATAAAATCGTTGTAGATGTTGTAATAATACCCCGCGTCGAGGTATAGCCTGTTCCAAAGCGTTGTACGGTACCCAACTTCAAATGTGCGAACCTTTTCAGGGCGAATGGGGGCTATGTTCAGGGTATCGAAAAGATTGTAATTGCCCGCGTCCACGCCCGCAACGAAGGAGTCCAGCGATACTAAGTTCCTGAAACCGTTCAGGTTTCCCACCAAGGTGGCTGGCCCGACATTCAGGAAAAGGTATTGATCGGACAATGTCGGATTCCGTATGGCCGAGCTGAACGATAACCGGAGGTAGTTTTTCTGGTCGGGTGCATAAACGGCGCTCAGGGCCGGTGTGAACAGATAGTCGAAGTTCTGGTTCTTGTCCATTCGCAAAGTTCCGGACAGGATAATTTTGTCATCCAGCACTTTTTTTTCCAAGCCGGTGTACAGGCCGAATTCACTATTGGTGATGCGTTTGTACGAGGAGTCTACGGCCACGCCGCCCTCGTAGCGTCGCGTCAGCGTATCCGAAAAAATGGTGCCTTCCGAGTTTGGCCTGTACAGGCGGTAATTGCCGCCCACTACCCAGTGACTGAGCCAGCTCGGCGTAAATTTGTATTCCCCGTGAATATGGTACAGAGCCGATTTGTCAAAAAAACGCGTGCCGCCGGCTTCGCCCGACTTGGTTTTGGTCAGCCTGTTGAACGCTTCCTGGAACTGGGGTGAACCTGGGTCAAGATGACCTTTGAAAAGGGGGTCGGAGAGCGTATCAGCGTACATCCGGGCCTGCCTATGCCATTCCACCAGTTTGGTGTTATTATTGGCAAACCACTGTTGGGCCTTCAAACTATCGAAACTGTACGAGAAGGTCATTGTTACCGGGTCATACGTGGTAATTAGGCTGGGATATTCGCTCTGGCGCATTTGATTGTCGAAATTGCCAATGTTTACCCAATATTCGTCGTAGTCGCCTCCCCATTGGCCATTTGTTTTCGCCTCCCCTTGCAAGCGCAGTGCCGTGAAATACGGATCGAAGGAATTGCCGGCATCTTCGTTCGTGGCATAAGCCCGCAGAAAGTATTTGTCTTTTTTGCGGAGTTCCAGACGGTTTTGGAAAAACAAGATATCGCGCAGGCTGAAGCGGTTGTCGCCCTGATAAACCGTGGTGCCACTGCCAAAACTGGATGCGAGGATCAGTTCTGGGGATTCAAACTTCTTGTCCGGTTGAAGCCGGAAATGAAAGGAGGCACTTGCTTTGGCATTGCGGGTATTGTAGTCCACAAGGTCCACCTCCCGATATCCGGTGCGGTGCAAGACCCCAAGCGCTACCCGATCTGACCAGGGGTTCTCTCGGGAATAATCGAAACCTGCCCGGTACTCGTCCCCGTATATGTTTACGGCATCGAATCCGCCGGGATTGCGCGCATCGCTTCTGCTCTCGAATACCGGATCGTAATTGGTTGCTTCCCAATCATAAGCCCGCAAATAGAACAGGTTGAGTTTGTATGCGAACACGTCGTCGCCCGCCTTGTTCTTCAGGGCATCGGCCCAACGGACAGCCCCTTCAAACAGTTCGCGCTCACCGCCTTTGAGCGATGCCGAAAGCCCTTTTTGGATGAAAGGGTCTTTCGTTTTCATGCTGATCACCCCGTTGAATGCATTTGGCCCGTAAAATGGACCGCTGGCGCCAGCAATCAATTCCACGCCGTTCACGTCGAGCTCGCTGGCGCCGAGGAAGTTGCCCAGCGAAAAGTTCAGCCCCGGCGCCTGGTTGTCCACGCCGTCAATGATCTGGAGCGAGCGCACCGGGCTGGTGGAGTTGAACCCCCGGGTATTGATGATCGTGAAGCCGAGCGAGGCGGTAGTCAGGTCCACGCCTTTGAGGTTGCCGAGGCTGTTGTAAAAACTGATCGCCGCCGTTTCCTTGATGGCGATGGCATCAAGCTGCTCAACGGTGAGGGGGGCTGCTTTCTGTTTCTCGTCCACCCGCTGGCCCCGGATGACGGTTTCTTGGATAATCACGGAATTGGTTTGAAGTATTACCTTCAATGGGACATCGGCATTTTCTACCACCAGTTCCTGGGTCACATACCCGGTGTACGACACCCGAAGGGTCACCGGGAAGGATGGCACTTGCACCAGAAAATCGCCTTCGTAGTTGGTGATGGTGCCGCCGCCGCCCACCATGGCCACGGCCGCTCCGATCAGTTCCTCGCCCGTTTCGGCATCCACGACCTTGCCGCGTAAGGGCGTTTGAGCCATGCCCGAAACGCTGCCGAGGAGGATGCACAACAAACTGACGTTCAAAATTTTGTTGAAATGCTTCATACGAGACCGATTGCTTGTTTTTCCGTGTATGCTTCGTGAAACAGCGGCATTTCTGAAACCCTGTTTGCCTCGCAAAAGAAGAAAGAAAATTTGATTCCAAACAAAAAAACAAGACGCTTGGACGCAAGTCGGCATAGGCCGCTACGGCGGGAAAAATATCGTGTACCGAATCAGACCTGAAGCAAAACTTTCACCAAGTGCTCCCACGAAAATCGGCGCTTTTCCACCCGAACACCCGCCGCCATCGCTTCGGCCCGGTGATGTTCAAAAAAATCGCGCACCGCCGCCGCGATGGCACCCGCATCCGGGGGAACCACATAGCCCGACACGCCATCGGCCACGATTTCGGGCAGCCCGCCCACGTTGGTCACCACCATTGGTTTTTCAAAATGGTAGGCAATCTGCGAAATGCCGCTCTGGGTGGCACTCCGGTAGGGCTGCACCACCAGGTCGGCAGCGGAAAAGTACAGCCGCACTTGGTCGGCGGGAATGAAATCGGTGTGCAGGTGTACACGCCCGACCAGGTTGTTTTTTTCTATGATGACCTGGTACGGCTGCCAGTCCTCGTAGCACTCGCCGGCAACGAGGGCATGCACACCGGGCGTTTCGGCTAAGGCTTCAAGCAACAAATCCAGCCCCTTGTACGCCCTGATGAACCCGAAGAACAACACGAGCGGCACGTCCTCCGGCACACCCAGTTCGCGGCGCGCAGTGGCTTTTTCCACCGGATCGCCGTAGGTGTCGTAGATGGGATGGGGGGCGAAGCGGACGGCCCCACCCCCGGCCCCTCCCCCCGAGGGGAGGGGTGACTCGATGTCTTTATCCGAGCTGGCTTGGGATGACTCTACGTCTCCCCTCCCCCCTTGGGGAGGGGCCGGGGGTGGGGTTGATGCGCCGGGGAGGAACTGCCCTATCTCTTCCCCCACCGAACGCGACATGACCACAAAATCATCGCAGGCATGCACGAAATAGTGGGCAAAAAGGCGGTCACCTGGGCGTTTTTCATGGGGGATGATATTGTCCACAAGGGCGGTAATGCGCGGCTTTTTCCGGCTGAGCCACCGCGCCACGCGCAGCACCGTGCCGAGGCAAGGCCCCATGAACGGCAGCCAGAAACGCACGATGATGTGGTCGGGGTGCTCGCCGGCGATTTCGCGGCCCACCAGCAGCCAGTTTAACGGGTTGACGGAATTGAGCCGGGCTTTAATGATCAGGCCGGGCGGCGGCGGATCGTCGGTGAACTGGCTTTTGCCCGGAAAAAGGAACGCCGGGTATTGCAGGGCAAAACTGTACACCACCACGTCGTGCCCGGCGGCCAGCAGTTCCAGTGCCAGCCGCTCGGAGCTGGCCGCGATGCCCCCGCGAAGCGGGTGGGCAGGGGAGAGGAGGAGGATTTTCATGGCAGAGGAGGCATCAAGTCCGGGAGCGACATGCCGCGGTACTCCACCGTGTAGCCGCCTAACTCCCTAAGGATATTTTGCGCTTTACTTCGCAGGGTTTGTTCCGAGTAGCGTTCCTTGTCCCGTTTTACCTCCACGAAGAGTGCTTTTTTTTCCATAGCGTTGAGCGCCACAATGTCAATCTGATTGGAATTGCCACTTTCCCAGTAGCTGCCGATTTCCGACCATTCGCCCGACAAAGCCAACTTCTCGGTGCAGAATTTTTCCAAAAAACGCCCGCTGTATGTCGGAAAATCGCGGTTAATCAAAGTCGTCAGGTAGCCAAAATTTCCAATTTCAACAGCGCCTTTGTTTTTGTACATAAAGCGGAACCAGAAGTGCAAGAAATTATCCTCGATCTCATACTTCATGTTTTTGCCACCCGGTTTGGCGAACACAGGTTGCACGCGTCGGATGAGCCTGTAGTCAAGTTCGAGGCGTTGCAGGTAGCCGCCGATGTCGCGCTGGAGCACGCTTTCGATTTCACCACGCGAGGTTTTGGACGAAGCCAGAAGCGACAGTATGGAAAAGTAGGTGGCGTATTCCTTCCCGAATTCCTCAATCAATACATGTTTGCCCTCTTCCAGAAACAGGGAGTTTTCGTGCAGGATTTCTGCAAGCATGGTGGAATAGGAGAAGGTGTTTTTGTCCACAAATTGCTCCACATATTTGGGCACACCTCCGGTGAAAATGTAAAATGCCAGGAGGTCTTCCGGCCCGTATTCCGGGTGATATGTCGCCATTATGTGCTGGAGGGTTTCCACTGAAAAGGGTTTGACGTACAGGCGCTCGTTTGCACGCCCAAACAGAGGCTCTTTGCTGTTTTCAAAAATTTTGGTCATCAAGGAATGCACCGAGCCGCTTAGGATGAGGTGCATCTTCGTGCGGTCTTTTTTGCGATCCCACAGATGCTGCATATCGCTGTACACCGAAGGGTTGATTTGCAAAAACTCCTGAAACTCGTCAATAACCAGTGTGATTGGTCGGCGTTCTGCCTGATCCAGAAGCAAGGCAAAAATGTCTTTGAACCGGTTGATTTCTCCGAAAATGGAGATGTTCAGTACCTCGCGAATTTGCTCGACAAACTCCTCACAAAGAAGGCGCTCGTCTTTTCGTGCCACAAAAAAATAGAGGTACAACTCATCCCGAAGGCTTTCGGCAATCAGCCGGGTTTTGCCGATGCGCCGCCGCCCGGTCAGCACGGTCATTGTGGAAGACTCCAGGCTACGTTGCCGCGCCGCTTCGAGCAGTTGCAACTCCGATTCGCGGTTGATAAATTTCATGGTGGCAAAAGTAGTGATTTTTTCCGTAACCGGAGTTACCGTAACCGTCGTTACGAAAAAATCAGCGCTTCGTCCGACGAATTTGTCGTCGGACGAATGGTGAAAAGATCAAATCTCCTTTTCGATCAAATACTCGTTCCTACTCGCCGAATTCCGGTTCACGATCTCCGCAATAAACCCGGTCAGGAACAACTGCGTGCCCACGATGAGCGCCACAATTCCGAAGTAAAACAACGGCCGGTCGGCGATGCCGTATTCCTTGTACACAATCTTGGCCCAGCTCAGGTACGCCAAAAAGACAAAGCCGATAAAAAACGACAACACGCCCAGCGTGCCGAAAAAGTGCATGGGGCGTTTGCCGAACTTGCCCACGAAATACACCGAGAGCAGGTCCAGAAAGCCGTTGATGTAGCGCTCCCAGCCGTACTTGCTGTGGCCGTACTGCCGGGCGCGGTGCTCCACCACTTTTTCGCCGATCTTGGTGAAACCGGCCCATTTGGCCAGCACGGGTATCCAGCGGTGCATCTCGCCGTACACTTCCACCGCTTTCACCACCGGCTGCCGGTACGCCTTGAGGCCGCAGTTGAAATCGTGCAGCCGGATGCCGCTCATGCTGCTGGCCACGGCGTTGAACAACTTGCTCGGCAGGCGTTTTTCCAGCGGATCGTGGCGCTTGCGCTTCCAGCCGCTCACGAGGTCGTAGCCGTCCTCGCGGATCATGCGGTACAGTTCGGGAATCTCGTCGGGGCTGTCCTGCAGGTCGGCGTCCATGGTAATGACTACCTCGCCCCGGGTAGCCTGAAAGCCGGTGTGCAGGGCGGCGGACTTGCCGTAATTCCGGCGAAATTTGATGGCGCGCACGTTCGGGTTGGCGGCTTGCAAGGTCTCGATAACAGACCAGGATTCGTCGGTGCTGCCGTCGTCCACGAAAATGATCTCGTACGAAAAGCCCTGTTGTTCCACCACGCGGCGGATCCAGGCTTCGAGTTCGGGCAGGCTCTCGGCCTCGTTCTTGAGGGGGACAACGATGGAGAGGTTCATAGATCTAATTTCGTCATTGGGTTGGGGCGTGTTTTCGGTTTGCCGCCCGGAACATGCTCGTCGCGCTCGACAAACACCGGCAGCAAAGGTGCGGAATCTTTGCCGACCGGAATAGCATGCCGGCGCGGCCAGGCCTTGCCGACCAGCATTTTTTCCCAACGGTGGAAAAGCGCCTCCTGCTGCTCCGGGCTGAAACGCGGGTGGTCGGCGTCGTAGTAGCCAGCCAGTTCGCGCTGGCGTCGGGCTTCGAAGAGCGACACTGCGCAGGCCACCGAAATGTTGAGGCTTTCGGTGAATCCCACCTGCGGAATCAGGAAATTGCCGTCGGCCATAGCAAGCGCTTCGGCACTCACGCCCTCGTCTTCGTTGCCGAAAAGCAGGGCCGTGGACCGGGTCAGGTCGAGCGCGTACAGCGACGTGCTTTGTTCGCCGAGACGGGTGGCCAAAATGCGGTCATACCGTTCCCGAACCCGCGAAAAGCATTCCTGTAAATCCTCGAACACGTACACATCAATCCACTTGAACGCCCCGCCAGAGGTTTTTTTGCCCACCTTGAGGCCGCGCCGATCCAGATATGCGCGGGTGTACACGGCAAAAACTTCCCGTACACCCACGGCATCGCAGGAGCGGATAACCGCGCTGATGTTCATCGGATCGAAGATGTTTTCCAAAACAACCGTCAAGTCGGGCTGACTTTGCCGGATGACCTGGCGGATACGTTGTTCGCGAGCGGGATTCATTGTTGCTTTAATATTTCTCTAATCAAACGGCTGAGATTGGGCTCCGCCGCACGCGCCACGGCGATCACATCCTCGACCGAGGTTTCCCGGATGGCGCTCGGGGGGAACGACACGTTGGTTACCATGGACAGCATGAGCACCGGTAGGTCCTGATGCCGCGCCACCAGCACTTCGGGCACCGACGACATGCCGGTGCAGTCGCTGCCGAGGGTACGCAGCATGACGTACTCGGCGGGGGTTTCGAGGTTGGGCCCTTGCATGGCGGAGTACACGCCCTCGAACGCCCGAATGCCGTGTTTTTTGGCGGCAGCCATAGCCTTGGCCCGCAGGTCGGCATCGTAGGTTTTGGACATATCGGGGAAACGCGGCCCGAGGCGCTCGTCGTTGGGGCCGCGCAAGGGGTGTTCGGGCAGCAGGTTGATGTGGTCGCGCACCACCACGATGTCGCCGCCGCGCAGGTGCGGGTTGATGCCACCGGAAGCATTTGTGATGATCAGCCGCTCGATGCCCAGCGCTTTCAGCACGCGCACCGGAAACGTCACCTGCTGCATGGTCCAACCCTCGTAGTAGTGCAGCCGACCGGCCATGACCACCACGGGATGCCCTTCGAGGTGGCCAAAGACCAGTTTTCCGCGGTGGCTTTGCACCGTGCTTTGGGCAAAGTGCGGCAGTTCGGTGTACGGGATTTCGGCGACAGCCTGTACCTCGTCGGACAGGTTGCCGAGGCCTGTGCCGAGGATGATGCCCGTGCGGGGCGCAAAATCCGTGCGGGCGCGAACGGCTGCGACGGCCTCCTGAATTTGATCGTAGAGTAGCATGGTTATTCCGGTTGTGTGTGTGTGGCCGTTGTCGGACCTGCGGGGTGTCGCCGCCACCACGCCGCCAGCCCGATGCCTGTCACCAAGTCCCATATCCCCCACCAGGCGGCCACGAGGGCCATCCCGCCGAGGGCATTGAAAAAACGAAAAATGAGCAACAGGCCGAGCGCGGTGTTGTGTACGCCGGTCTCAAAAGCCAGAGTGCGGCTGTCGCCCTCGGGCAGCCGGGCGAGGCGCCCGATGCCATAGCCGGTGCCAAGGCCGAGTGCGTTGTGCACCAGCACGATAAAAAATACGCTCCCGAGGTAGTTGACAAGGTTTTGGCCGTTGCCGAGCAGAGCCACGACGAGGATGGAGAAAAAGAGCAGCAGCGCCACCCGCTGTACCCAGGGGCGTATGCGGGTCACGAAGTCGGGGAATCGCCCGTTGAGCCACATGCCGAACAGCAACGGCGCCAGAATCAATTGCAAAATGATGAGTGCCATGTCGCCCGCGCCAAGGTCGAACGACTTGCGCAGCGCCTCCGACTCCGGCACGTATTGCGACCAGAACAGAAAACCCGCCGGGGTCACCACGGTGGCCAACAGGATGATGATCGCGTTGAAGGTGACCGACAGCGCGGTGTTGGCCCCGGAAAAATGCACCAGAAAATTGGTCATGTTGCCCGAGGGGCACATGCTGACCAGCACCATGCCCAGCGCCATGCTTGTCGGCGGCTGAAACAGCCGGATCACAGCCAACGTCAACAGCGGAAAAACCAGGTATTGCGCCACCATGCCCACGGCGATGGACTTGGGGAACCGGGCGACCTTGCGGAAATCCGCAGACCGCACATCCAGTGCCACGCTGAACATCAAAAATGCCATGGCCACATTGAGCAGGGCCAACTGGTCGGGATTGAAGTTGATGCGCAGGGTATCTATCGGGTGCATAATAGTGGCGAATGTACGACACCGGCAAAAGTAAACCCGGCGGAAAGTGCTTTGCGAATGGACAAGCCTATATTTGCCAGAGTAAATTCTTGTAACGATGAAAAACACGCTTCGAGTCGCCCTGTTCGCGGCTATGATAATCCTTGGCACCAGTGCCCGAGTACACGCGCAATGCATACCCGCCGATTCGTGCGGACAAATACCCTGTCTTTTCGGTCCGACCATTTTCAGCACCACGATCTGGAACAATGCCGGATATCCATGGGGGCCGGCTGTTCCCTTTTGTAGTGGTGTCCAAAATGACATGTGGTTTCCCTTCGTGTCAGATTCCAGCGGGCTTGTGCAAGTAACCATAACTCCCATGAACTGTACTGAAGGTAACGGCTTGCAAGCAGGCATTTTTGTAAACTGCGACAGCATCATCGCGTGCAATGGCGGGTTTCAGGGCGGCGGAAGTTCTCCAGTCGGTATGACTGTAGCGGTTGTCCCCGGGCATCAATACTACCTGATGGTGGACGGTTATGGCGGGGACGGCTGCGATTTCACGATACAGGCAACGGGCATTGCCGACATTGTCAACAACGGGTTGGTGACTGGAGGGGTCTGGGCCGACCTCAATTTCAACTGCGCGGTGGACAGCACGGATCAGCCCGTGCCGGAAATTCCAATTGCCGTCTCTAATCTGTATCATGCCATCGTACCGGCGGATTCTTTTGGGCGGTTTAGGTTTTTCTATTCTGCCCTGGGAGCCCAAAACTTCGATATCGCCCTCCATCTTGGCGACAACGCTTTGTGGGAACTCTGCACCGACACCTTCCACATCAGCCCCACCGGCAATGCGGACACCACCCATATTGAGTTTTTGCTCCAGCCTCAAAACTATTGCACGGACATGCGGGTGGACCTGAGTTTGCCGCCTTTTTTACGCCCATGCCAACACGTCACCATCCCGGTCAAGTATTCCAACCAGGGCACCGTCCCGGCGGAAAATGTGGTGCTGGACATTGCCTTGCCCGCCGGGGAGATCAGTATGCTACAGGCAACGATACCGTTCGACAGCCTGAGTGACACCCTGCGATTTTTCCTCGGCGACGTGCCCCCGTTTGGTGTCGGTTATTTCAAAATTTTTGGCCAAACGCTATGTGACGGCAGTTTGGCTGGGCATACGCTTTGCTTTTCGGCGCATATTTTCCCCGACACGGCCTGTGCCCTGAATCCGAACTGGACGGGCGGGCATGTAGCCGTGTCCGCCGAATGCGATGCCGATTCGCTGCTGCGTTTCACGCTGCGAAATACCGGTACAGGCCCGATGTCGGGATTGCTCCCATACACCGTGCTCAAAAACTCGGTAATATTGGAAACCGGTATGTTCCAGTTGGATGCCGGACAGGATACTACAATTGCGGTTGAGGCGGACGGCTCCACATGGCGACTGGAAGCCGAACAGGAACCCTGGCATCCGGGAATGTCAAGCCCGTCGGTCTCCCTCGAAGGTTGCGGCGGTCTGACCCCCGGGTTTGTACATGCTTTTCCGCAGGACGATGCCGACTTGTTTCGCGACATCGAGTGTCGGCAAGTGGTGGCTTCTTTCGATCCGAACATCAAGGTGGCTTCACCGGCCGGGACAGGCAGCAGCCGCATCATTCAACCGAATGTCCCCTTGGAATACACCATCCATTTCCAAAATACCGGTACCGATACGGCCTTTTTGGTACGCTTAGTTGATGTGCTTCCTGACGTCCTCGACCCGGCTACGTTCCGGCCCGGAACCAGTTCGCATCCCTGCACATGGCGCTTACTGGGCGGCGACACGCTGGAGATTATATTCGATCCGATTGTATTACCGGACAGCACGACCAATGAGCCTGCCTCGCAGGGCTGGTTTGAGTTCAGCATCGCCCAGCGCCCCAACCTGCCCATCGGCACCGTCATCAGCAATACGGCTGCGATTTACTTCGACTACAACGAGCCAGTCATCACCGATCCTGCTTTGCACACAATCGGACAACTGACGGTGCAGGTTGACGATGTCGCCGGAAACCCCGAACCCGGCTGGCGGGTGCTCGGCAACCCCCTTCAGGACCGTTGTATTTTCGTCGCCAACCCATCGGACATGACCGGCCCAAGCCGTTTTGATCTGTACGACTTGCATGGGCGACTACTGCGTACTGAAACCTTTTCGGGAAATCAATTCACCTTCCACCGGCAAGGGCAAGCGGCGGGTGTGTACTTGTGCAGGATCGTATCCAATCTAGGCATCGTCTTTTCTGGAAAATTAGTGATGCCATGAAAGCGTCAATGCTGCGTACTTCTTTCCTAAAATCCCGCGCACAGCGCCAAATTACCGATACAGGTCGCCGTTCAAGTACTTCAGCCCGGAATCGCAAATGACGGTCACGATGCGTTTGCCCGCACCAAGCGCTTTGGCCCGCTGGACGGCAGCCCAGACATTCGCTCCGCTACTGATGCCACCGAAAATGCCCTCCTGTCGCGCAAGTTGGCGGGCAGTGGCAAATGCATCCTCATCCGTCACCTGAATAATCTGGTCAGCAAGATCGGCACGGAAAATGGACGGTATGAATCCCGCGCCGATGCCCTCCAGCCGGTGACTGCCCGAGACGTCGCCGCCCGAGAGCGCCCGTACTCGGTCTGGTTCTACGGCAATGCAGCGGATTGGCCGGCCCGCCGATTTAAAAACCTCCGCATTTCCGGAAAAGCAGCCACCAGTACCTACGCCGGCAATAAATTCATCCAGTTGGTTGTCCAATGCGCGCAAAATTTCGGCGGCCATCCGGTGATAGGCGCTCCGGTTGGCGGGATTGTTGAACTGGTTTGTCCAGAACGTTTCCGGCTCTTGCCGCAAGGCTTCCACCCGTTTTTGTGCCTCGGCGATCACCTGTTTGGTAATCTTTCCGTGGTCGCTGGGCACCAGGTCGAGTGTGGCGTCGAAAGCCCGCATGGTTTGCAGTTTTTCTTCTGAAAACGCGTCGGAAGAAACAAAATGCGCCCGGTAACCTTTCACAGCACAAATCATGGCCAGCGAGCTACCCGTGCTGCCGCCCGTGTAGTCGAGCACCCGGTAGCCCGGTTTTAGCAGCCCCTTGGCCTCCGCATCCTCAATCATGGACAGGGCCATGCGGTCTTTCATGCTGCCGGTGGGGTTGGCGCCTTCGTATTTCACGAACACCTCGGCGCAGCCGGGCGGGAGGATTTTTTCCAGTTTGAGCAGGGGAGTGTTGCCGATGTGGGTCATGGATGAAGAATATTTGGGTACTACGAAAGCGGCTACCGCTTGACTACCACACGCATCCAATGCGACTTTCCGGTGCCCTGAATTTCAAGATAATATATTCCATCTGGAACATGTTCGAGACTAATCGGATACGCCTCTTGGTGTTCCACTTCTAGTTGCTGAAGCATTAAACGACCATGAATATCGTAAACTTGGAGCCGGGTTGTTGAGGCACAGTTTACCGAACACCATAAAGTAAAAAGTCCTGTATTGGGGTTGGGCCGAACCGTCCACCTAGAAGTGGATTCGGGTGCGGTTACAGCAACGGTATTCTCAAGCAGCCAAGTCGCTTCCGATGTACAGCCATTAGCGGCTGTCGTTATGCATCGATATAAACCAGGAGACAAGTCGTAAACATCCGGAGTAGTGAGCGATATATTCATGCCGTCCCGTTGCCACAAAAAATGGAACGGCCCCGGGGCGCCCGATAAGGCGATGCTTATGCTGCCATTGTTTTGCCCGTCGGCAGGATGAACGACCAACACGGTAGCAATAACCGGCATATCGTAGTTTTCGGTTACAGATAAGGTGGTAGTGCCTGCACAATAGGTAGCCTGATCCGTTATGGTGAGGAAATAAATGCCCGGTACCGTCGTGGTCGGCATAGCCTCTGTAGAAGTGAATCCATTGGGGCCTGACCATTGAAATTTTGGCTGAACGGCGTTGTGATCACATAACAAAGTAGCAATGGGTTCACAGCCAACAAATCCGTTAATTGGGAAGAGGGTCACGCTGTCGGTTTGTCCTTGTACAACAGCGGTAGCTGTCTTAGTACAACCATTCATGGCAGTAACCAATAACTGATACATACCTGGTTGACTCACGACCGGCTTCTGCTCTGTGCTGTGAAAATTGTTGGGGCCGGTCCAGTAATAGGTCGCTCCCGGCGCATTTGAAAAAGCTGAAAGGGTAGCAGTTGGTGACAAACAAGTCAAGGTTGTACCAATGGCAATAGCAGAAGGTGCCGGACCAATGTCATTTACGGAAACGGTAGCGGAGCCTGTGCATCCAAATGTATTGCTGACGGTTAGTACATAAGTGCCGGACATCGTAACTACCGGATTTTGCTCTGCAGATGAAAAACCACCAGGACCTGACCAGGAAAATTGCACGTTTGAAATCATTACTGTAGCCGTCAACTGTATGGAATTTATGGTGCAACCCAAGGTCCCTCCTGTAGCCTGAACGCTTATTGTGTTAGGCGTGGCAGATATTGTAAACGTATCGGCTGCGAAACAAGGTGTATCGCTTGATGGGATCGAGACATTCAGAATATAAGTACCTGGTTGGGTAACCAACAGGCTGTCACCGGTTCCAAGTACCTGACCCAAAAGGTTGGTCCAGACACTGTAGCCGATAGATGTTGTCTCGTTGCATAAAAGCAAGGTATCCACACCGCACGAAAGCAAACTCGGCCCGATTATTTTGGCAACCGGCTGTCCAAAATCTACCCTGAAATGAAGTGTGCTGTCGCAGCCGTGAACCGAAGTACAAGTCAGTGTATAGTTTCCTGGATCACAGTAGGGCACACCGCATACCAGCAGGCAGGAACCTGGACAAATATATTGCGTTGGCAAGGTAGTAGTATACGGTTTTTGAACCGAGACTTGTTGCACAACCATGCTGTCGCAGCCCAGCGACGACATCAGGGTAGTTTGATAAAGGCCGCTGCTGTAGACCTCGTACCCCCAAGGAGTAACATAAGGCAGATCGTTTTCGCAAATCACCACAGCCGGAAGCAATTGGGGCGGGCCGGTTTGAGCGATCACATCCCGACAAATTGGAGGGGAGATAGAATGGCACGCATATTCGGCACGTACACACACCGGCCCGCTGGTTTCCGCAAACGAAACCGTTGCTGTAGCGCCGGCTGGAGCAGGGAATGAAACGTCGTTGGACAAGCCATTGATCGAGCTTCCCGGAGGGGAAGACCAATGGTACCTGATAACCTGCAAGGTGTCTGGCAGAGAAAAAACGGCCGAGGTGTTGGGGCAAATGCGCGACGGCCCGGCTAACGCTGTAACCGGTACAGGTACAGGTAACACCTGATTCCCCGAAGATAGGTTTATTTTGAAGTCGCAGGCGTCACCGTCCCGACCCGCTATGGCCAACCAGTATACGCGGCCCGGAACATACTGGTCAGAAGGTATGGAAAGTGTTTGGTTGCCGCAACCGGCGCATCCGGCATGGCAAACCAGAGCCATCGGCGCAAGACAATTGTCAAACAAAGCCACTTGAAGACCCTGGCCATTTTGGCAATTACTGGTGGATACTCCAATGACAAAAGCCGTTCGATCTGCTACAAACCCAAACCACTGTTTTGGGTAAAGCGCGATCGAATCGCAGAATAGGTTGCTACTTCCCGGATTGGCTACGGGGTTAATTGATCCTGTCATTCCGTTTAATTGGCACGCAATAACAGCATTGGAACAAGACGTGTCTCCCCAATGCACATTAGTTATCTCCGATGACGCCACGACACTATTGCCGCAGGCGTCGGACACCGTCACGGTGTACATACCCGGCTGCGTCACGAACAGTATAGTCGAGGTGTCGTTCGTATTCCATAAAAATGTGCACGGGGCAACGCCGCCGAAAAGAGCTGGTGTCAGTTCAATAATTTCTCCTGTCTTTAGAACCATGTCAGGAAGATTGAGCGACATAGCCGGGTAGTCTCTTACAAAAAATGTGTCGGCGGCAGATGAACAGGTATTGAGAAGTTGAACGACAATTGTCTTTTCCGGGTTGTAAAACGAGTTCGGGAACACATCTACTTGCACATCGAGAAAATTCTGGCCGGCAGGTATTACATACTCCTGGGCCAGGGGTGAATAGTCTACACCGGGAATCGCAGAGCCACTAACTAACAGGCGAATAGTGATGGGAGTAGAATCAGGGCTGTTTGCTGCCCTGCGGAATCTGACCTTGTTTGAGTTGCATGCTTCGAGTAGCACAATCGGGCCGAAGTGATTCGGTTTTTCTATGTAGACAGGAGTCGGCTCGGCTGGTGGCTGCGGCTTGAAAAAAGCAGCAGTAATGTGAAGCGCGTCACCTATATCAGCCAGAGCAATCTTAACGTGATAAGTCTGTCCGGGAATTACCTGAATGCTTGCTTTCATCGCTTTGGTCCAGCCATCCAATTGACAATCACCGGGACTGTGTGCCTCAATATTTGAGCAGGGGCCAACGTTGTTGTTGTTTACAAAATACTGGCTTCGGGTGTTGTGGTTGATTTGGGCAATATTGATCGGTACTGATTCCCCGGGCACCGTTGCAATATTAACGCTACCGGAAATGCCCGGGCCGCTGATAAAAATGCCTAAAGGGTCGTGGTATTCTGGGGCCACGATATACTCGCAGTACTCCTCCGAACCAAGGACATATTCGAACTCAAGGGTGTTTCCAATCGGAATGACATCAAATTCCGCAAGTGCCAGATCAAACTGGTCCACGGGGGTGAGTTTTCCCAAGTCCGGGTCATTCGGTGTATTGGTGCCGAATCCACCACTGCCGTTGCTAACAGTATTAGGCCCCGGGAGTATGTTGACACTGCCGGTGGCTAAAACCAGTCCCTCGTCAATTCCGATGCTTGACTGGCCATTGGAAAAAAAACCCCTTGATTGCGGGTGGCCGGATACCACGGCATTGCTGATCTCAAAGCAGTTGTTGCCCATCAACCGACTCACCCATTCCATCGCGCTTGCGCTGTCGGCGACTAACAGGTTGGATGCACTGCGGGATTTTGTAAATGCTTCAAGAAGCGGGAAAGTATCCGGAATTCGGGCAGCCTGTGACGTCGGCTGTTGTGAGAAAGCAGCATACATGCACAACATGAAGAAAAATGGAACGCCGTATATTTTCATAATCTGGAGCATGGTGTGAAGATTTGAATTCAGGGCGAACTTATGAAATTTCGCAATCCGGTGCGCCAAATGCTTTAAGAACAGCATATTTGCACGAATAAATCTCTGTAAAATATGAAAAGCGTACTATTGGCGGTCGTTGTCATAGTAGCATCCAGCATTTATGCACCTTCTCGCGGTAATGCACAATGCTTGCCTGCAGAAGCATGCGGCCAGATACCATGCATGTTTGGTCCCACGATTTTGAGCAATACGATATGGAACACGGCCGGTTACACAGCAAGTGAGGGTACTCCTTTCTGTAGCGGCATTCAAAACGATCTTTGGTTTCCTGTTTTGTCGGACTCTACCGGGAAAGTAAAAGTTACCATTTGGCCATCCGATTGTGCCAATGAAAACGGGCTGCAGATGGCGATTTACAAAAATTGCAACGAAGACCCTATTGCATGCGACGGTGGCTTCCTAGGTGGCGGCTACACTCCAATTGTAATGAATGCCAATGTCGTGCCCGGGCAAATTTATTTCCTGATGGTAGATGGTTTTTTGGGGGACACTTGTGATTTCCAGATACAGATGTCCGGCATTATGGATGTAAGTAACATAAGCATTGTGACCGGTCAGGTGTGGGGAGATTCCAATTTTGACTGCCTGTTAGATAGTCTGGATTTACCTGTGCCGGAAGCCCCCATCACAGTCTCCGGCCTGTACAATGCAATTGTTCCGGCAGACTCACTTGGTAAATTTACGTTTGCTTTTCCCGCTTTTGGATCGCAGGGTTTTGATCTATCTCTCAAAATATGGGATAACTACCTATGGTCATCCTGTAGCGATACCATTCACATTGTTCCCTCCGGAGGGTCGGATACAACCCATGTTAATTTCCTCCTTCAGCAACTGGATTTTTGTACGGAAATGCGGGTGGACATGGGTATGCAGTGGTTTTTTCGCCCATGTCAGTTTGTCAATATCCCAGTCAAATACTCCAACAGAGGCACCCTGCCTGCCGAAAATGCAGTAGTGGATGTGCTGTTTCCTGCCTTGCAATTCAGCATCCACGGTGCAACGATGCCATTTGATAGCCTCGGCGACACCCTGCGTTTTTACCTTGACAAGATCCGCCCCTTCGAAATTGGAAATATCAGAATTTTCGGCCAGATCATTTGCGACGGCAACTTGAAGGGACATACGCTTTGTTTTTCCGCACATGCCTATCCGGATACAGCATGCCACATCAACCCCAATTGGTCGCGCGCGCGCGTAGCAGTGAGCGCCGTTTGCGTTGGTGATACTCTGGTACGCTTCACCATTCGCAACACCGGCACAGGCAACATGGCGGACCAGCGCCCTTACAAGGTGGTCAGAAATGACGCAATTTTCGAACTCGGAATATTCCAACTCAATGCCGGGCAGGACACAACCTTGATCTTTGCCGCCGACGGTTCCACCTGGAGGATCGAGGCTGAACAAGAGCCGTTTCACCCGGGTATGTCGAATCCTTCGTTCTCGCTGGAGGGCTGCGGCGGCTTGACGCCTGGTTACATCAATGCTTTTCCCCTGGACGATGCCGACCTGTTCCGCGACATTGAATGCCAGCAGGTTGGTGCTTCTTACGATCCCAATATCAAAGTCGCTTCACCTGCCGGGACAGGCGACAACCGCGTCATTCAACCGAATACGCCGTTGGAGTACACCATCCACTTTCAAAACACGGGTACCGATACGGCCTTTTTGGTTCGATTAGTTGATGTGCTCCCATACGTCCTTGACCCGGCCACGTTCCGCCCCGGGACCAGTTCGCACCCCTGCACCTGGCGATTGCTGAGCGGTGACACGCTGGAGATCGTATTCGACCCGATTGTATTGCCGGACAGCACAACAAACGAGCCTGCCTCTCATGGCTGGTTTGAATTCAGCATCGCCCAGCGCCCCAACCTGCCCAACGGCACCATCCTGCGAAATTCGGCGGCGATTTACTTCGACTACAACGACCCGGTTATCACCGAACCCGCCATGCACACAATCGGACAACTGACCGTACATGTGGACGACATGCCGGGAAACATCGAACCCAGTTGGCGGGTGCTCGGCAACCCTCTCCAGGACCGTTGTGTTTTTGAGGCTACCAAGGACGCAAGCGGCCCAAACCGGTTTGAACTCTTTGACCTTCAGGGGCGATTGTTGCGCACCGAAACATTCGACGCAGACCAATACATATTTCATCGGCAAGGACAAGCACCGGGCGTGTACCTGTTCCGGCTCATATCCGCGCAAAAGGCCTCTTTTTCAGGAAAACTGGTAATACCTTAACCGGGAAGAGACGAAAGGAGAGCCGTACCTTCGCGCCCATGAAAAATCAAAGTTTAAAAAAGATAGCCAACACCATCCGCGGACTCGCCATTGACGGCGTGGAAGCCGCCAACTCCGGCCACCCCGGTATGCCGCTCGGCATGGCCGACGTGGCCGCCGTGCTCTGGACGGAATTTCTCCAACACAACCCCGCCAATCCCCAATGGGCCGACCGCGACCGCTTCGTGCTCTCCGCCGGCCACGGCAGCATGCTGATCTACAGCCTGCTGCACCTGTACGGCTACGACCTGCCGCTCGACGAACTGAAGAACTTCCGCCAGTGGGGCAGCCGCACCGCTGGCCACCCCGAATACGGCCACGCGCCCGGCGTGGAAACCACCACCGGCCCGCTCGGTCAAGGCATTTCCAATGCCGTGGGCATGGCGCTGGCGGAAAAAATGCTCGCTGCCCGCTTCAACAAAGGCCCCTACAAGGTGGTGAACCATCACACCTACGTCATCGCCAGCGACGGCGACCTGCAAGAGGGCATTTCGCACGAGGCCTGCTCGTTTGCCGGACACAACCGCCTGTCCAAACTGATCGTCCTGTACGACGACAACCACATCAGCATTGACGGCGAAACCGACCTCTCCTTCAGCGAAAACGTGCTCAAGCGCTTCACGGCATACGGCTGGAACGCCCAGCGCATAGACGGCCACAACTACGACGCCATCCGCGCGGCCATTACCCTGGCGCAGGCGTCGGACAAACCCAGCATCATCGCCTGTCGCACGATTATCGGCTTCGGCAGCCCCAACAAGGCCGGTTCCGAGGAGGCGCACGGTGCGCCGCTGGGCAAAGAAGAGGCTGTTTTGACCAAGAAAAAACTCGGCATTCCCACCGACAAGCCGTTTTTTATCGGAGACGATGTGCTCAAAATGACCCGAAAAGCCGGAGCCGATGCCGCCAAAGCCGAGCGCAAGTGGCAGGATTTGCTGGCAAAATATAAAGCCGCCCGCCCGGAACTGGCCGCCGCATTTCAGTCTTGCCTGAACAACGAAGTGCCCGCCGGCGCGCTCGACATCCCGGAGTTTCCCGTTGGGAAAATGGCCACGCGTATTGCTTCGGGTAAAGTGCTGGATCTGATTGCCGGCAAAATACCCGCTCTCGTGGGCGGTTCGGCGGATTTGACGCCCTCGAACAAGACGTTTGCCAAAGGTCAAACGGCGTTCAGCGTGAAAAATCCCGCCGGACAGTACATGCACTATGGCGTGCGCGAGCACGGCATGGCTGCCATCATGAACGGCATGGCCCTGCACGGCGGCGTGATCCCGTACAGCGGTACCTTCTTCGTGTTCACCGACTACATGCGCCCGTCCATCCGCCTCGCCGCCCTCATGGGCCTGCGGGTGATTCACGTGCTCACCCACGACTCCATCGGCCTCGGCGAAGACGGCCCCACGCACCAGCCCATCGAGCACCTCGCCTCGCTGCGGGCCATGCCCAACCTCTCGCTCATCCGGCCCATGGACGCCAATGAAACGATTGCGGCGTGGAAAATGGCGCTCACCCGCACCGACGGCCCTACCGGCCTCGTGCTCACCCGCCAGAACCTGGCCAACTACGACCGCCCGGCGCTTGGCATGGCTCCCGCGACGGAGGCACAAAAAGGCGGTTATGTGCTGACAGAAGACAAGGATTTCAAAATTATCCTCCTTGCCAGTGGCTCCGAGGTGGAAATCGCCGTAAGCGCCAAGAGTATTTTGAACCAGAAAGGTATCGGCGTGCGCGTGGTATCCATGCCCAGTACGGACGTGTTCGACCGCCAGCCGACGGCCTACCGGGAATCGGTATTGCCAAAAACCTGCAAGGCGCGTCTGGCGGTGGAGGCCGGGGCCAGCCTTGGTTGGTACAAGTATGTGGGGCTGGACGGCGCCGTCGTTGGCCTCGACCACTTCGGAGCCTCGGCACCGTACGAGCAGTTGTATGAAAAATTCGGCCTCACTGCCGCCAACGTAGCCGAAAAAGCCGCAGCCCTCGTCCGCTAAGTCAACCAAATACGCCCTAAAGCGGTTTTATCCCAAGCCGCTCAACACTCAAAACTCAACACTCAAAACTCAAAACTATAAAATGCCCGTTATCGAACTTCGTATCCCGAATCTGGGAGAATCCATAACCAACGTGACGTTTTCCAAATGGCTGAAACCCGACGGCAGCATCGTGGCCATGGACGAGCCGCTTTGTGAAATTGAAACCGAAAAAGCCAATCAGGAACTTTCGGCGGATAAGGCCGGCAAACTCATCTGGGTGGCCAAAGAAGGCGAAGACCTCGAAGTGGGCGCCCTGTTTGCCAAAATTGACACCGACGCCGCAGGCAGCAGTGCCGCAGTTCCTGTTCCCGCACCAGCAGCCCCGGCTGCGGTGGAAAAACCCGCAGAAGCGCCGGCCTCGGCCAATTACGCCACCGGCCATCCCTCACCGGCAGCCGCCAAAATCCTCTCGGAAGGCAGCCTGAATCCAGCCGACGTGGCCGGTACCGGCAAGGACGGGCGCATCACCAAGGACGACGCGCAGAAAGCCGTGGAAAACAAAGCGACGGCACCGGCTCCTGCACCACAAACGTCTGCCCCGGCCCCGGTTACCCCAACTCAAAACTCAAAACCCAACACTCAAAACTCCCGAGAGGAGCGTCGCGAGCGCCTCACGCGCATGCGCCGCACCATCGCCAAGCGGCTGGTGAGTGCCAAAAACAACACCGCCATGCTCACCACCTTCAACGAGGTGGACATGAGCGCCGTGATGGCCCTGCGGGAAAAATACCAAGAGGCGTTTGTGAAAAAACACGGCATCAAGTTGGGCTTCATGTCCATCTTCGCCAAGGCCTGCGCCACGGTGCTGCTCGAAATGCCCGACGTGAACGCCCGCCTCGACGGCGACGACATTGTGTACCACGACTACGCCGACATCAGTTTCGCCATCAGCACGCCGACCGGACTGGTGGTGCCGCCCATCCGAAACGTGGAAAGCCTCGACTACCACGAGATCGAGTACAAACTCAAAGACCTGGCCGCCAAGGCCCGCGACGGCAAGCTGTCGCTCGAAGAAATGAGCGGCGGCACGTTCACCATCACCAACGGCGGCATTTTTGGCAGCCTGATGAGCACGCCCATCATCAACGAGCCGCAAAGCGCCATCCTCGGCATGCACGCCATCAAGGAGCGCCCCGTGGCCGTGAACGGCCAGGTGGAAATCCGCCCGATGATGTACCTCGCCCTGAGCTACGACCACCGCGTGATTGACGGCTCCACCTCCGTGACGTTTTTGGTGAAAGTCAAGGAGTTGATTGAGGACCCGATGCGGTTGTGGATGGGGATTTGAGGGCCGATGGTAACAATCGGGTGCATGGACGGATAAATGGGAACATTGCCCAATTATTTCACAAACCCACATTCCTCCATGACACACCTTCGATCCTGCGCGCTTGTTGTTGCGCTCCTGCCGCTATTGGTTTTCTCCCTTCAGGCCCAGAACAGTCCCAAAAAATTGGGCAAGGCCGATTTGGACGAGTTGCGCCTTCAAGACTGCTCTTTTGAGCCTGGTGCCCCTGCCATGGTATTGTTCGATGTGGCCGAAGGCGAGGTAGTGTTTCAGGCCGGCAGTGATGCTTATGAGATAAAATACCATAAGCGCATCAAGATATTTTCCAAGAATGGACTTGAAGAGGCGAATGTCAGCATCCGTTATTTGGCGGGCGAGAATGGCAAGGACGAGAAAGTGACCGGCATCAAAGCCTATTGTCATTTTCTGGAAAACGGCGCCGCCAAAACAGTGTCGCTGTCGTCAAAGGATGTGTTCGTCAACGATCTGGGCGAGGGGTATCGCTCCACCACCTTTGCCATCCCGGCCGCGCGCGAAGGGTGCGTGATCGAGTACGCCTACCGGCTCGAATCAACGTACTTGGCGAATCTGGACAGCTGGTACTTTCAGGAGGACATCCCGGTACTGTACAGCGAGTATGCGATGACAGCCCCTGAAATATTCGTGTTCCAGCAGGTGCTGCGGGGAACCTTGCCGCTCAGCATCAACACGTCCGAAAAGGTTAGGCGCACATTTTCAGGGTACTCGGGCGAAGAAAGTGCGTTTGCTCGTGCCCGATTCAGCGAAGAGTTGTGGTGCAACACCAACCTCTGGGCCATGAAGGAGGTACCGTCCATTCGGCATGAGCCGCTCATGAGCCCGATTCGCGACCTCGCGGCGCACCTGGAATTCCAGCTGCTAAAGATTCAGAATCCCGGCGGTGGAAATCAGGAGGTCATGTCTTCCTACGAAAAATTCAATAAAACACTCCTCGACTCCGATAATTTCGGTAGCATGGCCAAATCCGGCCGTTTCGAAAAGAAATTGATAGAGGGCATTGTCGCGGAGATTTCCGATACGGCCGCGATCGCCGAGGCCATCTTGGGGCACATCCAGGAGAAAGTTTCATGGGATGGAAAATATGGGTACTTCGCCAAAAGAAAGACTGCCGATGTGTATGCTTCCGGCAAGGGCAGCGTAGGCGAAATCAACCTCCTTCTCGTGGCCTGCTTGCGGGCGGCGGGCCTGCAAGCAGATCCGGTCATCCTTGGCACCCGAAACCATTCCCGCCCGCACCCGGTGTACCCCAACGTGGGGCGGTTCAACTATGTCGTGGCGGCCGTGGATATTGCCGGCAAGACCTTTTTTGCCGATGCCACCAACAAAGACCTGCCGTTCGGCTACTTGTCTCAGCAATGCCTGCACGCCGAGGGCTGGCGGGTGAGCAAGCATGCGTCGGGATTTATCTCCATGCAAGCGGGAGCATCCGGGTACCGTACCATTTACACCGACCTAAAATTCGATAATGATGCCTGGAAGGGCACGGTTTCCATCATCACAAAAGGCTATAAAGCCATAGAAACCGCACATAAAATGAACACGACGGGCAAGGATGCCTACCTCGCTGCCATACAGACAGGGTTTGCCGATTGGGCCGCCGGGCCGCCTCAAGCCATAGATTTGGATACATCTGAAAACGTGCGAATTGATGTCCCGATCATTGTTGCCATCGAAGATGCCGACATTGTTTACTTCAAACAGCCTTTTGAACCACCGTTTTCCGATCAATATTTTGCGGATGAAACCCGTACCTGGCCGATGGATTTTCCATACAGGAGCGGCTTCAACTATGTCCTCACTATTCCTATCCCGGAAGGATACCAGCTCAGCGAGGTGCCCGAGGACGCGTCGGTTGCCCTCAACGAAAACAAAGACCTGTATTTTAAGTACAACAGTTCGATCGCGCCCGGACAAGTGACAATCGTTTCCAGGTTCCAGATGAAACGCACCTTCTTCTTGGCCGAGGAGTACACCGGCATGCGCAAGTTCTTCAACCTCATGGAACAAAAAAACCGGGAGATGATCGTGTTCAAAAAAAATCAATAACACCACCTACAAAACTGCCTTTTTATGAAACGCATACGGACAACCATTGGCACCGGACTATTTTGTGCCGTTGTCGGCCTGCTTGGCGCTCAGGCGCCGGCGGCATACCATGTGGACAACATCCCGACGACATTGCTGGCAAACGCCAACGCCGTCATCCGGGAGTTCAACGTGTCGGTACACATTCCATCCCCATCAAAACTGGAAACCCGCTATCGCCGGGTGGTCACGGTGCTGAACAAACAGGGCGCGGATCGGGGAGAGATTGTCCTCCCATATCATAATTTTCAGTCGCTGGGCAACGTGAGCTGTCAGCTGTTCGATGCGCAAGGGGATCTTCGCAAGAAGTACGGCAAAAAAGATTTTCAGGACCAATACTACAGTGGAGCTGCCCTGGTAGCCGACTCCCGATATTTGTATCTTGACCTGAGCAGCTTCGAGCCGCCATATACCTTCGCACTCGACTACACGACGAACGCCATGAGCGCATTGTTTTGCCCAAGTTTCTGGCCGCAGGAGGAATTCAACACGGCGGTAGAATTTGCCGCGTGCATCGTGCAAGTACCAAACGAGCACGACCTGCTCTACCTAAACGAGCGTAGCCCGGCACCGGTTATAACGGATGAAGGCGCGAAAAAAAAATACCAGTGGGTATTCCAAAATCTGGCCGCCATACCCGACGAACCATACAACCTTCCCCTTAGCATGCTGGCGCCGGTCGTCCGTCTGAAACCCCGTACGTTCCAAATTGGTATGTTCTCCGGTTCTTTGGACAGCTGGGACGGCCTGGCTGGCTGGATCAATCAGATGGTGACGGCCTTGCCGGAACTCAACGCGGAAGCGAAACAACAAATCCAGCGTTTGACCGCTGGACGAACCGAACGGGAAAAAATTCATACGGTGTATCAGTTTGTTCAGAACAGTACCCGCTATGTCGGCATCCAACTCGGCATAGGCGGCTGGCAACCGTTCGATCCCAATGTCGTGCACGCCAAAAAATACGGCGACTGCAAAGCGCTGACCTGGTACACCAAGGCGTTACTCGATGCCGTCGGGATATCGTCGTACTACACGTTGGTATCGGCCGGAAGACAGCCAAGCGTGCTCATCCCCGACTTCCCGAGCAACGCGTTCAACCACGTTTTCCTGACCGTGCCCACAACCGAAGGAGACACCTTGCACCTGGAATGCACCTCCCAGACTAGTCCGCCTGGGTACACCGGTACGTTCACGGGCAATCGCCAGGCCCTCCTGATCGCAGGAGACAAGGCCCTTCTGATCCATGTTCCTGCGTCAAGTTCAACGGACAACGTACTTTTGGATTCGGTGTGCGTGCGGATTCAGGATGCGCAAACACCGGTCAATATTCATTGGAAAAAAACCTGGAAAGGAGTGTCCGTAGAAGACGACGGACTGCTGGAGCTTGCATCGGACACCGACCCGCAAACACGCAAAAAATGGATCGAACGGCAATTCATGGTGAAGGGCGGTCGGATTGCAGCGTTCGATCTCCAGAGAGAACCGAATCGCACTACAATCCCAGAAGGTTTTGCACGGGTAGAAACCTCCAGCGGTCAAATATTGAACGTCACCTCGAAGCGGATGTACTTTCAGCCCAACGTTTTTCAAGTGTGGAGCACGATGCTGCAGACCGATTCTGCCCGGCTGTCGCCGGTATTCTGGCGTTTCGGACAGACTTATATTGCCGATATCTCCTACGAAATACCGCCGAATTGGAAACCCGAGAGCCTGCCGGCATCGGTAGACCTGACCAACACGTTTGGCATGTACAGCCGAAGCGTGACCTTTCACGAAGGGACGCTCACCTATCGCCGTAGCATCACGCTGGCAGACGGCACTTTCCCAGCCGACCAGTACAACGTATTGGCGGAGTTTTTCGGAAAAATGAAAAAAATGGATGGCGAACGGGCTGTTTTTGTGCGAAACGACTGAGTTCTGTACACGCTCTAAGTCTCCCTACAAAATCGCCGCCCGCGCTGCGTCCAGCATACGCCGGCACTCCGCCAGGTCGGGCCCCTGGGCGTACACGCGCAGCACCGGCTCGGTGCCAGAGGCGCGAATCATCACCCATTTCTCGTCGCCGAGCAGGAACTTCCAGCCGTCCAAATCCTCCATGCCCTTGATGGCGTAGGCGCCGAAGGACTTGTACTGGCGGGCCTTGCATGCGGCGATCACCGCCTGTTTTTGCTCCTCCCGGATGTGCAGGTCGTCGCGGTCGAAGGCGAACGCGCCCACCACGTCGTACACTTCCTGCACGAGACCTTTGACAGTTTTGCCGGTCCGCGCCATGAATTCGAGCACCAGCAAGCCCATCCAGATGCCGTCGCGCTCGGGAATGTGGCCTTTTACGGCCAAGCCGCCCGATTCCTCGCCGCCCACGAGCACATCTTCCTTCGTCATGATTTCGGCGATGTACTTGAACCCGACGGCCGTGATCTGGTACGGCAGACCGAATTTTTCCGCCATCTTTTTCAGTTTGTCGGTCACGGAGAAGGTGAAAACGACTTTGCCGCGCATGTCCTTGTATTTGTACAGGTACAGCAGCAGGATAAGCAGGAGGTGGTGGCTGTCCACGAAATTGCCATCCTCGTCGTACATGCCGATGCGGTCGGCATCGCCGTCGTTGGCGAGGCCTGCCACGATTTTGGGATTCTTGCGGATGGTCTCGCTCAGCAGGAGCAGGTTGCGGTGGATGGGTTCGGGGGCCTGGCCGTGCATGCCGGGGTTCCAGTCGCAATGCAGGAATAGGGAGCGGGGCAGCAGTTTGCGCACGGCATTTTGGCCGGCGCCGTACATGGCGTCATAGGCCAAGCGCCCGGCGTTTTGTTTGATCGCCTTCAGGTCGAAGTTTTTGCGGACGTGGCGCAGGTACATGGTTTCGAGGTCGGTGTCCACGAACAGTTTTTTGTCGCGCAGTTCCTGTACTGTGGGCAGTTTGGTCAGCGTGCAGGCTTCCGGGATGAGCGCTTCCACCTCGGCGATGCCGGCGGGCACCATCGGGCCGCCGTATTCGGCCTTCAGTTTGTAGCCGTTGTAGCTGGGCGGGTTGTGGCTGGCGGTGATGACCACGCCGATCTGGCTTTTGGTTTTCACCACACCCAACGACACCATGGGCGTGGACACAAACCCCACACCGACGTGGCATTTGATGCCGAAAGCGCCAAGTACACGGGCGGTTGTTTCAGTAAAAAGCAGGCCGCCAAAGCGGCAGTCGTACCCGATAACGGCGCGTTTCATGCCGTGTTTTTTCATGTAGCGGGCGGTGGCTTCGGCCACGCGCATGACATTGTCTACGGTGTAATCGTCGGCGATAATGGCACGCCAGCCGTCGGTGCCGAATTTGATCGTTGCAGCCATTTTTACAGTGTTGAGTGTTGAGTTTTGAGTTTTGAGTGGATGTGCGGGACAGCGGCAAAAATATCAGTGCGCGGCGTACTTTTGCACAAGTTGAGTACATATTCTAAATAAACCCGTTAAACCCGTTAAACCCGCTCAACCCCCTTAAACCCGCTCAGCGACATGACCGACACCTACCGCCACAAAGGTTTGCGCAAACGCCTCGTGGATGACCTGCGCCGACGGGGCATCACGGACGAGCCCGTGCTGTCTGCCATCAACGTTGTGCCGCGCCACTTTTTTTTGGATAAAGCCTTCGAAGAGCATGCCTACGAGGACAAACCATTTCCCATCGGCAACGAGCAAACGATTTCCCAGCCCTACACGGTGGCGTACATGACAGCCCTGTTGGACATAAAAAAAGGAGACCGCGTGCTCGAGATCGGTACCGGCTCAGGTTACCAGGCCGCTATTCTGGCGGCTATGGGCGCTCGGGTATTCACGGTGGAGCGGCAGGAAGCCCTGTACCTGCGCACCAAAGAACTGCTGGCGCAATTGGGCTTTTCCGGTGTGCGCTGTTTTTTCAAGGACGGCACCAATGGGCTGCCGGATTATGCTCCCTACAACGGCATCATCGTGACGGCCGGGGCACCCGTGGTGCCGGATGCCCTGCGCGAGCAGTTGGCCATAGGCGGTGTGCTCGTCATCCCTGTAGGCGAGGACGTGCAGTACATGTACCGAATCGAACGCATCTCCCCGACGGAGTACAAGGAACAAATGCTCGACGCGTTTCGGTTTGTACCCTTCCTGGAGGGCGTGCAACGCAAAACCTGATGCAAATTGTCGGGTGATGCAGCCGCTCATCACTCATCGTTCATCACTCATCGCTATAAAAATGGATTTTCTGTTTCACACCCCCCGGCTTAGCATACGCCTGCTGACCATGGCCGACCTCGATTTTTTCTTCGCCCTGCAAAGCGACCCGGAGATGATGCGCTACATCCGCCCGCCAGAACCGGATCGGGAAGTGATTCGCGACAAGATTGTCTTTTTGGAAAAATACGCAGGGGACTTCCCGGGACTAGGCTCCTTGGTCGCTCACTGGAAAACGACCGGCCGGCCGGCAGCCTCAGGCGTCATCCGGCATTCGGAGTATTTGCCCGGCAACGACCTCGAGATCGGCTACATGGTTCTGCGCGAAAACTGGGGCCAGGGCTTGGGCACGGAGATCGCCCGGGGCTTGTCCGACTATGCTTTTTCGCGGTTCGAGGCGCCACGGGTGGTAGCCTATACCGACCCTGAAAACGTAGCCTCGCAGCGCGTCTTGGAAAATGCAGGCTTTCGCACCACAGGCAACCGATTCATTTACGAGACAGACAACCTGGAATACATCCGGGAGCGACCGACGGAATAACCACGCGTGCCGGTGATGCGGATTCAGCCATTTTGAGCATAAATGATAAAGTTGAAACGGGCATCCAATATCGCCCCCCGAAAGCGCGTATTTTTCCCGCTCTTACTGCCGTATCTAAAACAAACACACCGTTCAAACACATGAAACACGTTCTGTTGCTCGCCCTTGCCGTCGCGATATTCGGTACTGCCGCTACGGCGCAAAAACTGTTCACCCGAGACGCGCGTATCCAATTCGACTCTGACACGCCGATGGAAAAAATCCAGGCCATCAATAAAAGCGGTACCGCCGGACTCGACACCGAGACCGGACGCATGGAGTGGAAGGTGCTCATCAAAGGTTTTGTCTTCGAAAAAGCCCTCATGCAGGAGCATTTCAACGAAAACTACCTGGAGTCGAACACGTTTCCCAGCGCCACATTCAAGGGCGAATTGGTCAACCTAAAAGAGGTGAACTTTGCCAAAAACGGTACCTACCACGTGCGGGCCAAAGGCAAAATGACCATCCACGGCGTGACAAAAGACCTCGAAGTGCCCGGCACCCTTGTGGTGGACAACGGCAAGGTGCGGGTCAATTCCAATTTCAATCTCGCCTGTGCCGACTACGACATCGCCATCCCCGGGGTCGTGCGCGACAAGATCGCCAAGGAGATCGCCGTCAAGGTGGAAGCGGTACTGGAGCCGCGGAAAAAATAAGTGCATCAACCAAACCTATATTTTTTATGAAAAAAGTCTTACCCTTTTTGCTGTTTATTGCGCTCGTTTCCGGTTCCGTTTCGGCTCAGGATGAGGGCGACCTGCTCTCCCTGCTCGGCGACGAACCGACCACCGACTACACGACGGCCAGTTTCAAGACCACCCGCGTCGTGAACGGCCATTCTATCGAAAACACGGCCGCCGGCGTGCTGGACTTCAAGATTTCCCACCGATTCTCGCCGGTGCGAAACGGCGTGTTCGACTTGTTCGGCCTTGACGGCGCCACCATCCGCATCGGGCTGGACTACGGCATCACCGATCGGCTCATGGTAGGCATAGGCCGCAGCAGCAAGGAAAAAATCTTGGACGGATTTGCCAAGTACAAGATCCTGCGCCAGTCGTCCGGCAAAAAAAACATGCCGATCACGCTCTCGTACCTCGTGGACGCCCAGTTCAAAACGTACGCGACCAACGACCGGGAAAATCTCACTTCCTCGAGGCTGTTCTACACCCACCAGTTGCTCATCGGGCGCAAGTTCAACGATGCGCTCACCCTGCAACTCATGCCCACACTTGTGCACCGGAACCTCACCAAGACCAAGGCCGAAAAGAACGACGTGCTGGCGCTGGGCGTAGCCGGGCGCATCAAACTGACCAAACGGATCACGCTAAACGCCGAATACTACTATGTGCTGCCCGACCAACTGGCTCCCGAGTACACGAACGTGCTCTCGCTCGGCTTCGACATCGAAACGGGCGGGCACGTGTTCCAACTGCATTTCACCAACTCGGCAGACATGACCTACAAGGGGTTCATCACGGAAACGACGGAAGGCTGGTTCAACGAACCGACCGGTATCCGCTTCGGGTTCAACATTGCCCGCGTGTTCACCATCGTGAAGCCCAAAGATTTTTATTGACCCAACCCAACTCAAAACTCAAAACTGTTGTAGTGTCTCAAGCGGCGATACGCATCGTCTTGGGATAATTCCACCAGCCGCATCGAATACGGCTCGGTGTCTGGAACGGCCATGCGCACCATGCCCGACGCGTTTTTTTTGTCGTGCTGCATGCGTGCCCACAGATCGGGAAAGAGGGACTCCGGCAGGGGCCGATGCCCAAAGAACCGCAGGATGACATCGGCGCCCGAACCCCGGTCCAGCAGCCCTTCACATACCATGCCGATGGCAACTGCCTCGCCGTGCGTGAGCGGATCGTCGGTGTCCAGCAGGCAACTCTCGATGGCGTGGCCGATGGTGTGTCCAAAGTTCAGCAAGGCGCGGATGCCGCGTTCGTGCGGGTCGAGGGCGACCACCTGCGCTTTCACGGTGATGGATGCTTCGAGCAATTCCGTCCAGGCGTCGGCGGCAAAGGCCCCTGGAAGGAGCGCGTCGGGAGGCAGGCTCCGGATTTTCTCCCAGAGGTCGCGATCGCCGATCAGCGCATGCTTGATGATTTCGGCGAAGCCGCTGCGTACTTCGCGGGCGGACAGGGTGTTCAGAAATGCGGGATCGGCAAATACGGCCTGTGGGTTTTGGAACACGCCGACGGCATTTTTTACCCCGTGAAAATCAATGCCGAGTTTGCCGCCGATGGCGGCATCGGTCATGGCCAGCAGTGTGGTCGGCACCTGGATGAAGTCCACGCCGCGCATGTACGTGGCGGCGCAGAAGCCGCCCATGTCGCCGATAACGCCGCCGCCGAGATTGACGACCAAGGAGCGGCGGTCGAGGCGGGCTTGTTGCATGGCAGACCAGATTTGCTCGCAGGTGGCAAGGGTCTTGAGGCGTTCGGCGCCACCAGCATGTCCCGAAAAGGGTGGGCTTTGAACCAGGTATGTGTCGGCGCCAGGCAGGAGGAACAATGCTTCCCAGTGGGTGCAGGCATTGGCATCGGCCACCACAAATACCCGGGAATAGGCGCGTGTGCGCAGCCAGGCGGGCAAATTTTCGGCCAGCGGGCCGAGGAAAACGGAATAGTCCGGCAGATGGATCAGGTGGTTCATACCGGATCAGGCGGGCAATGTTGGCATGCGGATCTCCACGGCCGTGCCTTTGCCAGGCTCGCTGTCGAGGCTGATTTGCCAGCGGTGCTCGCGGCAGATCGTCTTGACGTAGAATAGGCCGAGTCCAAATCCTTTCACATTGTGTACGTTGCCGGTGGGCACGCGGTAAAACTTGCTGAAAATGTGTTTCTGGTGCTCTTTGGCGATGCCGATGCCCTGATCCCGCACGCAGAGCACGGCCTCTTCCCCTTCTTTTTTCAGTCGCAGGGTGATGTCGGGCGCGCCCTTGGAGTATTTCACGCCGTTGTCCACGAGATTGTGCAGGATGTTGGTGAGGTGCAAGCGGTCGGCGTGCACGACGATCGGGGCGTTGTCCATGTCGAAATGGAGGGTGCCCTCCCGTTCGTTGATCTTCAGTTCCAGCGATGGCGTGATGCTGCGGATCAGTTCATTGAGGTCAACATCCTCGAGGTTGAGTTCGATGGTGTCGCGTTCGATCTTGGCCAATTGAAGCACTTTTTCCACCTGGGTGTTCAGCCGCATGACCTGTTCCTTGATGATGCCGGAATAGCGGCTCAGCCGCGGGTCTTTCCGGATGGTTTCGTTTTGCAAAAAAACGTCGGTGGAGATGTTGATGGTCGAGATGGGGGTTTTGAACTCGTGCGTCATGTTGTTGATGAAATCGCGCTGAAGTTCGGAGAGCTGCTTTTGTTTGAGAATGACGGACATGGCGTAGATGAAAAATGCCACGGTGATGAAGATGAGGAGGGTGAATACGACCACGATCCACATATTGCTGAGCAGGTTGACGCTTTTGTTGGGGAAGCGCACGCCGAAGTAGTAAATGAAGTCGCTGTCGTAGTGGGCAGGCAAGGGAGCGGAGAGCTGTTCGCCGCTGCCGCCGAGGGCGGAGGTTTTATTGTACTTCACCATGCGCCCGCTGATCATCTGGTTGCTGGAGCAGTCGAATATGCCGTACTGGAAATCCTCGCGCAGGCTTTGGTTTTCGAAGGCTTTCTGGAGGTAAAACTCCAGCGATGCCTCGTCGAACTGGTTGTTGATATTGACGACGTAATAGTTGGAGTTGACCTGCTCGATCAGGTCGGAATCCTTGAGCACGAACAACCCCACTCGCGCAAGGTCGCGGGCGGCCTCGAGCAGGGCCTGCCGAACCTTGCGGTCGAAGTCCTGCTCCTGCAAGTTCCAGGAGCGCAGCACCCAGTAGGTTTGCACGCTGAGCAGGCTCAGGATGGAAATGGCTCCCAGGACGATGACGCGGCGGATGATTTTGTTTGTCATGCGTGGTGTTTTGTTGCTGGATGGGACACGGATTTGAACGGATCAGACACGGAATAAAAAGGATTTTGGCGGCTTTTCCGCCATGTGTTTTTTTTAAAAACTCGGTGTTTATCCGTGTCTGATCCGTTCAAATCCGTGTCCCATCCCGCGTACTGTGAAATCAACGACAGGCAACAGGCGTTTCGGGCAATGGTTTGGTCATTGCAGGGTGGTTTGCTTTTCGTTTGCATGCGCCACGCCCTGCCTCTGGAGGCAAAACAGCCAGAAATCGCGCAGCATCGAAGCGGTCTGTTGGGGCTGTTCGAGCATGGCGAGGTGGCCCACGCCGGGCAGCACCCGGATGTCGGCCACCGTAGGTTGCGTCGCGGCTGCGAGGGCATCTTCGAGCGGGATGATCGCATCCAGGTCGCCCAAAATAAACTGCACGGGAAAGCGGCAATCCCGGAGCGTGTCGAGCTGCTCGACTCGCGCGATCATGCCTTCGAGGGCGGCCACAATCCCTTCGCCAGGTTGTTGGCGCCCCCGCTGCACGAGCGCGTCCACCGTTTCGGGGTGCGCCGAGGCGAACAAGGGGGCAAAAAGCCCGGGGATCAACTGCGCCACGTACAGGTCTTTTTTGCCTGCCTGCACCGTCTCGATGCCGCGGCGGCGCCCTTCGATGCGCTCCGGGCCGTCGGAGTACGGATGCGAATGCACCAGCGACAAGCCGGCGAGCCGGTCCGGGTATTTTTTTGCAAAGGCAAGGGCCGTATAACCGCCCATCGAGTGGCCCGCCAGTACGCAGCGCCCGATGCCGAGGGCTTCCAATGCCTCCTGCACGGATGCGGCATACACCTCCATTCCGGGTGCTGGTGGCAGATCGGAGGTGCCGAAACCGGGCAGGTCCATGCGCCAGGTGGGCACATCGCCGAGCAGCGGCAGCACGGCATCCCATACGGAGGAGTCTTCGCAAAATCCGTGCAGGAGGACCAACGGCAGGTCATCCCCGGTGTGCTCGCCGCCGGGATAGCAGGCGATTCGGCGGCCATCGGCCAAACGAAGGGTTTTCATGGCCGCAAAGCTGCGAAAAATGCGGGAGATATGAGGTTTGCTTGTTAGTGCCCGATCCACCCGCCATACCGGCGCATCCACGAATTGCGCCAAAATTGGCATGGCCTTTTTGGCAGGCTTTTGGGTTGTTCTGTGTATTCTTGCCAGCGCTTATGGTTCGCTTGGCCAAAAGCCTGATAATCCCCGTTTTTGTCGGTTCCCGTACCTGCTTCTGAATTGTCGTTGTCCGATTTGTTGCGCTCTCTGCGCGGCATGTCGGTTTCAACTCCTTCTGTTCACGGTCAAAAACTTTAAAATCATGGCAAATGAATTTCTCGGTTTCAAAGTTAAAAAGGTGCCCCCCCCCCTTGTCTCGCTTTTCATACTGTTTGTCCTTTTGGCCACTAGGCTGCATGGCCAGGGCGGCGGCAATCAATTCTGTGGCGAAATTGTAAAAAACACGGGTTCATTTTCATCGGGAAGCGATACGGCGTTTTTTGACCGGTTTGGCAACACGTACTCAGCAGCAGAATTGGACGCCTTCTACTATCCAGATGATACTTTTCTGGAGGATTGCAACAGCGGCATTTTCACCCTCCAGTTTGGGGTGCTTGGCGGTGCAGCAGCGTGGACAACGGAAGAAATGATGACCGTTTGCTCTGTGTTCCAGTACTTGTCGGGGCTGGTTGCGTCCAGCCAGCCCGCTTCCGGTATAGTCATCCGGGTGACCAAAGACCCGAACTGCGCCTCGGACGCCGCAGCATCACCTATCTGGGATTCGGACTGCGGCATCGCCAATTCTGTGATTTTTGACCATATTGTTTCGGGGGCAAGCAACTACCCGCAGGGATTTATCTCCGGGATTATATGCATACGGCCGACCACGAATTGGCACACCCTTGCAGACGATTGTTCGCCTACAAATCCATGCATGGGAAGCAGCGAGGTGGACCTGTACACAGCCATGCTGCACGAGGCGCTTCATGTGTTGGGGTTTGCTTCCCGGATTGGTTTGACAGGCGGCCCCTTGGGCGGCGGGCTCTATTCGCGCTGGGACAGATTTTTGCGCTCATCCAACCAAAACGCCTACCTCATCCGGCCTCAAAGTTCCACGAGTTGTTGTGACCGCCACGTTTTCGATGCACAGAGTTTTTCCAACATGCCCACCGATTTATCGGGTGATTGCTCTATGAATGTTTTCTTTTTCGACGGCTCGGCCAACGTCGCTGAAGTGAATAATGATGTAATCGTGCCAAATTTGGATGGCCAGATGGCAAACAAGTTGAGCCACCTCGACAACACCTGTACGTCGGGAGCAAACTTTGTGATGAACCCTGAGTTGCTTCCGGGCACGACCAACCGTGCTCTTTCAACCGCAGAACTGGCGATCTTGTGCCACTTGGGTTATGCAGGCAGCGCCTGTAGCAACTCTTGTGCGATAGTAGCCAACAACGACGGCCCTTACACACTCATTCTTTCGCAGGGCACAAGCATGACCATCACAGCGGCACAAGTGCTTGCCAACGATGCGCACCCACAAAATCCGACGATCGCCCCATGCGGAAACGACCCGGGGATTACCATTGGATTTAGCAATAACATCTTCACCGTCACCGGCTCGCAAGAGGGCATGTTCACGTTTTGTTACACCGTGTCGGGTTGCCAGGGTTGGTGCGATGAGGCCGAGGTAACGGTTATTGTCAGGCAGCAAACCATACCGTTGAATTGCCAAAACACGGATTGTAATTTGGTGTGTTTTGGAAATTTTGAAGAAATATTGCCAATTTTTAATTCATACTATACTCAGACAGGACTTGATATCTCCAATTTTATAGGGATGCCTAACAGCGCCATCGATGAACCGGACCCTGTTGCGGAAATTGACAAGGGCAACAATATTGTGGTTGTTACAAACTGGTCAACCCCAGCCAACATCAACAATGCCGCTAGAGAATTCATCACCATCCCTCTCGCCGAACCCATCCAACCGGGCTGTACGGCAACCATCAATTTTGATGCTGCCAGTATTATACCTGCTGGGAACCCGACCAACCCCACTATCCAAGTCTATGGCCTGACAGGGTATCCGTGTCCGCTCATAAATGTGCCCAACTGTGCGACAGACCCCTTTCCTATATGTGGCGGCGTGATGGGCTACTGCCTCACCTCAACAACCTGCCCAAACAGCGTGTTTGGTTGTGTGTTGCCTGTTGATCCTGATGCCATAATAACTACTGGTAGCCCAAATATAGCACAAAACCTCGATTTTGCTCATTTTTCCTTGACTTGGGAGAACACCTCCAACCAGGACATCACGCACCTGATTTTCTTCACCAGTACCGTGTCAGGCACCATACCATCCGCCTCCCGGATTTTAGTGCCGATTGATAAGGTGGAAGTCTATTCGGACTGTTCCTCTCATCTCACCCTTGATGTAGCGCCCAATCCGCTCGAACTCTGCATCGGAGGCGTGCCTACAGCCACGAGCGTATCCGTGCAACTCACCGGCGACGGCACTACTCCCGTCACCGTCAACCTGCAAGCCGGGCCGTTGCCCCTCGGTCTTTCGTTCTCTGGTGGCGATTTCAACTCCAGCGGCGAGGCACAGGTAACCCTGACGCCCAATGGCCCGGCAGAAACCTTAACCCTGTCGTTGGTAGCCGGTTCCAATTGGACCCCTGGTGCCACCATCAAGGTGCCCATTGTGGCCGCCTCCGCCTCGGGCAATTTCTGTTTCGATTCGGCTCAGGACGGTGCCACCCTTGAGGTTGTGCTCTTGGATTGCGGCGAGGTGCTTTGCGACTGCACCCTTGGCTACACCGTCACGGGCACCACCATCCTTTCCACCTCCTCCCTGCCGCAAAACGGACTGAGCAGCACCTGCCTTGCCGTCGCAGGCATGCTGACGATTGATGCCGACTACACCATAGACGCTTCCACCATCCGGATGCAGCCCGGAAGCAGTATCGTAGTGAACCCGGGCGTGACCTTGAACATCACCGGCGGAAACATACACGGCTGTGTGCAACTGTGGAAAGGCATATCGGTACACGGCACGCTCAACCTCAAGGGAGTGACCGTGGAGGATGCCGAGTACGCCGTACACCTGAAGCCCGGGGCAAAGGTCTCGCTGATCGCAAATACATTCCGGAAAAACTATACCAGTGTGTATTACAACGAAAACTCCGGCACATACCCGGTGTTCACGGCATTCCACACCAACGTCGTCCACTGCGAAAACCTGAACCTGTTGCCGCCCTACCCGGGGCAACAGACGCAATCTGGCACCAAATCCTACGCCGCCGTGGATTTGAGTTTCCTTGCCGGAGTAAACATCGGCGACGGGAAGCCGGCCAAACTCAATCATTTTCACCACTTGCAGAATGGCGTGCTGATGCACGGCGCTGTGGTCACGGTAAGGTCAACCAAGTTTTCCCATATACCCGTAAATGACGAATATGCCCTCCGGGGCCACGGTATTCACGCAGTCCGATCCACTTTGGTACAGTCTGGTTTGGGCCTCGAGACGAGCAACCCAACCTTTCAGAACGTCGCGCGCGGGATATGGGCGACAACAGGATCAAACATAGACGCCCGCAACAGCGTGTACAGCAAGGTGCTGACCGGAATCCGGGCAAGCCATTCCAGCAGGGTCAATATCCAAAACAATCGAATCTTTTGCGACAACATCGGCATTGAGCTGTACCAGAATCAAGGCGCAAGCGAACTGACCTGCAAGACCAACCAAATATGGCTGGACTACGAATCGGGCGACATGTTCGGGAAAAGCATCGGCATCTGGGTCAACGACCTTCCGGTCAACACTTCCAAAGTGGTGAAGAACATACTGAACAACATCATTTATACAGCAGGCCCTAATACCGGCATCCGTCTCTTCTCGGCCACCCGTTACCAACTACACGGCAACTCGGTCACATTCTCCAACCCGAACGCCGTAAGCGGAATCAGCGTAGCCGGTTCGCAGGACTGTATGCTGAGCTGCAACGAGGTGTCCGGCGCGGGCGCGGGCGGGAGTATAGACCCCGACGACCAGAGCAACAATTCGTTCAACATAGCACAAACCACCGGCACGACCTACCGCTGCAACAGCAGCACGAACACGCGCTCCGGCTTCCTGTTCAGCGGTTTCTGCGGCAGTTCAGCCAGCTACGCCCCGGAGTTCCGGGGCAACACCTTCAACACCGCCCACCGCCTCGGCCTGTGGATGACCAACAGTGCCTCCTTTGGCGCATTCGGCCCCGACGGCGCGCAGGCCCACAAGGGCAACCAATGGTACGGTACATATTCGGGTGGAACAAGGGCATTGCACCAAGGGGATCCGTTTTTTGTAAACCTTTCAACATTCGTCATCCACACCACTTCTCTTCCCTGGTACCCTGAGAACTGGGTAGCAAATGGGCCGTGGTTTGTAACCGATATAGGCTCTCCCAATCCATGCAACCCAAGCACGGAATGCCTCGCCCCCGCCTGGATCGTCCGGGAAGGCGACGAGATCGGGGAATTCGGCCGCCGGGTGGCCGAAGACAGTTTGCTATTGCCCGAAATATATGCCGGAGGTCTGCGCTGGGAGATGCGCCAGGCGCTGTACGGCAAAATAGCCGACACGCCCGCCATTGCCGAACAGGACGAGGCCTTGGACGATTTTTACCAGCAAAACCAAAACAGCGCGCTCGGCAGGTTCACGCACACAGCGCGCGCAATGGCCGCTGTGGCTGAAATCGCCGACAGCACGCTGGTCGCGCTTGAAGCCGGCTACGCGGGCATACACGCCAAATTGGACACGCTGGTACTGCTCGAACAGGGATTGTCGGACGACCCGACACCGGCCCAATTGGACAGCCTCGCCACCCTTAAACAGGCCCTCGGCAGTGCTATTGTTGCGTTGCACCAGACCCGGAGCACCCTGCTCGCCGGGCGGCAGGACGACCTCAATGATGCGGCGGCCACCTTGGTCATCGTCAATAACAGCACGGTCACGGCAGCAGTAGTAGAAGAAAACCGCCGTACCGTGAACATGGTAGCGCTAAACAAAGTGGTGCGAGGCAGCACACAGTTCACTGCCATCGAACGGACCGTGTTGCAGGAAGTTGCCATGCAATGCCCGCTTGTAGGCGGCAATGCAGTTTACGAAGCGCGAAGCATCCTGGCCTATACGGGCGAGATTCCGGAATACGACGACGCAGTCCTTTGCGATTCGGCGACCTTGGCGGAGGAGCGGGCATTACCGCAAGCCGTTCAATTTTCTCCCAGAGACGAAGGCTACCAATTTTCTGCAGTACCGAACCCTGCCAACGATTATCTGCGTATCCAGTACGCTGCTCCTGCCGAAGCTGCCGACATGGAGGTGCAACTTGTCAGCCCCACAGGAGCGATTGCCATTGATATACGGTTAGCAGAACCACAGGGCGCACGACAAATCGGCCTTAGCCACCTCCCGGCAGGGTTATACTATCTGCACTTTGTTGCCAACGGGATGGTGATTTCTGTACAAAAAGTTGTGGTGATACATTAAATAACAAAGCAGGTCAGCGGGATTTGTCCGCTGACCTGCTTTCACTTTTGAGTCATGCGAAACATATTCCTTATACTATCATTTCCTGTTTTTGTATCTGCACAAAGTAACCCTGTCGGCCCGGCAAGGTTTGACAATACATGGATAAACGGGTACAGCAGTTGGTCTGCTGACACGCTATTCGGCGGTACTAACATGACTTTTAATACATATCCACCCGAGATACTACGGGAGCACAAGGACATGAATATGAGAACTACCAACTCCAGTTTTTCTGATCAGGATGGTAGTTTGTTAGCATACACAAATGGCTACTTTATTGCTAATAGAATAAATGACACCATGGAGAATGGCGATAGTATTAATCCTGATTATTCAATGTATCAGGACCGATTGTATCAAGGAGCAATATTTTTACCACAACCGGGGAATGATTCAATCATCTATCTTTTTCATGAACAATTATCTTTAGTTCCCACTACGGTTCCTTATGCATTTGTGTACCTCGCACAATACTCCAGTATAAATATTTTTGCAAATAACGGATTGGGGAGGGTTCTTAAAAAAAATATACCACTCGTTAAAGATACTTTGTGTTATGGAAAACTTACATCTACGAAACACGGGAATGGCCGGGATTGGTGGATAATAGTGCCCGAATATAGCAAACCGACGTATTTCAAATACCTGCTGACTCCACATGGCATTGACACATACCCACCGCAAACCATTGGAAATCCTTTTGTTTCTGACGGTGGACAGGCTGTTTTTACCCCTGATGGAAGCAAATACATCAAGATAAACGGCCTGTCGCAGGAGTCGTGGATAGACATTCTCGATTTTGACCGTTGTACGGGAACATTTAATAATTTTCAAGGATTCCACAAAAATGAAGGAGGAGTTACCGGGGTGTCGGTGTCATTAAATTCCAGGTTTTTATATGCGTCAATTGGGATAAAAATCTATCAGTATGACCTATGGGCCGACAACATTCGGGCGAGCGAGACTTTGGTCGGCGAGGTGGATGGCTTTGTGACCAATGTCTGGATGTCGCAACTGGCCCCCGACGGAAGAATATACGTCGGCTCTGCCGGTTCCGTTTTTCACTATCACCTTATTCACAATCCGAATGAGCAGGGGACGGCCTGCAATTTTGAGCCATTCGGTTTTACAACCCCTACTTATGTGAGTTGGTCCATCCCCACCTTCCCCTACTACCGCCTCGGCCCGCTCGACAGCAGCCCCTGCGACACGCTGGGCATTGACAACGAGCCACAAGCCTGGTACCGCTACGAGCAGGACACCCTTGATGCACTCGCCGTGGAGTTCCGCGACCTGTCGTACTACGAGCCGGCCACCTGGGCCTGGGACTTCGGCGACGGCACGCCGGCCAGCAACACGCGCCACCCGGTGCACCAGTATGCGCAGCCGGGCGCGTACTCGGTGTGCCTCACTGTGACCAGCCAATACGGCTCGGACACCCACTGCAAGACGCTCTACCTCGGGGTGACGGCGCAGGACAATCCGGTGCTGCAAGCGCAGGTGCAGGTGTGGCCCAATCCCTTCCGCGAGCGCTTCGCTGTGGCGCTCAGTGCCAACCTGCGCAGCCCGGCGCTGCGGCTGTACGACGCGGCGGGGCGGCTGGTGCTGGAGCAGCGTTTGATGTTGGGGGTGAACGAGATCGAAGCAGGGGCCTTGCCGGCAGGGCTGTATGTGTGGGAGGTTGTGGCCGGCGGGGAGCGAGTGAAAAGCGAGAAATGTGTTAAACTTGCGGAATGAAAAAAATTCGCAACGGCTGGGGTTGTGGCCTAGGAACTCCGTTCTGTGGTATCTCGCTCGCGCTGGATTTCCCATGTTAGAGCGCTGTGCCTGCTGAACACTTGGCTGCGTGCGGTATGAATTTCATTTGCACTTCGTGCTCGAAATACGAAATAACCGTGCGAATGCCGCAGTTTTGCCGACTTTTACCGCCCGAAGCAACTGAGAGTTATGTTCAACGACATTTCCCGCGCCCTTAGCCCGGAACTTCCACAAGACCTCGGCACGATGGACCAGCACCTGGACTTCATCCTGCCCAAGGTCATCCCCTTCGGCGAGGACCTGAACGAGGAGCACTTCTGGTTAGGCAAACGCTGGATGGAGGTGCGCGACGACGAGGGTTTCCACGAGGCCATCCTGCATATTTTCAACCCTGGAGGCGAATATCTGCTGTCGCTCGACGGAAACCTCATCAAAGGTTCCTGGCGCAGGCTGGGACAGGAAAACTCGCTCATCCTCGAAGTGGCGGGACGCAGCGAACTGTTCGACCTGCGTTTCCTGAACGGCGAATTCATCATCCTGACCAAACACGGCGACCAGGGCCGGAAAGGTCAGCGCAAATACTTTTGCCTCATCTACGAACGCGCCGCCCGCGGCCGGGGCGGCGATCTGGACTGGCGCAACATCATGGAAAAACTGTTCAATGTATGGCGCGAAAACAGCCTTGGCCTGTGGTCCTGGCTCGTCCTGATCGGCGTCATCGGTTTGATCATTTACCTATCTGTGCGATAAATGGAAATACTTGACTGGATTGTGCTGGTGACGACACTGGCAGCGGTAGTGTTTTACGGCATCTGGAAAAGCCGGAACATCGAAAGCAGCGAAAACTTCCTTGCCGGCAAACGTGACCTGCCCTGGTGGACGATCGGCCTGAGCATCATGGCCACCCAGGCCAGCGCGATCACCTTCCTGAGCACGCCCGGGCAAGGCTTTTTCGACGGCCTGGAGTTCGTCCAGTTCTATTTCGGCATGCCCATCGCCATGATATTCTTGGTGATTTTCATCCTCCCGGTGTACTACAAGTTGCGGGTGACCACCGCCTACGAATTTCTCGAGCAACGCTTCGACCTGCGCATGCGCACCCTCACAGCCATGCTATTCCTGATCCAGCGGGGCGTGGCGGCAGCCATTAGCATCTATGCGCCGAGCATCATCCTGAGCGCCGTGTTCGGCTGGAACCTGGCCCTGACGAACCTTTTGATGACCGTTTTTGTGGTGTTCTACACCACGTCGGGCGGCAGCGCCGCAGTGAGCCGTACGCAGGAATTGCAAATGACCATCATGCTCGGCGGGCTTGTGCTGGCGTTCGTGCTGGTGTTGTTCAAACTGCCCGACGGCATCGGAATCGGCGAAGCCTGGCAAATCGCCGGCGCCACCGGCAAAACCAAGGTGGTAGACTGGTCGTTCGATTTCCGGGACCGGTACAACGTGTGGTCGGGCGTGCTGGGGGCCACGTTTCTGTTCCTGTCCTACTTTGGCACCGACCAGAGCCAGGTCGGGCGCTACCTCTCGGGAAAGTCGCTCCGGGAAAGCCGTTTCGGCCTGCTGTTCAACGGCTTCGTGAAGATACCGATGCAATTTCTGGTGTTGTCCGTCGGGGTCATGGTGTATGTGTTTTATCAGTTCAACGCCTCACCGCTGTACTACAACCAGGTCAACCGGGCCAAGGTGGCCGACACCGGGCACGAAGCGGCATTTCAGCGGCTGGAGGCCAAGAACGACAGTATTTTTCAACTGAAACAAGCACTGCTCCACGACGTGGCTGCCAGTATGCGCACCGACGACTCGGGACTTCGCCCGGATGCGCAGGCGCAACTCCGCGTCTGGGAAAACGAGCGAAAAGAACTCCGCAATGAGGCCGAAGAATTGGTGAAAAAAGCCGTTCCCAAGGGCGACACCAAGGACAAGGACTTCGTGTTCATCAACTTCATCCTGAACCATATTCCCGTGGGCCTCGTTGGCCTCATGCTGGCCATGATCTTCTGCGCCTCCTGGAGCACCACTGCCTCCGAACTGAGCGCCCTGACGGCCACTTCCGTATCGGACATCTACCGGCGCTCGTTCGTGAAAGACCGCGACGACAACCATTACTTCCGCATGTCGCGCTGGTTCACGGTGGGCTGGGGCGTGTTCATTGTCATATTCGCCACCTACGCCGACCTGTTCGAAAACCTGATTCAGGCGGTGAACATGATCGGTTCGGTTTTTTACGGCACCATCCTTGGGATATTTTTCACGGCATTTTTCCTGAAAAGCGTGCAGGGTCGGGCTGTCTTTTGGGCGGCGGTTTTTGTGCAGGCCGTGATTTTTTACCTGTTTTTTTTCGTGGACAAGGATGCCTACCTCTGGTACAATCCGCTGGCCTGCGGCATGGTGATGGGCCTGGGTTGGGTGTTGCAACGCGTGTGGCGCTGAATATTTCTGTCGCGCAAGTCCCACCGCCCCTTTTTGCCAAAACGAGCGTTTTGCATTTCATTAACGAATTTTAACAGATTGCGGCCCCGTTTTTGGCTTGTGATGGCGTTCTCCTTTGCGACAATACTCAAAGATATCTGGTCTATCCTCCCAACGTTTATTCACTAAAAAAACTTAATCCTTATGTTGATCCTCACCTGTCTGCTGCTCGTTCTGATGGTCTTTGGCAACAAAATGCTGAAGGAAGCCTAAAAGAACCGGTGACAAGCTCTGACTCCAAGGGCACCGTTTGTTACCAAAATTACAGAAGAGGCCGTCCCGCATGTGTGCGCGGAACGGCCTCTGTTTTTTTGGGGCGCGATCAAAATTACACATTCGGCAATCAGGCGGCGTCTTCCCGGCTCACATCCCGGAACAGCAGCATGTCCACCACCTTGGCCGAAGCGCCCGGGTAAAAGCCCGTGTCGTGTTCGTACGTCTTCGGGTTGTGGAACGTGCCGAACAGGATGTCGAAAAGTGGCAGGTCGGAATAGTTGTGCTGGTGGATGTGCTGTGCGTGGTGGTGCGTGTGGCTTTCGGGCCGCTGGATGAAGTAACCCAGCCACTGCGGCGTGCGGATATTGGCGTGCTGGAAAATGCTGAAAAAGTTGGTCACCAGCAGGATGACCGTCGTAGCCTGCGCATCCAGGCCCATGATGACCGAAAAACAAAGCGTGCCGAGTGCGGTCCAGCCCACCATGTCGAAAGGACTGAAGTAGAATGCCCCGTAGGTATCGAGCCGTTCGGCGCTGTGGTGCATCTGGTGAAATACCCGCCACAGGACATTGCTGGTGTGCATGGCCCGGTGCCAGACGTACATCCCGAACTCGTAGAGCAGCACGCCTGCCAGCGAACCCCACAGCACGCCCAAGCCGGAGAGGTCGAGCAGCTGTTTTTCGGGCATGTACTCCTGCCAGAACAAAGGCAGGTAGCTGGACAAATAGAAAAACACGAAGAAGAACAGGATGCCGCGTACTTTCCAAAACTTGACGGGCGGCAGTTGTCGAGCCGGGAAGACGGCCTCATAGATGATGAGCAAGGCGTACATCGCCAGGATGGACAGCGATATGGGGTCGAGCAGAATTTCCAATGGTGGTGGCATAGCAAAATTGTTTTTGTTGGGGCAAAGAAGCGGGGCTTCCGAAAAGCCGCGCAAGTCCGTTTCGGCAAGGCGCATACCGGCTTCGATACACTGAAAAATGGCCAGCCAAACGCCGGAAACCGGACGAAACTGCCGTTCAACGCCGGCAAATGCAGGTTGCACCCGTTGACCTAAGAAATCGGGGCGTTGACCGAAAGGGAGGTGCGATATTCCCCCGGGAACGCCTACTTTCGTTGCCGTGAACAAACAGAAATGGTACATCGTCGCCGGGCACTTCCTGTATTGGCTGCTCTTTTTCCTGTTCGACTGGCTCGCCACGAGCGGCAAGGTCGGGCGCATAGATTCCGCCGTGCTGCTCACGGAAGCGACGATCAATTTTGTGTCTGCCGCGCTCCTGGCGTACAGTTCAATCTACTGGTTTCGGGCGAACTGGTTTTCGGGTCGGTACCGGCGCCTGATCATCGGGGTGGCGGTGTTCATCGTACTGGCTGGACTGCTCAAGCACGCCATGAAAACCTACTTCATTTACCTGCCCATGCTGGGCACGCACATAGCCGATGTGCCGTCGTGGCTCAACTACTGGAAACTGCGTTATGTGCTGGGCAGCATCGTGTCGCCTGTGTTGCAGGCCGGTATTGTCGTCATGGCTTATTTCTTCTCGCTGTGGACGCGGCAGCAGCGGCTGATCGAAAAAGCCAGGCGCGAAAAAGTGGAAGCCGAACTGGAACTGCTGAAATCGCAGGTGGAGCCGCATTTCATTTTCAACACCCTGAACAACATTTACTACCTGGCCCAAAACAAGCACCCGCATACGGGCGAAATGATCTACCGGCTGGCGCAATTGCTGAGTTTTATGCTCTACGACAGCCGAAAATCGCTGATCCCGGTGGAAAAAGAACTGGACTATGTGCGCGACTACGTCAACCTCGAACGCATCCGCTATGGGGAAAAACTGGACATCTCGGTCAATGTCTTCGGCAACCTGGACGATGCAATGGCGCCGCCGCTGCTGCTGTTGCCTTTGGTGGAAAACGCGTTCAAACACGGCATTGCCCCGGCAGGGAAAGGCTGGATTCGCATAGATTTGTCGCGGAGAAACGGCAGCCTGGTGTGCAAGGTGGAGAATAGCGTGCCGGAGCAGATGCAGGAAAAAATCCAAAAAGACGAGGCCTCCGGGTTGGGCCTGCGGAATTTGGAGAGCCGCCTCGAAGCGCTTTTCCCCGGCAACCACGAACTGAAAATCTTGCGCGGCAAGGAGTCTTTCCTCTCCGTGCTATCCATACCCTTAACCTGAGCGTATGATCAACTGCCTGATTGTCGAAGACGAGCCCTTGGCGGCGGAACTGCTCAAGTCGTACATCGCGAAAGTGCCCGACTTGACACTGGCTGCCCACTGCGATTCGGGTGTGGATGCCTTCGGGGTGTTGCAACGCCAGCCCATCCAGTTGATGTTTCTGGACATCCGGATGCCGCGCCTCACCGGCCTGGAGTTGTTGAAAACCCTCCAGCACCCGCCTCCCGTCGTCCTCACGACCGCCTACCGCGAATACGCCGTGGAAAGTTACGACTACGACGTGCTGGATTATTTGGTCAAGCCCATCCAGTTTGACCGCTTCCTGAAGGCCATCGGGAAATATTATCAGCGCCAAATGACCCCGCAGCCCGCTGTACAAGCTGCAACTCCCGACGCGTTTGAGCAGGCCTACCTCTTTTTTCGCGTGGACCGGGAGCAGCAAAAAGTATGGCTCAAGGACATTCTCTACATTGAAGGATTGGGCGACTACGTCCGGATTTTCACCACCGACGGCACGCTCGTCACCTACGAGCGACTTTCGTATCTGGAAGAAAAACTGCCGGAAGAGCATTTCGTGCGGGTGCACAAGTCCTACATCATCTGCGCAGACAGGGTTCAGTCCTTCACTGGTTCCAGCGTGAAAATAGCGGGCAAGCATATCCCGGTGGGACGGATGTTCAAGGAGCGCCTGGCGCGGTTCGGGCGCTAGGGCATAAAAAAAAGCCCCCGTCCAGGAGCCGCTTCACCGGACGGGGGCTTTTTTCAAAAAGCACAATTTATTTCGCGTCTGCCGTCAGCACGTCGCGCGGGGCGGCGGGCTGCTGAACGGCCCAACTCACTTCTTCGACCATGTTGCCGACGGTGAGCGGGACGATTTGTTTGCCGGCGGGGGCCAGATAGACAATGCTGTTGCCGTCGTTTGCGCCGCGTTGGTATTCCGTGGCCCAGTGTACGCGGTACACTTGTACCGAGGCGTGCAGGGTGGCGTCAATGATGGCAGTGGTGATCGTGTTCGGATTGGCGCCGGCCACGAAGTGCGTAGCGATGTGGTTGCCGGCTTTGTCGAAGATGCTGATGTGGTAGCTCTTCAGGTTCTTGGTGTAGGCGCGGCCGGTGTTGTACAGCACGGCATGGTAGTCGTTTGTTTCGAAAGCCGCCACGGTTTCGGGGTACACCGGCATACGGTTGTGGCGGGCGCTTTCTTCGATCATGGGCAGGAACTGGTAGTACTGCCAGTCGAGGCGTTTGCCTTTGAGGGAGGCATCGTGCTGTTCCAGTTGGGCCTGCATTTCCTCCATATTGAAGGCGTAAGGCAGGTCGGCCTTCGGGAACTGTGCCAAAAACTCCTGGAACGTAGGTTCGGTGCCGTTGTCATTGTGGTTGGCTGCGGTGGCGAAGAGGCCGACCGAGGCAAAGAAAAAGACAGGGATTAAGAAGATTGATTTCATTGTTAAAAAATCGGTTTGGATTAAGATGGTGAATGTTGGAGCGGCTGCTTTCTCTTAACGGCTTGGCTGGCCGAGATCGTTTGCCGCATGGATTAAAAAAACCTGCAAGTGAATTACTCGCTTGCAGGTCTTTTTCCAAACGGCGTGCCAAAACGGCCCTGCCAATGCCTATTTAACCTTGCTTGCTTTGCCGGAGGCCTTTTTTACCGCCGCCGGGGTAGCGCTATTCATCATATTGACGGGTAGGCGACCATTGGCCGCATCACTTACATACGAACCCCAGGTGAGGTTGTTTGCGCCATCCTTGTGGGCTTGGGCGCGTTCGATGGCCATGGTGGCGGCTGTTTCCACCACCCACTCGAAGTTTTCCTCGCCTACCGAGTGCACATCGGCATCGGGAGCGGGGTTGCAAAAGTCAATGGCGTACGGGATGCCGCCGCGTACCGCAAACTCCACCGTGTTGAAATCGTAGCCAAGGGCGGCATTGATGTTCAGGACGTGGGCGTGCATTTCATCGCGGAGCGCCTTGGATACCTTGTGGTCGGCCACATAGCGCAGGTGGTGGGGGTTGCGGGGTTCGTAGTCCATGATGCGGATGTACTTGCCCCCGAGGCAATAGCAGCGGAAGTACGCGTCGAACTCGATGGCCTCCTGCAGGAGCATGACGAGGGTGTTGGTCTCGTTATACGCAGCGAAGAACTCCTCGAAGTTGTGTACTTTGTACACGTTTTTCCAGCCGCCGCCGGAGTGGGGCTTCATGAAGAGCGGGAAACCGCCGAGGTATTCGATCATTTTTTCCCATTCGAGCGGGAACTTGAGGTTGCGGAAACTCTGGCCGCTGGTGTCGGGCGGCATTTCCTTGGAAGGCAGCAGCACCGTGCGGGGCACCGGCATGCCGATCTTCGTGGCGAGGCAGTTGTTGAAAAACTTTTCGTCGGCGCTCCACCAAAAGGGGTTGTTGAGCACGGCCGTGCCGTTGAGCGCGGCATTTTTCAGGTAGGCCCGGTAGAAAGGCACGTCCTGGCTGATGCGATCAATCATCACCGCGTAGGGTGTCGGGTTGCCTTGAATGACTTCGTCCACCAAGGCCGCCTCGGCGTACACGCCTTTGACATTCTTGGCGTTGACGCGGGCCACGAAAGCCTCCGGGAACGTGGTTTCCTTGCCGTGCAGAATTGCGATTTTTTTCATTCGTCCTGTTTTTGTTAAAAATGTCGTGATATGGCAGGCGACCAAACCAGTGCGGACAGCACCTTAGTCGCGCATTGCTTTCAGTTGTCAATAAACGGCGCGATCTCCACCTTTTCGGGACGGGGCGGCACCTTCACGCGTTTGGAAATGGTTTTCAGTTTCACCTCCTGCCCGTCGTATTTGGCCCAGAGAGAAATCTGGAAATCGCCGGAACGGGAATAGGTGTACTGGAGCGTGCCGTCCTGAAAGGCCCGACGCCCACTGCCGTCGCCGGGGTCCAGTTCGTAGGTGGCGCCCTGGGCGAAGTTGGTCATGCGAAACGTAAACGGCTGGCCTACTTCGGGATACTCCTCGTTGCGCACCACGAGATCGCCCGTGATGGTCTGGATGGGCGCCGACAGGGCGGCGGTCTCGTTGTTTTTTTGTGCGCCGGACTGCACCATGGAGCGTTCGTCGGTACGGGTTGTTGGGGTTTTGCGGGCGAATTGCAGAAACAACAGCCCTACTGCGCCCGCGATGGCGATGACGGCGAGCAGGATGACTTCCCGCTTCTGTCCGAGGGTTTGACTCAATTTTCCCATGGGAGGTATGTTTTCCGGCAAAAGTACGCCCATCTCTGCCGAACCACAAAACCTACCTTTGCCCATGGTTGAAACCGTGGGCGAATAAATCATGTACCCACGGCTGAAGCCGTGGGCAACTGTGTGAAATGAAAATTCATTGGAATGATTGCCGGAATGCAATCCGGGCTTTTACCCTGCGGCGCGGCTGGAACTTGGCCAAAGTGCTGGCATCCTATTTCGTGGCCCGCTGGACGCGGCGGCCCATTCAGTGGGGGCTGCCGGTCATGCTCAGCATCGAACCTACCACTGCCTGCAACCTCCGCTGCCCGGAGTGCCCCTCGGGCCTGCGAGCGTTCACCCGCGACACCGGAAACCTCAAGTCCGATTTCTTCCGACGGGTGGTGGACGAACTGCACCGCGACCTGTTTTTCCTCTACTTCTACTTCCAGGGCGAACCGTACATCAACCCCCGGTTTCTCGACATGGTGCGCTACGCCCACGCCCGCGGCCTGTACACGGTGACCAGCACCAACGGCCATTTCCTCGACGACGACAACGCCCGCCGAACCGTGGAGTCGGGGCTGGATCGGCTGATCATTTCCGTGGACGGCACCACGCAGGAAACCTACGAGCAGTACCGCATCGGCGGCAGCCTCGCCCAGGTGCTGCAGGGCGCCCGAAATGTGGTGGCCTGGAAACGTCGCATGCGCGCCCGGCGCCCGCACATCATTTTCCAGTTTCTGGTGGTGCGCCCCAACGAACATCAGATCGAGGACCTGAAACGCCTCGCCCGCGAGATCGGAGTGGACGAAGTCAAACTCAAAACCGCCCAGGTGTACGACTACCACCACGGCCATCCGCTGATTCCCGAACAGGACCAATACGCCCGCTACGCCCGGCTGCCCGACGGCACCTGGGCGCCGCGCCACGCCCTGCACAACCACTGCTGGAAACTCTGGCACGCCTGCGTGGTCACCTGGGACGGCCTCGTGGCGCCCTGCTGCTTCGACAAAGACGCTGCACACCGCCTGGGCGACCTGAAAAACGCGCCGTTCCGCACCATCTGGCAAAACGCCGCGTACCGGGCTTTCCGCCGGAAAATTTTGATCGGGCGCAGCGAGATTGACATTTGCACGAATTGTACGGAGGGGTGTAAGGTGTGGGCGTGAGGGTTTTTGCTGTTTTGAGTTGGGCAATTGTATTGGGTTTTTGTTGCACTCGGGCGTGCTGACAAGGCAAATGCATCAAAATGGGAATATTCTGCCGTCCGTAGCCACGAACTGTCAAGTTTTTCTTTATACTTGCCCAAGTACACTACGCGATGCAGTTGTTGCAAAAAATGCAACAACTGCATCCTATAGGCAGTCCCGGCCCCAACAGTTCGGAATTTCCGAACTGTTGCAAAAAATGCAACGGGTCGCTTCCCGACAAAACTTCCCCAAGAAATTCCCAGCAGGTGCTCCACCCCCATATCGCCGAGGCGGTTTAGTGCTCGAGGTGTCCCTCCATTTCCGCATCAGGCGGCTGTGTTTTGATTTTGTCCGGTTTTTCAATTGCTTTTTTCTCTTCGGACTTCAACCGACGCGCTACCTTTTTGACGTCTTCAGCGGGCGGTAGGTGTTCGGGTTTCACGCCGCGTTCGTGCAGGATTTTGCGCACGGCGAGGTTGTTGTCCACATGCTCTTGCTGGATGTTCGGCTGCCCGCGCAGGTCTTTGTCCACCACGTTGTGGTTGGTCAGTTCGGCGGCAAAGTCTTTGGCTTTAATGGTGAGGGTAGGCAGGAAATCGGCCAGGGGACGGCCGTCGGGCACGGCGAGTTTGCGTTTCATGTCCTGGGTACTGCGTCCGCCGAAGAGGGCCTTATCGCCTTCGGAGCGGATGATGGCGAAGCCTCTTTCGTCCACCCCGCGCTCGTAGATGATGCCGGAGAGTTTGTTTTCGGTTTTGGACAGTTTTTCGCGTGCGCTCACGCGGTCGCGGTCGAGCAGGCGCTGCTCAATGAGTTCTTGCCGGCGGGTCTGGACGGCGAAATACGTTTGGGCAAAGGCGATTTCCGGCTTTTTGGTGGGGTCGCCGTTTTGGGCAATGAGGTAGCAGGCGTAGCGGGTGAGGGCGATGTCGTCAATGCGGCGTTGGGTGCCGCTGCCGATTTCGACCATTTTCCCGACGTCGGCAAAATGGTCTTGAATACGCTCGCCCGCTCCTTCGCAGGCATTTTTGGCCTTTTCGATGGCGTTGAGGAAGTTGTCCCATTTGGCATATCCCAGAATGGTTTGCAGTTCGCGTGCGCTCCAGCACTCGGTGTTCTCCATGAGGTAGCAGGCGGCTTCAAATTTTTCGAACAATTCGACAATCAAATCTTTTTTCATGGCTGGATAAGTTGTTTTATTTCTTCCAGCAAACATACAATTTGTTTTTATTTTCGAGCATGGCCTCCCCGATTTCGGCCAGTACGCTATTCTGCCTACTTTTGCAGCACGGCACCCCCATCATCAACCACTGCCGCACACGATATGGCCAAAGAATGGACGCTCGGCGAAAAAGCCGCCGGGCTAAAAAAAGAACAGGAATACGCGATTTTGGTGAGCCTCATCACCCCGGCAGTGGGGGAGGTGCAGGCGCTGGAATATCTGGACGAACTGGAGTTCCTCGCCTCCACGGCGGGCGCCGAGACGATCAAACGCTTCACCCAGCGGGGCGATCATCCCGACCACCGCACCTTCGTGGGCAAGGGCAAATTGCAGGAAATCCGCCAGTACATCGAACGCCATGAGGAGGTGAACATGGTCGTGTTCGACGATGACCTCACCGGCAAACAAACCAACAACATCGAAGAAGCGCTCAAGGTGAAAATCGTGGACCGCTCCACCCTGATCCTCGACATTTTTGCGAACCGCGCCCAAACCGCTCAGGCCAAAACCCAAGTGGAACTGGCCCAGATGAAGTACCTGCTCCCGCGTTTGCGCGGCCTGTGGACGCACCTGGAGCGCCAGCGTGGCGGCATCGGGATGCGCGGCCCCGGGGAAACCCAGATCGAGACGGACCGCCGTTTGGTGCAGTTTCGTATCAAAAATCTGGAGGACAAACTGGAGGACATTGACCGGCAGTCCCAAACCCAGCGCAAAACCCGGGGCGAACTGATCCGCGTAGCTCTGGTCGGCTATACCAACGTGGGCAAAAGCACGCTGATGAACCTGATGAGCAAATCGGAGGTGCTGGCCGAGAACAAACTCTTTGCCACCCTCGACACCACGGTGCGCAAGGTGGTGTTTGGGCAAGTCCCTTTTCTGCTGTCCGACACCGTCGGGTTTATCCGGAAACTGCCGCACCACCTGGTCGAAAGTTTCAAAAGTACGCTCGACGAGGTACGCGAAAGCGACATTCTCCTGCACGTGGTGGACGTGGCGCACCCGCAATTCGAAGACCACATCCGAACCGTGCAACAAACGCTGCAGGAGCTCGGTGCCGGCGAAAAACCCACCCTCATGGTGTTCAACAAGATTGACCTGTACCGCGAGCGCTACTTCGACGACCTGCTCGACAAAGATACCCGCCGCGAACTGGAGGCCGACCTAGACGAACGTCTGCTTAATACTTACGGCGAGCACGTATTCCTCTCTGCCCGCACCAAGGAAGGGATCGAGACGCTTCGCGAACGCATGATGCGGCTCATCAAGGAGTCGTATGTGGTGCGGTATCCGCACCAGGTCAGAAGCTGGTGAGGGCAAGCAGGCTCCCGGAGACGCGTCACTCCGTTTCTTCCATAGATTTCAAACGTTGTTCCAAGTCTGCGACCGACGGTAAATTTGGCTTCAGATCGGCAGGCAAGGCTGAGGTCAGCATATACTCGGACACTCCTATGGGTTTGGTTAGGTCTTTTAGTGCGTATTCTACCAGTACGTTTTTCTTGTCTTTGCAAAGAATGATGCCAATGGAAGCGCTGTCTGATTCGGCTTTTATCAGGTCATCAAGAGCGGAAAGGTAAAAATTCATTTTGCCGGCATCGTCCGGCTTGAATGCGCGTATTTTCAGGTCAATAGCCACATACCGCCGCAATTTCAGGTGGTAGAAAAGCAAATCAATCCGGTATTCTTCCCCGGCAACCACGATCGGGAACTGGCTGCCCACAAAGGCAAAACCGGCTCCCAGTTCCAGGAGGAATCGCGTGATGTGCCGCACGATCTGGGCTTCGAGGTCTTTTTCCTTTGCGACCTCGCTGAGCATCAGGAAGTCCAAAATGTAGGGGTCTTTCAGTACTTGGTGCACCAGGTCGGAGTCTGGCTTGGGCAGGGTATTGCCGAAGTTGGTCGGAGCGCCGCCTTTTCGCTCGTACAACTGCGTTTCGATGTGGTGGGCGAGCACATTTCGCGACCAGCCATTTTCAAGTGTCGCGGCGGCGTACCAGAACCGCTTTTGTTCATCGGGGCATTTCTGAAGGAGGGTGATGTTGTGATACCAACTGATTTGGTCAAGCGGCGCTTGACCAATTGGAAACTGTGGATAAGCCCGCGCAAATTGTCGCATGTATTTGAGGTTTGTAGTGGAAAAGCCTTCCAGATCAGGGTAATCAATTTTCAAATCGACAGCCAGTTGCATTAACACTTTATCCCCCATTTAGCGGCATTTTGCCGCTCCAAAATAGCCCTACCTACCTCCCAGTACAAGTTGAGGAGTTGGTGGTTGACCGTAATCATTGCCCGAATTTGCGAGGAACGGATTTTTTCTTTGACTTCGCGAAGCAGGTCGCGGTACGTGTTGTCGGTAAACAGGTCTGACATGGGTTATCCGAGTTAAAAGGTGAAAGCATTTTTTTTAACCGGACAAAAGTAACCACATGTTTGATTTAAAAAACATTTTGTTTTAAAAAATTTAAAACAAAAACACGGTACAGCCCCGCCTCTGTGAAGGGCCAGGGAAAAAGAGAAATTTTTTGCTTTGAAATTGTTTCGGGCGCAGGGCTGAACCCGAGCTACCCGTTGGCGCGCAGGTTCAGGAACACCTTGAACCCAATGTTGGCGGAAATGACCTTGGCCTTGGTGTGGTAGTTGCCGTTGAGCACGAACTCGAGGTTGCTGAACACATCGCGGATGTAAAAATAACCCAGTTCGACGCCGAGGGTGAAGTCGAGTTTTTCGGGCGTACCGGTATCCCGGATGGCGACAGCATCGGCGTTGAAATCGTAGCGCATGCCCACCTTGCCCATCGCCGTAAAGGCGCTTTGGTGATTTTGGGCGCATTCGTTGCCGTTGGAGCGGTACATGCCGGCACCGACTTCCAGTAGTGCGTAAGGGCGCCACAGGGTGGTTTCGGCGAACTCCTTATCCGACTGTGGGTCGAACGTGAACGTGGTGCCGCCGCCCAAGCGGGCCACGCTCCAGTGCGTGCCGACGTTCATGGCCACTTCGAGTCCCGCGCCGAGGCGGTGGCCGACGTTTTGCACGTCCGGCGTATGCGCGTAAAAAGAAGGCACATCGAGAAACAAACGGGGGCCGCCGTATTGGGCTTGGAGCGAAAAGGCGGTGCAAAAAAGCAGGGGGAGGATGAAAAACTTCATAAAGCGAAAATGAATTGAGTTCGAACTGATTGTTGGTTTTGGGAGATGCCAAGGCCGTGCACAGCGCTGCCTTGACTCGAATTTGGCGCGGCATAGGTACGGATAGCCTGTGAAATGAAAAAATCCCGCTGGATATTTCCCCATACCATGCGACCTTTGGCACATAAAAACATGCACTTCGTGAAAAAAGAACCGTTCTCCATAACCGTCAACGACCAGTACAGTTTCGACGTACACCCCGAAGAGGTTCAAAACCTCGATGTCATCCCCAGCGGCCCCGACGCGTTCCACCTGCTGGAAAACGGCAAAGCCTACCAGGTAGAACTGCTCGACGCGGACTATTCCGGGCGCACCTACACCTTTCGAATCAACGGCGCAAAATACACGGTCGCCATTTCCGACTACTACGAACGGTTGATAAACAAACTCGGCCTGAACATGGCAGGTAGCCTCAAAGTCAATTCCGTGAAGGCTCCCATGCCCGGCTTGGTCATCAGCGTACTGGTAAAACCTGGCCAGTCCGTGCAAAAAGGCGAGCCTTTGCTCATCCTCGAAGCCATGAAAATGGAGAACGTGATCAAGGCCGCCGGCGACGGAATCGTGAAAGCCGTAAGTGCACAAAAAGGACAGCCCGTAGAAAAAGGATTCACCCTGCTGGAATTTGAGTAAACTTTTTGTTTTTAAAAAATAAAAATGTTTTACGTTTGTCCCGTCGGCGGGACGCTCCCCCGATCCGTGCTTTTCCGGGACGGATTTCACCAACTTTTCACCAAACCTTGTTGCTATGAAAATTTTAAAATTCCTGCTCTACCTCGTGTTGGGCCTCGGCGTGCTGTGGGTCGTTCTCGGCTTATTTGGCAAAAAAGACTACCACATCGAGCGCAGCATTGAAATTGACGCCCCCAAAAATCTGGTTTACGACCAGGTGCTGCATTTCAAAAACTTCGCAACCTGGTCGCCCTGGGCCAAGTTGGACCCCAACATGAAAGTCGGTATCGAAGGCACCGACGGTACCGTGGGCGCCGTGTACAAATGGGCCGGCAACGACGACGTGGGCGCCGGCCAGGAAACCATCACCGCTGTGTCGCCGGAGCGCATAGACATTGAAGTCAAATTCTCCGAACCGTTCGAAAGTATCTCGCAGACCTACTTTGTCTTTGCGGAAAACGACAAAAAGACCAAAGTCACCTGGGCGTTCGATATGCACATCGCGTTTCCGTGGAACGGCCTCGCCATGTTCACCGACATGGATGCGGGCGTGGGCAAGGACTACACCAAAGGGCTGGAAAACCTCAAACAGGTTTGCGAGGCCATCGCCCACAAAAAGTACCGGGGCTACGAGGTGGCCGTCGAGGAAATCCCGGAGCGGTTCTACGTCGGCATGCGCAAGACCGTGGCCTTTGCGGACATGCAGCAGTTTTTCGGCAATACGTTTTCAAAGGCGATGGAACAAATACAAAAAGGCGGTGCGACAATGGCCGGCGCACCCGCCGGCTTGTTCTGGAGTTACGACGAGCAAGCCGGCACCTCGGATATGGCCGCTGCCATGCCCGTGGCTGCCAATCAAAAATTCGGCGGCGGCCTGAGCGTGTTTCCGGTGGGCGGCAAGCCTGCCTTGGTGATCAATTACTTCGGCGCCTACGAAAAATCGGGCGAGGCGCACTACGCCATGGACGACTACATGAAAGAAAAAGGCCTGCAAAACGTACCGCCGGTGATCGAAGAATACATCACCGATCCGGGCCAGGAACCCGACACGGCCAAGTGGCTGACTCGGGTGATTTATTTTGTGGAGCCGAAAGTGGTGGCTGCGGATTCGATACCGCCGGGCAAGTAGTGGAGGTGTAGCAGTAGTGAGGAAGTTTCGGGGTGACCTCGAAGTCACCCCGAAACTTTTGGACGAGCGATCGGTACTTCGATTTCGACGATCATCTCGCTAAACTTTGATGCGGATGCAAACAAACTAGGCGCTTTTTGCCAACACCGAAAGTCTGCAGCCCTTTTGTCATCCAGAAAGGATCCGTCAGCACCGGGCCGGGCGATGGGGCCTTGTCAAAACTCGATCTCGCACCAAGGCATGTCCCGGCGGGTGGATAAAATACAACGGGTGAGAAGATTATTTTACTGCAACGCCTCTTCTTGCCATGCAATGGCTGGCGTATTTTCCCATGTCTCAATAATGAAAAGGGTCAATTCGCGCACTAAGCGGGGAGCCATATTGTCGGGCAATTCATTTAAAATTGCCGCAACTACTTTGGTGAGCGGCAGATTCGGGTTGGCCGCACGGAGCTGCTTAAGCCTCCCCGCAATATTATCTTGTTGAGCAAGCAAGTAAGACGTGTGGTAAGGAATGGTATCCTTGTGCTGAGCAAAAAAAGCCTTTGCCGATGCTTCTGCTTGTTTTTTCATTGCTGCCTTAATTTGATCTCAAAGTTACTGAGGTTTCCTGACAAGTTCGAATGCTTCGTAATCCTGCTTGGGATCATTACCGTTCCCACCTATCCTGTTGTTTCCCATAGATTTCAAAAATGGTTTGTATTTCCACGAATCGCCGATGAATAACCGCGTTGTAAAGCCGTTTCCGTTTTTCATCAACAGGATAAATAACCAGAGCGCTCTGTGGGTGTTTTTCCGAAAATGACCGCGCGGCGGCGGCGACCGTGCCGATCACTTTGGCCACGTCGTTGTTGTTGGTCACCACGCTGTCGTCCACTTCTCCGTCGGCTCCAACATCGCCAAATGCGAGGTTCCACCGATTCCGCTTAGGGTCATAGGGACTGATAATCACCGCTTTCATCACGCGTCCTTTGATGCCTTCACTGAAAAAAACGAACTGTGTGGCATCGTCGTTTTCATGGAGTAGGTAAGTATGGTGTGTCATAAAATTTGGAGAGCCTACCTTCTTCGATTTCGATGGTCATCCCGCTAAAGTTTGATGCAAAAGTAAACAAACCCGGCGCTTTTTGCCAACACCGAAAGTCTGCAGCCCTTTTGTCATCCAGAAAGGATCCGTTCGCGCCACGGGCGGGTGCCGGGCGTGGCTTTCCCCCTCCCTTCGGGGAGGGCTCGGGCAGGGCCTTTGCTCACAGAAATGCAGGAGTAGGCAAACCAACGGACTAGCAGGAGCGACAGAGGCGGAAGCCCAAACCGTGGGCGCGGCGCGAGGGCGCGTAGTAGTAGCGATTCGCGACGCGGCAATCCTGCGCGACGCGATCCCACGCGCCGCCGCGAATCACGCGGTCGTCGCCCGATTCCGGCCCGCGCGGGTCGGACGCCAGGCCAAGTTTTTCGCATTCTTCGTAGTGGTTGTCCCCAAACCAGTCCGCGCACCATTCCCACACGTTGCCGCTCATGTCGTACAGGCCGAGGGCGTTGGGTTTCTTTTGGCCCACCGGATGGGTACGGCAGTTGTTAAGCATGATCTGCTCGTAGTCCCATTCGCCGTCCAAGGGGCGTTCGCCCGAGTTTTTCCAGTACCAGGCCAGTTCGTCCACGTCGTTTCCGCCCGCGTACAGGCTGCCACCCCCACCCTGGCCCTCCCCAAAGGAGCGGGAGAGGCTGCAGTCCCGGGCCGCATATTCCCACTCTGCCTCCGTGGGCAGCCGGAATCCGTCGGCATCCTCGATGCGCTCCACTAACCATTTGAAGACGTCGCCTGCCGAGTTGTTCGCAGGGTCTTTTTGGTTTTTGTCCACCCGGTAGGCGGGTTGCAGGCCGAGGTGCGCACTTAGCCAGTTGGTGTATTCCACGGCCTCGTACCATGAGACGTATACCAAAGGGTGGGCTGCCCATTTGCCCCAACTGGGTGCGTACGAGGCAATATTCCGCCCTGCGGCGGCGCAGTACAGGCCGAACTGCGCGAAGGTGACCGGCGTTGCGCCCATTCGAAAATCGGACAGGGCCACCTCGTGCAACGGACGCTCGTCGTCGTAGCCCTCGGTGCTGCCCATGGTGAAGGTGCCGCCTTCCACGAATACGGTCTGCGGGAAATACCGATGCTCCAGATCGGCAAAGTCGCCAGCGGGCAGAAACGTCTGAAAGGCGGTATGGCCGCGTGGCAGGAGCCGGAACAGGTTTTGCAGGGCGACAGTCTGTTTTTCGGGATACGCAAAACTAGCCAGCAGGGCGAGTGTCTCCCGGGCCTTTGCAAGATGTTTGCCGGTGGCGCTCAGAAAAAAGGCCGTTTCGATGATCAGCAGTTCCAACTGTTCGCGGCGCACCTGTTCCGGAACCGCGACGGCCATGGCAGCCTTGATTTTTTCCAGGGCAGACAGGTGCTCCACGGTGGCTATGAGCGTGCGCGCATCGTTGGCCAAGGTATCGAAAATGAAGGCGGTTTTGTCGCGCAGTTCGGCGCGGCGGCGCTCCATGGCCTCCCGGCTGGCTTCCAGGCGGGCGTGTACGGCATCGGGAATGCGCTGCATGAACGCCCGCCCGGACTCGACAATACGCACGTCGCTTTCGGAAAAATCAGCCTCGCCGTCGCGGTGGCGGCTTTTTATTTCCACCACGGCCCAGGCGAGTTGGGCGGGCAGTTGGGAGGTCTGGCAGCGTTGGTGTACGATGGGCGCTAGGGCATCGTGGGCCAGCCGGGTGTTGTGGCTGACGGCCCCGGCATCTTCCGTGAGCAGGAAGTGGTCCTTGAGCGCGGTGATCAGGGCACGGAAATGCGCGACGTGCGGGTAGCAGTGCTCCTGCAGGTAGTCTAGCGGGCGGCTGCCGGCGGTGCGCTCGGGCGTGAGGAACTGCCGGAGCACGTCGAGCGCAAGGCCGCCGCGCAGGGCCTCGTGCAGTTCGGGCAGGGGCCGGTGGTTGGTATCGGGCGCCTGGCCGTCGGGCAAGGGGGCGAAGTATTGCTCCACTTCGGCCAATTGCTGGTCGAGCATGGCCTCGAGGGTATCGCGGCGCACGCGGCGGTACAGGGCCTCGTCGAAAGGCAGGGCCGATTTTGTGGCCCGGGCAAGGTCCCACATTTTGCGCAGGGTGATTTGCAGGAGCGGTGCCGTGTTGGGCGCGCTGTGTCCCGGTTCCGCAGCGTTGGCGGGATTGCGCGGCAGGGGGCTGAGCTCGGCGGCGACGGCCTGCGGTAGTGCAGGAGGGATAGGCAGGTCGTACTGTTTCCGCCGGTTACTGTCGCCGGCCACGGCCTGCTGCACGCCGTGGTGCGTGAGCGGGTGGAGGAAAAAGGTCTCGCAGGGCAGGTCGTGGCGTTTTTGGAGCAGGTCGAGCATTTCGCCGACGTATTCCTTGCGAAAACTGAGCACGAGTTGCGCACCAAAGCCCGAGCGCCAGGCATCGGCCAGAGCGGCAGCCCAGCGGTTCATTTCGTTCTCGATGGCCGGGTTGGGGTTCGTGAGCATCTCCTCCACTTGGTCGAGGAGGAGCAGCCGGTAGGCATTGTCGGCATGTTGCAAGGCGGCGCGTCCGGTTTCCATGTCGTGCAGCAGTCCGAGTTCGCGGTTGCGGCGATGCGCCTCCACCGCCCAGCCCCGTCGGCGCAGGCGCGGCAACAAGCCGGCTTCGAGCAGGGAAGACTTGCCGGCGCCCGACTGGCCGTACAGGAGGATGATTCGGTCGGGTCGGTCGGTCAGGAGGTCCAGCAGGTCGCGGATCTCGTCTGTACGCCCGAAAAAGATTCGGGCATCCTGCTCGCGGAACCGCTCGAAACCCAGAAAAGGGTGCTCGGGGTAGCCGATGGAATCGGGCAAGGGCCAGTCGGCCAGCCGGTCGGGTTCCAGTTCCGGCAGTGTGGCGGTTGCTCCGGCAGGGCGTGGGAAGGTTTTTTCCAGGTACTGCGGCAGGTCGTGCCGGAGGCGGTTTTCCAATTCCGCCGGCGAAGAAAATTCCTTGAACAGGCCGGTGTTTTCTTTTTCCAGCGCTTCACGCAATTTCAGGACCGCGCCGAAGGCTTCGAATTGGGCAGAATTTGTAGGCGAAAATCCCGTTTTGAAATAGAAAAAAGCCTTTTGGCACAGTGCTTTTGCCCGATCAAATTCTTCGACGGTAAACATGCCCGCCCGGGAGAAAAACAGGAACACGGCGATATCCGACGTATCGAGCAGCGGGTTGATGGCATCCTGCACGCGTTGGCCGTAGGAACCCGACTCCAGGTCGGTTTCCCACTTTACCGGTTCGAGGTGGAGGTGCGGGAACTGTTTGTTGATCTCCGACAGGAGCACCACCATTTTCTCGCGTTCGGCGGCGAGTTCACCCGAGGAGGCGATGAAGATTTTGACGGGTTGTTTTGTCATGGGTACTGGATAGAAAAAGTCGGCTGCAAAGTAGCAAGAAAAATGTTTTGCCCCGGATATGCCCCAACGGCGCTACTTTTGCCGACTTTTTGGAAATCAAATTCACGCATGCAGCACCACGTGGACATCGAAGCCCTCAACCACCAGATTCATCTGGAAAGCGCTTTTTTAGAAAAACTCAACGCCGAAACCGGCAAGTTGATCGTCGGGCAGGAAGCCATGCTCGAGCGCCTGCTCATTGGCTTGCTCACCCGGGGCCATATCCTGCTGGAAGGCATGCCGGGCTTGGCCAAAACGCTGGCCATCAAAACCTTGGCGCAGGCGGTGGATGCGCATTTCAGCCGCATCCAGTTTACGCCCGATCTGTTGCCTGCCGACGTGATCGGCACCCAGATTTACAACCCTGCCAAGGCGGAATTTACCGTGCGCAAGGGGCCGATCTTCGCCAATTTCATTCTCGCCGACGAGATCAACCGCGCCCCGGCCAAGGTGCAGAGCGCCCTGCTCGAAGCCATGCAGGAACGGCAGGTGACTATCGGAAACGAGACGTTTCCACTAGAGGAGCCGTTTATTGTTTTGGCCACCCAAAACCCCATCGAGCAGGAGGGCACTTATCCGCTGCCCGAGGCACAGGTGGACCGCTTCCTGCTCAAGGTCAAGATCGGCTACCCGGGCAAGGAAGACGAGCGGGCGATCATCCGGCTCAACCTCAACCACGACCACCCGCGGGTGCGGCCGGTGGTGTCCAAAAGTGCCCTGCTCAGCGCGCGGGACGTGCTGCACAAAATCTACATGGACGAAAAAATCGAGGAGTACATCCTCGACATCGTGATCGCTACGCGGGAGCCGGCCAAATACGGGTTGAAGAGCCTTGCGCCACTCATCAGTTACGGCGCCTCGCCGCGGGCCAGCATCGCGCTGGCGCAAGCGTCCAGGGCGCTGGCTTTCCTGCGCCGCCGCGGCTATGTGATTCCCGAGGATGTGCGGGCAATTTGCGCCGACGTACTGCGCCACCGCATCGGGCTGACCTACGAGGCTGAGGCCGAAAATGTGCGCCAAGAGGATATTATTGACAAGATATTGAGTACTGTAGAGGTACCTTGACCAGTTTTGAGTTTTGAGTTTCGAGTTTTGAGGGGGGGCGTAGCCGCATCAAAACGTTAAACACTAAACATCCAATTCCCATGCTTATCCGATTCCTGCCCATACTTGCGCTCGTTTGTTTTCTGCTCACACCGTCCGCTGTTTTTGCACAAAAAGACGCGGCAAAAACAAAAAAACCGGTACCGACGGTTCCCCCGCCCATGGACACGGCTGTGGTGAAACGTTTTGACTCGGGCGCGTCCCTGAAGTGGGTGCGGCATTTTCGGGGGCGCCTCGACGATGTGTCCGAAATCCTGCTTTCGCTTGGCTACGATGGTGTCAACTGCCGTGGCCAGCTCACATACATCGAAAGCAAGGAACAGTTCGATCTCTCCGGCACGCTCGATGGCATGGTGCTGTTGCTCAACGAAAGCGATTACAAGGGGCTAGTCACCGGGCACCTCACCGGTACGTTGCAGAACGACCGGATCGAAGCGGAGTGGACCAATGCCGTGCATACCCTCGGCGGCTCGCTCGAGGCGAAAGAGGTGAAAGTGAAAAGCCTTGCCCCCAAACCCTGTGGCGAAAACAAATGGGTGAGCCGGTATGTGGCCCGCTGGAACAACGCCCGCATAGACCTGACCCTGGCCCGCGTGAACAACAACTTGCTCAACGGCTACCTCTGGATAGAGGCCGACGACAAAATCTACGCCCTCAAGGGGAAAGTGCTGGCCGACGAGCGATACGAGATGCAGGCACTTTTGCCTAACGGCAAGATAGCCGCGCACCTGACGGGCGACCTGAAAAGCGCTCAGGCACATGATTGTTCGTGGATCGGTTCCGGCGAAAAACGCAGTTTTAAATTGGCGTTGCGCAGCAAACTGCCGGTCGGCTGCATGGAATACGCCGACTATGTGAGCAGCTACGACATCCAGTTTCCGCGCCCTGAATGTACCGAATGCACCAAAACGCTCGACCGTCACGCCCAGCAATGGGTGAGCCAATGCACGACGGCCATTGCTGCGCAAAAACGCGTGCCCCGCCCGGAAAACCGCAACGCCATGCGGGCCAGCAGCTGGTACGAAGTGACCTGCTGGACGGAAACGATCTTCTGCGGGCACCTGACCTTTGCCGAGTCGTGGAAGGAAAAAACCGACGCCGTTTCGTTCAACTTCGACCTGCGCACCGGCAAGGAAATCACCTTGGAGGACCTGTTCAACCGCGGCTTCAATGCCAAAGAGTGGTTTGCCGAATACGCCCGCAAAGAGTCGCCCAAGATGACCAAGTTTGCTACCGACCCCAAGTTTCGCGAATGGCTGGCAGCGGAGGGTTTTCCCATCTTCACGATCCGGCGCGACGGGCTGGAACTAAGCACCCTGTTCCACCCCGTGTACGGGCAACACAGCCTCGTGGTGCCCTACAACCTGCTCAAACCGAACATGCGCCGGGACAATCCGATCGCGGACTTGGTGAAGTAACCCGTCTTCAGGCGAAACACCACCCGCTCGCTTCGCGAACGGCACCGGCGATCAGGCGCCGCTTTTCCTTCACGTTCACGGGCGGGTACTTGGTAAAACGTTTCACGCCCATGAGAAAGGTTTTGAGCAGGTCGCCTTCGGCGAACGAGGACAAGGCATCCGTGGCGTTTTTGGCCATACGGGCCGTGGCATCGTGCAGGAAAACCTGCAGCATGGCGTCATAAACTTCCTGCGGCTGCGGTTTGTCGGCACGAGAAGCAAGTTTTTGTATGCGCAAGAGCATGGACTCCGCCACGAACAGGTCAATGAGCATGTCGGCGCAGTTCATCAGGATTTCCTGTTCGTCCTTCAGGTTCAGTTTGCCGTCCATCTGCATTTTGGCGCCGGCGCCGGCGGTCATCAGGATGATTTTTTTGAAATCGGCGATGGCACGGCGCTCTTCGGCATAGTCGCCTTCCTGTTTTTCGAACGATGGCACCGAGGCCAGTTCTTTTTGGACGGCCCATGCTGGCCCCACGATGTCGAGTTGACCTTTCAAGGCCCGTTTGAAGAGCTGGTCCACCATCAGGAGCCGGTTGATCTCGTTGGTGCCTTCGTAAATTCGGTTGATCCGGCTGTCGCGGTAGGCACGGGCAGCGGGGTACTCCTCACTGAAGCCGATGCCGCCGTGGATCTGCACGTTTTCGTCCACGCAGAAATCGGTCACCTCGGAGCCGTACACCTTGAGGATGGAGCATTCGATGGCGTACTCCTCGGCGGCTTCGAGCGTGGCCTGGCCAAAGGTTTTGCCTTCGGCATCGCCCTCGGCTTTTTTGTCCTGCATCAGTTGCGAGGTTCGGTAGGCGGCGCTTTCTCCAGCGAACGTGCGGATGGCCATTTCTGCCAATTTGTGCTGGATGGCGCCGAAGTTGCCGATAGGCTGGTTGAACTGGAAGCGCTCGTTGGCATATGTAGCGGCCATTTCCACCACTTTTTTGCAGCCGCCAATGCACATGATGCCCAATTTGTAGCGCCCGATATTCAAGGCGTTGAAGGCGATCAGGTGGCCTTTCCCGATCTCGCCCAACACGTTGCCAGCGGGCACGGATACGTTTTCAAAAAACACCTGCCGCGTGGAAGAGCCCTTGATCCCCATCTTGTCTTCCTCGGCTCCGAGGGTGATGCCGGGTGTGTTGCGCTCTACGATGAACCCAGTGAACTTATCCCCGCCTATTTTGGCAAATACGATGAAAATATCGGCAAAGCCGGCGTTGGAAATCCACATTTTCTGGCCATTCAGCACATATTGGCTGCCGTCGGCGCTGAGATCGGCGCGGGTCTTGGCCGCCAAGGCATCGGAGCCGCTGCCCGGCTCGGTCAGGCAGTAAGCGGCCTTCAGGTCGCCGCTGATAAGCCCCGGCAAGTACTTCCGTTTTTGTTCTTCTGTGCCAAAGTAAAGAATGGGCAGCATCCCGATGCCCGTGTGTGCGGCAAACGCCACGATAATGGAACCGGCAGGCCCGTACACCTCGCTGATGACGGAATTGGTGTTCGTGTCGAGTTCCAATCCACCGTATTCCTGCGGCATGTGCGCCCCGAGCAGGCCCAGGTCACCCATTTTTTTCAGCAGTTTGGGCGCGATGCCGTCCTCCTGCTTTTCGATCTTTTGCGCATTGGGGTAAATCTCCTGTTCGAGGAAATCCACGGCCATTTGCTTGATCATCAGCTGTTCTTCGTTGAAATCTTCGGGGATGAACACCGCTTCCGGCTGGGTATCGTGGATGAGAAACTCCCCGCCTTTGAGGACATCGGTATGCACAAGCGTATCTGTCATGTTGGTGAATTTTATGAATACTGGCGAATCTTCGCCACAAATGTAGGTTGTCTTTTTTCAAAAGGGCAAGTGTGTCCGGTTTTTTTTAGCGTTTTTCCCAACCTTTGCGGCCCAACAACCTTTCGCATGTACTACGAAAACACCCTTGCGTTTGCGCAACGCCAAGATGCCGAAGACCCGCTTCGCTCCTTTCGGGAGCGGTTTCTGTTTCCACAACACCTCGGACAACCCGTCCAGTATTTTTGTGGCAATTCGTTGGGCTTGCAGCCCGACACCGTGCGTGCGGCCCTGCTGGCGGAGCTCGATCAGTGGGCGGTGCATGGAGTGGAAGGACATTTTCGGGGAGAACTGCCCTGGATGCACTACCACAAGTTTTTGGCGCAACAGTCGGCCCGCCTCGTGGGGGCATTGCCGCACGAGGTCGTGGTGATGAACACCCTCACGGTGAACCTGCACCTGATGCTGGTGTCGTTTTACCGCCCGACAAAGCAACGCTACAAAATCGTCATGGAGGCCGGGGCATTCCCGAGCGACCAGTACGCCATGGAAAGTCAGGCTCGTTGGCACGGATTCGATCCTGTGGATGCCATCGTGGAAGTGGCACCGCGGCAAGGCGAGGACACGCTTCGGACGGAAGACATTGTGGCCGTCATCGAGCGGGAAGGCGAACAGGTGGCGCTGGTCATGTTCGGAGGCGTGAATTACTACACCGGGCAGTTTTTTGATCTGCCGACCATCACGGCAGCGGCACATCGAGTGGGCGCTTATGTCGGTTTCGATCTGGCGCATACTGCCGGTAACCTGCCCATGCGGTTGCGCGATTGGGGTGTGGACTTCGCGGTGTGGTGCAGCTACAAGTACCTCAATTCCGGCCCCGGTGGTCCGTCAGGTGTTTTTGTGCACGAACGCCACGGCGACAACCCGGCGCTGCCGCGTTTTGCCGGTTGGTGGGGACACGACGAGGGCGAGCGTTTCAAAATGCGCAAAGGGTTCAAGCCCATGCGCGGGGCCGAGGGCTGGCAACTGAGCAATGCCCAGATTTTTTCCTTTGCCGCACACAAGGCCAGTCTCGACATTTTCGATGTCGCCGGCATGGAAGGGCTGCGCGAAAAAAGTTTGAAACTCACGGGGTTTCTGGAGTTTGTGCTGGACGACGTGAACCGAACAAAAAACATGTTTCGCATCATCACGCCCCGCGACCCGGCCGCGCGCGGATGCCAGATTTCGGCGCTCACCGATGCGCGTGGGAAAGACCTGTTCGACTACCTGACCGAAAACGGCGCAATCGCCGATTGGCGGGAACCGAACGTGATCCGATTTGCTCCGGTGCCCCTGTACAATTCGTTCGAGGACGTGTGGCGCCTGGGGCAGTTGCTGGCGCATTGATCGAAGATTGAAAATCCGCCCAAATCCGCGTTATCGGCGTTGCCATTGTTGCCAGATGAAAAATTGCTGGGCTAATCCCTAACTTCGCAGTTGTTATTCAACCAAAAATGGCGGCATGAACCTTTCCCTACTCAACAAAAACGCGCTTGTCGGCGGCGCCAGCGCGGGCATCGGCCGGGCCGTAGCCACCGAACTGGCAGCCATGGGCGCCAACGTGACCCTCGTGGCACGTACCGAAAGTACTTTATTGACGGCACTGGCAGAACTGGACGGTTCAAAAGGCCAACGGCACGGCTATTTGGTCGCGGACTTTGACGACAGCCAAATCCTGCTGACCAAGATTTCCGAACTGCTGCTGAGACAGCCGATCCACATTTTGGTGAACAATACCGGCGGCCCCCCCGGCGGCCCGATAACCGGAGCAAAGCCGGAAGATTTCCTGCGCGCCTACCACAACCACCTCATCTGCAACCAACTTCTGGCGCAAGCGGTGCTGCCGGGCATGCAGGCTGCCGGATATGGGCGCATCATCAACATCATCAGTACCTCCGTCAAGGAACCGTTGGAAAACCTCGGGGTGTCGAACACGACGCGATGGGCCGTGGCGAGTTGGGCCAAAACCTGGGCCAACGAGGTCGGCGCATCGGGCATCACCGTGAACAATGTGTTGCCGGGATACACCGGCACCGCCCGGCTTCGGGAAATTCTCGAAAAACGCGCTGCCGCGTCCGGACAGCCGGTGGAAACGGTGGAAACGCATTTCAAGAATCAGGTTCCCCTCCGGCGCTTTGCCGAACCAACAGAAGTGGCCGCCGCCGTGGCGTTTTTGGCCAGCCCTGCCGCGGCCTACATCAACGGAATCAACTTGCCCGTGGACGGCGGCCGGACGCGCAGCCTGTGATCAGTTGACCACCTCAATTCGGACGCTGTCTTTCTTGTCGAGCGATTTTCCGGTTTTTCCCTGATACAGTTCGAGGTAGCGTTGGTGTACCTCGTCGGGTTGTTTTTTGCCGTTTACGCGCAGCGCTTTGCCGGTAAGTTCCATGGAAAAATTATCCGGATCGCTGATGAGTTTGTCCCGCAGCAGTGCATTTTTAAGAAAGTCGCTGGTGGACTGCTGGCCCCGGTATTCGCGTTGTTGCAGCCGGCGGGCTTCATCCAATTCCGCCCGGGCTTTACGTTGCTCCTCCGCCATTTCCTGTAGTGCTTCGCGTCGGGCTTTTCCAGCCTTTTCAAGGGCACGACGGGCTTCTTCCAGCGCTTGCCGCTCCTCTTCCCGGGCCTTGTTCCATTCCTTGCTGTTTTTATCGCGCTGCCGGTCCATTTGCCGGAGTTCGCGTTCGATCTGTTTGCGCTGCTGTTCCACCGAGCGAAGGGCTTCTTCCCGGATGCGTTTGATCTCCTGATCGGACATCTTGAAATCCCGAAGCCTTAAATCGTTCCCATCCGGTGTTTGCAGGAAAAAATGTTCGCCGTTCGGAAAAAAGTGGAAGAACGGCTCCGCCGGCGGTGCCGGGGCACCGGGAGGGGTCGGGGCTTGCATGAGCTCCAGAAACCGCTCGTCGAAATGCGGAAAGTCTTCGAAACGGAACGAGTGCTTGCCGTTGTCCAAGTGGATCAGTCCCGGGATATCCATTTTTTCTCCTTTTTCGAGTTTACGGCCATCCACCCAAACGGCGCCGTCCTCTACCCGGATTTCCATGGGTTTCCCTCCCCGCTCCAGCCGGATGATGGTATTGCCCTCGTCGTCCACCTCGGTGGAAATCCTTGACGAAAAGGGAGCGAGGGGCGCCCAGGGACTTCCGGGCGCTTCCGGTGTTTCCGGCGCGTCCTCGGGCGCAATCGGTGGCACGGGCGGAGCCGGCGGCAGGGGCGGCGGCGGCGTGGCGTCGCGCAGGATGTTTTCGGTGACGGAGCGGTACTTGTCGTAGTCGGCCGGTGGAATTTCCTTGCCGTCAATCACCAACCGTGCGATCTGTTCGTCTTTCAGTTCGATCTCCACCACCTGGTCGCCATTTTCATGGACGACTTTGCGGGTTTCCTTCGGGGCGGGAGGCACGGTATCGGTTCCGGTTGCCTGCCAGGCCTCCACTTCAGGTGGGGCCGGGGGCGCAAACCAGGTTTTAGGTGTTTCCACGATTTCGCGGACCACTGCGGCCAATGCCGGCGGCGTGTTTGCACGCAGGGTGAAAAAAGCGATGAGGGCCAAAAAAACGCCCAGTGCGATTGTTCTTTCCATAGCTGAATTGTGTGGTTGTTGTTGATACAGGATACGTTTGATCCGCTCCAGCAAGAGCGGGCGAGGGCGTAACAACGTAGCGGAGCCGCCCAGGCCCAAAGCCGGTACGGGCGCCGGAGCGACACGGGCAAGGTCTTGGAGGCGGGCAAGGGTTTTGGCGTACGCCAGGCGGTTTCCGGTAAGCCTGACCGCTACGTCGTCACAGCAGTTTTCGCGTTCGGCGCGTATGGTAGCGGCCATCCACCACACGGCAGGGTGGAAATAAAAGACCGCCTCGATGAGAGTTTGCAGGAGGTTGAACAGCCAGTCGCGCCGAGCAAGGTGCGCCAGTTCGTGTGCGAGAACTGCCTCCACTTCGGCCGGGGTCAGTTGGTTGGCCATCCCGACCGGCATCAGGATCAGGGGTTTGAAAAATCCGAAGGCCATCGGCGCGCGCACCAGCGCCGACTCCAGCAGCGCCACGGGCCGGGAGTAACCGATGCGTTCTGCCAAGGAACGCAGGTATTCCTGCCACTCTTCCGGCGCCAACCGCGTTTGTTGCCGCCGCAGGCGCTGGACATAATGCAGCCCGGTGGCCAAGCGGAGCAGGAAAAACAAAAAGCCGGGCAGCCAGAGGGCAACGATCAGCGGGTGGTATCCCTCAAGTTTGACCGCTAAAAACGCCAGCAAATCGGAAGACACCGGCACAGCACCTGCCAATATCTCGGGTGCGAATGCGAGCGGATTGGTGCCCAAGTTTGACTGCGCGGATCCGGTCGGCGCGGGTTCGTACACCCAGGCAAAGGTAACGACCGACACCAGGGCCAGACTCGTCAGCGCTCCATAAGCCGTCCAGTAGCGCTTCCGGGCCGAGGCCAATCGAGGCAGCACGAACCACAGAACGAGCGCGATGGCCGTGCCTTGCCACAGCGCATGTACCAGCGTCCAGCCCAGCGCCCGGACCATGGAATCGGACAAAAAGAACGGACTGTACATCATGGTTCCGGTTGGTTTTGTTCCATTTGTGCAAGCAGGGCTTTGATCTCGTCGAGCTCCGACGGACTGGCTTCATGGTTGCCCAAGGCCTGCAGCACGAGTTTCATGGCGCTGCCCCGGTATGCGGCATCCACGAACTGTTGCAGCAGGGCAGACTGTGTTTCCTCCTCGTTCACGGCAGCAGCATAAATGTGGGTACGGCCATCCTCTTCCCGGCTGACCAGACCTTTTTCGTGCATGATCTGCATGATTTTCAAGGTGGTCGTGTAGCCCACCTCGCGCGGGGCGGCCGTGGAACGGCGCAGGCTGCGCGCGGAGCTCGCCGGGTCGTTCAGGCGCTCGTTCACGGTGCGCACCGTGCTGGGGCCAAGCGCCCAGAGCAGTTGGAGTATTTCGAGTTCAGACTCGGTCGGTTTGCCTATTTGCATCTCCTGTGTTTGAAAAATTGCTCCCGTATGGACATGGGTTGTCCCAAAGGAGTTGCAAACATCTACGAATATTTTCGTAGTGACAAATTTTTCTACGAATTATTTCGTAGAACGTTTCCCGCTTGAGACAACGATGGCAACGCGGGTGACGCGGATTTGGGCGGATGCCCACGGATTTTCCCCCCGTATAGATAATGGGAGCGCGGATGACACAGATTCTGCGGATCCCCACAGATCATTTTATCCGTGGTAATCTGCGTCTGATCCGCGTCATCCGTGTTGCCATTGACTCGCAAGCGCACAAACCGGCACAGTGCTTGCTCACAAGCGACGACCTTTTTCAGGACGAACCAAATTACCTACCTTTGCACCCGATAAATTTGCCAACAATCCCAAAGGATGTTTTGTTAAGCATCGCGTAGCCACTCAAAACTCAAAACTCAACACTCAAAACTTTTTTCATGTCCACCGTTACCGCTGTCCGCCCGCAATACAAAGTCAAAGACATCGCCCTCGCCGAATGGGGCCGCAAAGAAATTCAACTGGCCGAAGCCGAAATGCCGGGCCTCATGGCACTGCGCGAAGAGTTCGGCGCAACCAAACCGCTGAAAGGCGTCCGCGTCGCCGGCTGCCTGCACATGACCATCCAGACCGCCGTGCTCATCGAGACACTGGTGGAACTGGGTGCCGAGGTGTCCTGGTCGTCGTGCAACATCTTTTCCACGCAAGACCACGCCGCCGCTGCCATTGCCGCTGCCGGCATCCCGGTATACGCCTGGAAAGGCATGAACAACGAGGAGTTCGACTGGTGCATCGAGCAGACGCTTTTCGCGTTCAAAGACGGCCAGCCGCTCAACATGATCCTCGACGACGGCGGCGACCTCACCAACATGGTGCTCGACCAGTACCCCGAACTCGTGGCCGGCATCCGGGGCATTTCCGAAGAAACCACCACCGGCGTACACCGCCTGTACGAGCGCATGGCGAAAGGCACCCTGCCCCTGCCCTGCATCAACATCAACGACTCGGTGACCAAGTCGAAGTTCGACAACAAGTACGGCTGCAAGGAAAGCCTCGTGGATGCCATCCGCCGCGCTACCGACATCATGATCGCCGGCAAAGTGGCCGTGGTGGCCGGATACGGCGACGTGGGCAAAGGCTCGGCTGCCTCCCTGCGCGGCGCGGGCGCCCGCGTGATCGTCACCGAAATTGACCCGATCTGTGCCCTGCAGGCCGCTATGGACGGCTACGAAGTGAAACGGATGGAAAACGCCATTCCCCGCGCCAATATCGTGGTGACCGCCACCGGCAACTGCGACATCGTGATGGAAAAACACTTCCGCCTGATGAACGACAAGACCATCGTGTGCAACATCGGCCACTTCGACAACGAAATTGACATGGCCTGGCTGAACAAAAACTATGGCCACACCAAGTCAACCGTAAAACCACAGGTGGACATCTACAATATTGATGGGAAAGACATCATCGTGCTGGCCGAAGGCCGCCTCGTGAACCTCGGCTGCGCCATGGGCCACCCCTCGTTCGTCATGTCCAACTCCTTCACCAACCAGGTGCTGGCCCAGATCGAACTGTGGCAGAACCACGCGAAATACGACAACAAGGTGTACCTCCTGCCCAAGCACCTCGACGAAAAAGTGGCTCGCCTGCACCTTGCCAAGATCGGTGTGGAACTGGAAGAATTGCGCCCCGACCAGGCCGCCTACATCGGCGTACAAGTGGAAGGGCCGTTCAAGCCGGAGTACTACCGCTATTAACGGCAGATGCCGTTTAGATTTTTTCACCGCAGAGACGCGGAGACGCAGAGTTGCCAATATTTCTCTGCGGCTCCGCGTCTCTGCGGTGAAAAAGCCGCGACGTCACGTTCGCATACATGAATACCTTCGTTTTATTGCTGGCTGCGTTGCCCGGCGTGCTCATCAGTTACGCTATTTTCCGGGCAGACAAATACGAGCGCGAACCCGCCGGGCTGCTGGTGCTGTGCTTCGCGCTCGGCGCGGCAGCCACCGTGCCCGTCGTGGCGGTGGAGCGCAGCGTGTTGTCGGCATTAGGCACACCGCCGTATCACCTGGCGCAGACGGCGCTGTTGTCCTTCGGTGTGCTCGCCCTGGCAGAGGAAGGCGCCAAGTTCCTGTTGCTGCGCGGGGTGGCTTTTCCGCAACGTGTTTTCAACGAGCCCTTCGACGGCATTGTCTATGCCGTGCTGATCGCGATGGGTTTCGCCACTCTGGAAAATATCGCCTACGCCGACCGCTTCGGTCTGCAAACGACGGTGGTCCGCACGCTGACCGCCGTGCCCGCGCACCTGGCGTTTGCCATCGCGCAGGGCTACTACGCCGGACGGGCCAAATTTGATCCGGCAAACCAGAACCGCCTGCTTGCTCGCGGTTTCGGCTTGTCGGTACTTTTGCACGGCACCTACGACGTGCTCATTCTTCAAAACTGGTCGCGCTGGCTGGTAGCCTTGGGCACGGCGGCGCTGTACATGGCCCTGTTTTTTTTCAGCCGGCTGGCGCAGGAGCAACGCGACCATTCGCCCTTCCGGGAACCCGAAAACGGCCCCAAACCCGATGCCTGACAACATGGACGACAAACTGGAAATCCTCTTTTCCGACTCGTACTTCGTGGCCATCAACAAGCCGCAGGGCATGCTCGTACACCGCACGCGCATCAGCGAAGACAACGTGTTCGTGCTGCAAACCCTGCGCGACCAGATCGGCGCGCAGGTGTTCACTATTCACCGCCTCGACCGCGCCACCTCGGGTGTGTTGATTTACGGGAAAAGCAGTGAGGCCGCCGAACTGCTGGCCGAACATTTCCGGGAAAAAACCATCGAAAAAAAGTACCTCGCCGTTGTGCGGGGCTGGACCGACGACAGCGGAACCATTGACTACCCCGTACGAGACCAGGACCGCCCCGGCGCCGAACTGTTGCCCGCTGTCACGCACTACCGCACATTGGGCCGCAGCGAGGTGCCGCACGCGATAGGGAACAAACACGCTACCGCACGCTTTTCGCTCGTGGAAGCCGACTTGGAAACCGGGCGTCGCCACCAGATTCGCAAACATTTTGCCCACATCCTGCACCCCGTGATCGGCGACAAACGCCACGGCGACAACAAGCACAACACCTATTTCTGGAAAACCCTGCTGCTGCCGCGCATGCTCCTGCATGCGCGGCAGCTGGCGTTCCGGCACCCCGCCACCGGCGAGGACGTGCGTATCGTGGCGCCGCTCGACGAACTGTTTTTGCAGGCCTTGAACGTCGTGGACTTGGAAAAATATGTGGGTTGAGCCTTCCTACGGCTGCTCAAACATCCCGTAGTACATCTTCAGCGTCTCGTCCGTTTCCTTTTCGCGAATGTCGGCCAGGATGCGGCCCAGTTCGTCGGCCTTGGCGGTATTGTCGTTCCCACGGTAAAAATTGCGCAGGTCGGCAATGGCTTTCGTATTGGCAAACCGCCGCCAGAGGCTGTTCTTGCCGTCCAGCGATACCGCCTGGAACGCCTGTACCGCCGAGTCGAGCATGGCCGGATCGTTCAGGTCGGTGAGGTAGCCGACAAACAGTTCGTAGTACCGGAACGCCGCCATGTTGTCCACTTTTTTGGCGCGTTTCAAAAACCACGGGAACGCGCCCGCCTCGGGACTGCCGGCGTAGAGTTCGGCGATGGCGATCACTACGCCCTCGTTTTCGTCGTTTTCGATTTTTTTGGCAGCCGCCAGCGCCGCCTCGGGCGACACCCGGCTCAGGGCGGCCAAAGAAGCGCCCATCACGCTGTACGGCTGGTCGGCGCCCATGCCTTTTTCAAAAACGGGGACGTACGTTTTGTCATCGGTCTGGCCGAGCATGCCGATGGCCGCAGCGCGAACGTCGGGCTTGGGATCGCTTTCGGCCATCTTGGCCACGACGGCCCGCACTTCGGCGCTGCCGAGGTCGGCAACGGAAAGGGCTTCCTGGCGAAGCGACCAATGCTTGTCGCGCAGGGCTTCCGTGAGCACTTGCTTGGCCAACTCGGATTTGCTTTGCTTGAGGCTTCCGATGGCATCCCAACGGTCTTGCCAAAGCGGTGCGTTCCGGTACATGAACGCCCACTCTTCTGGCGTGTGCTGGTCGTTCTTGATGGCGAGCAGGGCCTTTTCGGCATCCACGTTGATAAGGGCCGGCTTCACCGGCGCATCAAAGGAGAACGTTTGGCTGCGCTTGGTGAGGCGGATGGACTCCCGGCGAGCCTTGCCGGAGGCATCGTAGATATCCACCGACAGCGGGAGGTCGTACACGTAGGGCGTTTGTTTGTTGGGCTCCTGGGTTTGGTCAATGGTCACGGTGGCTTTGCCGGTGGTTTCGTCCCAATCGTACCTGATATCGAGGTTGGGATGGCCGGAGCCGAAAAACCACTGATTGAAAAACCAGTTGAGGTCTTGCCCGGTCACGTCCTCGAAAGCGAGGCGCAGTTCGTGGGCTTCCACGTCGCTGAACTCGTTCCGCTTCAGGTAGCGGTTCAGCGCAGCGAAAAACGCGTCGTCGCCCACCTGCGTGCGGAGCATGTGGAGGATGGCGCCGCCCTTGTTGTAGGAGTGGGCATCGAACATGCTTTCGCGGTTCTCATAACCGAAATGGATGAGGGGGCGGCCGCCGTCGAGGGCGGAGTAGATATAGCCCTGGCGTTCGGCAAACTCGTGGAAATCGGCCTCGTCGCGGCCGTACTTGTGCTCCAGCCAGAGGTACTCGGAGTAGTTGGCAAAACCTTCGTTGAGGGTGAGGTTGGCCCAGCTCTCGGTGGTCACGAGGTCGCCGAACCAGTGGTGGAACATTTCGTGGGCCACCACTTTCTCGTTGGTCAGGTGGTTGTCCATCAGGCCGCGCTTGTCCTGCTGCATGAACTCACCGAAAATGACGGCGGTGGTGTTTTCCATGGCCCCGCTCACATAGTCGCGCACCACCACCTGGGAATACTTGGGCCAAGGGTAGTCGTAGCCGAGTTTTTTGGAGAAAAACTCCAGCATTTCCGGGGTGTAGGGGAAAATGTCGCGGGCGTGTTGTTCGTACTTCGGCTCCACGTAGTATTCCAGCGGGATGTTGCGCCATTTGTCCTTCACCACGGCGTACTCGCCGATGGCCATCATAAACAGGTAGGGGGCGTGGGGTTTGTCCAACTTCCAGTAATCGGTGCGGGTGCCGTCGGCGTTTTTCTTGGAAGAAACGAGCACGCCGTTGGACAGGGTCTTGTATTTGTCTTCCACGGTCAGGTACATTTCCTGGGTGCAGCGCTCGTTGGGCTTGTCCACGGTGGGGAACCAGAAAGAGTTGCTTTCGGTCTCGCCCTGGGTCCAAATCTGACGGGGCTTGTCGGGGTCCGAGCCGTCGGCATTGATGAAGTACAGGCCCTTGTCGCTGGTGATGGCCGCGCTGCCGCCGAACGATTCGCGCTCGTCGGGCTTGGCGGTGTAGGTGATGACGATCTTGTATTCTTCGGTACGGGCGAAGGTTTTGCCGAGTTGAACGACAAGTTTTTCGTTGTCGTAGGCATATTTCAGGGTGTCTTTTTTGCCTTCAAAGCCGACGTAGTGGATGTCGAAGTTTTTGGCGTCGAGGGTCAGTTTGTCGGTGGCGTAGAACCAGGGGCGGAGGCTCAGGGTGGCCTTGCCCTTGGCGCGTTTTTTTGCCCAGTCGAAGGACAGCTCCAGTTTGGTGTGGATCAGGTCATGCTCGAACGTGTGGGAGGCGTTGTAGGGCGGAAGCGTGTCGGAGCGCACGATGTCGGTGTCCGGGGTCACGACCGCTTCGTCCATGAAGGCGTACTCTTCCGGTTCGACATCCTCTTCTTCCGGGTTGGCCTGGTCGGCAAATTCTTGTTCGGCGCCCATGAGGGGTTTGCCGATCGTATCCCATTTCACTGCCGGGACGGGTTTGGTGGGAGTGGCTGTCGTTTGTTCCGCCGTTTTGGGCGTGCAGGCAAACGCAAGAAAGAAAACAGCGAGCAATGCCAATGGCAGCGACAGAATTCTCATGTTGTTCAGGAAATTTGACATAAAAAAGTGGAGGTGAAAAAAAGGGAGCGCAAGGTTAGCGGCTTTTTTGTGACTTTTGGCCCGCTTTCGTCCAATTGGGCGTATAGGCGATGTCATTGACGCAAAACAAACGTTCATGGAAGAAAAAACGTACCTCGACCAAATCTACAACTTGCTTATCCAGTACGGCCCCAAGGTGTTGTCGGCAGTCGCGATTCTCGTGATCGGACTGTGGCTGATCCGGCGGGTGTCGCGTTCGTTCGATGCGTTGCTCCACCGGCGTAACATAGACGACAGCCTCCGACCCTTTTTCACTTCGCTGGTGGACGTGGCCCTGAAGGTGGCGCTCTTGCTGGTCGTGGCCGGGCAGGTGGGCATCGAGACCACCTCGTTCATCGCCGTCTTCTCGGCAATCGCATTTGCCGTGGGACTCGCTTTGCAGGGCAGCCTCGGCAATTTTGCCAGCGGTGTGCTCATCCTTCTGTTCCGGCCCTACCGGGTGGGCGATCTGATCTCCGTGGGCGATCACCAGGGTCAAGTAGCCGAAATCCAGATTTTCAATACCATCCTGACCACCGACCACGCCAAAAAGATTATCGTGCCCAACTCCAAAATGACGGAAGGGCCAATCGTCAATGTGGTCAAAGGCGCCGAGGTGCTGGTGGAAGTGAGTGTGTTGGTGGACAGCGAAACCCCCTTGCCCCTGCTGCGCGAAGCGGTGGCGGCGGCGGCGGCCGGTTGCGAATGGTTAGCGCCCAATCACCCGATCGAGGTGGTCGTGACGGGGATCAGCCGCGACGATATGAAAGTGGACATTGGCTGGTGGACCCTCGGCGAGCACTACATCCAGACCATGGATTTCGTGCACGAGGCCCTGCGGGATGCGTTCGAGACGCGAGGAATTAAGTTGGCAAAGGAACGGCGGCGCGAAGGGATTTGAAGATGATTCAACATTCCCCACGGCCCGGGTACTCCGGCAGGTCGGGCAAAAACAAAAAAGTCTCCTGCTCAAAATCCAGAGAACAACTGTACGTGGCCAACCCGTTGGAGACGGCGAGGAAGGGCGCCCGGAAACGCAAGTTATACCGCGCCACCTGCTCGAACGCCGCCTGCGTGAGCGTCACTTTCGGCGACTTGCACTCCACCAACAGCCAGGGCTGCACCGCCGCGTCGAACACGGCGATATCGCAGCGCCTCGGCAGCCCGTTCAGCGTGAGGCCGATTTCGGAGCGGATGCGGTTGGCCGGGTAACCCTTGACCTCGAGGAGGTACAGCAGCACCAACTGGCGCAGCAGTTCCTCGGGGGTGAGCGCCACGTTTTTCCGCCGGATAGGGTCGAACACGACGCGCCCCTCCGCTGTCTGCGTGAGCCGAAGAGCAGGTTCGAACTGCAAAAAATCGAGTTGAAGTTGCACCGCGCAAAGGTGACAAAAACACAGCATTATGCCACCACGCTGGTACATCATCGCCAACCCCGCCGCCGGAATGCGGGCGGTTGCGGAGTTCAGAAATCGGGCCTATTTTTGGGCCGGGTTATTGGCTCTTACTCAACCAAACTTGTAAACAACCAGGATGGCAAAAGACCTGTTCCACAACTGTGTGTGAGCTGCACTTGAAGCAGAGGGTTGGCGAATCACGCATGACCCATACAACCTGACCGCCACCCGGCGGGATGGAAAAAAGGTCGGTATACCGATTGACATCGGCGCAGAACGGATTTTTGCAGCGGAAAAAGGTGCGGACAAGATTGCAGTAGAGGTGAAAAGTTTTCTGCGAGCGAGCATTGTCAACGAGTTTCACAGGGCAATAGGCCAATACCTGATGTATCGAGTGGGGCTGATGGGGCAGGAGCCCGACCGCCTGTTGTTTTTAGCGATTCCCGCCAAAATCATGGAAGAAATCGAAGACTTGGACTTGCTTCGAAATGCGCTCAGCGCATACAACGTAAATGCAGTTATTTTTGACCCAGTAAATTGTCGAATCAAGACATGGATAAAAAAACACGGTACCGACATATCCTGAAAGACTATCTTCTGGCTCTTGCGCACGACTGGACCACCAACCCATCGGAGTCTGTGGAGGTCGTCTGCGACAACGACGGCGGCCATTTCTTGTTGCTTTTTTATGGCTGGACGGATCAAGGACACCTGCACAGCGTGCCCATTCATTTGGAGATACGGGATGATAAAGTTTGGGTGCAGGAGAACCTCACCGAGATCGAAGTGGACGACGACCTCGTAGCACTCGGCATCCCAAAATCGGACATCGTCCTTGGGGTTTTGCCTCCGGAGTATCGGGTTTTTTCGGAGTTTGCGGCGGCTTGATTTCCGAAATCCTGCACGAAACCTGATCGGCACTTTGTGTTCGACACCAACGTGTTGGCGAGTGCAAACAATGTGGTTTGAAACCACTCCCCCGCCTCGCGCAAAACACACAACATGAACCCACCACGCTGGTACATCATCGCCAACCCCGCCGCCGGCAACGGCTCCGTCGGGCGGCACTGGCCCGCCATTGAAGCGCTGCTTCAGGAGCTCGGGTTTGCCTACACCGTCAAGTTCACGGAGCACCGAGGCCACGCCATTCGGTTGGTGGACGATGCCGTACTCAAGGGCCATCGCCACATCCTCGGCCTGGGTGGCGACGGCACCAACCACGAGATCGCCAACGGCATCCTGCTCCAGCCGCACGCCCCCTCCACGGACATCACCTACGCCCTGCTGCCCATCGGCACGGGCAACGACTGGTCGCGCATGCACGGGATCTCGCACGACCCCCGCGAGCGGCTGCGGCGGCTGCAAACGGGCGACACGGTGCTCCAGGATGCCGGGAAGGTGGCCTACCTGCAACCGGACGGCAAGCCCGCCGAGCGCTTTTTTGTCAATGTGGCAGGCATGGCCTACGACGCGTTCATTGCCCAAAAACTTGAAAAGCACAAGTTTGTGTCGCGCTTCCAGTACCTGCTGATGGTGGGGCAGTACCTGTTCGAGTACCAACTGACGCCGGCACGGCTGCGCTGGGCGGACGAGGTGGTGGAGGATTCGTTTTACACGATCAATGTCGGCATTTGCCGGTACTCCGGCGGCGGCATGCAATTGGTGCCGCATGCCGTGCCCGACGATGGCCTGCTCGCCGTCACCTACGCGCGGCGGCTGCCCAAACTGGAGGTGTTGCTGCAAACGCACCGGTTTTACAACGGCACCCTGTTGAGCCACCCCAAGGTGGGCAGTTTTCAAACCAAAGCCCTGCGCGTGGAGCATATCGGCAAGGTGCCTACTTTGCTGGAGGCCGACGGCGAGTTTCTCGGCACTTCGCCCGCCGAGTTTTCCATTCTGGAAAAATCGCTGCTTATTGCGTTGTAAAAAGAGACGGCTTCATTCGTTCAAATGACGCGACACTTCCCAAAACCTCGTAACATTGCCCCGCATTTCAACAAGAACAATCAATACCCTTCATGGAACAGTTGACCATGCCGGATTTTACCTCCGGCGCCGTTTGGATCAGCCTGCTCACCCTCACGTTTCTGGAAATCGTGCTCGGGGTGGACAACATCATCTTCCTGTCTATCGTATCGGCAAAACTGCAGCCCAAAGACCAGCCCAAGGCCCGGAACATCGGGCTGTTGCTCGCTATGGGCCTGCGCATCATCCTGCTTTTCGCCTTGGTGTGGATCATCGGCATGGACAAGCCCTTGTTCCACATTGACCTGCCCGGCCTGCACGGCGACGTGACCGGCCAGGGACTGATCCTGTTCCTTGGCGGCACTTTTCTGTTTTACAAGGCCACCACCGAGATACACCACAAATTGGAAAGCCCGCGTGCGGACGACGACCCGGACCTGGGCAAAGGCAAAAAAGCCCTCAGCGCTGTCATTATTCAAATCGCGCTCATCAACATCGTGTTTTCGTTCGACTCTATCCTGACGGCCGTGGGCCTGACCAAGGATTTGGCCATCATGGTCATAGCCGTGGTCGCCTCGGTCGTGGTGATGATGGCTTTCGCGGGCCAGGTCAGCGATTTTGTGAACAAACACCCGACGGTGCAGATGCTCGGCCTCGCGTTCCTGATCCTCATTGGCTTTACGCTCGTGGCCGAGGCGGCCCACCTCGGACATTTCATCGAGGGAGCCGTGCCGAAAGGCTACCTGTATTTTGCCATCTTCTTTTCCCTTTTCGTGGAAATGCTCAATATCCGCTTGCGAAAAGTGCGCGACCCGATCCAGTTGCACGGCTACGCCGAAACGGCCGTCGAGCAGGGCTTGCTCAACGAAGTGGACGAATCGGGCACACCGAAATCTAAAAAATGACACTCAAACTAACCCGGAACATCGTCTTTTTCGATGTCGAAACGACCGGCCTGAACGTGGTGCGCGACCGCATCGTGCAGATCGCCTTGGTCAAACTGTTCAAAAATGGCGATCCGCCCGCGGAGTTCAGCACGCTGGTCAACCCCGGGATTCCGATGTCCGAGGAATCCATGGCCGTGCACGGCATCATGCCCAAAGACTTGGCCAACAAGCCGACGTTTCAGCAACTGGCCCAAAAAATCTGGGACTTCATCGGCGACGCCGACCTGGCGGGCTACAATTCCAACCGGTTCGACGTGCCCATGCTGATGGAAGAATTCGCCCGCGTGGGCATGGAGTTCGACGTGAGCAAACGCCGGCTGATTGACGTGCAGCGCATTTTTTACAAAATGGAACCCCGTACGCTCAAGGCGGCCTACCGCCTCTATTGCGGCAAAGAACTGACCGATGCCCACGATGCGCTGGCCGACGTGAAAGCCACCGTCGAGGTGTTTCACGGCCAACTGACCACCTACGAGGGCAAAGACCTGATTGACGAGGATGGCAACGTGATTCCAGCGCCGATCAAAAACGACATCCAGGCCCTGCACGAGTTCACCAACGACCTCAATTTCCTCGATGCCACCCAGAAAATCCGCGTGCAGCCCGACGGCACCCCGGTGTTCAATTTCGGCAAATATGTCGGCCAACCGGTCAAGGACGTGCTTGCCAAGGACAAGAACTACTACTTCTGGATTCTGGAGAAAGAATTTTCCTCCCAACTGAAGCAGATCGTGAAGCAGTTGATGCGCGAAGTGGAGAAAAAATAACCGGGGAAACCCGCTACCTTAGCCCCAACGGGATTCAAAAACATCAATACGCCATGCTTGTCAACCTTGCCGACAGCCACTCCATCGCCAACCGCTTCCTCGCCGAACTGCGCAACGCCGAGATACAAAAAGACCGGCTGCGTTTCCGCCGAAACCTCGAGCGCATAGGAGAGGTATTGGCCTACGAAATTTCCAAAACGCTGGACTACGAGCCTGTCGAAGTGGAAACCCAGCTCGGCATTGCGACGGTCAGCATGCCCGCCGACCGGATCGTGCTGGGCACGATCCTGCGTGCCGGACTGCCCTTTCACCAGGGCATGCTCCATTATTTCGACCATGCCGACAACGCCTTCATCAGCGCCTACCGCCGCCACCACAAAGACGGCACCTTCGACATCCAGTTGGAATATGTGAGCTGCGGCGATCTCCACGACGCGGTGCTCATCCTCGCCGATCCGATGCTCGCCACCGGCGCCTCGCTCTGCCTCGCACTCAAACACCTCGAACGCCACGGCACACCCAAGGCCATTCACGTCGCCGCCGTCATCGCCAGTACCGCCGGCGTGGAGGCCGTGCAACGCCAGTTTCCCAACGCGCATATCTGGCTCGGCGCGGTGGACGAGGAACTTACCGCCAAATCGTACATCGTGCCGGGCCTCGGCGACGCGGGCGACCTGGCCTACGGCGACAAGTCCTGAGTTTCGGAACGGAACAAAAGAAGCCGAATGTGAAAATTTGGCGCCCTACGGCAACGAATACCGCTTGAACCAGTTCCAATGCACTTCCGCCCCTTTCATCCAGTGGTTGGTGCCGTTGGGGTACACGTGCCCCATGTTGTAGATCATGCCGACAAGGTATTCGCGGTTTTCGCCGGGCGTGGCGGACGGGTAAGTTGCCACCATGGCCGTAGTGGTATCGCCCGACATGGTATAGTTTTGAGCAAACCCGAAGGTTTTTTGGTGCGTGGATACCATACGTTTAAAAAAGTCAACGGTGTTTAATCCCTGTTCAAATGCGAACAAGGGTATTTGTTGCTGGAAGTAGCGGTCGTCTTTGTCGCCCAACTGAAAGGCCACGGGCAATTTCCGTTTTGGAGTATATGTCGTGTCCTCATGACTGGAGCCAGCGCATTCTACCACTGCTGCCAGGACATCGCTCATCTCCACCGCGCAGCGGAACGCCATTTGGCCGCCATTGGAAAAACCGGCCAAGTAGATGTGCTTGGCATCCACGGTAAACGTCTGGCTCAAGGACGCGATCATTTCCCGCAGAAACTTGATGTCGTCCCGGGGCGTCTGGCCGGCGCAATAATCGAAACTGCCGGGGTAAACCGTCCACTTGGTGGTGTTTGTGCTCTGGCCATCCTCGACAATGCAGTAGTGCCAGGAGGAGGGGAACACGGTCAGGATGTTTTCGGCCTCGCCCACTTCTTTCCAGCCGGAGATGTTGTAGAATTTTTCGCCGTCGCCGCTGGTGCCGTGCAGCATGATCACCATTGGCGCGGGGGTGTTGGGGTTGTACCCGGCGGGTACATGGACGTAGTATTCGCGGGTGTCGCCGTTGACCTGGATAGTGAACCGGTTCCGGCCGGTCACATAATCCGGTGCAGGGTCGTCGGTGTTGCTGCAAGCCGCGAAAAGGATCAGGGTGGAGAACAGGAGCAGCCGGAGGGCATTCAGAAAAATTTTGTTGTACATCATAAGGTTGTGTTTTTATGTGTACAAAGGACGTAGGGCTGCCAGAAGGGGATTTAGTCCTAAAGGGTGATTTTTGAAGTGTGCGGCTACTCGTTCGCTGTTGCTGTCGGCGAGGACGCCGATAACTCAAAACTCAAAACTCAAAACTTTAAACCGTGACCGAACGCAGCACCGTCCAGCGCAGCAAAAACTCCAGCAGCAGCAGCACCACCGCCGCACCCACCAGCCAATAAAAAAACTCGGTGGTCTTTCGGATGGTCGTGACCTCGATTTTGGTTTTTTCCAGCCGGTCAATTTCGTCGTAGATGCCCGCCAGTTCCTGCTCCGACCAGGCGCGGTAAAACTTGCCGCCGGTCGTGGAGGCGATTTCTTCGAGCAGTTCGGTGTCGAACTCCATGCTGCGCGGTGCGTAGTCGTAGGTGCCGTCGGGGTTTCGGCGGGCGGGCGACATGACGACGCCGTCCGTGCCGATGCCCACGGTGTACACCCGGATGCCGAGGGTTTTTGCAATTTCCGCCGCTTGTTTGGGCGAGATGTAGCCGGCGTTGTTTTCGCCATCGGTCAGCAGGATGACAACCTTGCTTTTGGAGGCGCTGTCTTTCAGGCGATTGACCGCCGTGGCTAAGCCCATTCCGACTGCCGTGCCGTCTTCGAGGCGGCCTACGGCGAGATCGCGCAAAAACTGCTGCACCACCCGCTGGTCGGTGGTCAGGGGGCACTGGGTGAACGCTTCGGCAGAAAACGCCACCAGCCCGATGCGGTCGTGCGGGCGTTTGTGCACAAAATCAGAGGCCACCTGTTTGGCTACCGACAAGCGGTCGGGGTCGAAATCGCGGCTCAGCATGCTGGGCGAGATGTCGAGCGACAGCACGATGTCCACCGCATCGGCCTCGATTTTTTGTTCCTGCCACTGGCGCTGCGGGCGGGCCATGGCCACCACCAGCAAGGCCAGCGCAATCCAGCGCAGCCAGGGCAAACGCCGCCGGAGTCCGGCGCGCCAGGTGGCGCCGCCCTGCAGGATCGAGCGGTCGGGCATGTACACCACGAGACGCGCCTGCCCGCCGTCCCGACGATGCCGGCGGATCAGCAGAGGCAACAGGAGCAATAACAGGAGCCAAAGAGGTTGGGCGAGTGTCACGGGTTCGGGTCGGTTATTTATCCATGTGCGATGACGTGTGCGCGTTTTTCGAAAAAACGCAGCAGCGCCTGCACATACGAGTCGGTGGTGGGGAGACTGATGAAATCGGCGCCGGCGCGGCCGAATGTTTCCCGCAGGGCCTGCACCCGCTGCTCGAAGCGGCGCGTGTAGGCGCGCCGGAAATCGGGGTCGGTGGTATCCACCCAGCCGGTGGCCTGCGATTCCGAATCGGCGATGCGCAGCAGGCCGACGTCGGGCAGGGTGCGTTCGCGGGGATCCCAGGCGTGCAGCCCGATGCAGTCGTGCCGTTTGGAAAAAATGCGGAGCGGCGCCTCGAAGTCGCTCGATAAAAAGTCGGACAACAGGAAACACACGCTGCGTTTGCGCACCACATTGCGGGCGTATTGCAGCGCCCCGGCCACGTCGGTGCCGCGTCCGGCGGGTTTCAGGTGGAGCAATTCGCGGATGATGCGCAGGGTGTGTTGCCGGCCTTTTTGGGGCGGAATGAACAGTTCCACCCGGTCGGTAAACAGCAGCAGCCCCACCTTGTCGTTGTTGGCGATAGCCGAAAATGCGAGCACGGCGCACACTTCGGTCATCACGTCCTGTTTGGACTGCCCCGTGGTGCCGAAAAACGAGGAAGCGCTCACGTCCACGAGCAGCATGACCGTCATCTCGCGTTCTTCCTCGAAAATCTTGACATGTGCTTCGCCCGTTCGGGCGGTCACGTTCCAGTCAATGGCCCGCACGTCGTCGCCCGGCTGGTACACGCGCACCTCGCTGAACGACATGCCGCGGCCTTTGAAGGCGCTGTGGTAGCCGCCGGTGAACAGGTGTCGGCTCAGCCCCCTGGTCTTGATCTCGATCTTGCGTACTTTTTTGAGCAGGTCTTCCATGCCTTCGGTGTTGAAACGCCGGGGCGAAGGTCTGAAATCCTGCGGGGATTTTGCTGGGGAGGGGACGTTTTGGGTGTCTCAAAATTGACCCTGAAACCGCTCATAGGCTGTCGCGCGACAGCTTGTTCGGGCCATAGGTTATGGCGGGGCGGGCAGATCTCACAATTTTTTAATGCCCCGTAAGCTGGCATCTGTACCGTACGAGCTTACATTTGCAAGCAATTGTCGGGAATCTCTTCCCCTTGATTTTTAATCCGATATGTGATCTCGTGAAAGGAACTCCTACCGTGCCTTGCCGCACCAGTTCAGACTGACATTCGCTGTAGTCGAAATTCCTTTCTAAAAGTATTACCCGGAAAATTCTACGAGTACCGTTCGCGCTGCTGCACGAGCGGGTTTTTGGTTTGTACACCCAAGGTTTCATTTATAAAAACAACACGGCTTATGATCCGTACCTCTACTTCCCGGTTTCTTGATGGTTTTTCGCTGCGCGTTTTGGGCGTGGTGGTGGTTGCAATCCTTACAACAATTGCAGTTGTAGCGCAGACCAACAATTACTTTGGCACTTCTGGAACAATAAGCGGAAGTGTTTGGAGTACGAACCCCGCTGGGCCGTACAACCAACCTTTAAACACAACAGGTGGGGCAATTATCAACTTTGGAAATGCCTTTTCTGCAACGGGGGCCAGTATTACTGTTGCAGGCATCAATGCAACTGCAAGCAATACAACATGGACAGCAGGTGGGACGATTTCCAACCAAGGGAATTTAGTGATTCCTATTAGCGTTGCGAGTGGTATTACATTGGATTTTGGAACTCAATCGTGGACATCCTCGGCTACTGCCGGCTATATTAAAAACGGCGATGGGGTATTGGCAATGTCCGGGAACACTTATGCTGGCGGTTTCACCCTGAATGCCGGTACCATGATCGTACGCGGTGTCAACGCTATGGGAGGAGCAACCGGAAATACCCTGACCATCAATGGTGGCACATTGGCAGCTAATGCCAATCGAGATTTATCAGGCAAATATCCGGGAGGTATCACGATTGGTGGCAATTTTACCATCGGAGCTACTACTGGATTGGCCTCCTCTGCTGCCAACCTGACGTTCGACAATGCTGTGTCGCTTGGCGCTGGAACCACCCGAGCCATAACCATTGGCGGCACGGGCACCTATACGTTTGGTGGTGTTATTAGTGGCGCTTCGTCAAATTTAACTGTCAACAGTACTGCTGCTGGAACCATTGTATTGACCGGCGCCAACACCTACTCCGGCACCACTACCGTCAACGGCGGCACGCTCCGCCTGAATCGCACCGGCGGCACCACAATACCGGTCACCAACAATGTGGAGGTCAACAACGGCGGCACCTTGCGTATCTCGACCAACCAGACTCTGAACAACCTCACGGTGGCATCGGGTGGCAACGTGATCATTGACGGTGGCGCTACCCTGACAATTACCGGCACGCTGTCAACCACGTCCGACATTACCAATACCGGGGCCTTGCAGATCAACGGCATTCTGCAAATCAACGCGGGCGGTTTTATCAGTACAAACGCGCCAACCTACGGATCGGCCTCTACGCTAGTGTACAACGGCCCCGGCAGCTACAATGTCAGCACCGAATGGACCGGCAACAACACCACGGCTGGCTTTGGCGTGCCCCAAAACGTGACCATCCAGGGCGGTATGACCGTCAACATGCCCAACAGCAACCGCGGCATGGCCGGCAACCTGAACATCAGCAGCGGCACGCTGGCCCTCAACGCCGGCAGCGGCGACCTGTATCTGGCGGGCAACATGACCCGCGCCTCCGGAGCCACGTTCACCCCCAACGAACGGGCGGTATTTTTCAATGGAACCGGCACGCAGGTGATCACCGTCACGAGCGGCGGCACCATGACGTTCAACTATTTGCTGATTCAGAGCAGCAGTACCGTACAATTGGCAACAGGCACCAATGTCACCGTGGATCGCGGCGGCGGCCTCACGCTCGGCTCTTCGGCCACCAACAGCCTCGACCTAAACGGCCAAACGCTGCTCTACTCCGGCGGCGGCAACCTCAACCTTTCCAGCGGCGCGCGGGGCGTGACGAGCAGCGTGTCGAGCGGCGTGTTTAATACATCCGCCAATATCACCGTAACAACCGGTGGCGCGAGCAGCCTGACTTTTGGCGAAAATGTCATCGTGAACGTGAACGACATGGTGTTGAATTTTAACAACGTCTCTACCGTCAATGGTACGTTGCGCATGAATACCGGTGGTGCATCAGTACCGGTGCCCCCTACTTATGGTCCTAACTCTACGTTGCTTTACAGAGGCGGATACCACAACCGACATACGGAATGGAATGCACTCAGTGGGCCGGGCTACCCCGCCAACGTGCAGATCAGCAACAACACAACCGTGAACATGGGAGCAAACAGCGGCGACGCTTTCCCGCACACTTGCGCCGGTAACGTCACGATAGATGCAGGCTCCACGCTCTCGCTGAGCATCAGCGCCATGACTGCCGCCGTCACCGTGGGTGGCAATCTGAATCTGAACGGTACGCTCACCCTGTCCCCGCTGATCGGTGGCGACATCGTGGTGGGCGGCAACTGGACGGAAGGCTCCTCCTCCACCTTCAACGCCAACTCCCGCGCCGTGTTCCTCAACGGCACCGGCACGCAAACCATCTCCCGCAGTGGCGGAACCAACAGTTTTCCGTACCTGCTGCTCGGCAAGAGCGGGGGATCGGTAGCCCTGTCCAACGACGTGACCGTATCCGCCGTGCTGACCTTCCAGAGCGGCAACACGGCCAACATTTCAACAGGCGCCAACAGCCTGATCCTCAGCGACAACAGCACCAGCGCCATCGTGCGCACCGGCAGCGGGCACGTTATCGGCAACCTGAACCGCCGCTGTGGCGTGGCCGGCAACTACTTTTTCCCCGTGGGTACCGGCGAAGGCTACACACCCGTCAACCTGAACTATTCCAGCATTGACCAGCAGCAAAACGTGGTCGTCAATTCCAACGATACCGACCACCCGAACTTCGCCACTTATGGCCTCAGCGCCACCAAATATGTGAGCCGCCACTGGAACATCACGCGCATCGGCGCCGGTAATTTCCAGGTGGACGCCACCTTCACCTACCTGCCCGCCGACCTCGTGGGCGGCGCTACGGAAAGCAGCATCAAAGCCGCCAAATACGACGCGCCTAACTGGACACTCCCGACCACCACCACGGGCACGAACAGTTTTACAGCCACGGGTCTGACTTCGTTCAGCGGGTTTATGGGCGGCGAAACTCCGCCGGACTATGAGATCACCACCACCGGCAACGCCATTGTCATCACCGACAACTCCGGCAACGGCGAAACGCTTGACGTGAGTGAAAGTGGCAGCAACATCCGCTTCGTGGTCACGCCCACTACGCGCACCTATTCCATCAACGGCGGCGCCACCACGGCATTCACTACCCCTGCCGACGTAGCGCTGGCGGGTGCCACGTCCATTACGGTTAATACCGCCGCGGGCGCCGACATCATCAACATCGGCGCGTTCACCGCCAACCTGCCCAGCCTCACCGTCAACGGCGGCACGGGCGACGACGCGGTGAACTTCAATGGCAACATACCCTTCGCCACCAATGCCAACCTCGACGTGGATTTGCAGAACGACGATGCCGTGCCGGGCACGGATGCCGTCACGGTGGCAAGTATTGCCGACATAGTCCTATCCGGCACGGGTACCGCCACGGTGAAAGCGAGCAAAAGTTTCACCCTGAACGGCGGAACCTTCGAAACCGAAAACGGCGACCTGATCGTGGAAGCCAACCAGCAAGCGACGCCCACTGGCGGTACATTCGTAGGTGTGGACATCAACGCCGGCCAACTGCAATGTTTCGGTACGGGCAACGTGACCGTCAAAGGCAAAGGCGGGAACAGCGGTGCCGACCAAAAGGGTGTGTATGTGCATGGCACTGCCGGTATCATCAGCGGTTATTCAGGTGTTACAACGGTAATAGGAACCGGCGGCGCGAGCAGCAGCAACGGTAACCACGGCGTGGAAGTAAACGGCACGGCGTCCCAGATCAATTCCTTCGATGGCGGCAACGTGAGCGTGACGGGTACGGGCGGCGGTTCGGGCAGTAGCTCGGGCAATTACGGGGTGTATATCACTGGTGCTGGAAAAATTTCGGCCGGCGGGAGCGGCACCGTAACGGTACAGGGTACTGGCGATATTGGCGTTGGCGTTTGGGGCGCTAACTCCCAGATCACATCGTCCGGTGGTGCTGTAAACGTCACCGGTCTGGGTGATGGCAACAACAATGTTGGCGTTCAGATCCTCAACGAAGGCGAGATCACCGCTGGTGGTAGTGGCAGCGTAACGGTACAGGGCGCCAGTAATTCCTCAACGGAGGGCACTAATTCGGGCATCTATGTTGCGTCTGGCTCCCGGATCACATCTTCCGGTGGAGATGTGAGCGTCACAGGCCAAGCCGGCGACAGTAACTATGGTAACAACAATGGCATTATAATCCTCACCGGCGGTGAGATTACAGCCGGAGGCACTGGTTCTGTGACGGTGCAGGGTACGGGAGGTGCTTCAACGGGCGACTTCAATATTGGCATTCTTGTTGGCATTAGTTCTATTACTACCTCCCAAATCACATCTTCCGGTGGGGCAGTGAGCGTCACGGGTCAAGGGGGAGGCATTAGCTCTTCAGGTGGCAACTATGGCATTTATGTCATTGGCGGTGAAATAACGTCTGGCGGTAGCGGTACTGTAACAGTACAGGGTACTGGGGGGGCTTCTACCGGGTCATCCAATTTCGGCGTTTATGTTTTAGATACTGATTCGAAAATCACATCCTCCGGGGGCAATGTAGAAATTACCGGTATCGAAGGCGGTGGCCCCAGCGGAACCGGCATCGTCAACCAAGCCTCCGCCACCATCACCACCGCTACCAACGGCGGCAACATCACCCTCATCGCCAACAGCATGGCCCTTACTTCTGCCGTCAGCACAAACGGCAGCAGCAGCACCACCCTGCGCCCCTACACCAACGGCGTACAAATCAACCTCGGCTCGGCCACCAATCCTATCGGCGGCCCGCTCGGCCTGTCCGACACGGAACTCGACCTCGTCACCACCGGCACGCTCATTATCGGCGACGCCAACAGCGGCGCCATCACTGTTAGTGACAACATCACCCGCACGGCCTCCACCAACATGGAACTGCACAGCGGCGGCGACGTACTCCTTTCCGGCGGCGGCATCAACACCGCAGGCGGCACGCTCCTGCTCGATCCGGGCACTTCCCCGGCAGCAGTGAAACCGACCTTCACGGGCACGGATGCCACGGCAAGTACGCTTTCTTTCGCCAGCGATCTGGCCATCGCCATCAACGGCACCACGCCGGGCGACGGCACAGGCATGACGTACTCCCAACTCACCGTGGTGGGCGCCGTCAACCTCACCGGTGTGGACTTGATCCTCAGCGGTTCGCACACCCCGATTGTCGGCCAAACCTTCACCATCGTGGACAACGACGGCGCGGATGTCATCATCGGTACCTTCACCGGTTTACCCCAGGGCGCAAGCATCAGCAATTTCCTTGGCAGCGGGCTTTATGCTATAATTTCCTACACCGGCGGTACCGGCAACGACGTGGTGCTGACGGTAGTACAGCCCGACTACACCATCACCACCACCGGCAACGCCATTGTCATCACCGACCTTTCCGGCAACGGCGAAACGCTCGCCGCCAGCGAAAGCGGCAGCAACATCCGCTTCGTGGTCACGCCCACCACGCGCACCTATTCCATCAACGGCGGCCCAATCACGGCATTCACCACACCCGCCGACGTCGCGCTGGCGGGGGCAACGTCCATCACCATCAACACCGCCGCCGGCGACGACATCGTCAACATCGGCGCGTTCACCGCCAACCTGCCCAGCCTGACCGTCAACGGCGGCACGGGCGACGACGCGGTGAACTTCAATGGCAACATACCCTTCGCCACCAATGCCAACCTCGACGTGGATTTGCAAAACGACGACGCCACGCCCGGCACGGATGCGGTTACGGTAAATGCCGGCGTCAACCTGCTCTTGTCCGGCACCGGAGCAGTCGTGGTGAAAGCGAGTAAAAATGTACTCATAAATCAGGGCAGCATCGAAACCGTGAACGGCAACCTGACCGTCGAAGCCAACCAGCAAACGACCTCCTCCACCGGAACCTTTGCCGGGGTACAGGTCGCTTTCAGCGGTACCCTCAAGAGTACCGGCAGCGGCGCTATCAGCGTAAAAGGTAAAGGCGGCACCACCGGCACTACCTCGCATGGCGTGTACCTGTCGAACTCCGGAAAAATAGAAGGCGGCACCGGCCCGGTGACCGTCGAAGGCACGGGCGGGAGTTCCTTCAACAGCAATATTTTTGGCGTGTATGTGGAAGGCATCAATGCCAAAATCACTTCCTCCGGCGGCAATGTCGGCGTGCAGGGCGCCGGTAGTGGTAGCGGGCCTTTGGGCCTCCGGGTAGGGGTGTATGTACTCAGCGGCGGCGAAATCTCCGCCGCTGGCGCCGGAACGGTGACCGTGGTCGGTACAGGCGGCAACACCTCCGGCGGTTTCAATCATGGCGTCCGCGTAGAGGGGGGGAACTCCTCCCAAATCACGTCTGCAGGCGGAAATGTCACAGTGACCGGCACCGGCGGCGGCACCAGCGCGGGAAGCAATTACGGCGTGGAAGTGACGAGCGCCGGGCAAATTACCGCCGGCGGTATGGGTACGGTAACCGTAACCGGTACCGGCGGCGGCGCAACGGGCAGCGGCAACAGAGGTGTTGTATTAAGCAATGTCAACTCCCGCATTACCTCTTCCGGCGGCAATGTAGTCGTGAACGGCACCGGCGGCGGCACCGGCACCTCGGGCAGCAACTACGGGGTTCACCTGACTAATGGTGCCGAGATCACTGCCGGCAGCACCGGAAATGTGACGGTTACAGGTACGGCAAGTGCCACGCCCGGCAGTTTCAACTACGGCGTGTATGTGGAGTCGCTCAGTTCAAAAATCACCTCTTCGGGCGGCGATGTGTATGTGGAAGGAACCGGCAACGCGAGCGGTGGCGGGACGGACAACTATGGCGTTTTCCTGGAGTCCACCGGCCAGATCACGGCCGGCAGCGGCGGCGACGTGCAAGTGGTCGGTATGGGCGCGATCAATACCGGCAGCAACAACAACGGCATTCGGGTGACCGGCGCCGGATCCACCATTACTTCGACGGATGGAAATGTGCAGGTCAGCGGCACCGGCGGAGGTTCGGGCAGCAGTGCAAGCAATTTTGGAGTTTATGTGAATACAGCCGGAAAAATATCAGCCGGCGGTACCGGCACCACAACTGTGCTGGGCACCGGCGGTACCAGTTCGGGCAACAACAACTATGGTATTTGGGTAAGTGGTACGAATTCCCAGATCAGTTCCACAGCCGGGAACGTGAGTGTGACCGGCCAAGGCGGCGGGTCCGGGTCAAGCGCTTCCAATTTTGGCGTTGATGTGCATTCGGGAGGCGTGATTACTGCCGGCGGTACCGGGACAGTTACCGTACAGGGTACTGGAGGTTCTTCCACCGGCCCGGGCAACTACGGCGTGTTTGTCATTTTCTCCGGCTCTTCCATCACGTCTTCCGGCGGCGATGTCAGCGTAAGCGGTACCGGCGGCGGTTCAGGATCGTCGCTAGGCAATTACGGTGTCGGTATCAATGGCGCCGACATCAGTGCAGGCGGTGCGGGTACGTTAACGATACAGGGCACGGGTGGTACAGCTACCGGTTCGGATAATAACGGCGTGATCATGTACAACTCCGGTGCGACGATCACCACGGGTGGCGGCAATATCAGCGTCACCGGCATCGAAGGCGGCGGCGCCAGTGGAACGGGAATTGTGCAATTGTCATCGTCAACGGGCATCACCACCGCCACCAACGGAGGCAACATCAGCCTCATCGCCAACAGCATGCGCATCGAATCTTCGGTCAGCACCAACGGCAGCGGCAGCACCACCCTCCGCCCCCACACCAACGGCGTACAAATTAATCTCGGATCGGCTACCGACCCCATCGGCGGCCCGCTCGGCCTGACCGATACCGAACTCGACCTCGTCACCACGGGTACGTTGGTTATCGGCAATGCCAACAGCGGCGCCATCATCGTCAGCGCCGACATCACTCGCCCGGCCTCCACCAATGTGGAACTGCACAGCGCCGGCGACGTCACTTTCTCCACCGGCGGTATCAACACCGGCGGCGGCACGCTGCTGCTCGATCCGGGAACATCCCCGGCAGCGGTGAAACCGGTTTTCACCGGCACGGACGCTACGGCGAGCACGGTGTCCTTCGCCAGCGATTTGAACATTGACATAGACGGCACCACTGCGGGCACACAGTACAACCAACTTACGGTAGTCGGCAGCGTGGACCTGACGGGCGTGGATTTGACGTTCTTAGGTTCATCTCATGTCCCGGTGATCGGAAATACCTTCACCATCGTGGACAACGACGGCGTGGATGCTATCATCGGCACCTTCACCGGGCTGGCCGAAGGCGCATACATCACCAACTTCCTAAGCAACGGGTTTTATGCCAAAATTACCTACGTCGGCGGCACCGGCAACGATGTGGTACTGACGGTAGTGGCGCTCGACTACGCCATCACCACCACCGGCAACGCCATCGTCATCACCGACAACTCCGGCAACAGCGACGTACTGGATGTGAGCGAAAACGGCGGCAACATCCGCTTCGAAGTCATACCGGATACCCGCACCTATTCCATTGACGGCGGCCCGATCACGGCGTTTGCCACACCCGCCGATGTCGCGCTGGCAGGTGTCACGTCCATTGAAATCAATGCCGAAGACGGGAATGACAACATCAACATCAGCGACTTCACGGCCAACCTCCCCAGCCTCACCATCAACGGCGGCACGGGCGACGACGAGGTGTACTTCGGCGGGGGCATCACCTTCGCCGCCGATGCCAACCTCGACGTGGACTTGCAAGACGACGACGCCACGCCCGGCACCGACCGGGTGGAAGTAAACCTCAATGCCGAACTGCTGCTTTCCGGAACGGGATCGGCTACCATCAAAGTGAGCCGGGATGTGCTGCTGAACAGCGGCGCTGTTATTGAGACGGCGAACGGCGACTTGACGGTGGAGGCCAATCAGCAGGCTACCCCCACTTCGGGCGGCTTTGTGGGGGTTGATGTGGACGGAGGCAGCATCAAAATCACCGGCACTGGTATACTCACTGTAAAAGGTAGGGGCGGCAACTCTGGCTCAGATCAGTACGGCGTTCAGGCCAGAAATGGCGGCAAAATAGAAGGCGGCAGCGGCCTTGTCACGGTGCAGGGCACTGGCGGCGCGGCTTCGGGCGAATTCAACTACGGCGTTTATGTTTTGGGCACCGACTCGCGCATCACCTCCTCTGGCGGCGACGTGAGCGTGACGGGCCAAGGCGGCGGCACGGGCGCATCTGAAGGCAACTTTGGGGTTTATGTGGTTTCCGCAGGCCAGATCACGGCGGGCGGCAGCGGCAAGGTCACGGTGCAGGGCACTGGCGGCGCAGCTTCGGGCAACGGCAACTACGGCGTTATTGTATCCGACACCGACTCGCGCATCACCTCTTCTGGCGGCGACGTGAGCGTGACGGGCCTCGGCGGCGGCACGGGTGCATCTGGATCCAACATTGGGGTTTTTGTTCTTGCCGCAGGCCAGATCACGGCGGGCGGCAGCGGTAAGGTGACGGTGCAGGGCACGGGCGGCGCGGCTTCGGGCGACTTCAACTCCGGCGTTTATGTCTTCGGCACCGACTCGCGCATCACCTCGTCTGGCGGCGACGTGAGCGTGACGGGCCTCGGCGGCGGCACGGGCGCATCTGCATCCAACATTGGGGTTTGGGTGATTTCCGTAGGCCAGATCACCGCAGGCGGCAGCGGCAAGGTCACGGTGCAGGGCACTGGCGGCGCGGCTTCGGGTAACGAAAACTTCGGCGTTTTTGTATCCGACCCCGACTCGCGCATCACCTCCTCCGGCGGCAACGTGAGCGTGAGCGGCGTAGAAGGTGGCGGTCCCAGCGGTACCGGTTTTGTAAATCAGTCTGATGGCCTAATCACCACTGTTCCCAACGGCGGCAACATCACCCTCATCGCCAACAGCATGAGCATCGGCGCACTTGGCGTATCCACCCCAACGGGCAACAGCGTCACGCTGCGCCCCTACACCAACGACGTACAAATCAACCTCGGCTCCGGCACCGATCCCATCGGCGGCCCGCTGGGACTTTCCGATACAGAACTTGACCTCGTCACCACCGGCACGCTCCTCATCGGCGACGCCAACAGCGGCGCCATCACTGTAAGCGCCGACATCACCCGCCCCGCCTCCACCAATGTGGAACTGCACAGCGCCGGCGACGTCACTTTCTCCGGCGGCGGCATCACCACCGGTGGCGGCACGCTCCTGCTTGATCCGGGTACCTCCCCGGCTGCGGTGAAACCTGTTTTCACAGGTACGGATGCCACGGCAAGCACGGTGTCCTTCGCCAGCGATTTGAATATTGACATAGACGGCACCACTGCCGGCACCCAGTACAACCAACTCACGGTGGTCGGCAGCGTCAACCTGACGGGGGTGACACTGAAGTTCCTGGGTTCTTCACACACCCCCACCATCGGCGAAACCTTCACCATCGTGGACAACGACGACACGGACGCTGTCATCGGCACCTTCAACGGGCTGCCCCAGAACGCCATCATCCCCAACTTCCTCGGTAGCGGGCTGGGCGCCCAAATTTCCTACATCGGTGGCACCGGCAACGATGTGGTGCTGACGGTCGTAGTTGTTTGTTCCACCATCACCTTCACCGCTACCCCGGCAAATGCCTGCGGTTTGTCCAGCGACGGCCAGATCGCCATCTCCGGCGAAACCGGCGGTACCGGCCCGTACATGTACTCCATTGACAACGGTACGAACTACCAGATGGGCGCTACCTTCAACGGCTTGGCAGCCAATACCTACCAGGTGAAAATCAAGGATGCCAACGGCTGCGAAAGCGCAGTGGAAAACGTGATGGTCGGCAGCACGCCCACCACCACCTACTACCGCGACATTGACGGCGACGGCCTTGGCGACCCGAACGATTTCGTGATGGCCTGCACGTTGCCTTCCGGCTATGTGACCGATAACACCGACGCCTGCCCGCTCACGGTGAGCAGCGTGTCCAACACGAACCCATGCGGCTGCGATCCGGGCTACTACCCGGTGTACACCGTGATGAGCGGCGAAAACGTGATCACCGGTTGCCAGATTTGCCCGACGGGCAGTTACTGCCCCGACGGCTTGGCCGGGCCGATCCTTTGCCCGGCGGGCAGTTACAGCGATGTGACCGGAGCGACGGAATGCACCCCTTGCGAGGCGGGCAGTTACAGCGATGTGACCGGAGCGACGGAATGCACCCCTTGCGAGGCGGGCAGTTACAGCGACGTGACCGGAGCGACGGAATGCACCCCTTGCCCGGCGGGCAGTTACAGCGACGTGACCGGAGCGACGGAGTGCACGCCCTGCCCGGCAGGCCAATACAACGACCTAACCGGCCAAACCGAATGCACCCCCTGCCCGGCGGGCCAGTACAACGGCCAGACCGGCCAAACGGAGTGCCTGGACTGCCCCAACGGCACCTTCAACAACAACACCGGCCAGACGGCGTGTACCAATTGCCCGACGATCACCTTCACGGCAACGCCGTCCATCCCCTGTTCGGGCGGCCCGAACGGCGTGATTGCCATTTCTGCTGAAAGCGGCGGTGTCGGGCTGTACATGTACTCGATTGACAACGGAATGAACTACCAGTCCGGCGCTACGTTCACCGGGCTGTCGCCCGATACCTATCCGGTGAAAATCAAGGACGCCAACGGCTGCGAAAGCGCAGTGCAGAATGTCGTCCTTGCCACAGGCGAACCGGAAATGGCCGTTTCCTGCAACGCCAACCCGATCAACGACGGCGACAATACCACCTCGAATACGAATTGCACCGATTTCGGCTGTGCCCAACTCGCAGACGGCATGGTGGAATTTACCTACACCATCACCAACGACGGCGACTGCGACCTGACGCTGAACGGCTCGCCGCTCGTGCTCATCGGCGGCTTGCATGCCGGTGATTTCGCGGTGACCCAGCAGCCCGCCTCCACGGTGAGCGCCAGCGGCGGTACTACCACCTTTAAGATCAAATTCGATCCGACGGCGGCAGGTACGCGCGTCGCCACGGTCATCATCGCCAACGACGACAGCGACGAAAACCCGTACACGTTTGAGATTCAGGGCCTTGGGGCCGGTGTTGTGGCGACATGCCCGTCCGATGTGACGATTTGCGCCGGCGATATGCCGTACACCCTGAGCGGCGGTCTCCCCTCGGGCGGCGTCTTTAGCGGTACCGGTGTCGGCGGTAATCTGTTCAGTGTGCCGCCGCCGACTTTGCAGAGTTTCTTCGATGTGTTCTACACCGTCACCGATCCGGTCACCATGTGTGAAAACACCTGTCAGTTTCAGATTACGGTGAACCCGTATCCTGAGACGTTCGGTATCTCTGTTCCGATTTGTTCGAACTATGACAATTTGGTCGCTTACCTGCCGACATACATATCTAATGGCGTGGCAGCCGATTTCACCTGGACGTTCACGGATAACCCGAACGTGACAGGCGAGGCCGACGGCAGCGGCGATCTTTTTTACGCCGACGTGGTCAATACGTCCAACGTGGTGCAGCCGGTCTTCTACACCGTCACGCCCACAGCCGAGGGAACGGGATGCGTAGGGCCAACCTTCTCGATTCAGGTCAATATTTGGCCTCTGCCGAGCATTACCTGCCCCGAACCGGTTAGCATCAACACCGATGCCGGCCTTTGCACAGCCAACAGCACACTGACCCACCCGGCCTTGGTCACCGACAACGCCAACTGCCCGGCTACGTTGAGTGTTGCATTCAGCAACGGTACGCCCGCGCCGGCTTCGTTGCCTACTGGAGGCATGGTCACGCCCGGCGTAAGCACGGCCTACACCTTTGCCAAAGGCCAAACGGTCGTAACGTACACGGCAACGGACAGTGAGGGCAATCCGGGTACTTGCGCGTACACCGTAACGGTGACGGACAACCAGCCGCCGACGGCCACCTGCCAAAGCGCTACTGTGATCCTTGACGGAAGCGGCAATGCCACACTTGCCGCCGCTTCTGTGAACAACGGCAGCGCGGACAACTGCGGCGTGCAGGGAGTGAGCGTGAGTCCGAGTGCGTTTACCTGCGCGAACGTGACGCCTGCAACGCCCACTTCGATCTGGATCAACGAAATACACTACGACAATTCAGGGGCCGACGCAAACGAATTTGTTGAGTTGGCGGGTAACGCCGGCATCAACTTAGCCAATTACGCTCTCGTGCGCTACAATGGTACCAGTACGCCATCCAGTGCGACAATCTATTCCACTCCGGCACAGACCACAACGCTCACCGGTACCATTCCCAACCAAAGCAACGGCTATGGCACCTTTGCCGTGTTCTTTGCTGTAGATGGTTTACAGAATGGCGCCAACGACGGGTTTGCACTTGTAAACACGGTAACGAACACCGTCGTGCAACTTTTGAGCTATGAAGGCGCCTTCACCGTCGGCGCCGGGCAAGGGCTTGCTTCCGGCATGACCTCAACCAACCTGCCGGTGTCTGAAGGCGGAGGGGTTGTAGGTGGCAGTATCCGTCTGGCGGGCAACGGCAATCAATACAGCGGCTTTACCTGGCAATCCGAAGCGGCGCCCGCCAGCCCGGGCGCTATCAATGCCGGGCAGAGTTTCCCCGCTCCTGTGGTGAATACGGTCACGCTCACCGTCACCGACAACAGCGGCCTGCAAAGCACCTGCTCGGCAGCGGTCTCCGTGTTTGACAACGCGGCACCCACGCTCGCTTGTCCGATGAACCAGTCGGTCACGACCAGCAGCAACGGCACGGGCGACTGCACCGGCGCGTACACGATCCCCGATCCTGTGAGCGACAACTGCACCGCCACCTGGGGCTACTCCGCCACAGGCGTGACGACCATCGCCTCCGTAACCGGAGTAGCCGACGGCGCCAACAGTCCGGCGCTGTCGTTCAACAAAGGTGTGTCCACTGTGACACTGACGGCCACCGACGGCTCCGGCAACATCGCCACGACCTGCTCGTTCAGCGTTACGGTGACGGACAACGAAGCGCCCACGCTGAGCTGCCCCGGCGACATCACCCTCAGCCCGGCCATCAACACCTGCACAGCGAGTACAACCATCAGCGACCCCGTTTCGGACAACTGCACCGGCGCCACCTGGACCTACTCCGCTTCCGGCGCCACCACCATCGGCGCCACCACCCGCAACGACGGCCAAAACAGCGTAAGCATTGCGTTCAACGGCGGCATTACGACCGTCACAATCACCGCCATGGACGCGGCGAGCAACAACAACGCCATCCCCTGCACGTACACGGTCACCGTGGAAGACGACCAGGCGCCCGTCGCCCGCTGCAAAACCGGCTTCGCCACCCTCGACGCCAACGGTATGGCCACGATCACCGGAGTGGATGTGGACAACGGCAGCACGGACAACTGCGGCGCGCCGAGCCTGAGCGTCAGCCCGAACTCGTTCAATTGTAGCCAACTGACGCTGCCCGTTTCCAACGAATTGTTCTTCTCGGAGTACGTGGAAGGCAGCGGCAACAACAAGTACCTCGAAATTTACAACCCGACACCTGTAGCGGTCAACCTGGCCAATTACCAGCTTCGCTTGTACGCCAACGGCGACGCAACGCCCACGACGACGAACACCCTATCCGGCATGTTGGCCCCTGGAGCCACCATCGTGTACCGCAATTCATCGGCAACAATCTTCACCGGCACGAGCACCGCGCTGTCGTCCATCGCGTTCAACGGCAACGATGCCATCGCCCTGTTCAATACCGTTACCAACCAAAACGTGGACATTTTCGACCGGATCGGCAACGACCCGGGTACATCGTGGAATGATGGGATTATCAATTATACCACCTTGGACAAAACCCTGCGGCGCAAATCCACGGTTTCCCAAGGCGTGACGGTCAATCCTTCAGGCACCGGCCCATCGGCGTTTACCACGCTGACCACCGAGTGGGATTTGTTCAACATTGACGTGGTGATCGGCCTCGGACGCCACATCGGCCCGGGAGTATTGGTCACACTGACCGCTACCGACGGCCTCGGAAGCACGTCCACCTGCTCGGCATCCGTCGTGGTGCGGGATGTGACTGCGCCGACGCTGACTTGCCCGACCAACCAGAACCTGACCACCAGCAATAATGGCACGGGCGACTGCATTGGCGGGTACACCATCGCCGATCCGGTGTCGGACAACTGCACGCCGACCTGGGGCTATTCCGTCTCCGGCGCGACCACCATCGCTGCCGTCACTGGCGTGGCCGACGGGGCGAACAGCCCGGCGTTGTCGTTCAACAAGGGTATGAGTACTGTAACGCTCACGGCTACCGACGGCTCCGGCAATGCGGCTACCACCTGCTCGTTCACCGTGACGGTGACGGACAACGAGGCGCCGGCCATTGCCTGCCCGACCGCCATTGCGGTAAATACCGATCCGGGACAATGCACCGCTGTGGTGAATTACACCGCCCCGGTCGGTACGGACAACTGCCCCGGTCAGTCCACGGCAAAAACCGACCTGACCGGCCTGTCGAGTGGCTCGGCCTTCCCGAAAGGAACGACCGTGCTGGAGTACACGGTGACCGACGCAGCCACGCTGACCTCGAGCTGCTCGTTCTCCGTGATCGTAACAGACAACCAGCCGCCGACGATCACCTGCGCAGCTGGTTCGCCATTTGCGCGAAACACCGATGCATTGCAATGCAACTACACCGTTCAGGGAACGGAGTTCGACCCGACGGCTTTTGGCGACAACTGCCCCGGTGCCACGCTCACGAACGACTTCAACAACTCGGCCTCGCTGGCGGGAGAAGATTTGCCGAAAGGCCCGACTACGATCATCTGGACGGTGACGGACGGCATGGGCATGGCCTCGGCCACTTGCGAAATCACGGTGAACGTGACGGACAACCAGCCGCCGATCATCACCTGCCCGGCCGGCTCGCCGTTTGCACGAAACACCGACCCGGGTGAGTGCAACTACACGGTGCAAGGCACGGAGTTCAACCCGATATTTGTCAACGACAACTGTCCCGGCGTTTTCCTCACCAACAGTTTCAATGGCAACGCTTCGCTGGAAGGCTGGGATTTGCCAAAAGGTTCCACCACGGTCACCTGGACGTTGACCGAAAGCATGAGCACCGTTACCTCCACCTGCTCTATCACGGTGATCGTGACGGACGACCAACCGCCGACCATTACCTGCCCCGCTGGTTCGCCGTTTGCCAAAAACACCGATGCGGGCCAGTGCAACTACACCGTGCAGGGCGGGGAATTCAACCCGACGTTTGGCGACAACTGTCCGGGCGTGACAATCAGCAACGATTTCAACAACATGAATTCGCTGGCGAACGTGGACTTGCCGAAAGGCTCGCACACGATCACCTGGACGGTGACGGACGGCATGAACATGGCCTCGACGACCTGCCAGATCGTGGTGAACGTGGCGGACAACCAGCCGCCGACGATCACTTGCCCGGCAGGCTCGCCGTTTGCCAAAGACACCGATACCGGTCAGTGCAATTACACGGTGCAGGGCGCAGAATTCAACCCGACCTTCGGAGACAACTGCCCCGGTGCGACGATCACGAACGATTTAAACAACTCGAACACGCTGGCCGGTGTGGATTTGCCGAAAGGCTCGCACACGATCACTTGGACGGTGACCGACGGCATGAACATGGCCTCGACAACCTGCGCCATCGTGGTCAATGTGTCGGACAACGAATTGCCTACGATCACCTGCCCGGCCAACCAGACGATCAGCCTCGACAACGCCTGTGAAGCCGAAGTTCCGGACTACACCGGACTGGCGACCGGCGTGACGGACAACTGCTCGATGTCGGCCAATATTGCGGTGACGCAATCGCCCGCAGCCGGAGGCACGTTCAGCACCGTCGGCCCGCACACGGTGACGCTCACCGCAACAGACGAGGCGGGCAAAACGCAGGACTGCACGTTCAGCGTGACCGGCATTACCCGCGAAATTGACGTGAGGGGCAACGGCATGAGCATTGCCGACGGCGACAATACGCCTGACCCGGCCGACCACACCAACTTTGGGGGCACCACGCCGGGTGTGCCGATCATGCGGACCTTTACTGTACACAATACAGGTGGACAGACCCTGGTGATCAATTCGATTTCGAGCAACAACACCAACTTTACACTTACTGCGCTTGTACCGTTCAGTATGATCCCGGCAGGCATGAGCGCCACGTTCACGGTGACTTTCCAGGCGGCCGCTCCGGGGCCGTACCTCTCCACGATCACAATCATGAGCAACGACTGCGACGAAGGGACCTACACCTTTGACGTGCTGGCGGCAGTAGATTGTGTTCCACCGGTAGTCACGACCTGTCCGGGCGCACAAAACGTGTCTGCGGCCAGCGGCCAGTGCAACGCTGCGGTGAGCTACTCACCGGTAGCAACGGGCACTCCCACGCCGACCTGGTCGTACCAGTTCAGCGGCGCCACAACGGGCAGCGGCAGCGGAACCGGCAGCGGTTCGACGTTCAATGTGGGCATGACGACCGTTGTGCTCACGGCCACCAACACCTGCGGTACCACGTCCTGCACGTTTGTGGTGACGGTGAACGATACCCAGTTGCCAACGATCACCTGTCCGCCGCCGACCACGGTTTCCTGTGCCGGAAATGTGCCCGCGCCAAACCCAGCATCGGCGACAGCCTCCGACAACTGCATCGTGGCGAGCAAGGAACACGTGTTTTCCACGCCGTTCAATATCGTGTGCGCCAACCGGTTCGAGGTCTTGCGCGTGTACCGCGCCACCGACGGCTCGAACAACAGCAACACCTGCTCGCAGGTGATCACCGTGTACGACAACACCTTGCCGACATTCACCTTCGTGCCGGCCAATGTGACCGTACAGTGCAACAGCGTGCCCGCCGTGGGCAGCCCCTCGGCCTCCGACAACTGCGGCGGCTCGGTGAGCATCGCCTACAACGGTCAAACGGTGTCCAATATCCTGTGCATGGACAAGTACACCCTCACCCGCCAATGGACGGCCACGGATGCCTGCGGCAACACCAAAACCGCTACCCAGCGTATTGTGGTGACGGACACGCAGCTGCCGAACTTCACGAGCACTCCGGCCAACGTGACGGTGCAATGCGACGCGATCCCGCCTGTCGCTACACCTGTTGCCACGGACAACTGCGATCCCGATGTGGCCATTACGTATATCGGCCAGACACGCACCAACGGGACCTGCCTGAACCGCTACACGTTGACCCGTCGTTGGGTAGCCTCGGACAATTGCAACAACACGCGCTCGATCAGCCAGCGCATCACCGTGGTGGACAACGGCAAGCCGACCCTCAGCCTGCCGCCCGACGCGACCATCGCCTGTTCCGATCCGATCCCGCCGGTAGGTACCGCCACCGCCACCGACGGTTGTGAGGGAACGGTTGTGGTGACCTATCTGGGTCAAACGACCGTCAGCGGCACCTGCCCGGCCAGTTACCAGATCAAACGAATCTGGAAGGCCACGGATGCCTGCGGCAACAGCACGGCGGCCACGCAGACGATTCAAGTGTCGGACAGTGGTGTGCCGGTGTTCACATCGGTACCTGGTCCGCTCACCATCGAATGCGACGATCCGCTGCCGCCGCTGGTGAACCCGACGGCTTCGGATGCCTGCGGCGGATACGTGCACATTACGTTCCTCGGCAATGTGCCCTCGGGCAGCGGCTGCAGTGCCGACTACACGATCACGCGCACCTGGCGTGCCGATGATTTGTGCGGCAATACGGCTACGACGACGCAGGTGATTACGGTGCTGGGGAATAGTTACGGGGGCGATGATCCGGCGGGCGTATCCGCCTATACGAGTGACGGGACACGGATGACACGGATGAGACACGGATTAACACGGAACAACCAAGCGGACGAAAAATCCGTGGAAATCCGTGTCCCATCCGTGTCATCCGTGTCCCATCCTGCCGCGTTCGCGCTGCAACCGAACCCGACGACCGACCGCTTCCGGCTCGACCTGACGGACTTCGCGGGCGAGGCCGTGACGGTTTCGATTTACGGGGAACTGGGCCAGTTGGTTTGGGAAAACCGCATCCCGGCCGTGGAGGATTTACAGTTGCAGATCAGCCTGCGCGAAGCGGGGGCTGCGGCGGGAATTTATACCGTCAGCGTGCGCAGCGCGAGCGGGGTAGTGGCGAAGCGGGTGGTGCTGGTGGAGTAGTGCACCAGATGTAGCAATAGTATGGCAGGGATACACAAGGGCCAGGCACGGATCGAAAGCCGTGCCTAGCCCAACTTTTTCCGGTCATTTCCTCGAAAGTCCTGGGCCACGAATCACCGGGTCTTTAAAATATTTTAAGGAATAAATTGTATTGCCCGACCTACCTTTGATGAGATATAATTTTTTGACAGGATACAGGAAGCCTTGCTGGTAAGGCGTGCTATCTGTATGCTGTTTTTTTTACCGGTATTGAAAACGCGTTTCGTCTTATGAAAAATATCCTGCTCGTATGCCTGGCTTTGGGCTATTGGAATACCCTGCACGCCCAAACCGTCCCTTCCCCACAACAAACCGACCAGATCATTCTGGACAACAACTCCAACAGCAAGGCCGACCCCGGCGATAAAATCCGTTACAAGGTCACCATCCAGAATACGGGCGGCGGTACGGCCACCGGCACCACGCTCAATGCCGTGCCCGACCCCCGCACCACGCTGGTGGGCGGTTCGTTCCGTACCTCGCCGCTGGCCTTCGACGACGGCCCGTACGCCTGCATTGGAAACGTGGGCATTGCGGTGCCCGATGGCGCGTCGGACCTGTTGGCCAACGACTTCGATGATGCCCCGGCAGGACTGACCTGCACGGCGGGCACCTTCGCCACCACCCAGGGCGGCAGCATCACCATCGCCGCGAACGGCAGTTTTTCCTACAACCCGCCCCGAGGCTTCGAGGGCACCGACACCTATGTGTACACCGTCAACGACGGCAACGCCGTGGCGGGCGTGACGGCTACCAACACAGGCACCGTCACCTTCACCGTGAGCGGCATGATCTGGTTCATCAACAACAACGCCGGGGCCTGCGCCGCCACCTGCGATGGGCGCATGAGCAATCCGTACACCTCGCTCACAGACTTCAATACCGCCAATGCCTTGGCCGGCGGATTGAACCCCGACAACAACGAAAACATTTTTATTTATGAAAGCAGCACTGCCTACACGGGCGGCATCGTGCTGCGCAACGGCCAGAAACTTTTTGGGCAAGATGCCACTATCACACTGGCGGCGATGACGGGTCTGACACCGCCCATGTTCAGCAACGCCCTGCCGGTGACCAACAGCGCCAACGGCACCAAAGCGACCATCACCAACACGACGGTCAACGGCAACGGCATCACACTCTCCACCAACAACACCCTGCGCGGCTTCACGGTGGGCAATACCGCCACCACCGGAACCGGCGCCGGCATCAACGGAAACGGCATCGGCGCGCTGACGATCAACGAAGTGAGCAAAAACGGGACAGGGCAGATACTGACCCTGAACAACGGCTCCGTGAACGCCTCTTTTATCGAACTGTCCACCACCAACACCAACCAAACGGCGGTCGTGCTCTCCAACCTCACCGCGGGATCGGTGACGGACGTTGATGGCAGCGGCTCGTCCATCAGCGGGGCCAACGGCGTTTTCAGCATCACGAGCGGCACGACGACTAACGTGGCGCTGACATTCAACGGCGACGTGACCCATGCGGGCGCCAATCCGCTGCTCCTCGTGCAGAACCACGGCACCGGCACGGTTACCTTTCAAAACGGCACGCTCAGTTCAACGGGTGGCGGCATTAATTTCACGAACAGCGACGGCACGTACAACTTCAATGGCACGACTACCCTGAGCGGAGCGTCCCGAATCACGATTGACGGCGGCTCGTCGGGCATATTCAATTTCAACAGCAACACCTCGGTGACTAACCCCACCAACATCGCTTTCGACCTGAACGGCAGCAACGCCACGGTGGATTACAACGGTACGCTCTCCTCGAACACCGCTTTCCGGCTGATTGACATTGCCAGTAACACGGGCGGCTCGGCGAGTTTCGACGGCAATCTTACGTTTACCGGCAACGCGATTGGTATTCGGGTGCAACAGAACACGGGCGGCACATACAGTTTCAATGGGGCAAGCAAAACGATTACCTCCGGCGCCAACAATGCCGTAAGCCTCGTGACCAACGCCGGCGCCTTCATCAACTTCACCGGCGGCGGGCTGGTACTCACGACAACCAGCGGCACGGGTTTCAATGCTACGGGCGGCGGCACGGTGACGGTGCAGGGGACGGGCAATACCATCACCTCAACGACCGGCACGGCGCTGAATGTGGCGAATACCACCATCGGCGCAAGCGGGCTGACTTTCCAAAGTATTTCTTCGGGGGCCGGGTCTAACAATGGAATTCAGTTAGACAATACAGGTGCAAGCGGCGGGTTGACCGTAACCGGGGACGGAACGAACACTTCGGTCGGAGGCAACAGTTCGGGCGGAACTATTGCAGGAAAAAGCGGCACCGACGGCAGCACCACTTCTGGTATCGGCATTTACCTCAATAACACCCGCAACGTCGTGTTGCGCCGCATGACCATCAATGGAACGAACCAAAACTTCGGGATTCGTGGCAGTTCGGTGGTCAATTTTACAATGGAATACTGCACGATTGGCGGCACAAATGGCAATAACGACGGTGCAGACGAAGGAAGCGTCATTTTTACAGAACTAACAGGTTCTGCGACTGTCACCAACTGCCATATCAGCGGTGCGGTGGAACACAACATGAGCGTCATCAATACCAGCGGCTCGCTGAACCGAATAACTGTGACGGGCACCACCTTTGGCTCGATGAACACTTCGACAGGCAGCGACGGCTTATTGCTCGAAACACTGAACTCGGCAGTCATCAACTCCACCATCACCAACAACAACTTCACTTTTGCAAGGGGCGACCACTTCCAACTTGCCGTCAATTCTTCCTCAACAAACGACATCGTATTTACCGGCAACACCATCTCCAACACCGGCGTGACGGCGGTGGGTGGCGGCGGTGGCATCCGTTTCGTCGGCGGCAGCAACAATGCAACAGCTACTACCGCAGACGACATCAATGCAGCACTGACCTTCAATGTCTCCAACAACACCTTGCGGGATTCGGACGGCGCAGCCCTGGCAGTCAACAAACTGGGCGGCGGCGGCAATTTTAGCGGCACGATTGCCAATAACACCATTGGCGTGGCGGGCGTGAACCAGTCAGGTTCGAAAGCAGGCTCCGGCATTTTCGTGCTTTGCGATGGGTCTAGCCCCAGCAGTTATACGGCAAACATCACGGGAAACACCGTGCGGCAATACAGCAACCACGGCATTTTTATGCAAACGGGCGGCAGTGGCATTGTTGGCAGCGCAAGTATGCACCTGAATGTCACTGGCAACACCGTGAAAGAACCCTCAGCCGCTGTTTCGGGGGGTCTTGCCAAAAATGGGATACACCTCAATTGCGGAACTTCTCCCGGGGACACTTATTTGGTCTGCCTCAACCTGGGCGGTGCCGGTGCCTTGGCAAACGACATCACCGGCAGCGGCCAAGATTGTGTTCCAACCCCATGTGGCACAGGACAGGATTTTCGGCTGCGCCAACGGCAATCCACCACTGTCCGTTTGCCCGGGTATGGAGGGGCTAACAACAACGATGCTGCTGTCGTAACTTTTGTGCAAGGGAACAATGACCCGATTTCTACCCCCAGCGGCTTAGCTTCGAACACCGTTCCGACAGGCGGTGGTTATGTTGGCGGGGCAGCTTGCAATACGCCGTGATTTTGGGAAAAAACCAGTTGTCGCAAATCTGCGACTTGCGACTGCCCGAAGCCACGAAAAGCCAACATTTAAAACCAAACCATCGAACTGAAAATAAAAGAGATGGCAAAATACCCAAAGCCCACACCACTTTCGCTTTCTAAAGAAACGATTGTTATGAAACATATTTATCAAAAAATTGGCAACCAAGGGTTTGTCGCCTTTTTCTACCCCGCTTGGTGTTTTCACCAAGCGGAAACAAAACCGCGAATGCCTGGCAAAAGAGCCGAATGTTAAATAACCCCCGAAGAAGTCAAGTGCAGCCACTCACTCCACCGTGCGTTTGGTGAAAACACCAGGCACGGCAGAAGACCAAAAAAGTAAAATGTAATCTGATGAAAAAAAAATACACCATGCGCGCATTTCAAAGAAAGTCAGGAAACCTGTTCCCGGCTCTATCTGCATTTGCCTGTCTTTTATTGCTGCCCATGACCTCCCAGGCGCAGTATTCAGAGCCGTTCTCCACGGCCGACAAAGGGTATAAAATCAATTTTATTGACGACTTAACTGGTGTAAACTGGTCTTTATCTCCCTGGAACACTGGCGCCGGTGAACGCGATGCCGCCGATTATTTCAACACCACTGCCGGTGGGGTTTTGGAGTCCAGTGACCTGGACCAGGAAGTATGCTGGGAAAGCCCGCTCATCAATATCAGCGCTGCCGGAACCGTTTCACTTTCGGTCGCTTTGACTTGGGCCACTTTTGATGTGGATGCTGCAGGCAACACCTGTATAGGCGATTACATCAAAGTCATGTACAGTGTGAATGGCGGCGGTTATACGATGGTACCCAATCAGTTTGGCGGCAATCCCTGTGCAACCGTAGCCTATCCGCTCGCCAGCACTCCGCCGGCACTGGGTACCGGGACAGTAATGCAAGGGGGAATTTCGGGCGCCACTTTGAAAATCAGGGTCTGCGTTTTAACCAACACCACTGCGGAAATCGTGACGATAGATAACGTCAGCGTGCCGCAGGCAGGGGTCACCATTGGCTGTGCCGCACCGGTACTCAGCACTGTGCTCACCCAAGTGGGATGCAGCAACCCTAACTCAGGCGCCATCAACCTGAGCGTATCGGCAGGCACGCCGGATTATACCTACGACTGGAGCAACAACGGTTCGCAAGACCCCGACACGGATCCCCAAGATTTGAGCGGTTTGCCGGTGGGCACCTATACCGTGACCGTAACGGATGAGGCCTCTTGTTCCGCCACCACCAGTGTTACCATCACCAATGCCCCGGCATTGGTGCTCAGCACACAAGTATTGAACACCAATTGCGGCGGCACGATGGATGGTGAAATTGGCCTTGATGTAAGCGGCGGTGTGCCGGGCTATACGTACGACTGGAGCAATAACGGCGCTCAAAACCCCGACACGGATGCGCAAGATTTGATCGGCATCGGAACGGGCATTTACACCGTGACCGTCACCGATGCCAGCGGATGTGCCGCTACCACAAGCGCTACTGTGGGAACATTGCCGGCAACGGCTTACAACGAGCAGTTCAACGTCGCCAACAAAGGATACCTGGCCAATTTTGTAAATGACTTTTCGGCAGTAAACTGGACCATGAGCAGTTGGTCGCCGCAACCGCCTGCTGGGTTTGGCAGGGACATTGATGACTATTTCCGCACCAGCGGCGGGGTTTTAGTCGGCGAAGATTTTGACCAGGAAGTCTGTTGGACAAGTCCATTAATTGGTATGAATACCGCGACGCAGTTTTCCGTCGGCCTTACTTGGACGGGCTTTGATAACGAAGATTATATCAATGTCAAGTATAGTATTAACGGTGGAGGCTATGTTACCATACCCAATGTGTTTGGCGGCGGTGCAGGTACCATCCAATATCCGTCTCCTACGTTAGACCTAAGTAACAGTGCAACAGTCACAAAAACCGGGCTTTCGGGTACCACCATTCAAATACAGGTCTGTGGAAATTTCAACTCGGAATCCATAACCATAGACAACGTGAGCGTGCCCAACAGCAGCCCTTATTGCCCAGCCCCGAACATTTCGCTAACTCCAACCAACGTTACCTGCGCCGGCGGCAACAACGGCAGTATTCTCGTGACGGCCTCCGGCGCAACGCCGGGCTACAATGTCAGTTGGAGCGGACCATCGAGCGGGAACCCTGCGGGAACAGAGATCGCCGCGTCGGGTGGCACCTACAACATCGCCAACCTGACTGCCGGCACCTACACCGTCACCGTGACGGATGCCAATGCACAGGCTGCAACGGCCACCGCCACGCTGACTGCCCTTAATCCGCTCCAAAATGCCGCTTTCAGCTATTCGCATGCAGGCTACTGCAAATTGGGAACCGACCCATTACCTACGATTTACGGCAACACGGGCGGGATGTTCAGCGCTCCGGCGCAAGTGGTCATCAATACCAGCTCGGGACTGTTAGACGTCTCCGCCAGCACAGCCGGCGGCCCCTATACCATCACCTACACCACTGCCGGTCCTTGCACCGCCACCGCCACTTTCGCCGTGTCCATCGTGAATTGCCAACCCAGCGCCCAACTGACGGATGCCATCACCATAGACAACGGCACCCCCGGCAAAGCCGACCCCGGCGACAAAATCACGCTGACCGCCACCATTGTCAATGCGCAGGCGGCGGATTACGAAGGCCTGCAAATGACGCTGAACAACGATGCCCGGGTGATGTTCGTACCCGGCTCGTTTAAGTCCACACCGCTGGCCGTTGACGACTCCTACACAGCGACAATGAACACGCTTCTGACGGTGCTCGCAGGAAGCGGCCTGCTACAAAATGACTTCGACGACAACATTCCCGGCCTGACGGTGACCGGCTTCAGCGCCGCCAGTACACAAGGCGGCACAGTTTCGGTCAGCGCCAACGGCAGTTTTACCTACAATCCGCCAAACGGTTATACCGGCAACGATACGTTCACGTACACTATCACCGATTCGGATATGCAGGCGAATTCGGGCACGGTGAAAATCAGGGTGCAGTGATCTGTATCCACCAAAAAGAAAAACAACATCGCCATCATTTTTTTGAAAATATACGTCATGAAAAATACTCTACCTACGTTCGGGCGCCTGATCACCACGGCATTATTACTGGCTTTGGGCAGCGCGAAAATCGCAGCCCAATCCTTCAACATAGGTACTCTCCCGGCAGGCAAAACCATCGTCATCACCTATGAAGTGGATGTGAATGCCAACGCCTGCCCGACAGGCACCGTCCCTGGCGGCGACATCAGCAACCAGAGCAATGTGAGCGGCAGCAACTTCCCGACGGTGCAAACCCACGAGACCAACCCCGGCACGCCCGACCCCACCCTCACGCCCTTCGGCGGCCTCACGCTTGGCAACCTCGTATACAAAGACGTGAACAAGGACGGCGACTACGACAGCGGCACCGATACGCCCATTGACGGCGTCCAGCTCCGCCTGTATGTGGACGACGGCAACGGTGTGCTCGACGCGGGCGACGGCGCCCACATCGCCACGGCCACCACGGCGGGCGGCGGGCTGTATTCCTTCGCCGTTTGCCCCGGCAACTACATCGTGGAGGTCATCCCATCCAACTTCAACTCCGGCAACGCGCTGTACGACAACGGCCTCATGGCCGCCCTCGTCAGCAGCCCCATCGGCGGCGCTCCCGACCCCGACAACGACGTGGACAACGACGACAATGGCGACCAGATCAGCGGTTTTGGCGTGGCCTCCAACGCCATCACGATGGCGTATGGCACCGAACCTGACGGTGCAGACCTGAACACCAACAATCGCCTCGACTTCGGCTTCAAAACGCCCACCACCGTCACCATCGGCAATAGGACGCTGGCCGAAGGCACGGGCGCAGGCCCCACGGCCTTTAACTTTACCGTTACCCGCTCCGACGATGACGAGGCATTCAGCCTGACGGTGAACACAGCCGGGGGCACGGCCACGAGCGGCACGGACTATACCGCCATCAGCGGCGGTACGGTATCGTTTGCAGCCAACGACAACAACACAACGGCAACCGTCACAGTCCATGTGGCCCACGACAACATCGTGGAGGACAACGAGACCTTTACCGTAAACCTGAGCGGCGCGCCGGCGGGTGTGATCATCACCGATGGCACGGGCGACGGCAGCATCACCAACGACGACAACGCCACCCTCACGCTCGCCATTGCGGGCGGCGGCGCTTCGCAAGACGAGGGCAACACCTTTACCTTCACCGCCACGCTCAACAACCCGGTACAGGACGGCTTTCAAGTGGCCTACACAACCAACAACGGGGTGACCGACCCCGCCACCGCCGGCTCCGACTACACGGACAACGACGGCATACTGACCTTTGCGGGCAATGCCGCCGAACCCCAATCCTGGATGGTAAACACGAGCAACGACAACACCGTCGAATTGCACGAAACCATTCGCGCCTTGTTGGGCAGCATTTCCATGACCTCCGCCGTGCAGGCGGCTGTTATTACCATCAGTGGTTCGCCGCAAACGGCCACGCTTTTGAATGACGATGCCGCCACGGTGAGCATCCAAAGCAACAAGAGCGAACTGGAATCCGTCACGCCCCAAACCTTCACCATCACGCTGAGCAATCCGGTGGACGTGCCGGTTTCGGTCAGTTTCTCGACCGCCGACAACACGGCCAATGCCGGCAGCGACTACACCGGAATTAACAACCAACCCGTGACCTTCTCGGCCAACAACAATGCCGACCAAACCGTTGACGTCACCATCACCAACGATAATGTAGTGGAAGCCGATGAAATCTTTGACGTGAGCATCGGTACCCTCGAGGCGAGCAGTCGCAATGTGACGCTCGGCACAAGCAGCCGTACCGGTACCATCCTCAACGACGATGTGGCTACCATCACCCTCACGCCCGTAGGCGGCGTGACGCAAAACGAAGGCAACAGCGGTACCACCAATTTCGTGTTCACCGCCACGCCCAGCAACCCCGTGCAGGGCGGCTTTACTATCGCCTACACCACCTCGGACGGCACGGCGACTACCGCCGACATGGACTATGTGGACAATGACGGTACGCTGACTTTCGGCGACAATTCCATTACGCCTCAAAACATTACCGTTTTGGTAAACGGCGATCTGAACATTGAGACCAACGAGACCTTCACCGTCGCCCTCGGCGCTTTCAGCAATACCACGCTAACCGCGTCGCTTTCCGCAGGGCCTTCCAAAACGGGTACCATCACCAACGACGAGCAGGACTGGGGCGACGCCCCCACCGCTGCGCAGAGCGGTTTTGCCAACAGCTACCCCACCACTGCCGCCCAAACCGGGGCCAACCACAACCTCGCCCCCGGCGGCCTGCGCCTCGGCGCCACCGTGGATGCCGAAAATGACGGCCAACCCAACACCAACGCCACGGGTGATGGCGCGGACGAGGACGGTGTGATCCTAGGTGCCCTTGTCCGTGGCACCACCACCGGCATCACGGTGAACGCCTCGGGAGCGGGCAGGCTCAACGCTTGGGTGGACTGGAACCGCAACGGTTCTTGGGCCGATGCAGGCGAAAAAGTGCTCTCCGACCAACTCGTCGCGGCGGGCAACAACACATTGAACATCTCAGTGCCCGCTGGGGCATCCTTAGGAACCTCCTTTGCCCGTTTCCGCCTGACCACCGCTACCGGAACAAACATTACGGGATCGGCCGCCGACGGTGAGGTAGAGGATTACCAAGTGAGCGTGATTACCAATGCGTACAGCATCAGCAGCCCCACCGTCACAGAAGGCAGTGTGCCCAATACCGTAGTCCTCAATTTCGTCATCAGCCGCCTAGACAACACCAACGCGGGGTCGGTGGATTACTCCGCGCCCACTGGCACTGCCACGGCGGGGACGGACTATGTGAGCATCCCGTCAGGGACCATCAATTTCGGTGCAGGGGGTAATTTCTCGGAAACCGTTTCCGTCACCGTCAACGGCGACGCCGTCGTGGAGGACGACGAGACGGTGGTTATCACCCTCAGCAACCCCGTGAACGGCGGCATCGGCTCGGGTATGGGTACGGGCGCCATCACCAACGATGACGCGGCCACGCTCACGCTCATCATCACGGGTGGTGGCGCTTCGCAAGACGAGGGCAACACCTTTACCTTCACCGCCACGCTCGACAACGACGTGCAAGACGGCTTCCAGGTGGCCTACACGACCAGCGACGGTATAACCGACCCCGCCATCGCCGGCTCCGACTACACGGACAATGACGGCAATTTGACCTTTCTGGGCAACGCCGGCGAACCCCAATCCTGGATGGTAAACACGAGCAACGACAACACCGTCGAATTGCACGAAACCATACGCGCCATTTTGGGCAGCATTTCCATGACCTCCCCTGTGCAGGCGGCTGCTATTACCATCAGTGGTTCGCCGCAAACGGCCACGCTTTTGAATGACGACGCCGCTACGGTGAGCATCCAAAGCAACAAGAGCGAATTGGAATCCGTGACGCCCCAAACCTTCGTCATCACGTTGAGCAACCCGGTGGATGTGCCGGTTTCGGTCAATTTCAACACCGCCGACAACACGGCCAACGCTGGCAGCGACTACACCGGAATTACCAACCAACCCGTGACCTTCCCGGCCAACAACAATGCCAACCAAACCGTTGACGTCACCATCGCCAACGACAACATGGTGGAAGCCGACGAGATCTATGACGTGAGCATCGGTACCTTGTCCGCGGGTGGCCGAAACGTGACGCTCGGCACAACTGCCCGCACAGGCACCATCCAAAACAACGACGCGACTACCGTGACCCTGACCCCCGTGGGCGGAGTTTCCCAAAACGAGGGCAACAGCGGCACGACCAATTTTGTGTTCACCGCCGAATTGACCAACCCCGTGCAGGGCGGTTTCAGCCTCTCCTACACCACCAGCGACGGCACGGCCACCACCGCCGACAACGATTATGTGGACAACGACGGCCCTGCCCTTGTGTTTGACGGAACCGCAAATGAAACGGAACCCATCACGGTACAAGTAAACGGCGACAACAAGGTGGAGGCCAATGAAACCTTTACCGTGCAATTGGGCAGCGTATCGAACACTGCGCTGGGTACAAACATCAGCGTGGACAATACGGCCCGAACCGGCACCATCCAAAACGACGAGGTGGACAGGGGCGACGCGCCCGACCCCACCTACCCGACCCTCTTGGCCAATAATGGTGCGCGGCACAAAGCCAACTTGGGAGTACACCTCGGTGCGGGCATTGACGGTGAGGACGACGGTCAGCCCAACGCCAACGCGGACGGTGACGGTGCCGACGAGGACGGTGTGACCCTGCCCGGCGCTTTGGTCATCAACACCACGGCCAACATTACGGTGAACGCCTCTGCTGCTGGCCGGCTCAATGCTTGGGTGGATTTCAACCAAAACGGCACTTGGGAAAGCCCCAGCGAGCGGGTGTTCACCGACATTTTGCTCTCGGCGGGCGACAATGCTTTGTCCTTCGCCGTGCCGGCCGGAGCCACGCTGGGCACCTCTTACGCACGCTTCCGTTTTGGCAGCAGCGGCCTCAGCCCAACAGGCTTAGACCTTACAGGCGAAGTGGAAGACTACAAAATCGAGATCGTCAACACCCTCTTCTCCATTAACAATCCATCAGTGGCGGAGGGCAACAGTCCCAACACCAGCAGCCTTACGTTCCGCATCAGCCGCAACGTGAGCGCCAACGCCTGCTCGGTGCAATACACCGTCACGAACGGAACCGCCACCACGACAGACAATGATTACTCGGCAGGCGGGACAGGCACGGCTGTTTTCTCGGCGGGCGGTGATCTGTTCCAAGACATTACCATCATCGCCGTAAACGGCGACAACAAGGTGGAATTGGACGAAACCGTCATCATGACCCTCTCCAACCCCGTGAACGCCTCCATCGCCGGCGGCATGGGCACTGGGACGGGCACTATTGAAAACGACGACCAGGGCGTGATCACCATCAGCAACCCGACGGTGACGGAGGGCGACGCGAGTACGACAAATGCTGCGTTTGAAATCAGCCTGAGCAACGCTGCCGACGCCAATGTAACGCTGAACTACGCCACGCAGGACGGCACGGCCACGCTCGGCAACAACGACTACCAGAACACGACCAACAGCCTGACGTTCACGCCCGGCCAAACGATGAAAACCGTAAACGTGCCTGTGGTAGGCGACTGCGCCATCGAGAGTGCAGAAAACTTTGTGCTGCGGCTGAGTGCGCTGAATGCCAATAGCCGCAATGTGATTTTTAGCGGAAGCAACCCAACTCTGGACGGAACGGGCACGATCAACAACGACGATGCCCTGCCCGTGATCAACTGCCCCTCAGACGACGCGTACGATACCGATCCCGGCGAATGCAGTGCGCTGATTACCCTGCCGCTGCCGACGCTGAACAGCATTTGCGGCAGCTCGACTCTGGAATGGCGCGGCCGACAGGTAGATGAATTCAATGTACCGCTTCAGCCGTACTCGGCCTATACGCCGGCGGCGAATAACACCGCCGCTTTCAACAAGGGGCGTTTTGAAATCGAATGGAAAGTCACCGACGGTTCCGGCGCTTCCACGTGCAGTTATTTTATCGAAATCGTGGACAACGAACTGCCGGACATCACTTGCCCCGGCCCGGTTACCGTGACCTGTTCCAGCCTGGTGCCGCCGGTCAACCTGGCCGACGTTACGGCCACCGACAATTGCCCGGGAGTGGCGAAATCGCACGTTGGCGACGCGACCACCAACATGACCTGCGCCAACCGCAAAACCGTGACGCGCACCTACCGCGCCACCGACAGTTCCGGAAACAGCACGACCTGTGCCCAGGTCATCACCGTGTTCGACAACGTGGCGCCCGTGTTCACCTTCGTGCCCGCTAACGTGACGGTACAGTGCAACAGCGTGCCCGCCGTGGGCAGCCCAACAGCGTCGGACGGCTGTGGCGGCTCGGTGAGTATCGCCTACAACGGCCAAACGGTTTCCAACGTGTTGTGTACCGACAAGTACACCCTGACCCGCCAGTGGACGGCCACCGATGCCTGCGGCAACACCCGCACGGCTACGCAGCGCATCGTGGTGACGGACACGCAGAAACCGAACTTCACGAGCACGCCCGCCAACATCACGGTGCAGTGCGCGGCCATACCTGATCCCGCCCCTCCTGCGGCCACCGACAACTGCGACACCGACGTGGCCGTCACCTACAACGGCCAAACCACTACCGCCGGCGCCTGCCCGAACGCCTACACCCTCACCCGCCGCTGGACGGCCGCCGACAACTGCAACAACACGCGCTCCATCTCGCAGCGCATCACGGTGGTGGACAACGTCAAGCCCGTGTTCACATCGTTCCCGAGCAATATCAGCATCGCCTGTCACGAAACACCGCCGCCCGTAGGCAGTCCCACGGCCTCCGACGGCTGCGGCCCGGCGACGGTGGTGTACCTGGGGCAAAGCACCACGAGCGGCACCTGCCCGGGCAACTACCAGATCAAACGCACCTGGCGGGCTACCGATGCATGCGGCAACAGCACGGTGGCCACCCAAACGATTCAGGTGTCGGACAGCGACGTGCCGGTGTTCACCTCCGTGCCCGGTCCGCTGACCATCGAATGCGGCGATCCGTTGCCGCCGTTGGTGAATCCCACGGCTTCGGATGCCTGCGGCGGGTATGTGCAGATCACCTTCCTCGGCAACGTGCCCTCGGGCAGCGGCTGCGCGGCGGACTACACCGTGACGCGCACCTGGCGCGCAGAAGATTTATGTGGAAACACAACGACGACGACACAGGTGATCACGGTGCTGGGGAACAGTTACGGGCCGCCGGCGGAAGAGCGGAAACAAGACGCCGGCAGCCTTTCGGAAACTCAAAACTCAAAACTCAAAACTCTAAACTTACAACCCAACCCGACCACCGACCGAATCTGGCTTGACCTCACGGACTTCGCCGGCGAATCGGTGACGGTTTCAATCTTCAGCGACCTGGGGCAATTGATCAGGGAAAACCGCATTCCGGCGGTGGAGGAGTTGAAACTGCCCATCAGCCTGCGCGAGGCGGGTGCTGCGGCGGGGATTTATACCGTGAGTGTGCGGAGCAAGGATGGGGTGACGGCGACGCGGGTGGTGTTGGTGGAGTGATTCGATTAATTCGATTGAATTGACTATCCGCCTTTAGCAAACAAGATCAGGCCGCAAACAGGGTTTGCTTCCTAGATACGGATAGTCATATTGATTGATTCGATTGATTGTGCGCCCCGTTCCGATAACCCGGAACGGGGCGCTGTTTTTTTGTATAAAAGCACCGCGTGCCTATGTCTCGGTGGTGTGGGCAGGATGCCGCTCCATCGCCGAAAGACCGGCGGTTGATGTTGCCGGATCGAAACCAATAATATTTATGAACCTTGCTGTTCAAATATAGAAAGCGTGCCAGACCGTTTTACAAAATACCAGCCCAATGAAGAACATATGCGTTGCCGTACAAATACTGCTCGCAGCCACAACTTCGGCGCAGACTTTGCCAAACGCAGCGCAAGCGCCCTTTGCTTTCTTTGAGCACTTTGGTGAAAACCAAGGGGTGCCGGAGATGCTCGGGCGCATCCGGCAGGATCGCCAAGGATACTTGTGGGGGGTGCATCGCATGGGTTTGTTGCGCTTCGACGGGGTGCAGTTCCGCTCCTATACCACCGACCCGGATGATCCCAACTCGCTTCCGAGCAACACCATCGGGGATATGCTGGTGGATGCCAAGGGCTTGATCTGGCTGGCCACAAGAATGGGCATGGTACGGTTCGACCCGGTTTCAGAGCGGTTCTCCCTCGTGCCGGGCAGTGCCGACAAGGCGTTCATTTCCCTGTTCGAAGACCGAAACGATCGAATCTGGGCAGGCGTGAGCAATGCTTCGCCGACTTTTTATGACCCGCAGCGCGACAGCATGGTAACGTGGAACGTGGAGGCAAGTCGGGATGGCTATACGGGCCGTCCGGCACCGAACTACTTTCCCTCTGTCTGCTCCAAATGGTCAGAAAGTGCCGACGGCACATTTTGGGCCATCATGGTCGGGGCCACCGAAGACCGTACCGGATTTGTCACCGTGGCACATATAGACCCCTTGCGCCGCTCGGTGGACCATTATCCGGTGAACGATTTTTTGAAAAAAGCGGCTCCGGTAGCAGAGATCAACTACCCTTTGGCATTCAGGCTCGACGAAAAAAACCAGTGCGTCTGGCTCGGAAGTTATGGGCCGGGGCTGCTGCGATTTTCCTTAAAAACCCATGCGTGGCATCTGTACGACCTCAACCCCGAAGGGCAAAACGACCCGCTCCACAACTTCATCTATGCCATTCAGCCCAAAGAAGACTCCATGCTCTGGCTCGGGACGAACAAGGGGCTGAAAATTTTTTCCATCCCACAGCGCAGTTGGACGGGGTTTGAGCCTCAGCCGACGCACCCTTGGAGCGCTCAGCCGGGCATGCACCTCTCCGTTTTTCTCGACAGGAGCGGCACCACCTGGTTCGGCCACGACAAGGGCCTGAGCCGCCTTGACCCGTATCGGCAACAGTTCCCTCTCCGTTCGCTTCTTCCCAAAGAATTTGAGGCACAGGCCATTGCAGAATACCCGTCTACGGGAGAGCGGCTGTTCGCCGCGTGGGGCAGCGACGGTTTTTTTCAGGTGTATGCCCAGCACATCCAGACCAACAAAATCAGGCAGGCGAAGCAGCGGCTTCCGTTCCGCCCCAACGACGTGGCGGCTGTCCATCAGTTGTTTGTAGCCCCCGACGGGCGCATTTGGGCCTTGCTCAACCGGGGCATCGGCTGGATAGACCCGGTCACCCTGCACCTCACCATACCCGACTTGCCCATTGCCAACCACAGCGCATGCCGGAGCGCCGGCCTCTGGCCGCGCCAGATGGCAGCCGACCCGGAGGGCAACCTTTGGATGGCTACTTTTGGCAGCGGCCTCATTCGTTTTGCGCCGTCCACCGGGCAGTTTTGGCGACCGCCGAGCCTGCCGATGGTGGAGGGCGCGCCGCGGGAATACAACGATTTTGCCTTCAGTATTTTTTGCGACACGGCAGGGCTAATTTTTCTGGGGGAAGCGGGCACCGGGCTGGAACTGTGGGACCGCAAGAACCAAACGCGCGAGATTTTTAGGCCCAAAGCAAAAAACAGCCGCAGCTTCGGCGGGCAAGTCGCCTATTGCATCGCTCAAGACAAAGCAGGCAATTTGTGGTTCGGCACAGAATTCGGGCTGTGCCGATACCTGCCCGGTGCGTCGCCAGATAGTGCTTTCGAGCACGTCCGGGGAATGTCGGAATTGGTGTACAGCATAGTTTCTGACCGACAGGGCAGGCTGTGGCTGGATACTCCGAAAGGGCTGGTGTGCTATGACCCTCAGCGGAAAACGTACCGAAAATTCGGGGAAAAGGAAGGGATGCTGGTGCCCATCACCGCATACACACCACTTTTTTGTAGCAGCGACGGCGACATCTGGCTCGGTGACGACCTGCATTTCAATCCTTCCGACATCCAACTGTACCCTCCGGCAGCGACACCGCTGATCGTTGGCTTCAACGTTTACGACCGTTCCATTCCGCTCCCGCTGCCCATCGAGCAGGGCGGGCAGCAGGTGTTTTCAGAAATTAGGCTCGGCCCCGACGAGGAAGTGTTCAGCGTCGAAATCGGCTCCTTTGGGTTCACGGCGCCAGAGCAGACGCGCCTGCTCTATCGCTTACAGGCCGACGACGTTTGGCAGGAAGCGGGCGCCCAGCGCACGTTCACGTTCAACCGGCTGCCGGGCGGGCGCTACCGCTTCGAGCTCAAAGCCATCGCGCCTGACGGAACGGACAGTGGTCGGTCGGTCATACTGCCCCTGCGGGTCGTGCCCATTTTTTACCGTGCGCTGTGGTTCTGGGTATTGTGCCTCGCAGCAGTAGGCGGGGGCTTGTACGCCCTTTCCCGCTACCGCGAAATCCAGCGCCTGCGCCAGGAGCAACTCCGCCTGCGCATCGCCCGCGACCTGCACGACGAAGTTGGCAGCACCCTCAGTAGCATCAGCATCCTCTCCGCATCGGCCCTGCGCGGCGTGGAAAAAGACCTCGACAACGCCCGCTTCGGCAATATCGGCGAAAAAGCCCGCACCGCGCTCGACAGCATCAGCGACATCGTGTGGTCGGTCAATCCTGAAAACGACTCCATGGAAAAAACGCTGGCCCGCATGGGCGCGTACGCCTCCGAGATGCTCGAAGACGCAGGCACGGAACTGCGCTTTGAGGTCGGCGAAGGGGTGGAAGCCCTGACGCTGCCGATGGAAAAGCGCAAGGATTTTTACCTGATTTTCAAGGAAGCGATCCACAACTGCGCCAAGTACGCCCGCGCCAAGCGGGTGGAAGTGGCGTTGAAAAAAGAAGACAACACGTTGATTCTGACTGTGAAAGACGATGGCATTGGTTTCGACATACAACCCGAAGCCTCCAACTCAACACTCAAAACTCAAAACTCTAAACTGTCATTGGGCGGCAACGGGCTGCGGAACATGCGGAGTCGGGCGGCGGCGATGGGCGGGCGTTTGGAGGTGACTTCCACACCGGGAGCGGGGACGGAGCTGCGGTTGGTGCTGCCGGTATAGGCGGTTGAAGAAGGCCGAATTGTCTGCTATAAACTGATGACATACATCGTCATTTTCTTTGCTAATCTTGCAGGTCAAATCTTGGAACCATGATACACCGCTTCCTATCTGTCGCCCTGATACTTTTTGCACAGTCCGTTGTCACACTCCAAGCCCAAACCGCTACTGCCAACCAGATACCAGAGTTGGAACAAAAATTGGCCGCCGCCACCTTGCCTGCCGAACAAGCCGCCCTCTGCAACGAGCTCGCCTTTGCTTCGCTCCGAAAAGATTTTGACAAAGCTCTTGACTATGCCGACCGTGCCCTCGCCTACGCTCGCGAGGCCCGCGAGGCCCGTGAAGTGCTCAAAGCAATGAACTTGCGCGGCGATGCTTTTGTGAAAAAAAACGCCTACCCGGCCGCTCAAAACGCCTATGGCGACGCGCTGGCCTTGTTGAAAACCGCGCCTGACCGCGAACTCGAAGGCCGCACCCGACACAATTTGGGCAAACTCGCCCAAACGTGCGGTGACACCGTTGCCGCCATTCGCCACTACGAGCAGGCCTTTACCATCCGCGAGAGCATCGGCGACAAAAAGGGGCTGGCCGCGACTGTCAACAATCTTGGGGTACTGTATGCAGGCTCCGATTTTGCGAAATCCAATTTTTACTACGAGAAGTCGCTTCAACTCAAAAAGGAGGCGGGTGACTGGCCCGGCGTGGCGGTCACGCAAGCCAATCTTGCCCAGAACTACACCAACATGGGCCAGCTTGACATGGCGCAAGCACTGCTCGACTCGGCCATCATGACCAATCTCGCGCTCGACAACAAGAACAGTCTTGCCATTTGTTATCAAAAACAGGCCGCTATCCAAGCGCATCTGGGCCACCTTGACGCGGCCATCTCCCTTTTTGAAAAATCCAGAGCGATGTTTGAGTCTTTGGGCGACGACATCTCGGCGGCCATGCAGGAAAACAACATCGGCCAACAATACATGGACAAAGGCGATTACCCGAAAGCGATGGAATGTTTCCTGGTCCTTTCCAAACGGCCCGGACTGCCGCAGAACATTCAATTCAGCGTGCTCATGGGCATAGCCAATGTCAAGGGCTACCAGCACTTCAACCAGGAGTCGCTCGAATACTGCGAAAAAGCTCTGGCACTGGCACAAACCGATGTGGACAGGGCACTTGTGCTCAGTTCTCGCGCCCAAACCGAGAGCATCCTCGGCCAACTTGACAAAGCAGAGGCGACTGCCAGAGCGAGCCTCGTTTCTGCCAGAAAAGCGGCCGTACCGCACCTTCAAGCCACTTGCTTGGTCCAATTGAGCAATGCGCACTTCTACCTGAAAAGACTGCCCGAAGCACTCGCCGAAGTGCGGGAGGCCATCGCTATCTGCAAAAAAATAAAACACAGAATGTTGCCCTCGGCCCTCGCCCTGCAAGGCGACATATACACCGCTATGGGGGGCGAAAGCAAGGTGTTGGGCCTTGAAAATGCACAAAAAGCCCTCGTGCTGGCGCAAAAACAAGGCCTCCCGGAAGACATCATCAGAGCCTACCATGCCCTATCCAATGCTTGCACGGCCCTCGAAAGAACCAAGGAGGCCGTGCAGGCACTCCGCAAGGCCGAAGCACTGAAAGATTCCCTGTACAGTTCTGCAAAAACACGCGACATCGCTCGCATGGAAAAAGACGCGGATTTTGAGCGGGAGCGCGAAAAAGCCCGCCTTGCCCAGGCCGAGAAGGACGCCGCCTCCGCTGTCGAACTGGAACGTCAACAATTTACCAGAAATAGTCTGCTTGGCGGACTGCTGGTACTGCTTGCGTTCGGCGGCGTTGGCTTCTACGTCTTTCGCCAAAGACAGCGCGCCCGTGCCGAGCAGCGCGAAGCCGAAACACGCCTGCGCATCGCCCGCGACCTGCACGACGAGGTGGGCAGCACCCTCAGCAGCATCAGCATCCTCTCCGCATCGGCCCTGCGGGGCGTGGAAAAAGACCTCGACAACGCCCGCTTCGGCAACATCGGCGAAAAAGCCCGCACCGCGCTCGACAGCATCAGCGACATCGTGTGGTCGGTCAATCCCGAAAACGACTCCATGGAAAAAACGCTGGCCCGCATGGGCGCATATGCCTCCGAGATGCTCGAAAACGCAGGAACGGAACTGCGCTTTGAGGTCGGCCAAGGGGTGGAAGCCCTGACGCTGCCCATGGAAAAGCGCAAGGATTTTTACCTGATTTTCAAGGAAGCGATCCACAACTGCGCCAAGTACGCCCGCGCCAAGCGGGTGGAAGTGGCGTTGAAAAAAGAAGACAATACGTTGGTTCTGACTGTGAAAGACGATGGCATTGGTTTCGACGTACAACCCGAAGCCTCCAACTCAACACTCAAAACTCCACACTCGAAACTGTCTTTGGGTGGGAATGGCTTGCGGAACATGCGCAGCCGGGCGTTGGGGCTGGGCGGCACTTTAGAGGTGACTTCCACACCGGGAGCGGGCACGGAGATTCTGTTGGTGCTGCCCAGTTGATTGATTCGAATCAATCCCCTGTCCCCTTTTCATGGGATTGCCGGGCGCTTTCGCGAACAGTTACCTTTGTCGGACATTCAATTCAAAAAATCTCATGCCCATACGCACCTTGCTTTACGAAGACAACACCGACCTGCGCGGTGCGCTCGCGGCGCTAATTGGAGGCACCGATGGGTTCGAACTCTCCGGTGCGTTCGACAACTGCATGGGCGTGGTGGAACAAGTGGCCGCGTTGCACCCCGATGTGGTGCTGATGGATATTGACATGCCAGGCATGAGCGGTATCGAAGGGGTGGCGCGGCTGAAAAAAGCGCATCCGAACGTAGAGGCCCTGATGCTCACGGTGTTCGACGACGACGACCGGGTGTTTCAGGCAGTATGCGCCGGTGCAAGCGGCTATTTACTCAAAAAAACCACCCCCGAGCGCATTCTCGAAGCGCTGCGCGAGGTGACCGATGGCGGTGCGCCCATGTCGCCCGTCATCGCCCGAAAAGTATTGCAACTTTTTCCGGGAAAGCCTGCCGAACGCGATGCAGACCTGGAAAAACTCAGCGTTCGCGAAATGGAAGTGCTGCGAACGCTGGCTCGCGGGTTCAGTTACAAAATGGTGGCCGCCGAGATGGACATCGGGATCGAGACCGTGCGCACCTACGTCAAGCGGATTTACGAAAAACTACAGGTGCATTCGGTGAGCGAGGCGATCGCGAAAGCGTTTTTGAAGAAATGATCAATACATTCAATTTAAAAAAATAAAAAAAATGAAAGCATTCAGATTCCTATCCCTTGGCATAACCGCCTTACCAATTTGGTTGGTTGTAATGGAGCCGATCCACAACCCGGAAAACGAAGCCTGCATTTCAATAGGGACAACGATGGATACCCCAGTATACACTACTGCTGACACCGGGTCATCGTCTGTCACATTGAACGGCGTTGTTTATCCGTTCGACAACCCGCCCTATTCGGGCGGCACCTTGCAGGATGAAGGCAAATACGAACGCCGGAGGGTCGGGAACAAAGACGAGTACCCCTATATCAAGACAGGAAAACGAACGCTGCATTTCATATTTAATCACAAAAAAAATGGACACACCCTTACGGCCACCATTTATTTCGACGGCAAGACCGGCGAAAGCCAATTGCTTGGAGATAGCGGATCAGGTAATCAATGGGCAGGAAAATCGCTGTACGGTTCGCACACCGGAAAACTCCGGATAACCAGCCTGAAAAAGATCGAAGCCTATAAATACCTGATGTCCGGCACTTTTGAAAAAGACGTAAAAAGCAAGAAGGGGAATTACCACTTCGAGGGCCGGTTCAAAGACTTTGTCGTAACGGATTTGGAAGACCCGGCGATTCAAAAGATGGTCAACAAGAAAACACCCGCAGCGATGAAAAAGGCCTCGGATGAAATGCGGGAAGACGCGAAAAAAAGAAAAAATTGAGGGGGTATCGTTCATTCAAAACCTTGCACCATGAAACATCTTTCTGTGCTGCTTTTGCTCGGCCTCGGCTGCGCCGGGCTACCGGCCCAAAACGGGAACATCACCGTACTGCTCCAAGAAAAACAACAGATCATAGACGGCTTTGGTGCACACCAGGGCAATGCAGATCGCAATCAGAATTGGTGGAAACAGTTGTACTACAACGACATGGGCTGCAGTATCTACCGGGTTGACCTCACGCCGCGATTGATTGCACCCTATTCCAACCTGAATTACCATTCGCCCTGGTTCATGGGGTCGGGTACGACAAGCGTCTTCAATCTGGAAGATCCGGCCAACCCCAATGGCCCCGAAAACAACCGGGTGCGCACCTACACCGGGCCGCAGGACTACGGGCGCTTGTTTGGCGGGCTGAACGCCCCCATCGCGGTGATGGGCCCCAACGCGGAGCAGAACATTGCCTTCTTCAACTACTCCGCCGACGGCGCCGTGAGCGAGGGACTGGCGCAGCAGCAGGCGCTGGGCGACTTCAAACTCGTCGGCTCGTTTTGGTCGCCGGTGCCCTGGGTCAAGGTCAGTTCGGGCGATTCGTGGAACCAAAACTGGTGGCCCGGCCCGGTCGCGGGCAGCCCTTGGCCCTTCATCTGGGGCGGCAATTTTGCCGGAGGCCGCTTGGACGTGTCGGGCACCCCCTTGGAGGTTTTCAACGACGGCAGCGGGCCGACCAGTTCGCTCACCCAGTTTGCCCGCAGCTGCGCAGCCTACGTCAAAGGCTACCAGCGTTTCCACAACGTGCGTTTTTACGCCATCAGCATCCAGAACGAGCTCAACTTCGAGCAGTTTTACAACAGCGCCACCTACCCGCTCTCGTCGCAGTACCTGACGGCGATCAAAGCCATCCGCGCCGCATTCGATCAGGACAACGAACTCAAGGACATCCGCCTGATGGGGCCGGAGGACTTGCTCGGCGGCGACGCTTACGGGATGTGGGAGTACGGCGGCCCGATACACAAAAACCTGCAATACCTCGCCAATCTTGATCTGGACACACAGGCGAGCAACGCTGTAGATTTCTTCTGCATTCACGGCTACGACAGCGACGGGGCGAGCGCGTCGGGGGCCAATTCCACGCTCTGGAACTGGTGGGCCAACGGCTGGCAAGCCAGTCCCGCGCCCGGCATCCCGGCCAACGTCAAGGGGTTCAGGGCGTACAACAAAAAATCGTGGATGACCGAGACCTCGGGCGAAAAACCCGCCTGGCTCTCGCCCACAACCGGTTTCCCCGCGGACGGCGCCTGGAGCCTGGCCCTGCGCATCCACCAGGCGCTCACCACGGGCCGACAGAGCGCCTGGATTTACTGGACATTTAGCGAAGCAGATCAAAACACTGGGCAACTGACCGATTTTGCCCTCACCACTCAGGCACTCGGCAGCAATTCGCCCAAATATGTGGCGGCCAAACATTTTTTCAAGTACATCCGCCCGGGTGCCTACCGGGTGAGCGCGACGGTGGCAAACAGCGCGGATCTGCAGGCCAGTGCCTACCTCCACCCGGTCACCGGAGCCGTCACGGTGGTGCTGCTGAACACCGCTGCCACCGCCCGCACGGCCAACCTCAGCATACCCGGTCTGGTGGCGCCGAATCAGGTTTTTGAAAGCCGCACGTCCCAATCGGGCAGTTACTGGGCCGCGGACACGGTCAATTTTCAGAATGCAAGTACATCTGTGCCGGTACCGGCCTACGGCGTGGTCACGCTTTATGCCAACGGTGCCGTCACATCCGTACAGCAGCCCGAATCTTCGGCTATTGAGTTCTTTGAATGCCAACCCAACCCGTTTTCGCAGCAAACCACGCTGCGCTACGCGCTTACGAGGCCGGAGCATGTACACATTTCGCTGTGCGACCTCAACGGCCGGGTGCTGCAAACGCTCCTGGACGAACCGCGCGCCGCCGGCCCGCAAGCGGAAATCCTGCTCGGGCCCCAACGGAGTCCTGGGGTTTATTTGCTGGTTTTGGACACCGGAAACAGTCGGGTCAGCAAAAAACTGGTGGTGCTGAGGTGAGCAAATGGGAACGCGGGCTTTAGCCCGCCACCCTACGGCGAGAATCGTTTGGCAGAATCCGATGCACCCGTAGATCAGCGGGCTAAAGCCCGCTCTCCCTGTGCCCGTAGATCAGCGGGCTAAAGCCCGCTCTCCCTGCCCTTGTCCCCCTTTCATGGGATTGTGGGCACGCTAGCGCCCACCCCATTTTTGTCTTGTCAATGGAACGAAGGCGACAGACAGCCCTGAAGTCGCTAGGAGATCATTGGCGCGGATGCCGAAAAGCGAGACGAGTAGGCGAGAACCATTTTTTCTATCTAAACATCCCTTGCAAAATGAAATTCAAGCACTTTTCTGTCGCCCTGAGTTTTTGTTTTTTCTGTGCAGTTGCCCTTGTTGCGCTGCTGGCCGGCTGCAAGAAAGACGATCCCCCCGGGAACGATGGCAGCCTGACGGCAGCCTTTACGCACAGCCTCCAGCCCAACTGCCCGGTGCCTTGCCAAGTATGCTTCACCAATACCTCTCAAAATGCCACTTCCTACACCTGGGATTTTGGCAACGGCCAGACGTCCTCGGAGGCCGCGCCCTGTGTGACCTTTACCACACGAGGCACATATACCGTCACCCTCACCGCACGCCGGGGCACAGAGTCTGTGGTGGCCACCCAAACCCTGACCGTCCAGGACAATGTGCAGCGCTACAAGCGCACCTTTGCCGCCAATGGAAATGCCACCATTACCCATCTGTTGGACCACAACGGTTCCACCTACATGATGATAAAGGATAATGGCATCTACAAAATGACCAGGTTCAACAGCACCGGAGAGTCGTATGCCAACTTTCCGGGCACCCTCAGTACGATCAGCGATATGGTGGCCGATCCCAGTGGGAGCATCCTTTGCGTGGGCAGCGGCGGCTTCCCCTCGATTGTCGGGTTGACCAAACTCACCAGCGCGATGACCCTGAACTTCGAACGGTACTACAACATCGGGACTCCTTCTGACGGCTCTTCGGTAGTTCTGAAAAACACGAACAACACCCCGGGCTATATCATTGGGGGGCGATTGGACAATGGCACGTACCACCAGGCACGCTTGATCAATACTTACGATGACGGAGCCTTGGATTTTAGCGACCCGGTTTCAGATGCCCACTCGATTAACAAGATATTCCGCAACGCCGGCAGTGGTTCCTATTCTTACGTCACCATAGGGACATGGCTCGATCCGCTGCAGCAGAGAACGGACATCCACATTTCTACGGCCAACGAAAACGGCGTGGACTATTTGCCCATCCACCTTTACTTGGGGCTTGACAATTTTTTCAACGATGGAGTATCCGATGCCGTGCAATACGGCAACGGCGCCTCGTACGCAGGCGTTGGGAGTTTGGGCGACAAGCCTACTTTTTTCGCCTTCAGTTATCAAAACCAAACTTTCAGCCAGCCCTTGGTCGTGCAGGGATTTACCACCGGGTCACTCACGTTGAACGGCGTTTGTGCGCTTGCCAACGGTCAGGGTTTCGGCATTTGCGGTACTGAATTTTCTGGGGGTGCGTACTCGATTTTTGTGGCTAAACTGAGCAGTGCGGGCAACATTGTCTGGCAGAAGCGGCTGAGCACCGGAGGGCTGGCTTTGGGCATGGACATCATCTCCACCCCCGACGGCGGTATGTTGGTGGGCGGGGCGGAGATTTGTGCAAGCCTTACCTGCTACTACCCGGTTTTGTACAAATTGGATGGCAACGGCGATTTTCAATAAAGAGTGCAACTTGTGCCTTTTCCACTACCTCCCACGCTCAAAAATTAAACAGCCATGAAAAATTGCTATCTCCTTGCGGCGCTCCTTTCTTTGGCAACGCTGCCAGCCAACGCCCAAACCAAGACCTACTTCCTCGGCCACAGCCTCGTCAACTTCGACATGCCAACCATGGTGAATGGCTTGAGCCAGGCCGCGGGCAAGGCATACAATTACAATGTGCAAGTTGGCATCGGCGCCAACCTGAACTGGCAGTGGAACAACCCCAACTCGGCCCAGGGCGACGTTTGGGACACCACGCTCGTCAACGGCGGCTTCAGCCATTTCATCCTGACGGAAGCCCTCCCTTTGGTCAACCACCTCACCTGGTCGGATACCTACGGGTACGCGGACAGTTTTTACCGCTACGCCGTTCAGCACAACCCCGGTGTGAAGTTTTACATCTACGAGACCTGGCACTGCACCACCTCCGGCACGCCGGTCGGCTGCGACTGGGACGACCACGACGACCAGCCCTGGAGAACCCGCCTGACGACTGACCTGCCCCTGTGGGAAGGCATTGCCGACTCCTTGCTTGCCGAGCATCCGGGCCAGAGCATTTTTCTCGCCCCTGCCGGACAAGCCTTGGCCATGCTTTTCGACAGCATCGCCGCAGGCAAAGCGGCGGGCGTGAACGATATCCTCTATTTTTTTGAGGACAACATCCATTTGAACGACAAAGGAAACTACCTCGTCGCCTGCGTGATGTTTGCCGTCATACACGGCCAGTCGCCGGAAGGATTGCCCAACCAGCTGTACTTGGGTTGGGGCGGGCCTTACGATGCACCTTCGCCCGAGTTGGCGGGTGTCCTGCAGCGCATTGCGTGGCGAACGGTTTGTCAGTATCCCCGCGACGGGGTGGCGTGCCAACCGGTCAGCGACGTGGAGCGGCAGGAGATGCCCTTCCGAATTTTCCCCAACCCGGTGGGCGATTTTTTGACGGTGGAAAATGGTTCAGGTGGCTCGCTGCTGCTGCGCTTGATTGACGGCCTGGGCCGTCCCGTTCGGACGTTCGAGGTAGAAGGCCAGCAAGAGAACCTGAACGTGCAGGGCTTGCCCAGCGGCTGGTATTTTCTGCAAACGGAAGGGGATTCTCCGGACAGCCGGAGCGGCATAGCAAGGAAGTTTTGGAAGGAGTGACAGGCGTGGAGTTTATGACAACGCGGATGACCCTGATTCGGATCATCCGCGTTGCTGTTGCCATAGTCTGGGGGATCAATGTTGTTCCACCGCCCCAAGAGATTCCGTTTCGGGCAAATCAACCTTTTTGTTCGGTTTGAATTTGCGGTTATCGTCGTCCCCCTCGTTGGGCGTGGTCAGGTCAATTGTTTTTGATGTTTCCGGGGTAAGGCCGGCGATTTGGCGTTCCGCATCGGGGTTTTCCTCGTCTTCTTTTTTCCAGTTGATCCGGTAGGTTTGCACGGTGGCTTGCAGGTTGGCGTCTATCGTGGCGGCGGTCAGGTAGTCGTAGCTGGTTTCGGCCAGATGATGGCTGGACAAGGCATTGCCCTGCTTGTCGAACACCACGGCAACGTATGATTTGTAGGGTCTGCTGAACCCCCGGGACACCGTGTAAATAACCAGATGGTGATCGGCCGTGGCCAGTTGTACTTCGGGTTCGCGGTACGTCGGCACCCGGCTCATCATTTCCATTCGGTTGAAGGGGATGAACCCTTCGGGGTCTTGAAGGCGCCCGATCTTTTTGTCGCGTTTGGAACCCTTTTCGGTCATGGCATCGGCCAGATGTTGCTGCAGGCTTTTGGCAGAAATGGAGTAGGGCAGCGTCGCCGGTTTGAATTGCTTCAAAAAGGTTTTGAACGGGGTATCCGCTTGTTCGGTGGTGGGATGGGGCGTGCGGGTGTGCATCGAAAAGGCGACCAAAAGGCCGATGGCCGGGAGGGCAGCGAGCAACAGGATTGTTTTTTTCATGGTGCGGTTTGGAACAGGTGGGTGAGCAAAACGGTGAGAACCGGATCAAAACGGGCCTGTCCGAAACTTTAGTATCGGCCCGTTGCCCCCTTAACGATTCATTCCCAAAGGCGAACCTGTTCGTCAATCGTGTACCTGTACCGCAGTGCTGAGTTTCTGTTCGCGGTTGCGTTGCACCCGCTTGGACACCACGATGCTCAGTTCGTAGAGCAAGTAAAGCGGTATGCTGACGATGGTTTGAGAGACCACGTCGGGGGGCGTGATGATAGCGGCCAGAATCAAGATGGCTACTACCGCGTGGCGGCGGTACATCTGTAGCGACCGGTAGCCCACGATCCCGATCTTGGTGAGAAAATATATCACCACCGGCATTTCAAAAATAAGCCCGATGGGGATGGTGAACATGGTCATGTACGTCACGTACGAGTCCAGTGTGGGCGAAACCTCTGTGCCTTCGAGCGTGTACCCCGCGAGAAAATTGATGGAAAACGGTGCGATGATAAAGTAGCCGAACGCCACGCCAATCAGGAAAAGTCCCGAACAAATGCCGACAATGCCGCGCACGGCTTGTTGTTCGGCATCCAACAGGCCCGGACGGACAAACTTCCAGAACTCCCACAGAATGAACGGAAATGCTCCGATGATGCCCAACCAGAAGGAAACGTACAGGTGCTGCATCAGGACTTCGCCCAGCTGCCGGGTAATGATCTTGAACTCGACCGGTTGGAAGCACATGCCTTCTCCAAGTCCTGCCCAATGTGACAGGGAGCACAACACCCGAAACGTCGGAAAATCCGCGTTGCGCGGTCCGAACATGACGGTGTTGAAAATGAAATCCTTGTTGAGAAAACAAACCACCCCTATGACCACGATTGCCAGTGCCGACCGGAGAATGTGCTTGCGCAATTCTTCGATGTGGTCAAAAAAGGACATCTCAGCCCGTTCCTTGCGGAAGCGTTCATCTTCGTGCAGCTGGTCGAGTGGCATAGGTTTGTGTTAGACCGCGCAAAGGTATCAAGGTTAGAAGGTTTCTGGTTAGAAGGTTTGGGGGTTTCTGGTTGTGGTAACCAGAAACCCCCAAACCTTCTAACCAGAAACATGAGTCATCCCGAATTTTGAGCCAGACAAAAAAGCAGGCAATTTGAGATGGCCAAACGTAGGCGGTAGACATGAGTCATCCCGAATTTTGAGCCAGACAAAAAAGCAGGCAATTTGAGATGGCCA